>Ga0265296_1003042_pt1 | contig 16078 bp, 14 predicted proteins | sample MunlanPumphouse1_FD_189073 | JGI IMG/M metagenome (GOLD analysis project Ga0265296, IMG submission 189073) | Groundwater microbial communities from a municipal landfill in Southern Ontario, Canada - Pumphouse #1 | ecosystem: Environmental > Aquatic > Deep subsurface > Groundwater | place... | reverse complement strand
AATTATATCAAAAATTCGGGTTCAGGTCAACGCTAATAAAGGCGATCTTGTTAATATTTGGCGGTTTCCTTGCTATCCTTGGCTCATGATTATCATAAATTTTAAAGATTACGACGAAGCAACAGGAGAAAATGCCAAAAAATTGGCGAAAATTTTCGAGAAAGTTGCGGTGGAGACTGGGGCAATGGTCGCTGTTGCCGTGCATCCTACGGATTTGAGGGCGGTAGTGGCCGAAGTTACGCAAATTCCTGTGTTTTCGCAGAGTGGTGATTCGTATACAGGCGGCGCCGGCCAGCCCAAGAAAACCCAGACCGGTCGAATGACTCCGAACATTATAAAAAAGATTGGGGCGAAGGGGATTTTGGTAAATCATGCTGAAAATCCGCGCTCAAACGAGGAAATTAGGTCGATTATTGAGGATTTCAAAGCCGAGTGTCCGGAAATTAAAATTGTTGTTTGCGCGGAAAGTGTCGAAAGGGCGCAAGGGATTGTTGGAATTTGCGGCGCCGGAGCGGCGGGTACTGGCGCTAGGGCGCCTGCTGATTTTATCGCGATTGAGCCTCCGGATATGATTGGCGGGGATGTCTCCGTCACGACGAAACCCGAGGTGATAAAAGATGCTGTTGAAAAAATCGGCGACAATGTTTTGGTTGGCGCCGGGGTGAAGACCGGGGATGATGTGAAGGAAGCGCTCCGGCTTGGCGCAAAGGGAGTTCTTCTTGCATCGGGTGTTATAAAGCCGAAGGATGGTAAGACTCCGGAGGAAGCGTTGCGATCCCTTTGCGAGTCCTCAAAGTGAATTAATCAAATAAATTTATGCCGGAGATTTTATATTTTGTTTTACTGTGTGGGTGGGTCGGAATTTTGGCGTGGGATTTTAAAAAAGCAGTGATCGTCCTGCCCGCGTTTTTTCCTTTATATTTGTTGAAGTTTCAGGTTGGATTTGTGCCTTTTAATGTTGTTGAGGCGATGGTTTACTTGGTGGCTTTTTGGATGTTCGGAAGGATGTTGCACGAAAGATTTTCGAGGGAAAATAATTCTCTTTTTGGCAAAATTAAGCGCGTTTTTTTGGGTGATGGAAAAATCCTGAAGGATGTCAAAAAAAGTTTTTTTAGACTTGTTATGCCGGCCGGGGCTTTGGTCTTAGGGTCTCTCGCCGGGCTTTATTTGTCGTATTTGCATGGGGATATCATGCCGGCCTTGGGAATTTTTAAAGGGTGGGTTTTGATGCCGATTTTATATGCCGTAATTGTTGTCAGAGTTTTGAGGGATTTGGATGACAGAAAGAAGACGTTGTATTTTTATATGTTGTCTTGTTTGGTTTTGAGTTTTTGGGCGTTGTATCAGGTTATTCTTAGAGATTATGTTACTGTTGATCAGAGGGCTTCGGGGCCTTTTGAATCTGCGAATTATCTCGCGCTTTATATTGCGCCGGCGTTTGTTTTGGCATGTGTGAGTTTGTGGCAAAAAATGGAAATTTTCTTTTTTGGGGAAATTGAAGTTGAGGGAGTTGTGAAAAATTTATGGAGAAGATTTGTTGGTTTGTTTAAAAAAGAAAAAATGGTTGAAACGGTTCGTTTCCCTATGTTTTATGATGTGATCGTGTTTGGTGCGACAGGACTTGCGTTGGTTGCTGCAAAATCTTACGGTGGAATTTTGGGGGTTTCGGGAGCGCTCTTTTTGTACACTGTTTACGAATTATTTTTTTCCGATTTTAAAGCGAAATATGGTTCAGTTTGGAAAAAGATTTCTGTTTTTGTCGTCATAATTTTCATGGCTGTTACTGCGGTGATTGCGCAGATTGGGACTACAAAATTTGACGATTTCTTGGCGTTTGAAAGGCAGAGTTCGTCATCAGTTCGTATGCAAACTTGGACTGTTGCTTTGAAGTTGATTGAAGAAAATCCGTTTATTGGTGTGGGGCTTGGAAGATTTCAAACTGTCTATGAAGAGAGGGCTCCGGAAATTTTGGGGCTTACGCCTTACGAAAAAACAATGTTACATCCGCATAATTTACTTTTATCCACGTGGATGAATAGCGGACTGATTGGCGTTATTGCGCTTTCGTGGCTTATTGTCGCGGTTTTCTGGACTCTTAGGAGTAAGAAATTGACTTACGAAAATAGGAGATTTTTTGCGGCTGTTTTGGCGATGTTTGTTGTTGTTTGTTTGCACGGGGTTGTTGACCAGCAGTTTTGGAAAAACGATCTCGCTTTGCTTTGGTGGCTTTTGGTCGGGCTTGTAATATAAAAGTTTATGAAGGATATACGCAGAGGTCTCATAACCGGTGTTGTCGAAGAGGGAATTGGTCTTGGTTCGAAGATTTCATATCCTACTATTAATATTGTTTTGCAGAGGGATGACGGGCTTCGTGGTGTTTATGTTTGCGAGGTTAAGATTGGCGATGTAGAAGGAAGCTCGCGCTTGCGCGCTCGTGGCGTCTGCTACATCGGGGAAAAATCCACTTTGCCGGACGATAAATTCATTTGTGAAGTTTTTTTATTTGGTGATTTTGGCGAATTGTACGGCAAATTCGCGCGCGTGAAATTATTAAAAAAAATTCGGGATGTACAAAAGGTGAAAAATTTGGAAGAATTGAGTGCGCTGATTTCCGGAGACGTAAAAAAAGCAAAAGAATGGCTATCATTAAATCTTTGAAAAAATTAATTTCCGATACTAATCCTGTGAGACTTTTGTATCATAAATTGGTTGCCATTTTGGCGGCGATTTATTATCGATTTCCTTCAAGAAACATGGTAGTTGTCGGGGTGACCGGGACGAAGGGGAAAACGACAACTGTGAATCTTATAGCTAAAATTTTGGAGACAGCCGGGCACAAAGTCGGCATGACTTCGACCGTGAATTTCCAAGTGGGGGATCGAAAGTGGACAAATGTTACGAAGATGACGTCTTTGGGTAGATTCGGGTTGCAAAGACTTCTCCGTGAAATGGCTGACGAACAATGCAAATATGCCGTGGTGGAGGTGTCCTCTCACGCGATGACTCAGTCCAGAGTGTGGGGCATTAATATCGATTGTGCGGCGTTCACGAACGTAGCTGAGGATCATCTTGAGTATCATGGAAGCTTCGCTAATTATTTGAGCGCAAAAGGTCTGCTTTTCAAGAAAGTATCGAAGGGAAGGAGGAAGCCTAATGTTCCGAAAGTTTTGGTTTTGAATCAAGAAGATCCGCATTATTTATATTTTGATCAATTTGTTGCAGATAGGAAGCTTACGTATGGATTGAAAGAGGGGACGCTTCACATTTCCAATCTCAATTTGAAGCCTGGTGGGAGTATGTTCACTATGCATGTCCCAAACAATGCTGTGCCGATTGATTTTGATCTTCCCGGCGATTTTAATATTCAAAATGCTTTGTGTGCGGCTGCGGTATGTATGTCTTTGGGCGTGTCTGTGGAAGATATAAAGCGCGGGCTTGAGGGCGCTCGAACTATTCCCGGCAGGTGTGACCATGTCGATGCCGGACAAGATTATGCGATTGTGATTGATTATGCGCATTCTGCGGATTCTCTGGAGAAGCTTCTTTCTATGTATAGGAATTTGACTTCGACCGGAAGGGTTTATGCGGTTTTTGGGGCGACCGGCGGTGGGCGGGACAAGGGAAAGAGACCTATTATGGGTGGGATTGCCGATAAGTACGCGGATTATATTATTTTGACCGACGATGATCCTTATGAGGATGACGAGCTTGAGATTATTGAGAATATTGCCGTTGGGATTAAGAGGAAGGAGGGTGATAGATTTTGGAAGATTGTTGACAGGCGTGAGGCCATTCGTTTGGCGCTTGCGTTGGCTAAAAAAGGGGACAGCGTTGTTATTGCCGGGAAGGGTGCGGAGGAGGTTATGAAAGTTAGAGGCAAAACTATTCCGTGGAATGATAAACAGGTTGTAATTGATTTGCTCCGGCGCAAAATATCGCTCGGTTCGGTGGATGTTCCTGTTGAATAATAAATTTGATCACATGGATGGTTTTTTGTTTATAGATAAGGAGAAAGGTGATACGTCTTTTGACGTCATCAGAGCTCTGAAACCGAAGATTAGGGAAGCTTTTCCGAATTTGGGCAAAAAATATAAAATTGGACATTGTGGGACTCTTGATCCTATCGCTACCGGGCTTATGATAGTTGCTTTGGGGGAGGCGACCAAGTTTTTGGAGTTTTTGATAGGGGCGGATAAGGTTTATAGAGCTGAGTGTGAATTTGGCGCTGTTTCGGATACTTATGATGGTGACGGGAAGATTGAAAAAACTTCCAATTCCAGGTCCAATTCCAGGTCCGGGTCTGAGGTTAAGCTGATCAAGCTCAGCGAGATCAAAAAGATTGTTAAGAAAAAATTTGTGGGTGAAATAGAGCAGATGCCTCCGAAATATTCAGCCAAAAAAGTTGGGGGAAAAAGAGCCTGTGATCTCATGCGGGAGGGGAAAGAGTTTGAGCTTAAGGCAAAAAAAGTGAGTGTATATGATTTTGTTTTTATTTCTTTTGAGTGGCCGAGAATGCAGTTTGAGCTTTCTTGCAGCAGCGGAACGTATGTCAGATCGTTAGTGCATGATTTGGGACAAGAACTCTTGTGTGGGGCGTATATGACCGCTTTGCGCAGAACTGAAATAGGTTTTTTGGATGGTGGGAAGAGTAAGGGTTTTTCTGTCGATGATGCGTTGAAAGTGGATGATGTAGAGGTTGCAGGATCGCTATCGCTTCCTGCAACTGTACATTCAATCGAGGAGGTCTTCGAGAAATTCCCGTCTATTGAGCTTGGTGCAAGTGATTATAATAGGCTTAAAAGTGGTGGTTTCGTGCTGAACGTATTGAATACAAAAAGTGTACAAGGGAGCTGTCTTTTGGCTAAGTATAGAGGAAAAGTGGTCGGCGTTCTTGAGCGTATCCATAATGGTAAATTTGTAAAATTCCGAAAAACTGTTAAAATTCTGTCATGAATCATTACAGCATAATAGCATTGGTTAGTTTTGTCGTTGCGTTTGGTTTGGTTTTGTTTGGACTGAAGTTTTTCCCGAGGTTGAAGATGGTGGACCGTCCGGAAAGATATGGCTTAAAAAGAAGCCCGATTCCTTATTATGGCGGGATTTTGATTTTTCTTGCATTTTTGATATGTGTTTTGCTGTTTGTTGATCTCTCGAAAGAAGTTGTCGGTTTGCTGTTGGGGTCTATGGTGATTATGTTGATCGGGGTTTTGGATGATTACAAAAGACTTAGTCCGGTTTTGAGAATTTTTATGCAAATTTTTGCGGGCGTGATTTTGATTTGGGCCGGGGTTGGGATACTTTCAATTTCGAATCCGTTTGGAGGGGCAATTGACCTGAATGTTCTTCAAGTCTATGGGGTTCCTTTGCTTGGGGCGCTTTTTACAATTTTTTGGGTGGTTTTGATCACAAATACGATGAATTTCCTGGACGGAGTGGGGGGACTTTCTTCCGGCGTCTCGTTCATTGCGGCTTTAACAATTTTCTTTTTGAGTGTAAGGCCCGATATACACGCAGATTTGGCCTCTCAACAGATTGTGGCTTCCATTGCTTTAATATTGGCTTTTTGCGCTTTGGCGTTCTTGGTGTTTGATTTTCCTCCGGCGAAGATTTTAATGGGGGATAGCGGCAGTACGTTTTTGGGATTTGTTTTGGCGACATTGGCTATTTTTTCCGGCGGGAAAGTGGCGACTGCGTTTCTGGTTTTGGGTGTTCCGATATTGGATGCTTCATGGGTGATTTTCAGGAGGATTTTCGAGGGGAAGAAGCCCTGGCATGGGGATTTGAAACATTTGCACCACAGACTTCTTTATCTCGGGCTCAAAGAGCAGACTGTACTTTTTGTGATATACGCTTTGTCTCTTTTGTTTGGTGTTTCGGCAATCATTTGCATAAATACGAAACAGAAATTTTTTGTGCTTATAGGGCTTGTAATCCTGATGCTGGCGCTGGTGGCGGGGATTTTGAGCGTTTCAAGAAAGAAAAAAGTTGAATAGAAAGCTCTGTTTGGTATATAAGTACGTTACTATGGGCGATACAGTTGCAGATATAAAAAATCGATTGAGCATTGAAGACGTCGTTGCTTCTTATGTTCAGTTAAAGAAAGCCGGACGGAGTTTTAAGGGACTTTGTCCTTTTCATAGCGAAAAAACTCCTTCTTTTATCGTGAGTCCGGAGAAGCAGATAGCTTATTGTTTCGGGTGTCATAAGGGTGGAGATATGTTTAAGTTCATTCAAGAGGTTGAAGGTGTTGATTTTCCGGAAGCGATTAAAATTTTGGCGGATAAGGCCGGGATCAAGGTCGATGTCAAAAAATTTAAATCGAAAGAAAAAGGAGAAAAGAGTTTGAATGATCGTTTGATTGAGCTTCATGAGGATGCTTGCAGGTTTTTTGAGTCAAATTTGTTTGATAAAGCTGATGATGCGAAAGAAGTGTTGGCGTATTTGGAGAAGAGGGGAATTACCAAGGATACTATTGAAGAGTTTAAAGTAGGGTTTGCAACGGGTGAATATGATGATTTGTATAAATATTTGATAAAAAAGGGTTATAAACACGACCTATTAATCAAATCCGGTTTATTTACGCTAAAAGATGTGGCCGGGAAGGGGATTTATGATAAATTCAGATGGAGATTGATGTTCCCGATTTTCGACCACATGGGGAGAGCCATTGGGTTTGGCGGGCGGGCCTTGAAGCAGGATCAAGTGCCGAAATATTTGAATTCTCCGGAAACGGCAATTTATTCAAAAGGGAAAGTTTTGTACGGATTATCCCACGCCAAGCAATCGATTAAGGAAGCCGATAAAGTTGTTATAGTTGAAGGATATTTTGACGTGATTTCTCTTCATCAAAGTGGGATTAAAAATGTGGTTGCCAGCAGTGGGACTGCTTTGACTCATGAGCAGGTCAAACTTATTAAGAGGTTTACGAAGGATATTGTTTCTTGTTTTGATACTGACAATGCCGGCATTGATGCAACGAAGAGGGCTTATGAGGTTGTGCAGGATGCTGAAATGGATATGAAAACTTTGAGAATGCCGGCTTCCGTCAAAGACCCGGCCGATCTGATGTTGGAGAGAGGGGGGAAAGGGAAGGAGGAGTTTTTGGAGCTTGTCGATACGGCAGAATATTTTCTGGAGTTTTATATCACGCTTATGAATGCCAAGTTCAATGTCAAAACTTTGGAAGGCAGAAAGAAGTTTTTGGATGAGCTTATTCCTTTGGTGAAATTATCGAAGAGTTCCGTGAAAACCGATCATTACGTGAGGATTTTGTCGAAGTATTTGGATATAAAGGAAAAATTTTTATATGACGAAATAGATAATTTTAAAGTATTAAGAGATCAATTTGGGCAAAACAAATCCAAGGAGGTGAGTCGGCCCGAGCGGTTTGATTCCACGACGGTTTTGATATCCATTTTATTGGAGTATCCTCAGCATTTTGAGAAAGTGAAGGAAACGTTGAATGAAGGCGATTTTGTGAGTGAATTAAAAGATATTTACATCGAATTATCCCGTCAGTATAATGACGCTCGTACCGAAAAAAAGAAATGGGATTTTGAAGGCGAGAAAATGGCTGGTGTAAGCGAAAAAATGGCTCTGTTGTCTTTGTATGCCGAGGAAAATTATTCTCAGTTTGGAGAGGAATCGGTTGTGAAAGAGGTCGAAAAGCTGATTGACAATATAGTGAAAAGCCGTAGAATGCACCAAAGAATTGTGCTTGAGAAAGCGCTAAAAGAAGCGGAAGAGAGTGGAGATGAGGGAAAGAGGAAGCAACTTCTTGAAGAGTTCCAGAGGTTAATAACTCCGTAATAATTTATGGCAAGGACAAGAAAATTCATTCAAAACCCTTCCGATGAGAGATTGGCGGAGTTCCCGAAAGAGGTTCAGGATTTAGTTAAAAAGGGAAGGCAGCAGGGTTTCGTGACGCAGCAGGAGCTACTAAAGGCTATGCCTCGTATTGAAAATGATTTGATTTTGCTGGACGAGATTTATACCTTGTTCATGGATCTTGGAATTGAGGTTCTTGATATGAAGGACAGCTTGATTTGGGGTGAAGAGGAGGTTGATGGTGGTGTGTTGGAAGAAGGAGCTATAGATGTGGTTTCAGATGAGGTGAAGATTATCCAGGAGGCGGCGCTTGCGGAAAAAAAGAAGAAGAAAGAGGAGCAGAAATATTCCGTTGAGTTGAAGGAAATAGCGAACGATTCGATTAGGTTGTATTTGTGCGAAATTGGGAAAGTTGCTCTTTTGACTGCGAAAGAAGAGGTTGATTTGGCTCGAAGAATAAGAAAGGGAGATCAGTCTGCTAAACAGCGTTTGGCGGAAGCAAATTTAAGATTAGTTGTTTCAATTGCGAAAAAATATATCGGAAGAGGGCTTTCTTTCTTAGATTTGATTCAAGAGGGAAATATCGGACTATTCCGTGCGGTTGAGAAATTCGATCCGGATAGAGGCTTCAAATTCTCCACTTATGCGACCTGGTGGATTCGTCAGGCTATTACTCGTGCGATTGCGGACCAGGCCAGGACGATCAGAATCCCCGTGCACATGGTTGAGACTATCAATAAGCTTACTCACGCGCAGAGGCGGCTTGTTCAGGAATTGGGGCGTGAGCCGCTGGTTGAGGAGTTGGCGGCCGAAATGGATATGGATATCAAGAAAGTTAGACATATCATGAAGATTTCTCAAGATATCGTTTCTCTAGAGGCTCCTGTCGGGACCGAAGAGGACAGCAAATTGGGAGACTTCATTGAAGATGATGAGGCGCTGAGTCCGTCGGATGCCACGAATAGACAGCTGTTGAAAGAAAATATTCGCGAAATGCTTCAGTACCTTTCTCCACGTGAGAGAAAAATTATTGAAATGAGATTTGGGCTGATCGATGGGGTTGGACATACTCTCGAGGAGGTTGGACAGGAATTTCATGTGACTCGTGAGCGTATTCGACAGATTGAGGCAAAGGTATTGCAAAAATTAAAAGAACATCCGACGAGTGTCAAAATTCGTCCGGAATAATAGCGCAATTTGGACGTGGTCCAAATTGCGCAGTTACATAAAAAATTAACAATCCAAATATTATGGCTAAAGCTAAGGATGCTAAAAAGACCGAAAAGGCTGAGGATGTATTGGAAAATTTCACTGAGGTGGGGGATAAGACGACTTTGTTAACCAAAGATGGTCTTGATAAGTTGGTCGAGGAGCTTGGTTATCTTAAAGGTACGAAGAGGAAAGAGGTCGCAGCTCGTATAAAAGAGGCTATTTCTTATGGTGATCTTTCTGAAAATGCCGAGTATGAAGAGGCAAAAAATGAACAGGCTTTTGTTGAGGGAAGGATTTTGGAGTTGGATGAAAAGGTTAAAAGTGTGCAGATTATTGAGGAGGGGGCGAGGGGGAAAAAGAGAATTCAGTTGGGTACTACCGTTCATTTGAGGAATCTTTCGAAGGTTAAAGATGAGCCTGAAGTTTATACGATTGTTGGATCTACTGAGGCCGATCCTTTAGCCGGGAAAATTTCGAATGAGTCTCCGGTTGGATCCGCATTGTTGGGGTGTACGGCAGGTGATGATATTAAGGTGAAAGTGCCTGCCGGTATTGTTGAATACAAGGTGTTGAAGTTGGAGTAGTAGCGCAAGAGAACGAAGTTCTAATTGCGCAGGATTGCGCAAAATTGCGGAGCAATTTTGCGCTACTTATTCGGCAGATACTTCATTTTTATGTTTTCGATTTTTGGCTGTGATTCAAATTTGTCGCGTTCGACGGGATAGATTTTGAAGTATTTATAAGCTTGGTATCCCAGGAAAATTAAAAGACCGAGGAGTAGGAGGAACATCCATAATCGCATCGCGAAATAGGGGATGTTTTCGTATCTGACCAAGATTACAAAAAGGATCCCGATCGAAAAATAAATGAGTCGGTTTGAAGTCTTTTTGAACATCCGTTTGAATACGAAATCTTTGTTATTAACTTTATTTCTATAGATGCTTTTTAGTGCGAATGCGGCGAGTATAAGAAGTACCGCTAATCCCAGCATTTCGTAGTGATAGTTGAATGCTGAGCCCGGGACTCCACTAAGTAGATATGACATCATTTTTGTTTGTTGTTAGATCTTTTTTTAACGGTGTCCTTTTTATAGTAAATGAAGAAAAAAGTCAAAGAAATGGTGAATACAAGCGCTGTAATTATCTGTGATAATCGAATTGAAAATATCATTGTTACGTCGTCGCCTCTTAGAAATTCCTGGAAGAATTGAACGAGGCTAAAAAGCGCTATTGAGAGGATTGCCGATTTCCCGTTTTCCTCGAAGAATTTATAATCCTTAAAGATTATTGCTGCTGCTGCTATCACTCCTGAATAGAGCATGATGTATATTTGGGTTGGATGAATTGGAACGGTGTATTTTATGGCCGGACTTTCAAAATTTACGCCCCATGGGAGCGATGTCTCGTGTCCGTACCATTTCCCGTCCAAAAATGCTCCGATTGCTGTGATTGCGAGTCCTATAAGGAAGGCCGGGACTAGTGAATCCAGCCATTTTAAGAATTCTTGTTCATTCTTTTTGCAAAGATAATAAAGGACGACTGAGCCTACGATTGTAGCTCCCCAGATGGAAAGTCCTTTGTCCCATATTTTGAAAATTTGGGTAAATGTATCCATGGAGTATTCATAAAAGAACATTTTCCAATTAAACAATATTGCAAAAACTCTTGCGCCTATGATTGATGAAATCAGTACCCAAAGGGCGTTTTCTGTCAGGAATTGGAGTTTTAGGCCGTTTTTTAAGCCCAGTTTGATGAATACGTATGTTCCGACCAATAGGCCTATTGTGATGAAGAGCCAAATGGAATGAATGGTGAAGTATCTGGTTTGTAATATAATTGGGTACATGTTTAAAAGTTAACGATTACAAATATTATTAAAAATGTGGTTAATGGGAAAAGTATCAAACCTGCTCCTTTTGTTCTTTTGAAAAAATTTGTCTTTACGGTGAGCGCGACGTGAATGAGGAATACTACGATTAGGACATATTTGAATATTTGGGTGTGATAAAAATCCAAGCTTTTCGGGAAATTTCCGGGGTCACCGAGTCCAAAATCTTTTGACGTGATATATAGCGAGAAAAAGTAATAAATAAGATAAAAAGCGAGCAGCCATCCTGTAAATTCCGTGAGTTCGCCGAAAATTTTAGCTGTGCTTTCTTCTTTTATTTTTTTGAGTTCCTCTGTGTGGTTTTTCAGTGATTTTTCTTTTTTGATGCGCTCTTTTGTTTGTTTCAGTTCTTCCACGGCCTGTTTTCTCCTGTTCCATATTGTTTTTATGGCTTGGGCTGTTTTTTGTTTGTATTCTTTTGTCGGTTCCTTTAAGTACAATTTTATGTATTCAAATATCTGGCTGTTGTAGGTTTTTATCTGGTTTTTCAGAAGTTGAATTTCAGCCGGTACTTCGAACAGGTGCTTGATTTTAATGAAAAGTTTATTCGTGACTCTTACGTGCCATGGGATTTTTGATGCTCTCGAGATGTTTTTCTGCTGCCAGTCTTGGATGTTTTGGATTATGTCTTCCGATAATGACTTTGGTTTTCCCGTGTCGTGGAGGCGGTTTATGAGGTCTTTTACCTTCATTATCAATTTTGCCCGCTTTTCGAGATAGCCTCTGTTTTTGAGTTCTACCTCCTGTTTTTGAATGAATTTAAGAAGATCTTCAGCTGTTTGAATTATGTAGTCGAAGTTTGTTGAATTTTTGATTCTCAAAAGTTTGTCTATGCGTTTATCTATTTCTTTTCTTTGTTCGACGGAAATGTCTTTCCCGTATTCGGCTAAGGTGTCGTTGACTTGTCTTAGGATGTACTCAATTTTTGTTTTTACGAATAATTCTTTTTTTCTTTGTTCTTGGGAGACGGCTACTTCTTTTATTTTTTTATCTTCTGTTTCTGAATTGAGTATCTGTTGAAGGTGAAATGTCCCTCTTACTTTTGCGTTTCTGATTTGCTCTTCGGACGCTTCATCTTCCCATATTGCCGTGACTGTTAATTCGTATTCTTTTGTCAGGCGTTTGAACGCTGAAAAATCGTCGTCTGCTGATATTGTTCCGACGATTGTCTGTCCTTGAGCGTTCATCGCTTCAAATGAGAACTTTTTGTGCCGTAATTTTGTTACGTCCAGTTCTTTTGTTTCCGGTTTTTCTGTTTCCATTTCCTCTTTGGAAATCTCTTCAAGCTCGAGAATTGAGAATCCCAAATTATTTAACTCATCGCGGGCTGTTTTTTCATCAGGTGTTTCGATTGACCCTAATAATTTTTTCGATTCTCTGTTTACAACCGTGTATTTGAAAATCGGCATGGGACGAGGGAATTAAGCTCGTGGTCAATTATACAATTTATTTATTCTTGATGGAAGCTTCAATGAAACCTCTGAATAGCGGATGCGGATTATTTGGGCGAGAGAGGAACTCCGGGTGGAATTGCGATCCGATCATAAATGGATGATTTTTGATCTCTGCAATCTCAACAAGGCCGCTTTGCGGATTGATTCCGGGGAATACCATTCCGGCTTTTTCCAGCGCGTCTTTGTAGTCGTTATTGAATTCATATCTGTGTCTGTGGCGTTCGTGTATGAGAGGCTTCTGATAGAGTTTCTGTGTTTTGGTGCCTTGCTTTAGTTTGCAATCGTATAACCCTAGGCGAAGTGTTCCTCCTTTTGCTCTTTCTTCGTATTGGTCCGGCAGGAAGTGAATGACGTATTTGTTTGGTGAAAGTTTACGTTTCTCGTCGAATTCTTCAGATGTAATCTCCGGATCGTTTAATTTCGCGCGGGCAAATTCGATTGTCATTATTTGCATACCGAGGCATAAGCCTAAGTATGGAACAGCGTTCTCGCGTGCATATTTTGCTGCCATGATTTTCCCTTCGACTCCTCTTGATCCGAATCCTCCCGGAATCACTATTCCGTCCGCTGACTTTAGATTTTTCCAGGTTTCTTTGTCGTTTTCTTCGAGTTTTTCCGTGTCGATCCAGATCAAATTAAGGTCGCGCGTTTTGTGATAGCAGGCGATTTTCAAAGATTCTATAACCGAGAGGTATGCGTCGTCCAAGCCTGTGTATTTGCCTGCGAGGGCAATTTTAAGTTTTGGTTTGCGCGCTTTGATCTTGCGGACGAGTGATTTCCAGTCCTTCAGATCCGGGTGAATTTTTCCTAAGTGTAATTTGTCCGCGATAAGCTGCGCGAGATTGTGTTCTTGGTAGCCCAATGGCACTTCGTAGATCGATTTTACTGTTTCGGCGGGGATCACGTGAGTTTCCGGCACATCGCAGAAAAGAGCGATTTTTTGGAGATGGTCTTTTTTGATCGGATAATCCGCTCGTGCGAAGATGAAATCCGGTTGAATTCCGATCGCTCTAAGTTCTCTTACTGATGCTTGAGTCGGCTTTGTTTTCAATTCTTTCGATCCTGCCAGATATGGGAGGAGAGTTAAGTGAACGAATAGTGTATTGTCTTCGCCAAGGTCTTTTCTAAGTTGCCTGATTGCTTCAAGGAAAGGGAGTCCTTCGATGTCTCCAACAGTTCCTCCGATTTCGCACATCATAATGTCACATTTTGATTCTGTTGCCGCTTTCGTGATTGCGTCTTTGATTGCGTTTGTGATGTGGGGGATGATTTGAATTGTTTTCCCGAGGAATTTTCCTTGGCGTTCTTTTTCGAGGACTTCCCCGTATATTTTGCCTGTTGTTACGGATGAGAGTTTGGATAGGTGGGTGTCAATAAAGCGTTCGTAGTGACCCAAATCGAGATCTGTTTCGCTGCCATCGTCCGTGACGAAAACTTCTCCATGTTGAAAGGGGCTCATTGTTCCGGGGTCGACATTGAGGTAGGGATCGAGCTTCTGCGTGAACACTTTGAATCCTGACGATTTCAGGAGTGCTCCTATGGAGGCTGAGGCTATTCCCTTACCTAATGAACTACATACTCCTCCAGTAACAAAGATGTATTTACACATTATGAGCGCATTTTAGTAGAAAAATTTTACTAATGCAATATGAGTCCTGTTTTTCTCTTTACTTCCTCAAGGGTTTTGCCAGCGATTTTTTTTGCTTTTGCATTTCCTTGAAGGAGGATATTTTGTACGATTTTTGGGTTCTTGTCAAGTTCGGTGAAGCGTTTTCGGGCCGGGCCGAAGTGATCGAGGATTTTTTGTAGCAGGAGCTTTTTTGCGTCGCCGTAGCCGAAGCCGCCCCTCTTGTACTTTGCGGCGAGCGAGGAGGTTTCTTTCGGGGTGGCGAGCAGGCTATATAGGGTGAAAACTATGCATGATTTTGGATCTTTTGGTTTTTCAAGCGGAGTTGAATCTGTTTTGATTCCCATAACTTGTTTTTTTAAGCTAGTTTCGTCTGCGAAAATATCGATTGTGTTTCCGTATGATTTGCTCATTTTTTGGCCGTCTGTACCTGGAACGACTGCAACATCTTCTCCTATGAGTGGGTCTGGGAGCGGGAAGGTTTCTCCGTATGTTTGGTTGAATTTAATCGCGATATCGCGGGTCATTTCGATGTGTTGTTTTTGGTCTTGGCCGACTGGGACTAAAGATGGTTTGTAGAGGAGGATGTCGGCTGCTTGTAAGACCGGGTAGTTAAAGAGACCGACGGTTGCTTCTTTTGTCTTTTTCGCCAGGGCGTCTTTCCATGCGTGGGCACGTTCGAGGAGTCCCATGTGGGTGATTGTGTCCAAAATCCAGCAAAGCTCTGTGTGTTCCGGTAGGGCCGATTGCTGGAAGAAGACTGTTTTCTTTGGGTCAAGGCCGAGGGCGATATACGCCTTTGCCAAGTCGAGGATGTATTTGCGCATTTTTTCCGGATCGCGAACTGTTGTCAGGGCATGAAGGTCTGCTATGAACAAATAGCATTCGTAAGATTTTTGCATTTCGATATGTTTGCGAATGGCGCCTAAGTAATTGCCGAGGTGAATCTGTCCTGAGGGCTGAACACCCGAAAGAATGCGTTTCATAAGTTTGAAGTTAAATTTCTGCACTCAAAAAAGATCAGCCCTGATTTTAGGTGAAAGTTAGGGGAAATGCAATTTTTTACGCTGCGCCTGGTGAGTCCGGCGTTTCCAACGAGCCTGTAATCTCATCAGTTAAATCTGCCAAAGGTTTTTTATTTGGTTCTTTTTTTCCCGAGATTGCTAAAAACTTTTTTGCTTTTTCTAGCAGTTCTGATTGTGCTTGTGGATTTTCGTTTGGGGTGGATTGAGTCATGGTGGGCATTTTAGTTTCGTTTTTCGCGCCTGAATAATAGCGTATTTTATGTCAGGCAACAATTTCAATTCGTGCTTATTGGGTCGATGTCGATTTTTGCGATTTCGAGATCCTTTGGGTTCAAGAGGTTGAGGAGAGCTGTCGGATTTTCACCCTTGATCAGGATTCTGTACCTGTATTTGTTGTGAAGACGTGGGATGAAGGCTGGGTAGGAGGTGATTTCTTGGATCTGCGAGCTTAAGGCTGGGTTTGCGGAAAGGGTTTTCTTGAGTTTTGATTCGAGTTCTTCCGCACCGTTTCGTGCTACGGAAAGTTTTATGTTTTCGACTGAGAGTTTTGCGAGGGATGTGAATGGGGGATAGTTTAAAAGTTTTCTTTGTTGGCGTTCGATGTTGTAGAAAGAATCGTAGTCGCAATTTTCAGCTGCCTGGAGTGCAAAATGGTCCGGGGAGTACGTTTGGATAATTACTTCGCCGAGTTCGTCTTTGTCTTGGGATCGTCCGGCTCGCCCGGCGACTTGAGTTAAGAGCTGAAAATTGCGTTCGGAACTTCGGTAATCCGGAATATTAAGTCCTATATCTGCGAGGATGACTCCAACTAATTTTACGTTTGGAATGTGTAGGCCTTTGGCTATCATTTGCGTCCCGACGAGGATGTTTGCTGAGCCTGCTTTGAATGAACTATAAATTTGTTCAAAGCTGTTTTTGCGAGAGGTGGTATCCCTGTCTGCTCGCAGAACTTTGGCATTCTTGAACAATTTTCTTGTATCTTCTTCTATACGTTCTGTGCCTATTCCAAGGAAGCGAATATTTGGGCCCTTGCAGTTCGGACAGTT
>Ga0265296_1003041_pt1 | contig 16082 bp, 14 predicted proteins | sample MunlanPumphouse1_FD_189073 | JGI IMG/M metagenome (GOLD analysis project Ga0265296, IMG submission 189073) | Groundwater microbial communities from a municipal landfill in Southern Ontario, Canada - Pumphouse #1 | ecosystem: Environmental > Aquatic > Deep subsurface > Groundwater | place... | reverse complement strand
ATAATCGCCAGTCGGAGTTTTTTCCACATAGACCAGAGCAGCCGATGATTCGGACACATTGGCCACATCCTGGCCTGTGGCGATGAACAGCGCCGTGATCCCGTTTGCCGAATGGGAGCCGTTGTTGTTGGAGCCCGCAAGAAAACTGCCCAGGGAGCTGACTTGACGATGCTGAACAAGGATATCCACAGGTGCGCCCGCGATTTTCTGGATCAGGGCCGCGGGAATCGTGACCTCGGCAGTGACCCGTTTACCACGGGTTCTCAGCATGTTGATTCTGGACGGTTTCTTGTCAGTGTCGATATTGCCGGACAGCACGTACCGTCTGATATCCGAATACTTGCTTTTAATCCATTCACAGGCCACAAAAGTGGCTTTGCCCACCATGTTCTGACCTGCCGCGTCGCCGGTGGTGTAATTGAACCTGAGAAACATCAGCTTGCCCACAGGATACTGCTCAATATCCCTTAACTTGCCGGACCGGGTGGTGGTTTCGGCCTGGGCTTTGATCTCCAGAAAATGTTCCTTGATCCAGATTCCAAAATCCCGGCTTACCCGCGCATCTTCAAAATGAAACACCGGCGCGCGCTGCATCACATCATCCTGGATGGTGGTTTTCACCCCGCCGCTCTCATAAATCACCTTCATTCCCCGGTTATAACTGGCCACCAGCGTACCTTCCGACGTGGCAAGAGGAATGAAAAACTCGCCCTTGGCATGTTCGCCGTTCATGAGAAGGGGCCCGGCAAAGCCGATGGGGATCTGGGCCACTCCTGAAAAATGTTCGATATTTCCGGGTAACACGGCCGGATCAAAGGAATACTGTCGCAAATGATGGGTTTTGACCCCAGTGAGATCTTCAACAAAGGCCAGTCTCTTTTCAGCCATTTCACGGCTGTAGTCTGCGGGTCCCGATTCACGAGGGATACTCTTTTTCATGGTTGTTCCTCCTGTTATGGTAGTATCCGAACGGAAACTGTATCTTTTAGCCTGATAAGGCGTTCTCAGAATTTTTCGATCCTCGATGTAGTAAAAAAACCAATTGCTGATTTTTCAAGATCCCCCAATCGCCGGAATCGCTGTCTCCACCTACCTATTCTTCACTCAAAAATGATCATGGAAGTTGATGATTATGGTTTGAAAAAAAGTATTTTGTGCTGCACCTTAGCTCACCCAGCGCACAAACATCTCGACGGGATCGCGTTTTCTTTCAAAGTTGTTTACCGGCGAATCATTATCCGGCCATCCCAGAGCAGTTCCAATAATGATCCTCCTGCTTTCAGGGACATTAAAAATCCTGCGTATAATTTGCGGATAGGATACAGAAGCGGCAAGAGAAATGGTGCCAAGGCCCCTTGCATGAGCCAATAGTTTAAAGGTCTGTATGAAAATGCCCACATCAAGCATGGCATATTCAAGAAGGATATCCTTGTCCACTATTACAATGAGAAGGGCAGTGGCATTAAAGAGGGAGAACATGTCTCCATAGTAATTCATCCTTCCGGTTTTATCTTCCCGCGGAATAGAAAGGGATGTAAGAACGCTCTTACCCACATCCACATATCTTTTTTTTAAAGTCTCCGGCCATTTTTCCGGCATGTGTACATCCGGTTCCGGTTTTTCCCCGGACATGAGGGCCTCTCTGTTTTCCTTTTTAAAGCGCTCAAGGGCGTCACCGGTGGCCACCACGAATTCATATTGCTGCGTATTCCCCCACGATGGAACCCATAGAGCATCGCTGATAAGTTCCCGGATTGTTTCTTCCGGAACCCTCTCCGGAAGAAAGCTTCTTATGCTCCTTCTGTTTTTAACGGCTTCATTTATATCCATATGTTCCCCCTTATAATAACCTGTTTTATTGATGAATATGCTTTGAAAGCTACACCTTCCGGCAAAACATGTCAAACATAGATAAGCGGAAAACAGGGACTGTTTTTCGCCTTAGTGATATCATTTTGAGGGGATAAAATATATGACATCTTAAGTTTGATAGACTCGTAAAAAGCCATAATTCAGACGGCAAAGTAAAAAGCTCATTATGCAAGGCGCGCGAATCTTGAGGAATGAAGCGTACATATTGGTACGCTTCAATGATTCACCCTGTTGAATCGGCTCTGCCGTCTCGCGCAGCGAGAATTCAACAGGGCAGGGATGAAGCGTCCGCCGTGGCGGACAGAATGACTTTTTACGAAGCCGTCAAGATTCGGATAAATGATTCAGTAAGGGAAGAAATACGGATTCTGAGTTTTTAATAAATGAATCGTTGAATATGTCATCCATACCGGCGCTCCGGAAACAGATATTGTAATAAGGGTCCTCGATTTCCCCTCTTGAATATATGCTCCCCAACCACCTGTTACGAACAGACTTCATGGCTTCTTTTCTATTTTTTTTGTTTATGTGCGACTGCTTAACATATTCCTTCGACAAACCGGGGAAAAAAAGCAACGGCTTTGAGAGGCCCTGATAGTAGAGATCAAGAAGCACGGCAAGATTATCACCGCTCTTTTCTACAGGATTGAATTTTACGGTCTTATCCGTGCAGACAAGAAATGTATTAAAAGGCATACCCCTGTCACGATGAGAACATAAAGCGAGATGATATATCCATGCCCTTAATAAATCCTTTGCCTTCATTGCCGCATACCTGAAGCTGAGCATTCCGCTCTCATAAATGTTTGTGAGCCTGCCTGTCAATGAAAAGCCGTTTATCGTCATATCCACATCATAAGAATCGGGCTTACCGCCTTTTATAAATTCATCCAGTTTTTTTACAAAAATACCCGCATCAATGCCCGACTCATTGAGCAGAATCTCACCTGCCTTTCCGTGAGGAAGCCTTCCTTCAGCTCTGTACGCACTGAGGCAGTAATCACCGGCCGGTTTACCGTCTTTTATGTCCGATACGAGATCCTGATTGACAAGGTACCTGTCAAGACCGCTTAAATCGAAATCCTCCCTGTCGGATAAAATGGCATCCTTTTCTTCAAGATATATCCCAAGCCTTTTTGTAAGAAGATACTTTGCCGGATTGGTGAAAAAGCCGCACAATGACTCAATGTCTATAATTTTCCATTCATCGGAAGGCCCAATAAGCCCGTCCGTAATAAAAGGATCTTGATCTCCTGATTTATACCTGCTTTCACTCAGGCTTTGTGCCGCAAGCATGTTTTCTGCCGAGTAGCTGGAAAGCTTCCCGCTATCTTTAAAATATGCCGGAGAAAACGCCTGGAGTTTATGAAAGGTTATCATTTGCTCCGGACCGAAACCGAATCCTTCCCTCACATAATCGAGAAGTTCGCTTATAAGAACGGAAGGCGGTACCGGCGTATTATCCTGAATGCTTTGTCCGACATAACTTATATAAAATATTTTCCTAGCAGATATAAGAGCCTCAAGAAAAATATACTTGTCGTCGTTTTTCTTCGACCTGTCGCCCGGTCTCGGATCGGTTGCGATAAGATCAAAGCCATATGAACCGGGGTTTCCGGGGAAAGCGTCGTTATTCATGCCAAGAAGGCATATCACCTTGAAAGGAATGCTTCTCATGGGAAGCATCGAACAGAAAGTGACGCCTCCGGACATAAATCCCGAAGCGCTGCTTTCATGTTCCAGCTTTTTATTTATGAAATATTTGACAACCTCTATTCCAAGTTTTCCGTCATAGCCGGACATTTCAGAATCATTCAGCATGCCGCAAAGGACTTTCCGTATAAACTGCACATGCCGCTGAGTTTCATCATCCGAAATAAAAAAAGCATCTAAAATTTCCGTCAGAATAGAATGCCAATCATTCATTGTCCTGAGACCTTCAAGCGATTCCGCTGAAATAAAGATTTTTTCGAGAAATTCAAGGAATCTTCCGAGAACCTGCGCATCGGTGCCTTCAATTCCGTCAAAGGGAAGAATTCCTGAAAACATCTTACCGTCCTCACGGGGCATGGCGTAACCGAGGAGCAGCCTTTCAATCCCGGCCTTCCAGGTATTTTCTTTAATTCCGGGAAGCCCCAGGGCGGTTTTTTCGTCCCCGTCAAGACCCCACCTGATACGAGCATCTTTAACCCAGTTTCTGATTTTTCCGACATCACTTTCCGAAAGTCCGAACCTTTCCTTTATACCCGGATACTCCATCAGGGAAACGACCTTTGAAACTCCGAACCGGCTCTCCTTTAAATCGAGTATCGACAAAAAACCGTCGATCACACCGCTCTCTTTCCTGATGCTTCTATCCGATACCGAAAACGGAATACGCGGCTCACCGTTTCCAGGTGAATCGAACACGGCATGAACAAAAGGAGCATAAAGCCCTATATCCGGAGCCATGACAATAATATCATTGGGCAGAAGTTCAGGGTCATCTTCAAACATTGCAAGAAGATTATCATAGAGCGCTTCGGTTTCCCTCATGGGACTGTGACATGAATGAAACTGCAATGAAGAATCCGGCGCTTCAGAAACCGGGAAGCAGGGTTTATCCGTAATATTTCTGTCATTTAAATTCAAAATATCCGACCGAACGCACGACAGCAGATCGCGGCATTCCTCTTCTTCAAACTCTTCAATCAGTTCATGCTCCGCGGAAATTACATAATCGATGAATATCCTGCCGAGCTCTCCCATGGATGACAAGAGCCGGTTTCCCCTTTCAAGATGAAGATCTTCTTCACCTGATAATTTCCGCGCATATTTTGCCCTGATCCTTCCTGCACCTTTGTCTGTCAGTGCGTCGGTCCAGTACTCTCTGCACGGATTCAAGAGAAACATGTTGACTTCAATGATGCGGGATAATTCTTCGATAACCTGCATATGAAAACGCGGAAGAGAAGATATTCCGAAAACGGATATCCGCCCGTAGAAACCGTCTTGACCTGATGTGGGTCTCCTGATTTTTTGGATGAGCGCTCTTTGCAGATAAGCCCTGTGATATTTTTCATTTCCGCAGGCAAGTTCACGCCAAAGTTCAGCCTGCCATGCGTGGGGTTCTTCTTTTACTTCCCTGCCCTCCTCCCACAGAAGAATCATGTCGGGCCTGAAAACAATGTACTGGTCAAATAAACCGGATATTCTTTCAGAAAGCTGAAATAGCTTCAACTTGTCTGTGTCGTCTTTCAGGTATCGTGTTAAACTTTCAAAACCGGCCTTACCGAGATGGGCAGGAAGTATCTTCATGAGCCTGAATCCTATGACATCAGGTTCAAAAAGAGAAGAACCGGGCATATCGGGAAAGAATTGCTTAAGAACTTCGTCAAGGAATGAATTCGGAAAAGGAAACCTGCAATTTGCGCAAACCCCGTTATGCCTTGCAAGCTCCATGGAAATCCACCGCTCCATTCCCTTGCTCTGAACAATAACAATATCCTGGGAAAGAGGGAAAGCGGAGAGACCCGGAACCGGTATTCCGATGATCCCGGCAAGTTTTTCAGCAAGCTTTTCCAGGCGGTTGCCTGTATAAATTTTCAAATCGGGCATATAAACCTTTTAAATTAAAAAACCACGTCAAAATTAAACGTGGTTTTTAAAAAAATCGTTATTGATATTTACTCAACCACCGGCAAATGTTGAAACTATCTTTACAACATCCCCGTCTTTTAATTTTGAATCAGGATCCGTCCTTTTTCCATTAACAAAATAAACCGTCTTAAGCTTATCCGGGAATATATATTTTTCCATCAGACCCTTCGGAGTAAGAGTTTCATCAATCTCAAGTTCCAGTTCCTTCATATATTTTTTCATTATGCCGACGGGAACCAGAAAGATTTTCATCTCAAGTCTCCTGCCAGGCCCTCTTTGCCTCGGCGCTCATTCCATATTCTTCCAGCTTTTTCCTTGAAGGCATACCTTTGACAGGATCCATATCCATGAGCCCGTAAAATTTATTTTTCATTCCTTCAAAATTTATGACAACACCTTCCGGCTCTCCGTCGCGGGCAGGCTCAAGCATCCTGGGAGTCAAGGCATCGTCTTTCGCGGTGCGTCCGAAAAGATAATTGATGAGCCGTTTCAGGTAAAAGACTCTTGTGCCGGCTTTCATCATATCCTGAGCATCCCAGTTGTAACCGGCAACGGAATTAAAAAGACCAACCCATTCCGGCATCGTGATTTCGCGGTCTGCAAACTGGCAGAAGCAGGCGCTGTTCTCTATGGCGCCCAGAGCAACCGCGATAACGGCCGTCTCGGCTTTATGTTCATCGGTCTTCGGCTCAAGCTCATATTCAAAACCGATTTCGGGATAATAACATGCCCCCATCTCCATAAAGAGCATGGGCGTAGCCACATGGCAGGCGCCCCTCGGGCTTACCGCGTAGGCAAGAGCAAGCCCGTGGCCTCCTCCTCTCGGATCATGCATCGGAACTTCAAGCCCTTTGCATTGGACCGTATAATTTATGGTACCTTTACCTGTTTTAACCGCCGCCGCAAGGCTTCCTTCGGCAAGAAGCATTCCAAGCGCTCCCTTTCTTGCGGCAATTCCCGGCAGGATTTTCTCAATAACTGTTTCCATGTCGCCCCAGAGAAGCTGTATACCGCCTGTATCCTTTTCCGTAATGTCTCCCCTTTCAAAAGCCTCCATAGCCCAGGCAATCGTTCCACCGGCCGATATTGTGTCGATTCCAAGATCATTGCATAACCGGCCTGCTTTGCACGCGGCTGCAAGATCCATTGAACCGATAAGTGATCCGAGAGCCGCTATTGTTTCATACTCAGGGCCCGGACCTTCCGGAATTGCAAAGGGACCTTCCTTTATCTCAACGACACGCTTGCATGCAATGGAGCAGTATGCGCATGCTCTGCGCTTAGTAAGGTACTTTTCTGTCAGTACGCCTCCGTTTAACTCCTGCCCCATCTCTTCCCAGAAATTGGAAGTATAATTTTTTATGGGAACATCCCCGCTGACTACCCCGCCTTCAAGGTTTGCTGCAGTTCCGTTTTCACGCATTACATCGGACGCGAGGGCCTCCTTTATCTTGGGATTAAGCTCCGCGCGCAGCTCTTCATATTTTTCAGGATCGGCGAGCTTCATGTTTTTGCCTGAGGCCTTCACAACAATGGCCTTGAGGTTTTTTGATCCCATTACAGCTCCGAACCCGGCCCTCCCGAAAGCATGATGTCCCTCGTTGAGAATTATCGAATATTTAACGAGGTTCTCCCCGGCAGGTCCTATGACAAGCGTCCGGTAATTCTTACCATATTTATCCTTAATGGCCCTGTTTACCTCTTCCGTTCCCTTTCCCCAGTATTCCATCGCCGGAATTATCTCCGCCTTATCGTCTTCGATAAGGAGCATGGCCGGTTGCGATGCCTTGCCCTTAATGATAATGCCGTCGTATCCTGCATACCTTAATTCAGGCGCAAAATAACCTCCGCAGGAAGAATCACCCCAGTTTCCAGTAAGAGGAGAACGGCCCGCAACAGAGTTCCTGCTCGCACCCGACAGCTTGAGCCCTGCAAAGGGGCCGTTCATGAAAATAAGCATTGCTTCAGACGACAGTGGATCAGCGGAAAAGTTCCCTCTTTCCCAGAAGAGTTTGGCAGCAAGCCCGCTCCCGCCGATATATCCGGCGTAATATTCCTCGGGAAGTATCTCTGTCTTAATGCTCCCCTTGTCAAGGTCAACATTGATTACTTTTCCGGTATTTCCGTTCATCTGTATCGCCTCCGATGAATAATCGTGTTAGGTTCGTGGATCGATTCACGGATCGAAGTTCGTACCTCGAAGTCCGATATACGCCATTCGATGTTCCTGACCCCTGATTCCTGATCCCTATGTTAATATCTTGTCTTCCCACCCCAGATCTTTCAGGACAGTCACATAAATCGCCGCAACTTTCTTCAGCTTGGGCGCAAGCTTTAACAAGCCGGTCGCGGAACCCTTCACCCTTATCTTTCTTCGTGTTATCGCCATGACGGGATTGAGTTTGTTCGACCATGACCTGTGCGCATCATCGGCTGAAAGACTCATCGTCATGTCAGGCGGTTCTGCTGGCTTTCCCGGCCCGACTTTGAGTTCGCCTTTTCTGCAATCGACCCAGAAAGAACAGTTCGGACCGTTCTCCGTATAATCAAACAGAATAAGCTGATTCACTTTTTTCATGCCGCCCGTCAGTTCTGCATCAGCCATAGCCCTCTCAAACAGCATAACAAACGCCTTTATCGGTTCGCTTTCATCTTTCCAGAATTCCATGAATTTTCTCCTTCCTGTTATAAAGCCTTAAGATAAAGATTAAGTATGTCCTCTTCTTCAGTAAAACGCGGATTGTAGCTTATCTGAGAGTCCGAACCGGCAAGTTCGACCGTAGGCATGAGTTTTTCCCTGTCATCCGGAATTCCCAAATCTTTGAGCCTTTCGGTAAGCCCGATCGCTTTTTTTAAATCCTTTACTCCCTGCACGGCAGCCCTTGCAGCCTCAATGGGTTCCATTCCATTGACATCTATTCCCATTGCATCCGCGACCATCATGTACCGGTCTGCGGCTTCCTCAACGTTAAATTCCATGACAACCGGCAGCATTATACCGTTTGCAAGTCCGTGAGGAATTCCGTAATGGGCTCCAAGCGCGTGGGCGGTGGCATGAACCGCGCCTGTCATGGTATTTCCGAAACACATCCCTGCCAGAGTGCTTGCAATAAGCATATGTCCCCTTGCTGTTATGTTTTCCGGTTCGTTAACCGCAATGGGAAGATATTTGAATATCAGCCTTATTGCATGGAGACCAAGGGCATCACCTATCGGCGAAACCGAAGTTGATGTTACGCCCTCGATTGCATGAGTAAGCGCATCCATGCCTGTAAATGCAGTGATTTTCGGAGGGAGCTTGACTGTCAGTTCGGGATCAAGCATCGCTATATCTGCATTGTACGGATGTGTTATCTGGAGTTTGACTCTTGCTTTCACATCAAGGGCAATTATGGCATGTGTAACCTCGCTTGCAGTTCCTGCTGTTGTAGGAAAAACTATGTGGGGAGGAAGCGGTTTGGCATCATCCCAAAGAGCGGCCCTGTCTGCAAGGGGCTGAAAATCATCGGTACCCTCCCCTATCAGGATATTTATTCCTTTTGCGGAATCCATTACACTCCCTCCGCCCACCACCACCATGCAATCCGCGCCCTTTTCCCTGTAAAATGCCGCGCCCTGATTAATTATGTCGATTCTTGCATCCTGGACAATGCTGTCGAATATTCCAACCAGTTCAAGTTCCGACTTTTCAATCTCCTCTGCCACCATCCCGGCAACACCAGCGTTGACAATCCCCTTGTCGGTAATGATCACCACTTTCTTCCCGCCGAGAGCATTCATTTCGAATCCTATCTCGGATCTTATGCCGGGACCGAACATTATTCTCGGCCTGTTTGACCACATGAAAAAAGAGCTGAGTTCCAGATCAGGATACTTCATTTTCTCCTCCTTTTATGGTTAGAAAGCAGGGCTGATGGATCCTTAAAAAATCAGCCTGATAACACGTGTTTGTCTAAAACAAAGCATATAAATAAGCCTTCGAAAACTTTTTCTTCTTTATTATTGACTGTTACACGAACTGTCTGTTTCTTGCCTGTTATATTTTCAACCCTTGCCTCGGCAACAACTGTGTCGCCTTTTCTAAGAGGTTTTAAAAATTTTACATCGGCTGAACCAAGAACTACATTCGGATGGTTAACGGCAATCATGGCGGAATAATCGGCAAGACCAAAGACAAATCCGCCATGAACCAGCCCGGACTCGTCGGCTGCCATATTATCTGTTAAAAGAAGCTCAACTCTGCTGAAGCCTTCGCTTACTTCAAGAGGCGTTCCGCAGAGATTCCGGTCGATCTTTTTGTGAGTATTTATATCCATACTCTTCTCCGGCCTATAGATTCTGTTTCCGGCCTGGGGTCATTGTTTACAAAATATTTTACGTGACTGATATGCACTATCAGAACATGGCTTTTATGGCAATAAATATCAATACGCTTCGAGTTTAAAACGGATCGGAATCTTTACCGGCATATCCACTTTTTCATCGCCCCTTTTACCGGGCTCAAAGCGCCACTTTTTGACGGATGATACGGCAGCTTCATCCAGAAGAGAATAGCGGCTGGATTGAAAAACGCTTACTTTTCCGGCCTTGCCCTCTTTTGTGACAATAACTTCAAGGATGACGGTTCCCTCATAGCCTCTCTTTTTTGCCTGCATCGGATATCCGGGAGCCGGATTCTCTTTATAGAGCGGGACAACTTCTTTTACAATCTGAGAAACGGGCGGCTTCTCCTCTGCTGTGCGATCATAACCTTGTTTAAACCCTTCCGGTCCATTTTTCGAATCTCCTCCAATAAATCTTTTATCGGCGACGGGAGACGGCAATAAACCTGTGAGGGCATTTGATTCCGTTACGCCGGGTGCTTCGGGAATATTTGTCTGAATCGAATCGCCCGGAAGCTCAGGCCTGCTGACCTTACGCTCAAAAAGCCTGTCTGTTTTGCCGGGTTCATTCTCCGATACATTATCTGCATTTTTCTCATGTACCTGGAGCAATTGGGAATCTGATGAGGTAACTGCTGATGGAGGAGAAGTTAAAGATATTGTGACAGAAGAGGGTCTGACTTGAGGATATGGCCTGTTTTTTACCCATTCTCCATTGAAACAAAAGATCAGCCCGTGAACGGCAAGAGCCAGGGCTATTGAAAAGAGTAAACGTTTCACCGTCTTAGGCTGGCCTCTGACTGGAGTGAAATGCGGCTGATCCCTGCATTTTTTATCTGATCCAAAACATTAAAGAGTTTCTGATATGAAAGGCTGCTGTCTGCAAAAAGCATCACACCTGTCTGTTTTTCGCTTCCGGCCTTATGTTTCAAGGCAGCAGCCAGATCGCCGAAAGAGACCGGTTCCCTGTCGATATAAACAGTTCCGTCAGATTTTACAGTTACTGAGAGTATCAGTTGTTTTTCAATATCGGGCGTCGAAGAAGCAGGAAGGAAAACCGGTAATCCGCGGTGAACTGCCATTGAGAGCGTGGAATATACGAAAAAAACAAGAACCAGAAAAACAGTGTCTACGAGCGGCACCATCTCAATGCGGACTTTCCGGTCAGTTGGGATGTTCAGTTTCATTTTGGAGCCTCCTCATTGTCATCTTTATCCTGAACAAGCTTTTTATAGACGATTTCAAGGCTGGTCGCGTATTTTTCGATCGAGAGGGCGGCATCTTCGATTCTTGAATTGAAATAATTATAGGGAAAAACCGTCAGAATTGCGATTATTAGCCCGGCGGCAGTCGTGATAAGCGCCTGGGCTATCCCTATCGCAACCGTTTCAGGATGTTCGATCACTGTTGCACCCAGTGATTCAAAGGAGTAGATAATGCCGGTAACGGTGCCCAGGAAGCCCAGGAGAGTAGAGACAGTAATCATGGTATCCAGAATGCCCATATAACGGCGCATTTTCCTGATTTCATCGGCTGCCGCAGACTCCATCGCCTTTGTCATGGAAAACTCCCGGTGCAGAATTCCGCCGACCAGGATACGGATAAGGTAGTCCTTCGAACCGGCCACCTTAACCCGCACCATATCCCAGTTTCCGACACGGCAAAGTTCAAGAACTTCATCCACAAGCGCCTGGTTCCGGGATCGGTCCGACTGGATCCAGAATATGGCCCGCTCAATGACAAAGGTCATTGCTATGATTGAACAGGCCAGGAGCGGATACATGACCGGCCCGCCTTTTAGAAATAAATCCAGCATAGTCTGTCGTTCTCCTTCAAAAATAGTTCAAACAATAATTTATTTTATTAAGAATTTATATCTGACTGCTGTTGACCACATAATTCATTCGTTTCAGAACAGGAACCTCGTTACAGAAGACACTCTTATTTACCTGTGAAAGCGGTATATCCGGATGGCCTATGTATCTCTTTTGTTCAGCATTGATCGTCAAGCCATGACGAATGATATAACAAGTTGTTATCATAATAATAATTTATTTTGAATAAAACCCTAAAAACATTAATAGGAATATAACCTCACTCATTTCCGTAATTGCGCCCAAATTGTCACCGGTGAGTCCGCCGAACTTTTTTGCAAAGAAGCGCGACATCAAAAAAGATAAGATATACACCGATATTAAGATGGCAATCATTTTCAGAAGCATTATTAATTGAGATACAAGCAGAAGAATTGCGGCGGTTATGCCCAATATAAAACATGTCGCTATGAACAACTCGCAGGCGCCCGTCTGTTCGATGAAGATTTTCCCTAAACCATCACTCCGGGCGCTTTTGGCATGAAAGAGGGCTGGAACCATGCTCCAGCGGGCGAGCGCCGGGGTCAGGACCAGCGCGACGTAAGCAGTTGAACCCGGCAGGAAATCAACGTTCTTGAACAGAAGATATTTTAATAAAATGATCAAAACAATAGAAACAACTCCGATCGGGCCGGCGGCGCTATCCTTCATGATGGCTATCATTTTTTCTTTGCTTTTCCGTGATGCCAGGGCATCAACAGTATCGGAAAGCCCGTCGAGATGAAACCCGCCGTTACTTAAGACAAGTACCACGACCTGCAGTGCGGCAACGATATCATATGGAAATATCCGGCCAAAGATCGCAAATACCAGGGCAAGCAAAAATCCCTGTATCAGGCCAACCAGAGGGAAATAGGCGCTACTCTTACCCATATCGGCCATGTTTGCATGAACAGACCCGGGCGGCACCGGTAAAATCGTAAGAAATTGAACTGCGCCAAGTAGTTTCTTCAACATCCTTTAACCCTTGTTATTTATTCTGATCAGAAATTCCGGCCTCGCTGAAGGTCGCCATTTCCCGGTAAATTTTAAGTCCTGCGTCGATAATGGTCATGGCAAGGGCGGCCCCAGTGCCTTCACCCAAGCGAAGGTCGAGGTTCAGGATCGGCTGTAATTTCATATGGGCAAGCATGGCCTGATGTCCCTTCTCCACCGAATTGTGGGCAGCAAACAAATAATCGGCAACATCCGGATTCAGGGAATACGCGACCAGTGCGCCCGCTGTTGAAATGAACCCGTCGATAACAACCGGAATTCCTTTCTCGGCGGCGCCCAGGCATAGACCGGCAATGCCACCAATTTCAGCACCGCCGATCTTTGCCAGCACATCTAACCCGTCCAGAGGATCGGGGCGATTTACAGAAATTGCTTTGGTGATGACCCGGATCTTATTACTGAGAGCAATTTCGTCGATACCGGTTCCCTTGCCGGTAACATCCGATACAGATTTTCCGGTTATGACCGCGGCAATTGCCGATGAAGGGGTCGTATTGGCAATGCCCATATCACCTGTTCCAAAGAGCCGGTAACCCATGTCAGCATATTCCTGCGCCAGTACCCTGCCGACTTCAATACATCGGACGGCCTCGTCGTGCGTCATGGCCGGCCCCAAGGCAATATTCTTCGTCCCATAGACTACTTTCCTTGCAACGAGTCCCTTCAGGTCGTCAAAGTTATATTTCACCCCAATGTCGATGACAACCACATCTGCTCCGGCGTGCCGTGCGAGCACGTTAATTCCTGCTCCACCTTTAATGAAATTAAAAACCATCTGGGCGGTCACCGCCTGAGGGAACGCACTAACGCCTTCTTCTGCCACGCCGTGGTCGCCTGCAAATGTGAATACAACCTTTTTTGGTATCTCAGGCATTTCAGTGTTGTAAATCGCAACCAGTCTGCGGGCAAACTCTTCCAGCCGACCGAGGCTACCGGGCGGTTTCGTCAGGTTGTCAAGCCGTTGCTGTGCAATCTTATATAACTCGGTTCTTACGGGTCGAATATTTCCTATCAACGCCTTCATGTTCATAAACAGCTCCTTTTAAAACATAATTCTATCTTTTCAACTGAAGCGGCAATCCGCTGACTATAAGATAAACTTCATCGGCAATTTGAGCGACCTTTTGATTAAGTTGTCCGGCCATATCCCTGAAAATTCTCGTCGATCTGTTGCTCGGTACGATTCCCATACCTACCTCATTGGAAACCACGATTATCGTACCCTTAAATTCAACCATACACGCAAGGAAATCGTCTGTTACTTCCGTTATTTTCTCTTCATGATCCAGGTATTTGCCGAGGAGATTGGACATCCAGAGGGTCAGGCAATCAACAACGATCGTATTATACAAACCCAGTATCGGCCTCAGCGCCTTTCCGAGGTAGATCGGCTCTTCGATGGTATTCCACCGGTTGCCCCTCTGCTTCCGATGCCTCTGAATCCTCTGCCCCATTTCCTCGTCAAGAGCCTCGGCAGTGGCTAAAAACAGCCCCTTCCCCTCTAATTTTTCCGCCAGTTTTAGGGCAAAATTGCTTTTACCGCTCCTGGCGCCGCCTGTCACCAAAATCATCATTTTATAATCCCTCTTAACTTTTTGATCAATACGATATTCTCTTTGCGTTTTTTTACAGCTACCCGGAAGTAACGGGTTCCAAGGCCATGGAAAGTACAACAATCCCTTATCAGTATGCCTTCTTGAATCAGTCGGTCTCTAAGCTCCGTTGAGTTTAAGCAGATCCGGTTGGCCATGTGGACGAGGATAAAGTTGGCTGCACTCTCATAGGTCTTCAAGTCGGGGATTTCATCCAATCCATTTCTCAAAAACTCTCTTTCAGTTGTTACATATTTTCTTGTATCCTTTATGTAATCCCCATCGAGAAGAGCCTTTGCCGCTGCCCTCTGTCCCAGGGAGCTGACCGTCCACGGCGGTTTATTCTCCCTGATTTTTGCGATACAGGACGTTCCGGCTAGCATATAACCGATCCGAAGCCCCGGAATGCCAAAAAACTTGGTCATTGACCTCATGACCATCAGGTTGGGAAACCTAAAGATCTCTTTCTTGACAGATTCCTCCTCTACAAAATCCATGAAGGCCTCATCAACCAAGAGCAACGTCCCAACATCGCTCGCTCTTGCTAAAACACGACAGAGTTCATCCTTAGATGTGAGAAGACCGGAGGGGTTTGCCGGATTGCAGAAATAGGCTATGTCAAAACCATCTCTCAGCCGGGAACAAAGATCGGCAATATCCAAGGAAAAACCCTTCTTCGCCTCTGTTGGGAAGTACGACACCTCCGTACCGACCATCTTGAGGGCCTTTTCATATTCACTGAAGGCAGGGGTAATGATTAATGCCTTTCTGGGTTTAAATACCGTGGGTATCCAGTAGATAAACTCCGTCGAACCGTTACCCACGAGGATGTTGTCACGATCGATACCGTGGTATTCCGACAACCCTGAGATGAGATCAAAGGAATCAATATCAGGATAGTTCAAGACGGAATCTGCTTCCTTTACTATTGTTTCCAGCACTGCAGGCGGATAGCCCAGTGGATTTATGTTGGCGCTGAAATCAATAATCCTGCCCTCATCGATCCCGCATCTTCTGGAAATCTCACCGACATTGCCGCCATGTTCGTTCTTCATTGTTTTATTATCCATAGAGTAATTGTGCAAATAATGGCCATCAAGAGGGATGAGGTAAACATGATGGCCCATACTTTCTTTACATCTTTTTTATCCGTTTCCTTCAGTCTGTCACCAATAGTGGGCTTGCGGATGATCTCTCCAGAATATATGTTTTCACCGCCGATCTGGATGCCAAGAGCCCCGGCCGCTGCCGCTTCCGGTATGCCGCTGTTGGGGCTTGTGTGGTTTCTACCGTCCCTCCGCATAATCCTCCAGGAATCCCGCCAGTTAAACCTCAAGATGAAAGAGGCTATTACTATAATAAATCCGGTAATCCTTGCCGGTATCCAATTAAAGACATCGTCCATCTTTGCGGAAAAACAGCCGATGTCCATGTACTTAGCGTCTTTATATCCTACCATGGAGTCGAGGGTATTGACTGCCTTATAGGTCATGGCGAGAGGGAGACCGCCAACGGCCAAATAGAACATTGGAGCCACAATGCCGTCCGACAGGTTTTCTGACACCGTCTCAATAACAGCCCGCAGGATCTCAGCCTCATCGAGATTGGCGGTATCCCTTCCCACGATCATGGAGAGGTTCTTCCTTGCCCCTTCCATATCTTCGCATCTCAGGGCGTTCATAACAGACTTGCTCTCCTCATAGAGAGACCTTGTAGCGAGTGTCAGG
>Ga0265296_1003038_pt1 | contig 16096 bp, 13 predicted proteins | sample MunlanPumphouse1_FD_189073 | JGI IMG/M metagenome (GOLD analysis project Ga0265296, IMG submission 189073) | Groundwater microbial communities from a municipal landfill in Southern Ontario, Canada - Pumphouse #1 | ecosystem: Environmental > Aquatic > Deep subsurface > Groundwater | place... | reverse complement strand
CCCAAATAAATTAGATTCTATTTCTTTTTTTGATACAATTTCTTCTCCTTGAGCAATTATTTCGTATCCTTTTTTCTTTAATTTTGACCCGAAAACAATTTGCCATTGACTTGACTTGCCTTCAATGTCAACCGCTCCGAGAGATTTTATAAAAACCAATTTTACATCATCAGTCCACTTACCCGCCTCTTTTATTGAAATATTATAAACTCCTTTTAATGTGAGAATTGCTTTTGGCACAATAATATTTTCAGCGCTATTTTTTGGAACAAGCGGGGTTTGATAAATTCCATTAGAATTAATAATTTTCCCGTCAATATTTGCGATTTGCTTTGTATCTGGAATTATTAAATTTTCTTTAATCACCAATCCCCCGTCTTTTAATATTTCAATTCTCTTAAATAATTTTGATTGCGAATAAAAAATATAAATTCCAACAGCGCTAATAATAGCCAATATTACGATTATTAATAAAATATTTTTTTTATTTTTAATTTTATTAAGGAGTGTAAGCATAAGTTATTATAATTTTTGTCGATGCAATATAAGTTGTTAAACTTGGCGTCAAATAAATAATATTATTTTGAGGATCAATGTTTAAATTTGCAGAATCAATTTTATAAAAAATCTTAAAAAAACTTTCTCCGGAATCAATAGTATATGTTTTTACCGCTTGAGAATTAACTTGCATCTGAAAATTATTTATTCCTGAAGCTAAAGAGATTGCAGATAATTCAACAAAAGCGCTTATTATTGAAACTGATGCTTCGGGAATAATAACTGAAAAAGTTGTGGAAGCGGTTGCCGCGGAATTTATTACTCCGGCAACTCCCCAAACATAATAATTGACTGTTTTCGCCGGCTGATTTACTACGCTTAATGTTGAAAAATTATAATTAATACTTATCGCTTCATTGCCTGCAACATCTTTCGATCTAACTCTATAATAATATGTTGTCCCCGAATCCAAATTGGATAAATTAACCGTATGGCCGCTTACATAATTAGAATCTAAAACAGTGCAATCATTATTTGTCGCGCAATTATTAACAAAAGTTCCAGTCTTGTTATATTGAACCTGACTTGTCGAGATTTCATTTGTATTCCAAGTGATTGTGGCGGAATTAGCTTGAATATTTGTCGCTTGCACTGCGGAAATTACCGGAAACGTAACATTAACTTCAAAATCAACTTCGTTAATATTATTAGTGCCGTAATATGCCCAATTAGAAAATTCATTAGTAGTCGTATTTTTTACCCTAGCTCGCCAATGTTTTGTGCCATCAAAAAGTCCAGAAACAGAAACTTTTGCGTTAATTAATCCCGTACAATTTGTACAAGCCCCTCCGTCAACAACAATTCCTTCAATAATCCCCACTTCATCAAAAGCCGTTCCAACCGGCTTGACTTCAACCTGTAAAGCCATATTAATATTTAAAAAAGAGCTGATATCCGCTTTTAAAATCACCGTTGACTCATTGGTTATCCCTCCAAAAGAAATAACCGTTATTCCGTCTGATTTATATTGCCTACTACCGGAAACATCGGGATTATTAGGAATAGTTGAAAGAATATTGAATACCGCAGCATTTGAATCATAAGCGTTTGATTTTATGAATAAATTACCCGTTGCCGCGCCCGTTGGAACACCAACATTAACGCCGACTGTTGAAGAATCGCCATTAACCCAAGAATTTAAAATAGTGGCATCAATATTATCAAAAAAAGTGGCTTTATTATTTATGTCAAAAATAGACGGACATATCCCATTATTTTGACATAGATGATTTCCAATAATTTCTACTGCCGAACCAACATCCTGAGAAGACGGATTTAAACTTATTATTCTCGGCAACATTCTATAAATTCCACCCCCAAAACTATCACTAGCAGCGCTATTTCCTCCAGCCCCCTGATAAACAATAATATTGCCCGTATAAGAATTATCGGCAATTGTTGTTGGAACTTGAATTTGAATTGCGCTATCTGTCCATAAATTTATATTTGCCATTTGTCCTAAAACTGTTATTGAACCAGTACCTTGAGAAGATCCAAAATGATTGCCATTAATAGTTACCACTCCATCTGTATCAGCGGCATTGTATTCTCGCGCGGCATTAATATAAGCAGTCGGATTAGTAACGTCTGTAATATCTGGATAAACATAAAAAGTTTGCCTTACATCGTCAGCTGTGTTGCCGATAGTTACTAAAAGTCCGTTTGCTTCGGTGCCGCCGTTGTTGGCGTCCGGAATTGCCGCATCCACTGGTATGGTTATAGTTATATTATTAAAAGTCGCGCCAGTACAAGATAAATCATAAGCGCCAATAGAAACTTTATTGCCTGCAGAACACGTTGTGCCAAAACCAGCGCCTGATATTGAAATAGTCTGCGTTTCTCTTGCGCCGTCAGTCAAAGCCGGCTCAGTGGAATTGGAGTAAGAAGTAATATTGGGCAAAACTGTCTGGGTGCCGACCAATATCCCAAAGCCCGATTCAGCGCCGTCTGAAACAACGTCGCCCGCCGCCGCAATCTGCCAATTTACCGTTGCTCCGCCCATAGGATAAACAGCGCCATTTACAAGGTCATAACGAATATAAATATACGCTGTCTGTCCCGCAAATATGGTAAGAGCCCCGTTTATCGTCGCTGTCTGGTCTGCGGCAAAAGTTGCTGTCGCGCCGAATAATGTTTCCACTCCGACATCAGACCAATTGCCATCAGTATCATAATAAAGATTTATATCGCTTAATTCCGTATTAGCTGTTGCTGTCCCGCTCTCAGTAATTTTAATTGATGTCACATTTACCGCTCCGCCAGACGCAGTAAGAGTGAATGCGGCGCATGTCGCGACGCTCGTACAAGATGTATTATGAACATATTGATTAACACCTCCGGAATCAAGATTGGCAATTTTAGAACCGGCGGTTTGGCTGATGGCTAAAGTGGTAGGCGGCGGAATTTCTCTAACCGCCAAATGAACCGCGGCCCGATCGTCAGCCGTAGCATCAGTGAAACCAACATTACGGGCGCCCGGTCCGGCTATTGTCTCTTTTGCTGTCGTAACTGTATACACGCCGAAATCTATGTTATTAAGAACAGTGCTGGCGACTCCGGCAGAAAGAACATTGGCTCCGCCTGAGTAGGCAGCGGCATATCTTTGACTGTTCGTTCCGGACAAACCATCATCAACCAACTGTTCGGCAAATACTCCATTCTCCTGAAGAAGAACAATGCCTGGAATGTAGATTTCCGTATCAGCGCCCGCTGTTTGCGTGGCGGCAGAAGCATACATTATTGTTGCGTCATTTATTCTGTTAACAATAATTGATTGCGTTCCGGCTGGAATGCCTGTTCCGAGAAAAAAAGTGTCAATACGCCCCGGTTCAGTCGCAGTATCAGCCGCTGCGCCACCCAAAATTTCCGTCATCGCTACTCCGCCGTAAGTAACATTCACAACCTTTTTCGTGGCAGAAATAGTATAAACAAAAACAAGAACGCCGCGAGGCGTCCCCGTTGGCGTATGTGTCCAAGTGAAAGACGCCGACGAAGTATTGCCGGTCGTTCCAGTATGGCTCTCGCTTGCCACATCGTTTGCTACTGCCGCTTGCGCAGTTTTAATTTCAAAATTTTCCGCCAATCTATCCACGCCAAATTCTTTCAACAAAACCGGCGTCAAATTGGAAAATACAAAAACCGTGATAAAAGAAAATATCGCGAAAAATTTTAAAATTTTTCTATTTTTTTTCATTTAATAAAATTAAATATTAAGAATATTATAGCATATTTATTCAGCAATATTATATCACAGCGGCGAGAGGCGGAAACAAGTTGAATCTCCCACGCAATTTGCATTAACATCTATATCTGTTTCAGAACAATAATTTGTTTGAGTGGAAGTGGCGCTAAACGGACCACATCCCGGAGAACCCCAACTCGTCTGCGCGGTTGATTCATTTAAATATCTGGTGAAATATTTTACAAAAGTAAAATCCAGAGCGCCTGTTTTGGAAATTTTCACCGTAACTTTTTGCGTTGCCGGATCATCATTGCTAATATTGTAAGTTGATTGAATATTGCCCGAAGTAGCGTCACGGGAAACATTTTCAATGATAAAAAATCTGGCATATTCATCGTCATCTAAAACAATACTTTCCGTACCACTCGCGATTTGCCAAGTATTATTCAAAATTAAAATTTTATAAAAATTCTCCGTGCCCTTGGAACTTGAAGCTGTACCCATGCCGTCCGGCGGCAAATAAAGCCGATTCCAACCTTGTGTGGAACTTGTATTGCCTTGTGTTATCGCCCGCAACGCTTCAAAAACTTCTTCTCCTAACCGGCTGGCGGCCTGTCTGTCTTCCGAAGTGCCAGCGGAATAAAAACTAACGCCGATTAATTGCGCTCCGATTGCCGCTAAAATCGCTGTAATAGTAATGGCGATTATCAATTCCGTTAAAATCTGACCTCTATTTGATGAGTCCATTTGGTTCAATTATTATATTTTTCATTATATCACCCGCTTCATTTTTAATACTTACGGTTAATGTCGTGGTGCTATTTTCCAAAGAACCGGAGCGCCTGCTGAAAATAACGTCTAAAGTTGAACTGGCGGCTGGATTAGTAAAAATAACTCCGGTTGTTAAAAAACTTCTTTCAGTTGTGGTAGCGCTGGCATAATTTTCTCCCCAAAAAACGTCATAATAAGAATCCCCTGTTTGCGGATAAACGAATCTCACGCCCCATTGCGCTCCCTGTTCTCCGGATATTGAATTTGCCCGCGCGTGTCGCAAAATAGTGGCAATATTGCCGGCTACTTCGTCAACTTTAATATTCGTCTGGAAACCATAATACAAACCAAAACCAGCAGTGGCTAAAATCGCCAAAATACCCATCGTTAAAATTATTTCAAGAAGAGTAAAACCTTTATTACTAATTATCAATTTACAATTTCTAATTTTCATTGAATTTTCAATTTTACAATTTACAAACATTAATTATTTAATTTAAATATCAAAAATTGGGTCATTGTAAATTTATTAAAAATTGATAATTGAAAATTGTAAATTATCGGAAACTACTCACTAATTGATAAATCGGCAATAGTATTGAAAGCGCGATGGCGGCGACGATGGCGCCCATGATAATCAAAAGAATCGGCTCTAGAAGCGAAACAAGATTTTTCAAAACCCTATCTACTTCTTCGTTATAATAATTAGAAATTAAAAGAAGTGACCGTTCCAAAGTGCCGGTGCGTTCGCCGACCGTAATAACGCTCGTCACCAATTGCGGAAAAAGTTCGCTTCTTTTTTTAAAAACTTCGTGAAGCGGCGCGCCCTTTCTAAGTTCCGTTTCAATATCAAGTAACGCTCGTTCGTATTTTTCGTTGCCAATTGTTTTAGCGGTAATATTTAAGGCCTCCACCGCCGAAACGCCGCTGTTTAAAAGATTGCGCAAAGTTATCGCGAATCTAGATAAAGCAAGTTTTTTGATAAGGTCTTTGCTTATCGGCAACCGCTCCATAATTAAAATAAAAAATTGACGACCTTGTTTATTTTGGAAAAATATAATCGCCGAAACAATCAGCGCCAAGAAAACTATTACTGTTAATATTGGACTGGCTGATAAAATTTTACTAAGGCCTATTAAAATACGAGTGATTAAGGGCAAAACGACTTTCGCCTGTGTCAACGCTTTTATCAATCTCGGCATCACGAAAGTTAAAAGAAGCACGACAATTAAAGAACTCGCGCCCAAAAGAATAAGCGGATAAATCATCGCCGACTGGACTCTTTTTTTAAGGTCGTAATCACGCTGAAGCTGCATCCCAAGATTTTCCAAAGTACCCTCAAGATTGCCGGATACTTCTCCGGCCTTCACAAGCCCGATAAAAACCGAAGAAAAATGTTTTTCGTAAGCTTGAAAAGTGACAGATAGCGGTTGACCGCGTTCCAAGTTTATTCTCGCGTCTTTTAGTATTTTTTTCATTATCGGTTTTTGCACATCGTCTTCAAGAATTTCCAAGGCCTCGCGCAAATTGATGCCGGATTTCAAAATCGCCGACAAATGCCTTGTCAAAAACATTCTATCAAGCGCCGCAACTCTGTTGCCGAAAGTAAAATTAAAAATTGACGCTTTGCGTTTTTCAAAACTCCCCTTTTCTTCAATAAAAAGCGGAGTTAAGTTGTCGCGCTGAAGATATTCAATCGCAACCTGGCGATTTACCGCCTGAAGCTCTCCTTGCGTTTCCCGCCCTTCTTTAGTTAAAGCTTTGTAAATAAAAAGCATGATTCTTGACTTATATTTTTAACAACTTCCACAACTCCAAATTTATTAAATATTTATTTATTATTATAACAAAAATCGCCAAGGGTAGCCACCAATAATACAGAGAAAGACGATTGTCTTTGCCATAAAGCAGAAAGTAGAAAGCAGAAAGTAGAAAGTAGAAAGCTATCAAACCGATAAAATAAAAAAGCGCGCCGGGCCAACCAATTAAAAACAACGCCAGCGCTCCTAACCACAATTCTTCCGGCTCAAAAAATCTTTCTTCGTATTTTTTGTTCAATCGGTTTGCCGAGAATAAAAACAAAAAAGCGGCTGCCAAAGAAATTAAATAAGGAGTGAAAAACCGTGCGCCGATGTATTTAATAAAATAATCAATATTTTGATAAGGCGGCAATAAAAATTTTGACAGTTCAACGCTAGACCACGCGACATATTGCTGATAAGAATAATAAATGAGTAAAGAAAAAATAGCGACTATCGCAGATATAAAAATAGTTTTTATTATTTTAACGCCAAAGGGGCGCAGAATAATCTGCGCCCCAAAAGCTATAACCAAAATTCCCAAAGAAATAAAGGCCATAAAAAATTAAATCAAATCGAGACCAGGGTCGGTTCCGATTTCGTAAACACTAGCATTATTTCCGCCATCTTTTGTATTTGATTCAACATCAGCCGCTCCACTTGCTTTATATTTATCGCTTTCCATATTAGCATTCAATTCATAAGTGAGATTAGTATCATCATTTTTAAATTGATAATAATTTGTAACATTATTTGAAGGATCAAGAGGCAATCTTGAAAGAGGCGAACCTCCCGGAATATAAGTAAAATTAATATTTATCCAACCCGAACCGGCAATAGTTGTTGTTGCATTAGCAACACAAGTAGTTGCTGTCGGACCATAACCCGTCGTTCCACTAGTACAATTATTAGCTGATGTCATTGTTGTACTGCTCGCGCTCGCAACCCACAAACCAATGGCACTGTTAATTGTTCTAAGGTCGGATAATCTTTGGCTATCGCGCGCTTGTCTCAATAATTCGGCCGGATTTAAAACCAAAGCCACGACTGTCGCCAAAATCGCCAAAATGCCGATAACAATAAGTAATTCTAATAATGTAAAACCCTTTTTCATAATTTAGTATCTCATAATTTTAATTTATCGACCCTTTTAATAATTATATCATATTTTATTTTTTATTGCCTGTGGAAAAGTATTCCTTTACCCTGTTAACCAAATCATCAATTGATATTTTCGCTTTAATAAAATATTCAACCACTCCCAATTCTTTGCCTCTTTCTATATCTTCTTCTTGCCCGAGATTGGAAATAATCATTACCGGAGTTTTTTTTGATTGAAGTTGGGGGTCCATCCGCATTTCTTCCAATACTTCAAAACCGGTTTTTTTCGGCAAAATAATATCAAGTAAAATTAAATCGACATCCGACTTTCTTAAAATTTCCATAGCTATTTCTCCGTCAGCGGCCCAAATAACCTCAATTCCTTCTTTTTGAAGTTTGGTTTTAAGCAAAGAAGACAAGAAAGGATCGTCTTCAATTAAAAGAATTTTTTTCATTACGTCTGCCATAAAATTATTATATCAGATAAAAATAAAAAATCAAAACTTTTTTAGTTATCCCAAGGCCGAAACTTTAGGCTCCTCGGCTAACGCCTTATAAAATCGACAACTTTTTTCTAGTTTAATTGTTCCACGCGCAGCTTCCGCTACGCGTGCCTTGTTACGACTTAGTCCATGTCACCGAATTTAGACTGATTCCGCCGAAGCGAAACTTTGCCTACTCCCGGCTTCCTTGACTTGACGGGCGGTGAGTACAGGACTCGAGAACGTATTCACCGCGCCATGGCTGATGCGCGATTACTAGCGATTCCAACTTCATGAGGGCGAGTTTCAGCCCTCAATCCGAACTGGGGATGGTTTTGATGGGATTGGCTCCGCCTTACGGCTTGGCAACCCATTGTACCATCCATTGTAGCATGAGTGTGGCCCAGGGTATCAAAGGGCCATGCGGATTTGACGTCATCCTCGCCTTCCTCCGTGTTAAACACGGCAGTCTCTCGTGACACATATAACACGAGATAAGGGTTGCGCTCGTTACCCCACTGAAGGGAACAATTCAAATCACGAGCTGACGGCAACCATGCAGCACCTGCCCCGATGTCTCTTGTGAAGACTGACCAAGTTTCCTCGGCCGTTCATCGGGGTTTCAAACCCTGGTAAGGTTCCTCGCGTACCGTCGAATTAAACCTCATGCTCCACCGCTTGTGCGAGTCCCCGTCTATTCCTTTGAGTTTTAAACTTGCGTTCGTACTTCCCAGGCGGTCCGCTTAACGCGTTAGCTTCGCCGCCGAGAGGGTCGATACTCCCGACAGCTAGCGGACATTGTTTAGGGCGTGGACTACAAGGGTATCTAATCCTTTTTGCTACCCACGCTTTAGCGAATGAGAGTCAGGAACGTCCCAGCAAAATGCCTTCGCCTTTGGTGTTCCAGCCGATATCAACGGATTTCACCCCTACACCGGCTGTTCCATTTGCCTCTGGCGCCCTCTAGTCTGGCAGTATTCAACGCAGCCTCAAGGTTAAGCCCTGAGATTTAACGCCAAACTTACCAAACCTCCTACTCGCGCTTTACGCCCAATAAATCCGGATAACGCTCGAGGTCTCTGTATTACCGCTGCTGCTGGCACAGAGTTAGCAACCTCTTATTCCCACGGTACTATCATCCGAAGATTTCTCCCGTGGAAAAGCGGTTTACGACCCGAAGGCCTTCATCCCGCACGCGGCGTCGCTCCATCAGGCTTTCGCCCATTGTGGAATATTCTCGACTGCTGCCACCCGTAGGTGTACGAGCCGTGTCTCAGTCTCGTCGTTGGGGAACAGGCTCTCACCCCCCCTACCGGTCGTAGCCTTGGTGAGCTATTACCTCACCAACTAGCTGATCGGGCCTAGGCCAATCATAAAGCGTCTTGCGACTTTGCCCTTGCGGGAATATTTGGAATTACCTCGTCTTTCAACAAGCTATGCCAAACTCTATGGTATGTACCAGGGTGTTACTAACTCGTTCGCCGCTATCTATTTTAATCGCTTAACTTTGATATAATCTCAATCTCGTTCAAAAAATAAATCGCACGACTTGCATGCCTTATCCACGCCGCCAGCGTTCATCCTGAGCTAGGATCAAACTCTCAATAATAAGTAATCGCTAATAATACGAATTAAAAACAAATATTAAATTCGCGTTATTCGCGAATACTCTAAATAAATTGGGACAACTAAAAAAATTCTGATTTCTCGCTCTCTAACCAGAGCGAGTGATTAAATTGTCAAAGTTCGGGATATTTACAGACAGATATCATTATAAAGACGCAGAAGGACTTGTCAACCCCACACATAACCCATTCTATAAATTTATGCGGGGATTATGTGTGAGGTCAAGTGATATTTAAAGTCTTGCTTTTTATAAAAATTAATAATAATATATTAGATATGAAAAAAGATCTACATCCCCAATATCATCAAAAAGCAAAAGTAGAATGCGCTTGTGGCGCTCATTTTACCGTCGGTTCCACAAAACCGGAAATTAAAGTTGAAATCTGCGGTAATTGCCATCCCTTCTACACTGGTAAAGAAAAACTTATTGATACAATGGGAAGAGTGGAAAGATTTAAAGCGAGAACTGCAAAAGCTCAAACAACTTCAAAAACTTCAAAAAAACCGAAAAAAATTTCCGGAAAAAAATCTCACAACCTATAATCAATGAAAAACATTTTAATCATTGACGATAATAAAGACCTTGTGGAAATATATTCCACCCGGCTAAAAGCCGAGAATTTCAATATTTCTACCGCTTCTAACGCGGAAGAAGGACTGGAGCAGATTAAAAAATCAAAACCCGATTTAATTCTCATGGATATAATAATGCCGGGACTTAATGGAACGGAATTATTCACAAAACTCAAAGAAAATCCTGAAACCAAAGATATTAAAGTGGTTTTTATGACCGCTTACGCCAGCACCGTCACTCCCTGGGGCGAAATAACCACTGAAAGTTACGTTAAAAAAATCGGCGCTCAAGGATATTTAAGAAAAGAAATGCCTCTTGAGTCTTTTATTGAAGCTATTAAACAAATCATTGCCTCATAGCCGTCGAGAATAAAACTATAAATTTCGAACCTTTATCTTTTCCTTCGGATTCCGCCCAAATTTTACCTTTATGGTCTTCTATAATCCTTCTGCTTATATAAAGCCCCAAGCCAGAGCCCAAAATTCGCTCATCTTCTATTCCTCTAGAAAATTTCTGAAAGAGCTTGTCTATAATCTCTTTTGACATTCCTCTTCCGGAATCGCTTACGGTAATTAACGCAGACTCTTGTTGTTGGTCGTCAGTTATTAATTGTAAATTAACTCTCACCCATCCTTTTTCGGTGTATTTAATCGCGTTATCTATCAAATTTCTGAAAACTTGGCCCAACTTAAAACTGTCCCCTTTTATTTTTATTCCCTTTTGTTCTGATTCAAAAATCAAGGCCAAGCTTTTCTGTTTAGCAATAAACTGAAAATCGTCGACTATTTCCTTTAAAAATTTATCCGCTTCAAACTCGCGAAAATCATAATGAATTCTGCCATCTTCCAGATGCCCGAGATCGAGAAAATTGTTTAATAAATCAATCAGTTTACCGCTGACAATTTTGATTTTCAGAAAAAAATCCATCAATTCATTTTCGTTTTTTACAGTCCCGCTTTCCACCAAAGAAGCATAGCCCTTAATTACTATTAAAGGATTTTTAATTTGATGCGCGGCAACCGATAACAATTCCGATTTATACACGCTTAATTTTTCAATTTGCTCTCTTTGTGCCACTTCTTTTATAACGCTTCTTATCAACAAAATGCCGGCAATAATCATAAAAATTAACGACCCTCCGGTGAGCAAATATCCGCGAAATGAATTCTGCATAACAAAATTAATCAAAGTCGCCACCCAAATAATAAAAACCAATAATTGAGTGGCTATAATTTTTATGTTCAAAAAATGATATTTAAAAATAGCCGCCGCCGTTAAACCGACCCAGACAAACGAAGCGTACGCGGTGATGTCATAATAAGGAGATTCTCCTATAGTAAAAGGAATAATCGCCGTGGTAATAATTCCCGTTATAAAAAAAATTGCCGTGCCTAAAATAAAATATTTTAATTGCAGTTTTTTAAAACCGCTGCTTTTAAAATATTCTCTTAAAAGATTGATTAAAATTAACGCAATGCAAACCGAAATATATATTCTTCCCAAAAAATCAAATTTGCCCGCCAAACTTGAAATATTCGGGTATTTAAGATATACGAATTTAACAATAAGATCTGTGGTCAGGGCGAAATAACTTATTATTGCGGCTCCTAAATACAATAAAAGCCCTTTTATTTTAAGATATTTAAGATTCTGAACGAAATAATAAGTAAAAATTATAAAAGACGGCAATACAAGAACGCCCAACCAGGTTGTCCTATACCAATAAACCGACGCCATAGAATCGACTTCCCAAAAAAAATAAGTCCCTCCGCAGAAAAAAGCATAAAGAGCCGTGAAAAAAGCGGAGAAGCCGAGCCAAATTTTAGCTTTATCTTTTTCAGCTCTTTGCCAAATAATCAAAGATAAAATCAAAAGACAAAAAGTAACGGCAAATAAGGAAATTCCCCTTAATTTTAAAATATCCATTATATTAAATTTTACATTCTTTATTAAAAAATAAAAGAGGCTTGCTTTTTAAACAATAAAAAGCAAGCCTTAGGTTAATTTTTTAATGATTATATTCCTGTCGCCTGAATTCCAGGCCGCGCAACACGGAATGCCTCCGTTATAAACCTGAGTAAACTGGGGGAAAGAAATTGCTTCCACGCCAACAATATGAAAACAATCGCAATTCAACGATTTTATTTTACTCACAACCCCTGAAGATGGACTAGGATATGCCTCATTGAGAATAACATCTCCTGCCCGCAACATGTGTAAATAAAATCCGATTGTGTTATACCTTGCCACATTGATTATTATTTTTCTTGTTTCTCTTCCCGGCCATTTGTCATTGCATCCGGTTAAATCAACGACATAAATATCGGATTTCTGAACTGATTTTAATTTATCAACCATCATCTTCCCGATAAATCCCCTGCCTCCCAGAACCACGATTGGAATTTTTTCATCCAATTTGATTTTTTTCTTTACCAACTCAACCGCCTCAATAATAATTGAGACTGTTATATCCGCCTCCGGAGTTTTATCTACTATTTTTCTCTTTAATAATAACCCCGGCAAAATTCCGGCAAACGTTTTCTCATCCGCGCGAACTAATCGGCGAATTTTTTCCATATACCGAACCACTTCTTCCAATTTTTCTCTATTCTCCTTTTTTAAAAATTCTTTTTCTTCCACCACAAAGATAGAAAACATTATTACAATCTTTCCATTTTGCCACAGAAAACCCGTCAACCGGATTTTCCATTTTCCTATTCTAAACTTATATGCGTATTCTCTCGCATATTCGTAATTGGCCGGATAAGACAAAAAAATCGATCTTATCCACCCCCTTGCATTAAACTTCCCGATTAACCAAAAAAACCAATCGTGGTTAATTAAAAAATTTAATATCTCAAACAATAATAAAAATCTTGAATTGCTTCTTGTCATTTGCCCCTCCTTTTTAAATTAGAAATGAACAGAATAATTTATTTTTTATTTTAACTGTGTTATTATATAGCATAAATTTAAATATGTCATTTAATAATTTTCAATCATGAATAAAATAATTTTAGAAATCAGAGCCGGAGCGGGAGGCGACGAAGCCGCTATTTTTGCCTGTAATCTTGTCAAAATGTACCAAAAATATGCCACTCAAAAAAAGTGGAAATTTTTTGAGATTGATTCTAATCAAACATCGCTTGACGGATATAAAACTTTTATCGCCAGAATTAACGGCGAAAACGCTTATGATTTATTGAAACAGGAATCTGGAGTGCATCGCATCCAAAGAATTCCCAAAACGGAAAAATCAGGCCGAGTCCACACTTCGACCGCCACGGTCGCCGTTCTTCCAGAAATTGAAGCCAAAGAAGTCAATATCAACCAAAACGATTTGGAAGTGACTTTTTCGCGCGCTGGCGGCCCGGGAGGCCAAAACGTTAATAAAGTTGAAACCGCCGTTCGGGTCTTGCACAAACCGACCGGCATTGTTGTTTCTTCCAGAACCGAACGCTCACAACACTCCAACCGCGAATCGGCAATGTCTATTTTGCGTTCAAAACTTTATGAAATTCAACAACGAGACGAAGCCCAAAAATTGGGAGTCAACCGCAAAGAACAAATCGGTACGGCCGACCGCTCGGAAAAAATCAGGACTTATAATTTCCCTGACGACAGAATCACCGACCACCGCATTGGTAAGAAGTGGCACAATATTGAAAAAATTTTAGGAGGCGATTTAGACCCGATAATCAAAGCGTTTCAAAAAACTAGCGCGTAATACGTAATAAATAAAAATAGCAAGCACAAAATTATTTCTTCAACCCGCTCACAGATTTGTTTCAGAAAATTATTTTGTGCTTGCTATAAATTATCCCGATATCGCTTCTATGTCGTCTTCAAATTTGACGGCGCGGTCGGCAACGCGATAACCGTATCTGCCGACGCTCATATAACTCTTATATTTTTTTCCGGCGTAATATTTTGCCGCGGCGCAATTCTCTTGTGAAAAAGAACTGTTATAAATCTGCTTGCAGGAAACAAGGCCATCTTTAAGATAAAGCGCTGTGGCGGTAAAAGCGTCCAAATTATTAAACGGCGACGCCGGATTTCCGCCGGTTATTTCTCCAACCCTATTTTTATATAATTCCCAGGTTGTCGGCATAAATTGAGCCGGACCCATGGCGCCTCCATAAGCGCCGTCCGACGCAATCGGACAAGAAACCGGAGTCGTATCGGGATTCATATTTAATTCTTCCATTAATTTTAAAAATGCCGGCTTTTGCGAATCGCTCATTACTGTTTTACTGGCATTATTGCGCGGCGTGTTGTAATAGCATTTACCCAAATTCGCGCCGATTACTCCGTTAACCGAAGATTCTTGAGTAAGAACGGCGAGTATAAAAGCGGCGCGCACGCCGGTCGCCTTTTCCGCCGCTTGAGCGATTTTTACGGCTTCGCCGAACAGCAATTCCCCTCCGCCGAGCATTCTAAATATTCTATTTCTTATTTCCGCCGCGTTTTTCTTTGATTCAACAAGTAATTTTTGATATTCAGATTCTTTTCCTTTTGTGACTTTTAATAAACTATTTTTTTCCGTTTGAGTTTTTTGAACGCTGGATTTCTGGGAGTCCATATATCTTTTTAATTCTTCTGCATCAAGCTTTTCCAATGCCAACGATTCTTTGGCGTCAACCAAATCCTGACGCAAATCAACAATTCTCCTTAAAACCATTTTTAAATTGTCCTGAACCTCCATCAAACCGTTCAAATTATTAAAAAAATCGGATAAATTGTCATTGGCTAAAAATATCTCTATTGTCCCCCTTTTTTCATTTTCATAAATATTCTGTAAAACATTCGCAAGCGCCTTCTGATTAAAATCAATATCTGTTTCGGTGGAATTTATTTTCGTTTGAGTAAGCCTTATTTCATCATCAAGTTTTTTAATACTGGTGTTGGTCGCTTTTATTTTTACGCTAAGTTGGCTGATTTTTGCGTTTATTTGATTTATTTCCGACTGCAGATTGCCACCCTGTTTTTTTAAAGTGGAAATGGTTAATTCGTATTCGTCAATTTCTTTTTCATACTTTTCCAGTTCCGCCTCAAGGGTTTTTCTTTCCTCTTCCAGCGGACTTTGAGCAAAAGTCAAATTAACGGCCGATGCCGCCAATACAACAACAAGAAAAAACAATGAAAATTTAAAAGAATTTTTCATTAACAACATAATTTAATTATAAGATTTACTAATATTATTTACAAATCACGTAGCAAGGCAAAAAAATTTTTCTTCAACCCGCTCACACCCAGCACCACTTTTATAATATTCTTAAAAGTGGTGCTGGGTTGCGCTTCCGTTTAGGTTTCAGAAAAAATCTTTTTGCCTTGCCAATATAAGGAAAAATCCTTTTTCACAGCCAACATGTCGGAGCAATAGTTATAAATTAAGGAATAAAAATCAAAGAAATCGGGGGAAAGCGTTGTTTGAATCCCGACTGAGCCCGCCAGCTGGTGGGGCGAAGAAGGTTGAGTTCGCTTTTCTCCCGAATCATTTCTTTTGATTTTTATGGATATAATTTATCTATTGCGGAGGCCGTTGGCGAGAAAAAGGATTTTTCCTAAATAGGAGAAAAATTATAGTAAGATAGAAAAATTAAGCTGCTTCTTTTTCTTTTTCTCGGGCTTCTTTCTTTTCTTCGGTTTCAACTTTCACGTCTTCAACGTTCACAACAGGCGCAACTTCTTCTTCCGCCTTTTGTTCAACAACCGTCGCTATCACGGTTTCCATATTAATTAAAACTTTCGCTCCCTTGCTGAAATTAAGGTCTTTAACTAAAATGCTATCGCCGATAATCGCCAATTTTCCCAAATCAACTTCAATATGATGGGGCAAATCAGCCGGCAACGCTTCAATTTCCAATTCATGAATCGCTTTAATCAAAACTCCGCCTTCTTTCACGGCCAAAGATTCTCCGCCGAACAATAACGGAATGCTCACGCGAATTTTCTCGTCCATTTTTATGCCGTAAAAATCAATATGCGAAATCGCGTCCGTTAG
>Ga0265296_1003036_pt1 | contig 16104 bp, 12 predicted proteins | sample MunlanPumphouse1_FD_189073 | JGI IMG/M metagenome (GOLD analysis project Ga0265296, IMG submission 189073) | Groundwater microbial communities from a municipal landfill in Southern Ontario, Canada - Pumphouse #1 | ecosystem: Environmental > Aquatic > Deep subsurface > Groundwater | place... | reverse complement strand
GGATATGGCCGACGATCTGCGTCATGAACATCCCGCCGATGGCCGCGCACATCCCGCCAAAACCGAACACCGTGCTCATCATGTGCTTGGGCGTGTAGTCCATCACCAGGCTCCAGATATTGGCGGTCCAGGCCTGGTGTGCACCGATGGCCAGGGAGATGGCAAACACCGCGACCCATAGCTGGCTGGAGCCTGCAGCCATGATCACGCCGACGATGCAGCAGGCAAACAGCAGCATCGACAGCAAGCGCGCCTTGATCGGCTGCATGCCGCGACCGATGAGGAACGAGGACAGGATCCCGCCGCCCACGCTGCCGAAGTCCGCCGTCAGGTAGATGATGATCAGCGGGATGCCCATCTGGGTCACGTTGATCCCCAGGTTGTATTGCTGGTTGAGAAACGGCGGCAGCCAGTACAGGTAGAACCAGAACACCGGTGCGGTCAGGGCGTAGGCAATGGCGAAGGCCCATGTGCCGCGCATGCGCAGGATACGGCTGAAAGGCACGCGAGGTTGTTCCGGCTCGACTTCCTGTTGCACGTAGTCCAGTTCCGATTGCTTCACGCTCGGATGGTCTTCGGGGTTGTAGTACTTCAGGCCCCAGAACACCAGCCAGACCCCACCCAGCGCCGCCATGCACAGGAAGGCAGCCTGCCAACCCCACACATGCAGCACCAGCGGCAACAGCATCGGGGTCATCATGGCGCCGACGTTGGTGCCGGCGTTGAAGATGCCGGTGGCCACTGCGCGCTCACCGGCGGGGAACCACAGGCGGGTGGTCTTGACGCAGGCGGGGTAGTTGGCCGCTTCGGTCAGGCCGAGGATAAAGCGGCAGACCATAAAGCCCACTGCCGAGGTCGCGAGGCCGTGGGCGCCGGTGGCGATGCTCCACAGCAGCACCGCGCAGAAGAACACGCGCTTGACGCCGACCCGGTCGATCAACCGGCCTTGCAAGACAAAACCAATGGCGTAGCCGACCTGGAACCAGAAGTTGATGTTGGCGTAGTCCATCGCCGTCCAGCTCATCTCCTTGGCCAGGATCGGCTGCATCACGCCCAGGGCGGCACGGTCGATGTAGTTCAGGGTGGTGGCGAAAAACACCAGGGCCAGCATGCCCCAGCGGGTTTTGCCGACGGCGAGGGCGCCGCGAATCTTGTCGCCAATGGCCGCTTGCGGGTTGCCGGGGCGCGGGGCCACGGCGGAATTTTGCGAAGGCATGAGAGGTACCCGTTTTTGAAATTTTTATGGTGTGTTCTGGGTCGTGATCACAGGTGCGCGCCAACAAAAAACGGCCCTGGATGCGCAATCGATGGTGCGCAGCGGCTAAAAAATCGTCAATTCACCAATCGCCATTGTGTTCGATAATCGCCCATAAAACTAACCGGTTGGTACATTTTAAATTGCTGCTTTATCGCGCGCGGCCAATAATTTGCCGCAAATAAGACCAGCCTTCATTGCCGGGAGTCACCCCATGCAACGTTCCATCGCCACTGTTTCCCTGAGCGGCACCCTGCCGGAAAAGCTCGAAGCCATTGCTGCGGCCGGGTTTGATGGGGTGGAAATCTTCGAGAACGACTTGCTGTATTACGACGGCAGCCCCCGTGAGGTGCGGCAGATGTGTGCCGACCTGGGCATTGCCATCACGTTGTTCCAGCCGTTTCGTGACTTTGAAGGATGCCGCCGCGATCGCCTGGCGCGCAACCTGGAGCGCGCCGAGCGCAAGTTCGACCTGATGCAGGAGCTGGGCACTGACCTGGTGCTGGTGTGCAGCAATGCCTCGGCAGACTCGACGGGCGAGCACTCGATCCTGCGTGATGACCTCGGCCTGCTGGCCGAACACGCCGGCCGCCGTGGCTTGCGCATTGGCTATGAAGCCTTGGCCTGGGGGCGGCACGTCAACACCTGGCAACAGGTCTGGCAATTGGTGCGCGAGATCGATCACCCCAGCCTCGGGGTGTTGCTGGACAGTTTTCATACCTTGTCACTCAAGGGCGATCCGACGGCGATCGCCCAGATCCCTGGCGACAAGATCTTCTTTGTGCAAATGGCCGACGCGCCGATCCTGGCCATGGACGTGCTGGAGTGGAGCCGGCACTTTCGCTGCTTCCCCGGCCAGGGCGAGTTCGACCTGCCGGGTTTTCTCGCGCCGATCATCCAGAGTGGCTACACCGGGCCGCTGTCCCTGGAGATTTTCAACGATGGCTTTCGCGCCGCGCCCACCCGGGCCAACGCGGCGGATGGTTTGCGGTCGTTGCTGTACCTGGAAGAGAAGACCCGCCAACGTCTGGAAAAACAGGCCACGCCGCTGGATATCCTGTTTGAGACCCCAGCCGCCAGCGAGTACGACGGCATCGAGTTCCTGGAATTCGCGGTGGATGAAAACCTTGGCGCCCGGTTGACCCAGTGGCTGCAACGCCTGGGCTTCGTCAAGGCTGGGCAGCACCGCTCCAAGAGCGTCAGCCTGCTGCGCCAGGGCGATATCAACCTGATCCTCAACTGCGAGCCTTACTCCTTTGCTCACAACTTTTTTGAGGCCCATGGCCCGTCGTTGTGCGCTACGGCGATGCGCGTCAAGGACAGCGCCAAGGCCCTGGAACGGGCGGTGGCCTACAAGGGCCAACCTTATCGCGGCCTGGTCGGGCCCAATGAACTGGAGCTGGCGGCGGTCCGCGCGCCGGATGGCAGCCTGATCTACCTGGTGGACCAGCATGCGGGCGGGATCTACGACACCGATTTCAACCTGCAGGCCGCCAACACCAGCGGCGGCGGCTTGCTGCGCATCGACCATATGGCCATGGCCCTGCCGGCCGACAGCCTCGACAGTTGGGTGCTGTTCTACAAGAGCCTGTTGGATTTCGAGGCCGACGACGAGGTGGTGCTGCCGGACCCCTACGGCCTGGTCAAGAGCCGGGCGCTGCGCAGCCGCTGCAGCTCGATCCGCCTGCCGCTGAATATTTCCGAGAACCGCAATACGGCGATTTCCCACGCGCTATCGAGCTACCGTGGCTCCGGGGTGCATCACATTGCCTTCGATTGTGCGGATATTTTTGCCGAGGTCAGCCGGGCCAAAGAGGCGGGCGTGCCGCTGCTGGATATCCCGCTCAATTATTACGATGACCTGGCGGCGCGGTTTGATTTCGACGATCAGTTCCTCAGCGAACTGGCGTACTACAACGTGTTGTACGACCGTGACGCCCAGGGCGGTGAGCTGTTTCATGTGTACACCGAGCCCTTTGAAGGACGGTTTTTCTTCGAGATTATCCAGCGCAAGAACGGGTACGCCGGCTATGGCGCCGCTAACGTGGCGGTACGCCTGGCGGCGATGGCCAAGTCGCGCAGTGGGGCGTTGCGCCAGGCCAAGTTGTAGGGTGTTGGCGCTTCCTTCGTGAGACCTGGCGGCCCATAATCACGGCCTGCATAAATGGCCGTGAGCGCACCATGACCCCGACGTCCGAACTGCCCGTCGCCCCCGTGGCGCCGCGCAAGAGTCGCAAGAACAACCCGGAAAAGACCCGCGAGAACATTCTGCAAGAGGCCATTGCAGAGTTCGTGCAGCAGGGGCTTTCCGGAGCGCGGGTGGACGCTATCGCCGAGCGCATCCACACCTCCAAACGCATGATCTATTACTACTTCGGCAGTAAGGAGCAGTTGTACGTCGAGGTCCTGGAAAAACTCTACGGTGATATCCGCAACACCGAGACCCGGATGAACCTCACCGCGCTGGAGCCGCGGGAAGCGATTCGGCGCCTGGTGGAGTTCACCTTCGACCACCATGACCAGAATGTGGATTTTGTGCGGATCGTCAGCATCGAGAACATTCACAACGCCGAGTATGTGAAACAGTCGGATGCGATCAAGGCGATGAACAGCAATATCCTTGAAGCGCTGGGCGCGACCTTGCGCCGGGGGGCGGAACTGGGAGTGTTTCGCGCAGGGCTGGAGCCGCTGGATGTGCATTTACTGATCAATTCGTTCAGCTTTTACCGGGTGTCCAACCGGCATACCTTCAGTGAGATCTTTCAGATCGAATTGTCGGATGACGCGATCAAGCAACGGCATCGCGCGATGATCTGCGAGTCGGTGCTGCGTTACCTGCAGGCCTGATCCACCGCCGAATTCAATGTGGTGCGGGCTAATGTGGGAGCAGGCAAGCCTGCTCCCACATTAGGAACCGGTTTCTACAGTTAAGTATTCATGCTCTGGAAATGATCGAGCATCCTTTGTGCATCTGCTTTCTTGCCACTGAACAACTCAAACGCCTTCACCGCCTGGAACACGGCCATATTGCCCCCATCCAGCGTGCGACAGCCCAAGGCCCGGGCCGTGCGCAGCAGTTCGGTTTCCAGCGGGAAGTAGACGATTTCCGCGACCCACAGCGCAGCGCGTAGCAACCGCGCTGGCACTGGCATGCCCGGCAGCTTGGCCATGCCCATGGGCGTGGTATTGACCAGGCCGTCAGCCGCCGCCATCGCGCTGTCCAGATCACTGCCGGCCTGCGCGCGGCCGGGGCCGAAATGCTGGTTGAGGTTATCCGCCAGGCTTTGCGCGCGCCCATGGTCCACATCGAAAATACTCAACTGCCCGACACCCTCGGCCAACAGTGCGTGGGCCACTGCTGCGCCCGCGCCACCGGCCCCCATCTGCACCACGCGCTGGCGCGCAGCCTCATGCAGGCCACGGCGAAATCCTTCGGCAAAACCCAGGCAATCGGTGTTGTGGCCGATGCGCTTGCCGTCGCGCCAGATCACGGTGTTGACCGCACCGATGCCCCGCGCTTCGGGCGACAGTTCATCGAGCAGCGCCAGGATCACTTGCTTGCATGGGTAGGTGATGTTCAACCCGGTGAAGTTCATCTGTTCGGCGGCCGTGAGCAAGTCGGGCAGGGCGCTGCTGTCCATGTGCAACTGATCGAGGTCGATCAGGCGATACAGGTAGCGCAAGCCTTGAGCATCGCCTTCCTGCTCATGCAGGGCCGGCGTGCGGGAGGCCTGGATGCCGGCACCGATCAGGCCGGCGAGGATGCGTGGCTTCATTTGAGCACCCGGCTGAAATGCTCAAGGGCCAAGTGATAGCCGTGGCTGCCAAACCCGGCGAGCACGGCCTTGGCGATAGGGGAAACAAAGGAGTGATGGCGGAAGGGTTCACGGGCGTGCACGTTGGAAAGATGCACTTCGATCACCGGCAGTTCACTGGCCACCAAGGCGTCGCGGATGGCCACTGAGGTGTGGGTCCAGGCCGCCGGGTTGATCACGATTCCGGCACAACGGGCGCGGGCACCGTGGATCCAGTCCAGCAGTTCGCCTTCGTGGTTGGTCTGGCGAAACTCCAGTTTCAACCCCAATTGTTCGGCGCTGCGGCCGCACAGCGCGGCGACGTCGGCCAGGGTCTCGTGGCCATAGGTGGCCGGTTCGCGGGTGCCAAGCAGGTTCAGGTTAGGGCCGTTGAGGACCAGCACGATAGGTGCCATGGAAATGTCTCCACTGTTGTTTTTATTGATGGGGACAAAATGTACTGAATGGTTAATTTGGTCAATTGGCCAAACGCCGCACTGTGGATAACCGTTCGATTATCGAACGCTGAATAAAAGCTGGCGAGACCACTCAAGAGTTGATATCAATTGAAAATCATTCTCGACAACGCTTAAGATGCGCGCCTGTTTCCTTTACACCCCCAGGGAGTCGGTTTGTCGGACGTGGATCTCAAGGGCCTGTTTCTCAAGCATGCCGATACCCTGCGTCGGTATCTGCTGCGCAAGGTGCGGGACCCTCAGTTGGCTGCGGACCTGGTGCAGGAGAGCTTCTTGCGCCTGGCACAAAAGCCGTCCAGCGAGCGGATCGACAACTCCCAGGGCTATCTCTACCGCACGGCGAGCAATCTGCTGATCGACCATATCCGCCAGGAAGCACGGCGCAAGACCGACTCCGTGCCCCATGAGGCGTTGGCCGAGATTGAAGATGAAGTGGCCGGGTTGGAGGCTCAGGCAATGGCGCAGCAACAACGACAGGCATTGAAGCAGGCGTTGGCGGAACTGCCGGAGCGCACCCAGCAGATTTTCCGTCTGAACCGCGTCGAAGGCATGACCCATGCCCAGGTCGCACGGCATCTTGAAATTTCCGACAGCTCCGTGCAAAAGCATCTGGCCAAGGCGCTGGCGCATGTCATACAGCGTTTGCGGGAGGGCGATGTGACGCCATCCGACGAATGAATTACTGAAAAAATGCTGCTCAAACGTCACTGTTTCATACAACGAGAATTCGAGACTCACACGTGAATAGCCAGGAGTCGCAACAGCCCAGCATTACCGAGGTCGCCGCCGATTGGGCGGTGCGCCTGCATGCGGGGGGGCTGGATGTGCAGGAACATGCCGCACTGCAACGCTGGATCGACAGCGACAGTCGCCACGCCGCAGAACTGGAGTTTGCCCAGCAGACCTGGGCGGCCCTGGGTGAACTGCAACTGGATACGCCGGTGCATCGCCAGCGTCCACCACCTGCTGGCGTGGCACCGCGTCGCGCCCAGCGTCGGCGACCCTGGCGCGTGGCTGCGAGTGTCGCGCTGTTGCTGGTGGTCGCCAGTGTTGGCTGGTTGCAGGGGCCGCAAGCCTTGCTGCAGATGCAGGCCGACTACCTGACCGCCAAGGGCGAAGTGCGCATGGTCCGCCTGATTGACGGCAGCACTGTGGAGCTGGACTCCTCCAGCGCCATCCGCCTGGACTTCGACGGCGAGCAGCGGCGGATCAGCCTGTTGGCCGGCTCGGCGATTTTTGACGTGGCGCCCATGACAGGGCAGGAAACCCGGCCATTCGTGGTGCAGAGTGCCGGCGGCCAAACCCGGGCGCTGGGCACGCGCTTTGTGGTCGGTCGCGAGGCCGACGACCAGGCGTGGGTGGGCGTGCTGCAACACAGCGTGGCGCTGACCCAACAAGACCGAGTGCAAACCACGGTCCTCCACGAAGGGCAGGCCGCCCGCTACAGGGCGCAGGATGGTGTGAGCGGCCTGCCAGATTTTGACCTGGCGCGGGCCACCAGTTGGCGGCGTGGGGTGCTGGTGTTCGATCGCCAGCCGCTGGCCAAGGTGGTTGAAGAACTCAATCGCTACCGCCCCGGCCGGGTGGTATTGAGCAATGCCGACCTGGCCAATCGTGAAGTCAGTGCGGTGTTCCGCCTCGACATGCTGGACCAGGCGCTGGGCACCTTGACCGAAGAGTTGCAGGTGCGACGCTTTGATCTGGCGGGCGTCAGCCTGATCTACTGACATACCGCAAACCTCCCTGTGAACGGGCGCTTGTGTGTGGGCGCTGGCTTGCCTGCGATAGCATCACCTCGGTCTACCTGGTAGACCGAGTTGCCTGCATCGCCGGCAAGCCAGCGCCTACAAATGCTCGCATTCCTGGCTGATCTTCAAACAATTTTCAGAAACACTTACTGAGTCTCTATCCCTGACGCGTCTTGCTAATCGAGAAGTATTCGCATAAACAAAAAACGCTCAGCGAAGGGATCACCACAATGTCTGCAATCACCAAAGGGCGCACCACCGGCAGCCGGTTGGCCCTGGCCATTCACTTGGCTCTGTTTGCCACTGCAGGGCAGGCCTACGCCGCTGCTCCCGTGGCCGGCGCTTCGCAGCCTGCGACGCTGATGTTCGATATTCCCGCCCAACCCCTGGGCGGCGCAGTCCTGGCCTTTGCCGACCAGGCCGGCTTGCAGGTGCTGTTCGACAGCCCGCGCCTGCAAGGCCTCAGCAGCACCGCGCTCAAGGGCCAGTACAGTGTTCAGGAAGGCCTGGGACGCTTGTTGGGCAGCGCGCCGGTGGAGTATCGCTTTACCGGCGCACGCCAGGTCACCCTCAATCGCGTGAGTGTCGAACAGGACGGCGCGTTGACTGTCGGTACCACCACCATCCATGCCAATACCAACGGCAAGCCCAGTGACTGGGTGTATGAAACGCCGCGCTCGGTAGCGGTGATCACCCGCGAGCAGATCGACAAGCGCCCACCCCGGCACGCCGCCGACATGCTTGAAGAAACCGCCGGCGTCTACACCGCCGTCAATCAGCGTGACCCTGGCCTGTCGGTGAATATCCGTGGGGTGCAGGACTACGGCCGGGTCAATATGAACATCGATGGCATGCGCCAGAACTTCAACGTCAACGGCCACCAGCAACGTAACGGCACGATGGTGATCGACCCGGAGTTTGTCTCCAGCATCGAGATCGACAAAGGCAGCCAGTCGGGCATGGGCGGCGCGGCGGTGCTCGGCGGGATCGCGTCTTTCAAGACCCTGGACGCCAGTGAGTTTTTGGCCGATGGCAAGGAGTACGGCGGGCGTCTGCGCGCGGGTAACGGCATCGGTAAACTGGGTAACGGCACCAACTTCAACGGCAGCGGCGTGTTTGCCTTTGGCGATGAGCGTGGCGATGTGCTGCTGGGCTATAGCGAGCGACACTTTGGCGATTACCGCGCCGGTACCCACAACGATCAGAAACTGGGCACCAACCTGCGCGCGCGCAAATACCAACCCGAAGCGTTTGACGATTGGTTGAACAGCGAAGTCGGCGACATGGGCAGCGTGACCCGCTCGCAGATCGTCAAGCTGGGCCTGAACCTGCCCAACGACCAGCGTGTGCAACTGAGCTACCTGCAAAGCGACAGCGACAGCAACGATGCCTGGGCCTATACCGCCGACGATGCGCAAAGCGTTTACTACCAGCGTGTGAGCAAGAACAACCTCAACGCCAAGAACGTCGCGCTGGACTACAGCTACACCCCGGACAACCCACTGATCGACTTCAAAGCCAAGGCGTACTACGTCACGACGCAATTGGAGCGGACCAATGCGCCGAACCTGGCGACGCCGGGCACGGGCAACGAGGTCGGCGGCTACACTGATCACTTCCAGACCGACACCTGGGGCTTGCAGGCCGACAACACCTCGCGCTTCGATTTCAATACGTTGGGGCGCGTCAGCTGGAACTACGGCCTGGAGATGTACCAGGACGAATTCAAACCGCGCAGCAACAAGGTCGAGGCGGTCAACCTCCAGGGCTTGCTGCCGTACGTCGAAGGCGCCACCCCTGGCGGCAAGCGCACCATCGCCAGCCTGTTCAATAACCTGCAATACGAATACGAGAACTGGCTGACCCTGGATGCCGGCCTGCGGTACGACCGGTACCGGCTTGAAGGCCAGACCGGAATGACCCTCTACAGACGTGACCGTTTCTACAACAGCCTGGTGGGCGCCAAGCGGGTGGCCGAGGTGTTTGATATCGACAATGAAGAGGGGCACTTCTCGCCCACCTTTGGCATCGGTATCAAGCCTGGGCTGGAGTGGATGCAACTCTATGCGCGCTGGGGCAAGGGCTGGCGCCCGCCGGCAGTCACGGAGACCTTCATGACCGGTCGGCCCCATGGCGGCAGCTCGTCAGAGCGGGTGTTTCCCAACCCTTATCTGAAGGCTGAAGAGTCGCGGGATTGGGAAATGGGGGTCAACGTGTTCAAGGAAGGGCTGTTTTTCAACGACGACCGCCTGGGCATCAAGGTCGCCTACTTCGATACCAAGATCGAAAACTTCTCGTTCCTCAACCACAGCGTCAGCTTGCCGGAAACCAGCGTTGGCGGCTTCCTGGGGACCATGGCCTACGTCAACAACACTGCACCGACGCGCTTTCGCGGCATGGAATACCAGCTCAACTACGACATGGGCCGGGCCTACGCCAACCTGAGCTACACCCATATGATCGGCAGTAACGACTTCTGCTCGAAAAACTATTACATGGGCGGAGCCAAGACCAGCGGGCCGAGGACTACGCGTATCGAATCCTACATTCGTCCCGACGGCCGTCCGGGGGTCAGGCCCGTCACCACTTATGAGGTGCTGGATGATGAGGTTGCCAACAACAAAGAGAGCTGTGGCCGAATCATGGGCAACGCTACCTATATGCCAGCGGATCGCGGCTCGCTGACGCTGGGCGCGCGGTTTCTGGAAAAACGCCTGGATACCGGGGTGCGGGTGCGCTACAGCTCGGGTAACGGTGCCAACCTCAACCAGCAGGGCTACGACTTCATCGACCAGGCGCTGTGGCCGCAATACACCCTCTACGACCTGTACGCCAGTTACTGGATGACCGACCACCTGAACCTTGGCCTGGCCCTGGAAAACGCCACCGACGAAGCCTATTTCGTGGCCATGGGCGATGCCAACAACCTCAGCCTGGCGCGCGGCCGCACGCTGAGCGGGATGCTTGAATACCGGTTTTGAGCCCCCGCAAGTCCTGGGCATTCGCGGTTACAACCCGGCATTTGAAGCCGTGCCAATCGTTACTAGTCTGTGAGGCAGCCCTGGCATTTGGAAGGAGCCGGCTGTCGGTTGGTGCCCGATCGGGCGCCGGCGGGTAATAAATAACCTAACGGATGGGTTACGATGAGAGTAGGCGCTTACAAGGGACATGTGATTGCAGTGTTGCTCAGGGATGAGCATTGCCCGCCCCACGTACATGTCATGGGCAAGGACTGGGATGCGCGTTTTCGTTTCAGCTTTCTGGATGGGAACGTGGCGTTGTGGGATGTGGATCCTGAGCGGCGGCGACCCTCCAGCAGCGTTCTGGAGGGCATTCGTCAGACGTTGATGCAGCAGCATTATCTGGCGCGGGCACGAAGGATCTGGTGGGAGAAGCTGCAAACGGTCTGCCTGGACAACCACTCCTGGGATTGGGAGGCCGATGAGGTTGTGCCGGGGCTGGTCATCCGGCCGGGGGTCTACGTGATTGCCAGTGCCCGGCACGATGTTGCGGGGCGGCGAACCATTTTGAATCTGGTGAGGGCGCCAGGATCCGTGGAGATTGAGTTATGAAAAGTGTAAAAGCCAAAATACGGCCCGATGTCCCGATCACTGAGGCCGACATCGATAAGGCTGTAGCCCGTGGGCGCAAGCTCAAGCGGGTGTACGCCAACGCCAGTTCGGTGAGTTACGCAGACGACTGCATTTGCATTGGCTTCAGCGATGGTAGCCGCATCATGTTGCCAGTGGCCGGTCTTACGGAGTTTGAAGGTTTTTCTGTAGAAGACTTTCGGGCACTGGAGGTCGGGTTTGGTGGCAAGGCGCTGTGCTGTGAAGCCCGTGACCTGCATGTATCGATCACAGGCCTGATCGCCACCAGCCAGCCGTTGATGGACCTGGCTGCGAGCATGGTGGCATCGCGTAACGGCCGTAAAACCAGTGCCGTCAAGTCCGAGGCCGCCCGCGCCAATGGCAAGAAGGGCGGTCGGCCGCGTAAGGAAGAATAAGCCGGGGGATACCCGCCAATCCAATGTGTATGGGCTTATGTGGGAGCGGGCTTGCTCGCGAATGCGGTAGGTCAGCCAACTACTTGGCAACTGATCCACCGCATTCGCGAGCAAGCCCGCTCCCACATAAACCCCACATTTTTGGATCTGCTATGGCCTAAAGGGTTAGCGCCGGGTCAGCAGCACGCCCGATTCCATATGGTGGGTCCACGGGAACTGGTCGAACATCGCGCAGCGTGTGATGCGGTGGGTGTCGTGCAGTTGTGCAATGTTCGCCGCCAACGTTTCCGGGTTGCAGGAGATGTACAGGATGTTCTCGAAGCGCCGGGTCAACTCGCAGGTGTCCGGGTCCATGCCGGCACGGGGCGGGTCGACGAAGACGCTGCCGAACTCGTAGCTCTTGAGGTCGATACCGTGCAGGCGTCGGAACGGCCGCACTTCGTTCAGGGCTTCGGTCAGTTCTTCGGCGGACAGGCGTACCAGGGTCACGTTATCCACTGCGTTTTCATCGAGATTGCTCAAGGCAGCATTGACCGACGTCTTGCTGATCTCGGTGGCCAGCACTTTGCGCACGCGGGTCGCCAGGGGCAGGGTGAAGTTGCCGTTACCGCAATACAACTCCAGCAGGTCATCACTGCGATCGCCCAGGGCGTCATAGGCCCAGTTGAGCATCTTCTGGTTCACCGTACCGTTGGGCTGGGTGAAGGCGCCTTCGGGCTGGCGATAGCTGAAGGTGCGACCGCCGACAGCGAGTTTCTCGACCACGTAGTCGTGGCCAATCACATCGCGCTTGCCCTTGGAGCGGCCGATGATGCTGACGTTCAGGTCGGCCGCCAGCTTGTTGGCAGCGGTGTGCCAATGCTCGTCCAGCGGGCGGTGATAGCACAGAGTGATCATCGCGTCGCCGGCCAGGGTGGTGAGGAACTCCACCTGGAACAGCTTGTGGCTCAGGGCGGCGCTGGCTTGCCAGGCGGCCTTGAGTTGCGGCATCAACTGGTTGATACGCAAGCTGGCGATGGGGAATTCTTCGATCAGGATCGGCGTGCGCTTGTCGTCCTGGGAAAACATCGCGTAGTGGCGCTGGCCGTCTTCGCGCCACAGGCGGAACTCGGCGCGCAGGCGGAAGTTCTGCAGGGGCGAATCGAACACCTGCGGCTCGGGCGCGTCGAACGGCGCGAGCAGGTCACGCAAGCGCGTGACCTTTTCTTGCAGTTGCAGGGCGTAACTTGCTGCGTCAAAAGTCATGCGGGGAACCAGCCTAGCTTGATCACGAACAGGATCGACAGGATCACCAGCGCTGGGTTGAGTTCACGGTAGCGGCCCGTAAGCAGCTTGATACCGGTCCAGGCGATGAAGCCGAAGGCGATGCCATTGGCGATGGAGTAAGTGAAGGGCATCGCCAGGGCGGTGATCACCACCGGTGCGGCAACAGTAATATCGTCCCAGTCGATTTCCGCCAGGCCCGAGGTCATCAGCACCGCGACAAACAGCAGCGCGGGAGCGGTGGCAAACGCCGGGACGCTGGCCGCCAGTGGCGAGAAGAACAGCGCCAGCAGGAACATGATCGCCACCACGATGGCGGTCAGGCCAGTGCGGCCACCAGCGCTCACGCCAGCAGCAGACTCGATGTAGCTGGTGGTGGTCGAGGTGCCCAGCAGCGAACCGGCCATGGCCGCGGTGCTGTCGGCGATCAGGGCGCGTCCCATTTTCGGCATGTGCCCGTCCTTGCCCATCAGGCCCGCGCGCTTGGCGACGCCGATCAGGGTGCCGGAGTTGTCGAACAGATCAACGAACAGAAAGGCGAAGATCACGCTGATCAAGCCTACGTCGAGGGCGCCGGCGATATCCAGTTGCAGGAAGGTCGGGGCCAGGGACGGAGGCATCGAAACTACGCCGCCGAATGGGGTCACGCCGAGCGCGATGGCCGCGACGGTCACCGCAAGGATGCCGATCAACACCGCGCCGCGCACCTTCAGGGCTTCCAGGGCCACGATCAGGAAAAAGCCCAGGGTGGCCAGGATCGGTGCAGGTTTGGCCAGGTCGCCCATGCCCAGCATGGTCGCCGGGTTGCTGACCACGATCCCGGCGTTATGCAGGGCGATCAGCGCCAGGAACAGGCCGATACCAGCGGCAATTGCCGAACGCAGGGGCAGGGGGATCGCATTGATGATCCACTCGCGGATGCGGAAGATCGACAGCAGGAAAAACAGCACGGCGGAGATAAACACCGCGCCGAGCGCCACTTGCCAGGTATGCCCCAGATGCAGCACTACGGTGTAGGTAAAGAAGGCGTTCAGGCCCATGCCCGGTGCCAGGGCAATCGGGTAGTTGGCGATCAGGCCCATGATCGTCGAGCCGATGGCCGCTGCCAGGCAGGTGGCGACAAACAGCGCACCCTTGTCCATACCGGTCTCGCCGAGGATGCTCGGGTTGACGAACAGGATGTAGGCCATGGCCAGGAATGTCGTGATACCGGCCAGAATCTCGGTACGCACGTTGGTGTTGTGTGCCTTGAGTTGAAACAGCTTTTCCAGCATGCCTGCTCCCTGTGGCGCGCTTGGCGCCGTGATTTGTTGACCTCAAAGTCAAAGCACAAACTGCGCCAAGCGCCGCGTGTTTTCTACAGAGGATCGGAAAAAGCGGCGCATCATACCAGCAGGTCGACGGCCTGTGGCGCCCGGCCTCGGTTTTGTTGAGTGTGGCCTTGAGGCATACTCCGTCGACGTTCAGTCCGGGGTCATCCAAAGCATGAAAAAAGCCATCGTGTGGAGTCTAGCTCCGTTCGCCTGCATTGGCCTGTGGCTGGCGGCGGCACCGGCGTGGGGCGCGCCTGCACCGGCCTTGAGCGAGGTGCGGGTGTTCCAGGTGCAATCCCAGGCGTGCAAGGAGTCCGTCGCCGAAGGCGTCGACAGCACCCGGCAGTGCCAGCACCGCGGGCCGACGCGGGTCTCGGTGATGGAAGTGGGGCTGGGCAATAACGCCATCGCCACCTTTGATGGGGCGCGGCTTGCGGGGCAAAAGACGGCGATTTGCCAGGTGGGCTCCATCAGCCAGGCCTGCAATGGCGCTGGCACGTTGATGGGCTACATCTATGTATTTGACGTGGATATCCGCGCCGCGGGCTGGTTCGAGTACAGCAACACGTCGATCAATGTGCCGCGCAATACCCTGAAGACTCAGTTGCGCATCCAATGATGGCCCCCTGTAGGAGCCGGCAAGCCGGCTCTTACAGGTTCAGGGCGTTTCGGCCGGGGTATGCATGCGATCCCGCTTGGCCAGCGTCGGGAACAGCTTGATCCACACCCCGGTCACCAGCAGCGTGCCGACCCCGCCCAGCACCACGGCGGGCACCGTGCCCAGCCAGTGGGCGGTGACGCCGGACTCGAACTCGCCCAACTGATTGGACGCCCCGATAAACAAGCCATTGACTGCACTGACCCGCCCGCGCATTTCATCGGGGGTTTCCAGTTGCACGAATGAGGCGCGGATCACCATGCTGATCATGTCCGCCGCCCCCAGCACCACCAGCACCGCCAACGAGAACCAGAACGAGGTGGACAGGCCAAAGGCAATCGTCGCCACGCCAAACACCCCGACGGCAGTAAACATCACGCGGCCCACATGCCGGTCCACGGCAAACCGCGCCAGCCACAACGACATCAGCAGCGCGCCCACCGCTGGCGCCGAGCGCAGCAGCCCCAAGCCCCAGGGGCCGGTCAGCAGGATGTCCTTGGCGAACACCGGCAACAACGCCGTGGCGCCGCCCAGCAGCACCGCAAACAGGTCCAGGGAAATCGCCCCGAGGATGTCCGGGCGGCTGCGGATAAAACGGATCCCCGCCAGCAACGAATCCAGCGTCGCTTTGCCCTTGTTCAGTGGGGTCTGCCGGGCGGGCAGGTTGAGGGTCAGCAGGCAGGCAATCAGGTACAGCAATACCGTCGGGCCATACACCCAGGCGCTGCCGAAGGCATAGAGCAGGCCGCCCAGTGCCGGCGCGACGATGGTTGCCGATTGCTGGGCTGACTGCGCCGCCGCCACCGCCCGTGGGAACAGGGCAGTGGGCACGATGCTTGGCAGCAGGGCCTGGGTGGTGGGCAGTTCGAAGGAGCGGGCCGCGCCCAGCAGGAAGGCGAGGATAAAAATCATCTCGCGGGTGACATTGTCCGTCAGGCTGCCAACGACCAGCGCCAGGGCGATTAACGCCTGCAGCGTCTGGCAGATGGCGGCGACTCTGCGTCGTTCGTAGCGATCGGCCACATGCCCGGTGTGCAGCATGAACAGCACCCGCGGCACAAACTCCACCAGGCCCACCAACCCCAGGTCCAGCACATTGCCGGTCAGTTGGTAGAGGTTCCAGCCGATGGCCACCGTGAGCATCTGGAAGCCACTGGCGGTAAAGATCCGGGCCAGCCAAAACGCAATAAACGGGCGGTGATGACGTAACAGCAGCGGGGTTTCACTGGGCATCGGCAAGCACTGGACTGAACCTGGGAAGCGCCGAGATTAGCATCAAGCTGTAACAAATAGTTGCTGCCAAGGAAATATCCTTAGCAAGGCATCTATTTCGCTGAGTCATCCTGTCACGCGGCAAAAGACCACACAGTCCAAGCCGGAAAATGGGACTACTCTTTCATCGTTGCTTGATCCAGATCAATGCTGATTGGAGCGTTGGTGTGGCGGCCAGAAGGCCAGAATCCCTACGTGGTTGGTAAAAAAAGAACGAATTGCAATTCGCCACACTCCATATCCGTGGGGGCAGTGGGTGCAGGCCCCCAGCCAGCAGCCGGTATTACCTGACAGAGGAAGACTTATGTTCGGTTTGGAG
>Ga0265296_1003035_pt1 | contig 16104 bp, 18 predicted proteins | sample MunlanPumphouse1_FD_189073 | JGI IMG/M metagenome (GOLD analysis project Ga0265296, IMG submission 189073) | Groundwater microbial communities from a municipal landfill in Southern Ontario, Canada - Pumphouse #1 | ecosystem: Environmental > Aquatic > Deep subsurface > Groundwater | place... | reverse complement strand
AAACATCTTCTTGATAAAAAGTCTTTACCCCCTAAATTTTATGATTACTTTGCTTCGCACTTGGATATTCTTCCCAAGTACGAGTGGAACTTGATTGATGCCAAAAGCAGATTCCGCTTTATGGCATTTTCTTATGAATTAAATGCAGAATATGGACTAAAGTTTCTTCTCTTTTGTTTACAGTTTATCAGGACAATGACCAACAACATAAATCAGGAGATTGTCATTGGGGAAGATAATGGATTTGAATTCTGCAGCGGTTCACCACTTAAGCTTTCCAACTGGAACAGTATGCTTCAAATTCTTAATGCTAAGGCTTATGCTTACAACCCCTACTGGGATGTAAGAAAAAACTTAATTGAAAGAAGCCACCGGAATGATGATGACGAGTGGCTTGTCCCCAGAGGCGGGTTTATGGAAAATGAAGAGTCTTTTTTAAAAGAAGCAACTGATTACTGGTATCATCTTAACTTTGAAAGATCACATGGAGGAAAGGGAATGAAAGACCGTACCCCCTTTGAAGTTTTAAATCAATCAGGATTAACTGGAATAACCCAATTTATGAAATTTCCCATAATGATTTTAGATCATAATATTGATGCATTAAGAAGATGCACTGAACCCCTGCTTTTTGAGTATGATGTAAAACTGGCGGAAGATAAAAGACAGGGAGTATTGCTTGACCCAAAGACTTTATTAGATATCAGTTCTAAATATGATTTTTTTATTCCAAATGCACAAAAGGTATTGACATACTACCAAACTCCGCTTAAACAGCGGAGTTTTTTATTTTTGTTGCGGGGCTGGGAATTGCACCCAGTCTGCGAGATTATGCAACCTTCTCGTATTACTACAAGGGTAGGACTATATCATCACCCCGATGTAACATCGGGGGCTCGGCGTGTAGTCTCTACGGGGTCGTCCAATAAAAAGCACGACTTCCCTCGGTATTTTCCGACAAAGTCGGGTGTCCACCGATATAGCCAAGTTCTTCAATGAAAATTACTTTTCAAGGGGCCCATCATACTACTAGCCTCGCGTGGCTACTGTTACACTCCCCCGCATATACACCTTAATACTCTGGTTTATAAATAAATAATACCCGCAGTCCCGATGTTACATCGGGGCGGAGCGGTATATCACTTTTACATAATACCAAACCTTACTGCCCTTGACAAGACTGAAACCTAATAAATAAACAGTAGTTTCAGCCATTTTTGATAATTTGGTATCTCAGGTTCCATCAGTTGGTTAACCGCCGGAGCACTTGGTTTGTTTTCCGTCGTTTGTTGGCCTGAAATCGAGGCTCCAAGCAACTTTCGGGCCTGCTCCTGTAAAAAAAGCGGACTTTTTACGAATTCAAGTCTTTTTTTAAGTTCATAATTTCTCTTTTGCTGAACTTCAAGTTGTTCTTTTTCTTCCCGAAGCCTATCATCCATCCCTTTTTTCATTGAAACAAACCTAAACAAACTCATTGTCAAATTTAAAGCTAATACCAGTAATATTACGGTTAAAATCCGTCTTTTAATTTTAGTGGTTGACATATAGCTTTCTTGGTGATATTATAGGGTTCTATGAACAACATTTTAACTATTAAAGAAGTTACCGACAAGTTTATTTCGTTCCTAAGGGAACAAAAAAGAGCTTCCGCTACTATATTAGCATATGGCAACGATATTACCCAATTAACAAAATTCCTTAACGAAAAAAAGATTACGGAAGTTAAGGCAATTGATCAAGCTTCTCTTGAGGAGTTTAAGGCTCATCTGGAAAAAAATGGTTATATTGCCAAATCAGTATCCCGCAAAATTAATTCTATAAAAACTTTCTTTCGCTTCTTAAAAAGCGAGGGTGTTTTGGATACAGATCCGGCCGCTGCCGTTACTCATCCAAAATATACTGTTAAACCGCCTAGAATCCTCTCCAAGCTTGAATACAGAGCCTTAAGGGATGCTTGCCGCGGCGATGCACGGATTTCCGCGATTGTCGAGCTGATGTTGCAAACAGGAGTTCGTATCGGCGAGGTCGCTAATTTATCTTTGGAAGACTATAAAAGCGACGAAATCTATATCAAACCTTTTGAATCTCATGCCGGTAGAAATATTCCGATGAACAAAGCCGCCAAAGAAGCTTTAGACCGATATTTAAAAGACAGACCGCAAGTTAAAGAAAAAGCGATATTTATTACCAAAACCGGTCGACCTTTTTTAATCAGAAATATCAGATCTTCAATTGAAAGATATTTTGAAATGGCAGGAATAAAAGATGCCAAGGTTAATGATTTGCGTCATACTTGGGTTTATCATCATCTGGCTGCCGGAACACCTTTGGTTACTATTTCAAAATTGGCCGGCCACAAAAGGCTCTCCACAACTGAAAAGTATCTAAAGTTGATTACCGAAAAAAAAGAAGGCACAGTTAAACTCGAAGAGCTATAAATTTCAATTGGTCAAATTTGTCTAATTACTCAAATTAGTCTAATTGGTTTTTCTTGCCAGGTATTCTCTTCTTTTTTTAAACAAATTTTCCCTAAAGCCGCCTTCTTTGATAAACTTTTCCTCTTGAGCCTTAAGCAGTTGGTCTAAAAGAAATGTCTGTTTGTAAATTAAACAAATCATCAGATTAGCAAACTCCTCTGGATTATTAAGATCCAAATTTGCCCAATTAGCCAAATCAGTCAAATTCGTCTCTTTTCCAACTTCTTCCTTGAAAGCTCTGATTTTTAAAACTCTCTTATCGTTTTTACCCCAAAGAGATAATTTTCTTCTTCTTAAAAAATCCTTAAAATCTTCTAACAGTTCCCCATAGCTAGCCCTCGCTACCCCGGTCAGTTTAATGTTTCCTTCACAACTTTTCTCAAGCGAACCTTCAACAATATTTTGTTTTCCCGATCTTGAAGCCTGGAACATTTGTTCAACAGTTCTTTTGTCTACCCATTGAAGAAGAAATTTCTGGCAAAATAAATACGTCCCATCATCAATTGTCACTGCTAAACGATAAACCAGTAAACTTTCATATCCGCCCATAATTATAAATTAGACAAGTTCATTCAATTAGTCAAATAAATGAACTCTTTACTAGAAAACTTGTCCCAAGTGAAACCGAGAGATTCGGACTGATTTTCAAAGGTAGGACGAGTTTTTTCTATTTCAATTTCTAAATTTTCATTCTCTTTACAGAAATAAATTGTACAATCGTACAACTTGACAAGTATGGATAAATATGATACGGTATAAAGATGAGAATTATTTCTACGTATTCTTTACGGGATAAATTGGCTGATTATCTTGGAGAGGTTGAAAAAACTGAAGTACCCTTAATAATCAGCCGATTCGGTAAACCAATCGCGATAATCTCCCCTTACAAAAAGGGTACCGTCCCTTCTTATAAAAATTTTTTTGGCTTTCTCGGAAAAGGACCAACCGGAGAAAATTTTTTAGCCAAAACAAGAAGAACTGAAAAAGAGAAAGAACTTATCACAAAACTTAGATCAAGATGATTAAAGTTTTAGTTGATACCGATGTTTTGATAGATTATTCAAAAGGACACAACCAAATATTAGGAGTTCTTTTAGAAAAACAAGACAATAATGAACTTGAGCTTTGGATCAATCCTGTGGTTCTTGCTGAATTTTTCAACGATATTCACCTCAAGAAAAAGGATGTTCTTGAAAAAGCAATGGAATTTGTTTCTCTTTTCAGAATCGCTGAAATCGGTAAAAAAACAGGACTACTGGCCGGGGAAATACTTAGGGAAAGAAAAGCAAATTTTTTAGGAGACGCTTTAATCGCCGGAACTTGTATCTCGGAAAAGTTGCTTCTTGCTACCGGCAACAAGAAACATTTCTCAGAAATCTCCGGCCTCGAGTTTTATTAGATCTTCTGATGAAGTACTTTGCAGCTACAATCATGTGGGACATCGTGAACGATGTCAGAACAATTATACAGAATTACTCTGGCTACATCCACATTCCCGACTTACAGCCACAGTTAGCCACTTGCCCCACCGTCTAACTCACGATACATTTTTTAGAACGATATTATTTTCTGGCTACTTTTAGATGATAAACAAACTTGAATGTCTCTACCACAAAAAACATAAAAATTGATAGACCTATTGCGACCAACCAATAAAACAAGCTTAGATTACTTAATCCAAAAAAATGCCTTAAAGAGGATGTTGTAAACGGTAATACCTGTAATCCGAACCCAGCAAGAACCGCAATAACTAACCAGCGGTTTTCAAAAAGATGATTTTTCCAGAAAGGAGTCATCAGTGCTCTTACCGAAAAGACATAAACAAGGGAATTTAAGCCTAACATAATAAAAGCCATAGAACGAGCCACAACAAGATCGTTAGACATTTTATAGACAACAATAAAAGAAGCCAATGTTATTAAACTAGCTATTAAGCTCACAAACCCTATTAAAGTAGACATCCATTTATTTACCAAGCGTTCACCTGAAGGACGAGGTTTTTCCTTCATAATGTCAACCCTTTTAGGATCAATTGTTAACGCAAGACCAGGAAATCCATCGGAGATGAGATTCACCCATAAAATTTGCATGGCGGTTATAGGTAAGGGTAAACCAAGAACAATACCACCTAAAATGACGACTATCTCCGCAAAAGCATCACACATAAGATATAAGATAATTTTTCTGATATTCTCAAACATTGCTCTTCCTTCTTCAATTGCTCCCACTATCGTAGAAAAATTAGAATCAAGAAGCACCAAATCAGCAGACTCCTTGGCTACATCAGTGGCTTCTCCCACAGCAATACCAATATCTGCGTCATGTAAGGCGGGGGCGTCGTTAACCCCATCACCCATCATGGCGACAATATCGCCCCTTTTCTTTAATGCCTCCACGATAGCCAGTTTTTGATCTGGTGTAGTTCTAGCAAATAAACGGATGCTCTTTACTTTTCGGGCAAACTCTTCTGCAGAGAGGGCTTCCAATTCGTCACCTGTTATAATCTCTTCACTAGTAAGAGAAATACCCAATTCGGATAAGACGAACTCTGAGGTTTTTGAGTAGTCGCCCGTAATAACTACAGTGCGGATACCAGCTCCCATTGCCTGTTCAAGCGCATCTTTGACGCCGACACGCACAGGATCAGAAAAAGCCAGCATCCCAACCCAGGTAAGCCCACCTTTTGCATCGGAAGTATCTAAGTCCTGCTTGTCACTAGACACATCTTTTCTAGCAAATCCTATAAGTCTTTTCCCTTGTTTTGTAAGATTATCTATAATAGCAATAATTTCCTCCCTCTTATCCTCTGATAAGGTTGTCCATTGAAGTAATAAGTCTGGCGCTCCGTTTACATAAAGCCGATTACCATCATTTGACCATTTATGAAGACTGCAGAAAAACCTTTCCTTAGAAGAAAAAGGTATGCTGTCGAGTCTTTGGTGTTCAGAAACGAAATCACTGATAATTGTTCTTCCCCACTCAAAAGCGGCGATGACAATTGGATCGTCTAAATCGTTTGCTAAAAGCACCTGTTGTGCCAAGTCTTTTTCGTTTCCAATAGTGTCAACAACTTTCATCTTACCCTGAGTTAATGTTCCTGTTTTATCAATACATATAACCGTTACTCCCCCCAAGGTTTCGGCTGCAGCAAGTTTTCTTACCAGACCACGGCGCTTCAGAATTTTTTGCATGCCAATAGCTAACACCACTGTCATTGAAACAATTAATCCTTCTGGAATACTGGAGACGGCTAGGGCTACAGAAGTAATAAACATGTCCATAACGCTGAATCGATAGAAGACACCGATAATAAACACGAATATCGTTAACGCACCAACTACCATTACTAACTGTTTACTAAACCCTTTGAGTTGTCTCTGAAGTGGCGTATCATCTTCCGCTTCCTGTATTTGCAGTGCAATTGCCCCCATTTTGGTATTTGATCCTGTGTTTTCAACCAACATAACGGCTTGTCCAGAAGCAATCGTTGTTCCCATAAAAACAGGGTCGTTTTGGACTTTCTTGACAGACATACTTTCCCCAGTAAGTATGGATTCGTCAAGATACAGGCGGTTTGCATGAATTAACTTACCGTCGGCAGGAACTTTTACTCCTTGGCTCAAAATGATAATGTCCCCTGGAACGATTTGCGAGGTTTCAATAGACACTCGTTTCCCATCACGAATGACAACAACATGGTTAGTTACATAATGCTTTAAGGCATGTAGGGCGTTAGAGGCTTTTCTTTCTTGGATAAATCCTAAAACAGTATTAACCACTACGGCCAAAAAAATAATCATTGCATCAGGAAGATGCCCGATAACCAGAGTTACCAAACCAGCCAAAAGCAAGACATAAATTAAGGGATTTTTGAGTTGCTGAACAATGAGGGAGAAATGGCTGGGGGGAGATTTTTCAGGTAAAACATTTAAACCATACTGTTGTTGTCTGTTTATTACTTCTTCGTTTGACAATCCTTGTTCATTTGGAAACATAATAGTCCTTTAAAGTTTCATAAATAGAGACTCTGAAACTACTAAAAAGATATCAAAACGGTTTTTCATATTTGATATTTTCAGTATACGATATTTTAAGCACAAATATCTTGTGCGGCTGATCACGACACAAATGAAAAACACCTAGTATTCATTACCTAAGCATATTTATTATAATGTTATGTATGATCTGGTTATTATATTTTTTTGTCGGAGTCATTGTTCTTTTACTTTCTACCCATGCGCTGATTAAACTAACCGAAAGGCTATCGTCAGATTTGCGAATCTCCCCCCTAATTATCGGGGCAACTGTCGTAGCCTTAGGGACATCGCTACCAGAACTTACCGTTTCATTGATTGCTTCAACAAGACATGATCTTGGACTGGCACTTGGCAATATCATCGGTTCAAATATCGTCAACATCTTTATGGTGCTGCCCGTAGGTATTTTAATTGGGAAATTGAGGATTGGATCAACAAAAACCCAGAGAAACGCCTTACTTCTTCTGGGCGCCACAACCCTATTTATTGCACTACAAATACTTCATTTACCCGTTTTATTCTCTGGTTTACTCCTAATCACATTAGCGCTTTTTTTTACTATTGGCGAATATCAGCTAGGTGTATTTGGAAGAACACACGAAGATGCAAAAGTATTTAGAAAACAAACAAACGGAAAGCTAACCTTTGGGAGGGTGGCATCAATTATGTTCGCTATTGTAGGGGTAATTTTAGGAGGTTTCTTGGTGATTAGCTCAGTTGAAAACATATCTATAATAACTGGTTATTCTACTACAATTCTTGGATTATCTTTGACTGCCATTGTTACTTCTTTACCTGAGCTGTTAACCACGATTTTTGCTCAGGAAGAACACCAGGAGAAAATTACCATTGGTAATATAATCGGAAGCAATATCTACAATCTCTTATTTATCGGAGGTGTAATAACTCTTTTCTCTCCTACAATAACAGTTCCATTTAGGGATTGGGTGTGGTTGATTGCTGCCACTTTATGTTTTGTCTTCATTCTGCGCCGTTTTAGCGGTAAACCTGTCCCTAAAAGTATTGGTTTATTGCTACTACTTTCCCTGATCGTCTATCTGCTGTCGCTGGTTTATCTGCAATAACTTCCTCGGGGAATACAATGTTCGATAATCATCTCACCCGCTTACTCCCGCCAGAACTTCGAACGATGGTCACAATTTAGAACAACTGACTGGGTCAATTACCTGGAATATCCAGAATATACGACAAAGGAAACAAATAGATTGCTAAGTCTTTGAAAAACACATTTTACCCAAGAAAAGTGCACCAATAACAAAAGCTGGAATACCAATAATGAGAGCTTCGAAATGGGTAAAAATAAGCAAAGCAAATCCAGCAATGAGAAAGAGAAAGCCTCCAAGTATTTCATGCTTCCAGGCAACAATGGTTATGGCAACTAGGAAGTAACCGGGAATTAAGTGAATGAACAACGCTAAAAGCCACCGTGGCTCACTAAAAACATCCAAAGCAAACACGCTGATAAAGGCAATAAATAAAATGGAGAGAATACGAGGTAACCAATAAACAATTTTCTTCATAGTTTTATTTAACTCCCATCGCCTTATCAATTATCCCACATTCTTCCTTAAAAGGCTTCTCGTAAGGCGGGTTGCCTTGTTTGACCCATTGATCATCTTTACAAAGCCAGACATCAGTTTCCTTGCCAGTAGCAATATTGGTTACCAAAGAACTTCCCAAGGAAAGCAGTATTAACAAGAGCAACAGTGTTCTAACAGGGATAAAACTAATTTCCCTTCTCCATCTGCCAACAAACCAAACCATAGCAGTTGCTACTAGGAACGCTGTAATCTGCAACCAAAAACTGTTGGGGATAAAATTTTCGCTATTGGTAATATAGCGGACATAACCAGGACGCGAGCCTAAATAATGCAACAAAGGCAATAGTAAATAACTCGTAGTCAAACCTGATAAAAAAGTATTAATCAATGAAGGATAAGGTTGCCTGAAGCGTTTGAGTAAAATAGTCATTATCCAGAACCAAAACAAGCCTACCCCAATAACAATTAATGGAAGAATTATTATATAAGTTCCCTGCGAAGAAGATCGAGCTTGGGTTACAATCCCCAAATCAAGGCGGAAAAACTGTATCTTGAACATTGGGATTACTTTGCAAAGATTGAAAATGGTGCTCCTGCTCTCCAAAAACAATACCTAGGGTTAGAACTGGGGGAAAAGCCCGTCACAAAGGTACAAACAGAAGCTCTTGCGTCCATTTGTGCACAATGGCGAACCAGCTTGGATTCGAACCAAGGACATTCTGTTTACCTGCCTGCCGCACTTTTGTGGAGCCGCTTGGAGTCGGACCAAGTACATCGATTTTATAAGAATCGCGTTCTACCGGTGAACTACGGCTCCCCCACTTTAACTTATGAATCGCTTTGCGCTTTAATTGTATTTATCTCACCGATTATATCAAATCCAAGTTTATTAGGATTAGGAAATAATAGTATGATTGTCGGCTAACAATTTTATCGCCATTAAAATATTTTCTTTTATAATTGTATTATTCGCTCTTACTCCACAGGTTCCGTGCCCAAATCCCTTTTGATCAATATCTTTTTTCGAACTTTTTTTTATGTATGGCTTGCAAAAACTTTCTTTGGGCATGTTAAGTACTTTACTCCAATAATCTATTTCATCTTTGATATTCATATCATTATACAAATGAATAAATACCCTTATTTTTCCCTTTGGAATTTTTAAACTTCTCTTCATCCACTCTAAAGCAAATTTAACCACTTTTGGGTCAGTGTTATTGATGCTAATTGTGTGGTTTTCGCTTTTACTTCCTTCTCCCCAGTATAAAAAAAGTCCCGCAAGGTATAATTCTCTTTTAGAGAGAGGTAACCATGTTTTTGCCTGATTTTTATAATATCTATCCAATCTATTTTGTTTCTTTAACATCATCGTTTGTCGGAATTTTTCTATTCGAACCTCATTAAAATCTCTCAACAGTCTGATTTGTTCCCTGCTTAACGGATAATTTCTTAACCAGCCACTTAACGTACTTTTGCTAATCCCTAATTCTTTTTTTATTTGGCTATAACTTTTCCCTTCATTTCTTAGTGTTAATGCCAACCTTCTTTTTTCAACTAAAGCCATAATGAACTATTGATATTTAATTAAGTAATAATAGTTCAATGGTACTAAATAGAAATAATATTTTCAACTTGTTGAAAATTAGTAAAACTAAATATTAATTTATATTAATTTAAAAATCTCTGTTATCCAATTTATATGATATTCCTCAGGAACATTGCATTTCCTTAATACTTCCCTAACAAATTCTTCACTTAGCACCGGAAAAATTAATATCCGTGGAGACAACTGGCGTTGGCTTTCCGGAACAAATTGGCGGTAAGAATGAAGAATTTTTTTGGTTTCCCACGCAGTATTAAGGCAATAAGAGGAATCCGGTCCGATTTTCCCTACTCCCAAGCAGTCCGATAAAAATTCATAAGCCATTTCCGAAGCAGACCGAGCATTATGAAGAATTTCTCTAGCCTTTCCTTTTTCCCTGAAGACATACCGTTCTTGCATTTTACCAAGATTACAACCTTGCTCTTCTGGCGATTTCCGCTTCCACAATATCCCTCGGTTTCCCGTATCTGACTCTTGAAAGTTCTTTTATCTTTTCCGACAATTCCCTGTTCATTTGCTTCCAAATCGGCTGCATGTCTTCTTTCATTGTCATTGAAAAAGCCGGCACCGGTTCGTTGTTAACAATTGTTTTAACATAAGCATTAAAAGCTTCAATATTCAAAAGGTCCGATTCGGTAAAAGTCGGCTGAAATTCATGAACCAAGTATTGCGCATCAGTAACACCAACCCGGAAACATATTTTTGTTCCGACATTGCCAAAAACCGCATTTTTAACCTCATCATCCATTTGTCCAATAAATTGGTTGGCAACACAAAGGCCTAGTCTAAACTTTCTTGCTTCGGATAAGATTTGGGCAAAATCAGGGGTGGCAAAATTTTGAAACTCGTCAACATAAAGAAAAAAATCTCTCCTTTCTTTCTCCGGCATATCCGACCGGCTTAATGCCGCCATTAAAATTTTCGGTACCAAAACCAAACCCAAAAAGCTGGAGTTCTCTTCCCCGATTTGCCCTTTCGATAAATTAATTATCAGAATTTTCCCTTCATCCATCACTTTCCTGAAATCAAATGAGCTTTTTGACTGTCCGATGATATTACGAATCATTTTATTCGTCACAAAACGGCCGAATTTTGAAGTGATATAGTCAAGCACTTCTGATTTATGGAAATCGGCGGTCTGGGCAATTTGATCGGTCCAATAACGGCGAATAATCGGATCTTTTACTTTTGGCAGCAATTCCTGAACAAATTTCGGATCGGTTAGTACTCTCATCAACTCAATAAAGGTGCTTCCCGGTTCACACATTACCGTCAACATCGCATTCCGAATTGCATGTTCAAACCGCGGACCGACAATCCCGGTTTTGTAAGGATCAAAAAGTTTGTACATTAAATTAATAATGGCCGATGAAACGAAGTGTTTTTGGTCTTCGGTTTCCGCTTCAAGCAGATTTAACCCCATCGGGGTATCAACATCAGCCGGAGAAAAATAAATTACATCATTAGCTCTTTCCGGCGGAATTAATTGCATTACCTGTTCAAATGTATCATGCGGGTCAATGAAACAAAATCCTCTCCCTGCTTTAATGTCCTGATGCATCATCTTCACTAAAAGTTGTGATTTCCCGGTTCCGGTTGCACCGATAATATAAACATGCCGAAATCTGTCCGATTCGCCTATATATATCGGCACTTCAGTCCCCCTAAAAACACTTTTTCCAAGATACATTCCTGCTTTTAACATCTGCTGGGGTGCCGGTGCTCTTTTGGCGTTAAGCCAAACAATAAATGGTGTTTCCACTGTCTTATTGGGAAAGTGAAAAATTGTTGCCAACTCTTCGCTGGATAAAACAATGCGGTTGCGTCCGAAATAAAACATCGGTTGATAGCGATAAATAAAATCATTCAAAAACATCTTCCCCAGCCTAATCTTGCGGCTTTTAAATCCATTCCCGTCGCTGGAAAGTTGTTCAAACGTCGCTTTAATGTTTTGCATATGGGCTTTTGCGCTTGACAAGTCGTTTGAGGAAACTACTATTCTAATTGAAATTTCAAAACCGGGTTTTGAACATTTATTTTCAATCGCTTCAAGCTGTTTTGCGTCAACTTTATAACTTGCTTTTTCCGGATCGCTTTCATTCTTCTTAGTTTTTGAAATGTATTTTCGCCCGGCAGAGCTCCAATTTTTATCTGCGGGTGCAATTATTATTTGAATCGCCGCACCTTCTCCGTCTCTCATTTTTGCCAAGGCCGAGGTTATCGAAGATAGTGGGTCGACAGGAAGGTCTTTGTATACTTTTATTGGCATAAAAGTCGAAGAGCGAAATTGATATTCGCAGTATGCGACTTTACCGTTTTCAGAAAATATATTATATTCACTGGCTTCTTTTACATCAGCCCCCGGGTATGCCCCATTTATCTGTTTTTCAATCATGTCGCGTAAATTTTGCGGTACCGAAACATATAATTTTATTTCCTCGGGTAAAGCGACGATCTCAAATGATATATGTTCCTGCAGTTTTAAAAAAGCTAATTTTCCACCTTTTTTAATAGAAGAAAAAGCGGAAATCATCTGTTCGGCAGCGTCGATTTTTATTTCATTGTCACGGGGAACAACTACTTGAAGTAAGACATATTTCAAAGAATTTTCTTCTCTTTTCCGGTTACGATACCAAATAATAAATCCCTGCCAAAGTACGACAAAGAAAAATGCCAAAAAAATCAAACCAAAAAATACCCCCAGTAAAAACGCCGGACTAAATAAAAAACTGTATTGATCAATAGAATTCATACTGTTTGTTTTTCTTCCTTGAAAGTGACTCTGCTCCCAAATATTTTCATTATTTTTTGACACCAGACAGAGAGCCAACGAATTGAATCTTCAATTTTCTGTTTCAAGCCAAAATCATATGCAGTTTTAGTAACCGGTAAGATGATCGTCGGTGGCGGTTTTACTATCGAAGAAGCAATTGGTTGTCCGCCGTCATCCGTAATCGGTTTGCTCATATATATTTCCCTCTCAACTTTTTCGACCAAACTCTCTACCTTTTTATCAACTTCCGGTTCAGATTCGATAGATACATCATATTTTTGATTTTCTTCGTTGAAAAGATTATTTAAAACTTCTTTCTCTGGAGATTCGGGCATACTTCAATATTAGCAATTTTGCAACAGGTTTTCCATTAAACATATTATCGTAACCGGACCAACTCCTCCGGGAACAGGAGTAATAAAGGAAGCCACTTCCTTCACCTGTTCAAAATCCACGTCCCCCACCACCTTCAACTTTCCCTTCTTTTCTATTCCTACATCAATAACTGTCGCCCCTTCTTTAACCATTTCTTTTTTAATTAAATGTCCTACCCCCGTTGCCGAAATTAACACATCCGCTGTTTTGGTAATTATCCCTAAATCCTTGGTTTCTTTATCGATTCCGATTATTTCTAATCCTTCTTTTCCTTCTTTATCCTTAGAAGCCCTAGCGAAGGAGAATTGTCCCTTTTGTCCTTTTAAATAAGCTAAAATCCCTTTTCCGACTGCTCCTCGACTCCCCACCACCACCAATTTTCTTTTTCCAGCTTCCAATTTCCAATTTCCAATTTCCAATTTCAATATCTCTCCCACCGCCTTAACCGTCGGAGGAACAAATCTAGGATTGCCTTCTTTCAAAAGTCTTAAATTTTCTTTCGTCAAACAATCAACGTCTTTCTTGGGCTCTATTTTGTCCAATATGTCATATTTGTCCAAATTGTCTGGAAGCGGCAACTCTACGACAATTCCAGTCACAGAGGCATCTTTGTTTTTCTCCTGAATAAATTCGATGATTTTTTGCGGAGAATCTTCGGAAAATCTGCGGAATTCAAAAATAACCCCTAACTCTGCCGCTTTCTTTTCCTTCAACTTTAAATACATTTCACTTTCGGGATTGCTGCCAATCAAAATCGCCACCAGTTTTGGTGCTTTTCTAATATCTTTACCCGCCGTAGCCTTGGCGAAGGAGGGCCTAAAATTCCCAACCACCCTAATAATTTCTTCTCCTCTTTCTTTGGCAAACTGCCTGCCGTCAAAAATTATTGCTGTCATATTAAAATAAATTTTTTATATTTGATTGATCGCCGACAAATTCTAAAACACTCCGCCGGTCGGCAACTGCCAATAAAAAAACAAAAGTTCCGTCAGTAGTAATTTTATCTTCCCTTAATAAATAACAAGGGGAGTTTTCGGTAGGAAAAAGCGGATAAGCAAAATCACCTCTGACGCGAAAGTCTTCCTGAATTTTATTTGTCGGACCGACCACCATACTAAGCATAATCCTATCCACGGGATCGGTCGGAACCAGCCACCTGTCATCTTCCAGTTTTAATGTTGTTACGGGAAACGTTTCAAAAACCCCCTGCTCCAAATTAAAAACGTTTCCCAGTTGAGTAAAAGCTTTCCCGACTCCGTCAATCAGTGCTTTTCCTTTTTGAATATATCTTATTGACCACTCAACCGGTCTGGGACTGGCTGGCTTTCAATTCTTCAACCTGATTGAAAGGCGGTCTTCTGCGCAAAAGACTCTGTATAAGTTGAGCGCAGACAAGACGAAAAACCATTACTTTTCCGTTATATATTACCTTGGCTTCCCAGTATGGAGTATTTTCTGCTTCCTCAATTATTTTCTCTATTTCCAAAAAATGTTGCGGCTTTGCCAGTTCTTCTTCTTTTGACATTAAAAGTTTATGGGAAAATCTTTAGTTAAATTCTTCACTTCTTTACTAATCTTCATAATTGTTTTGTCATCCGACGGACTGCCGATCACCGTACATATAAAGGAGGCAATCTTTTTCATCTCGCCTTCTCCCATTCCCCTGGTGGTAATTGCCGGAGTGCCCAATCGTATTCCCGAAGGAGTAAGTGGCGGGTTGGGATCAAAAGGAATACTGTTGGCATTACAAATAATGCCTGATTTTTCCAGAACTACCGCCGCTTTTTTTCCGCTTATATTTTTATTTCTTAAATCAACTAAAAGCAAATGATTGTCTGTTCCCTTGCTAACCAAATTAAATCCGCCGGCAGTCAACTGCTCTGCCAGAACCCTGGCGTTATCAACTACATTCTTGGCATACGTTTTAAATTCCGGTTTGCCGGCTTCTTCAAAACAAACCGCCATTGCCGCAATTTGATTTTCATGGGGACCTCCCTGTAAGCCGGGAAAAACAGCTTTGTCAATTTTTTTCATTAAATCCTTGTCTTTCTTGTTCCCCTTGTCCGTCACCAGAATTGCTGCTCCACGAGGCCCGCGGAGAGTCTTGTGGGTTGTAAGGGTCACAATGTCCACATATGGCACCGGTGACGGATAAACACCCCCGGCAATCAGCCCTGCATAATGGGAAACGTCTGCCGCCAAATAAGCATCAACTTCTTTGGCAATAAATGAAAATTTTTCCCAGTCAAAAAGTCTTGGATACGCGGTGGCGCCGCACCATATCAGTTTCGGCCTTTGTTCATTGGCAATTTTGGTTATTTGCTCATAATCAAGCAAATGGTTTTTTTCATCAACTCCATAAAAGACGGCGTGATAATTTTTTCCGGAAAAGCTTACCGGCGATCCGTGAGTTAAATGTCCGCCAGCCGACAAATCCATACCCATAACGCTGTCACCGTATTTACATGTTGCCACATAGACAGCCTGATTGGCCGGGGATCCGGAATACGGCTGAACATTGGCATGGGGAGTATAAAAAAGTTTTTTTGCTCTGTCCACCGCCAAGTTTTCGATCTGATCAATAATCTCATTTCCTTGATAATACCTTTTCCCGCTATATCCCTCTGCATATTTATTCACCAAACAGGACCCCAATGCTGCAAGTACCGATCGGGATACATAATTCTCGCTGGGAATCATTTCCAATACATCAGCCTGCCGTTTCTTTTCCAGTGCGATTAAGTTAAAAATAGCATCTTTCATAATTATCCCTTATTAGAATATTCAAAATATATTTTTTCTCTGTCAGATTCCACTTTATGAATTTGATCTTGAATGTTATCCAGCGCTTTTTGCATTTGCGGTTTTTTGCTGGAATCTAAAATATTATTTATTTCCGACCATTGCATCATCAGTTGTTTGTATCGGTTATCCAAAGCTTCTTTAATATATAGAAATCTCATATGAGGACTCAGAAGGTGCCACTCGGGAAAAGTCGCTAAAACCGAAGAATCATATTCTCCCATATCCACCGCTTTTTGTAATGTCAGTGTCTGTGGTCTAAAATTTGACGGGGAACTTCTTTGGTGTTCTTTTTCATCATTGTCCATAATAAATGCTATTTTACCACTTTCCTTGGTATTTCCTTGGTATTTTCGCCTCAATCAGAATCTGTTAGAATCCTCTTATAAAAGTTAGGGGGATAATTTTTTTTAACTCGTTTTGGAATATCTCCATTTCCTCTTTTTTATACGGCTCAATTTTTAAGTAATTTTTA
>Ga0265296_1003034_pt1 | contig 16106 bp, 12 predicted proteins | sample MunlanPumphouse1_FD_189073 | JGI IMG/M metagenome (GOLD analysis project Ga0265296, IMG submission 189073) | Groundwater microbial communities from a municipal landfill in Southern Ontario, Canada - Pumphouse #1 | ecosystem: Environmental > Aquatic > Deep subsurface > Groundwater | place... | reverse complement strand
CCGCCGAATAATTCAGCCGATTTCTCCAATGTTCCGGGATTCACGATGACACCGTCGCAAATAGTATTGATCTGACTGATCGCTTCAGAAAAATTCTGTAAACCTTCAACCACCCCGATTCCCGCCGGAGCCGAAAGATCAAGCCATAAACCGCGGCCGTCTTGCGGGTCGATCAGATTGCCGAGATGGATGGCTTTTCCAGTATTAATTTTCAAAAGTTTCCCTCAATAACTTCCAGCGCAAGTGCATAATGCCGCGACTCGCCCGGTTCCAAAATTTGCAACGTACCGCGATTTCGCTCGGCGACCCGTCCTTCGACCAGGCAATTGGCCGGTTCGATGCCCAGCACGTAAATGCCTTCGCCCGGCATTTTCCATTGCACTAAGCGCGGCAGATTTTCCGTTTGCCATGACAGTCGCACTGTAACTGGTCTGGTGGAATTTCCAACCGGAAAATGCGGCTGGCGAATAACTACGGCGGCGGTGCCATTTGTTGTTTCCAATTCTTCGTGATAGTAAACCCGCTCGCGGTAGTCATTTTGCGGCTCCTGCCAGCGGTTGAAATTTTCTATCGGAATATCGCTATCGCGGGCAACGACTTTCTGCGATGGAAATTGAATTTCGGTTTCTGCTGTCATCAGGGGAAAGCCGAAATTAAAATGATAAAGAAGCATGTGAGGCGTCTGAGCAAATTCAACATTTTTGACCTTATCGTCGATACTGATCCGGTTCTCACCTAATTTACTTTGGATCGTGCGGGTCAGCGTGATATTTTCGCCGAAAATGCGGCTTTGCCGGATGCACCCTTTGATCGTCATTTCGTATTCATCGCCGTTCCATTCGCCTTCACAGCACAGTAATTCCGCCGGAAGTTGATGGGCATCGCCGTGCAGAGGCAGATTTTCCGGGCCGTCCGTGCAGGGCGAGCCGACCTGTGTCAGGCCGCAGGTCATCAACAAGCCGCCGACCGCGGTTTTCAGCCAATCGGTCGGACCGCCATGCCAATGCGCCGGATGAACGACGCCGTTCGACGATTGCCAGGTCAACGGCGAGCCGCAATATTCGGCCAATCCGATGTCCATTCCGCGGGAAACATTGATTTCATAAGACAGACCGGCGCCCGAGCGTACCTGAATCTGTTCGACGCCTTCGGCTTTGCCACCCGCCAGATAGCAATGTTTCAGGCCGCCGATCTGTTCGATCCGGCCGATACGTTTTTCGATTTCCCGGCGCGTCCAGGTTTTGCCGTATAACTGCATGTTTACCCCACGCGCCTGATATTCGGATCGGTGAAAATGTCGCTCTCGTCGTGGCTGGTGCTGGAAAATTCCGAAACGACCGCACCTTCCACGCCGGCCTGAAACCAGTGCAGAGTGTCCGGCGGAATCGTGAATTGTCCGCCCGGTTTGAGTTCGATTTCATGGAAAACCGTGTAATATTTTTCCGAACCGGCCGGAACTTTGGCCTTGATCGCTTTGGTCGGTTCGCCGCTCACATAGAGATAAACTTTGCCACGGCGACAGCGGAAGGTTTCCATTTTTCCGGATTGGCCGTCGTGCGCCGGATGCCGATGTTCCGGGCAGGTCTGGTGCGGAAACAGCACCAATTCCTTGGCGCAGTAGCGGTCGGTATTGACGTAAACCACGATTTCCAGACCCTGCGATTCCAGTTGATTCAGACCGAAATCGACGACTTCCAATTTTTTGATTTCATTGTTTGTAATGACGATCCCGGCCGAAGCCAGCATTTTGGCGGCTTTGATCCGGGCGTCTGCGACTGCTGTTTGGTCGGACATGCTGTACCTCTATATTAAGATTTACTGCAACGTTTCTGGTCGGCCGGTCCGCAGGCGAGCCGGTCGGTTGCGTTCCAGCGCCAGTGCGGAAAGGTGCCGGTTACCGGATGTTTCGGCCAGCCTGATTTGATGCGGGCCTGCAAAGTTTCCCAATCGGGAATGCCGGAAGTGGCGTCCAGCGCTTCGACATTGCAGGCTCCGGCGCCGACGGCTGAATTAATGGTCTGTTCCGGCGACAAACCTTTCACAAAAGCCGCCAAAAAGCCGGCAATTGTACAATCACCGGAACCAGTCGTACCTTTTTCCGCGACTTGAAAACAGGGCGAAAGCAATTCGCGTCCCGCCCAGTTGGCGGCATCCGGTATGATGGCTGACAGGCGTTGGCGGTCGGCCACCGTCCGCAGGTAAAATCCGTTCCGGCCGAGTTTCAGGCCGACGACGGCGGCGCCCCGATTGATCAGTCCGCCGGAAATTCTCTGCAAAAGCGTTTCATTAATTGCGACGGTCAAGTCGGGTAAGATCTCGGATAATTTCCAGAAAAATTGCGGATCGGTCATGAACAGGATTTCGTCCAAACTCGGCAGGAAAAGATCGACGTAGGGCAGAAGATCGTCGAGAATTTTCGCCCAGTTGGCTTTCCCGGCGGGCGAATTCGGATCGATGGAAGCCATGTCTAACGCCGTGATCAGTCCGACCTTCTTCGCCTTTCGGAAAAGCGCCACCAGTTCGGCGCCATTATTTTCATACATACGTTTCATGATCGGCGGGTAACCGAAATGAAACAGGCGGGCTCCACCTGGATCGCTCAGATCGACTTCGTCTGCGCCGAACGAATCGTTGCATCCGGCGTGATGCCAGAAAGTGCGGTCGCGCCCCGGCGGATTTACGACGATCGTGTAGGACGTGCTGTCCGAATCCGCGACGATAATATTTTCCGGCAAAGCGAGATCGATAGTTTTAAAATATTCGATTATTGCCCGACCGAACAGATCGTTGCCGACTTTGCCAATTAGCCGGGTCGCAATTCCCATCTTGTGTAGAGCGATCCCGACGTTCGCGACGGCGCCGCCGGGCGAATAATGCATCGGGCCGATCGCCAGCAGTTTGCCGGGTTCGGTAAGATTGCCGTTCGTCTCGGCGGACATTTCCGGAATAATGTCCAGGCAAAGGTGACCGGCGACGATAATTTCAGATTTAGCAGTCAAAGTCATTAACCTTTCAAAATCGGATATTGGCCGAAATCCACAACGGCTTTCAACATTGCCCGGTAATTTTCAACCGGCACGTATTTCGCCACGGAATTGCTCGAACCGATGGCAAAACCGCCGCCGGGTGCGATGTCGATAATCCGTTTTTTGACATATTCCCGAATCTCGGCTGTCGTGCCGCGCACCAGCGGATAATCCATGTCAACCGAGCCGAGCAGAGCCAGCCGGCCGTGCACGCGCTTTTTCAATTCGGCAATGTCCCAGGCTTTCGGCTCGATGGGATGAATGGCGTCGAAGCCCATGGCGATATAATCGTCCAGCAAAGGCGTCTGATTGCCGTCGGAATGATAGAAAAACAGTTTGCCGTTAGCCTTCGCCAATTGCGCAAAACGTTCGTACCACGGAAATAGATATTTGCGGATCGCGGCAGGCGACATGATCAGCGCTTCCGTGTAGGCGATGTCATCCGAAAACCAGAAGCCGCCGACGTAATCGCTCTTGCAAATTTTTTGGTACATGGCCAGAACACCCGCGCCGATGACGTTGCAAACCCGCCCGATATATTCCGGGTTTTCGAACAGGTCGGTCATGAATTTTTCATAACCCAAATTCATCCAGGCCTGCTCGAATATGCCGCCTTCCGGAGCGAAGATCACCTTCATGCCGGGCGGCAGTAATTTTTCGGCCTTTTCAACATCACTGTAGTCGATGCTTTTTACAAAAACATCCAACTTCTCGTCGAAATCGGCCGCCGCCGTATCTTTCAGCCACGGTTGGAAAAATTCATAGCGCGGCGTCAGGCGGATGTAATCATATCCGGCTTTGTGCCAGAATTCGATATCTTTGGCAACGTTGAAACCGACTTCGCGGCAATCCAGTTCAGCCGCAGAAACGTCGCCCAGAAAAGTGGCTTTAACCTCCGCATCGACCCACAATTCCGCCAGCGGCAAGCGGTCGGGTTCCGCGTAATGCACGGCGGTCGCCAATCGGTTAAAATCAGGCTTCGAGGTTATCATTTTTATTCACTCGGATTGTTCAGCGGCTCGCTGATTCCGACGGTCGGGCGGATGAAGACGAGCAGTAATTTGCAGGGCGTTTTCCCGGTGTTTTTGACGTTAAAATGACCGGCCGCGGCGGGAATGATCATGGATTCCGCCCAGGCCAGCGGCATTTGCCGCCCGTTGGCCGTGGTTACTTGGCAACTCTCGCCCGCGACTAAATTGATGGCGAAAGCCGTGTCGTTGGTTTCCATTTCGTATTCGTCGTCAAATTCTACCCGGTGCACCGCCCACCAGTTTTCTTTCTGGCTGGCGAGCAGATACTTTTTCCAGCCGGGGCCTTCGGCAATCAGTTCGGGTTTGGCGATCAGATTTTCCTTAACGTAGCGGCTGTTACGCTCAAAGCGGATGTTTTTCCAGGCACGTTCGATGTTGATCGGGCGCAGTTTGCCGTTCAGATCTTTGCGCATCCAGTCGTAAATCTTGAAAGTGAAAATGTAGGCCGTGGCGCTGATTTCCAGCACCAGATTGTTACGGCCACTTCCGTGCACCGTGCCGTTCGGAATCAGAAAAAGATCGTGTGGTTTGGACGGCTCGCTGTTGGCAAATTTATCGATGTCGATCTCGACGCCGTTTTCAACGGAATTTTGCACGGCGCGGTAAAATTCGTCCGGGTCGCAGTCGTCAGTCACGCCGATGTAAACCCGCGCGTCGGGCTTGGCATTGATGATATAATAGGATTCGTCCTGCGTAAAAGTCTCACCGAAATTGCGGCGGATATAATTCGGCCGCGGATGCACCTGCGTCGAGAGATTGCCGCCGTCGATCGTGTCGAGATAATCGAGCCGGATCGGCCATTCACAGCCAAATTGCCGGGCGGCCGGCTCTCCCAGCACATTTGCGCTTTCCTGAAACATGAGACAGTCGAAGGAAAATTCGAGGCGGTTTTGAGTGGATTCCAAAACGATGCCATTTTCGGGGGTGATAATCTCAAAAGAGGTGGAGAGGTTGACCTTGTCAGGATGGACGCCGAAATGCCCCTGCATGAATTTGCCACCCCACGGACCGGAATAATACCACGGCCGCACCCGGAAAGCGGAGCGGGACAATTCCTGCAAAGCCGCGTGAAAGTCCGTCCCGGCGATCTGCGTCGGACACGCCGGATTCTGCAGGTCGATCAGCCGGTCGATCTGCGGCAGGAGGCGTCGCTTCAGACGATTCAGCGCCGGCCAATCTACGAAGTAGGCGCGTTTGTAAAATTCCTCAAAACCGTTGTAAGCAACGGCGCCGAGGTTGCGCATTTTATTTTTCCTGGCGTTTTCCTGGATAACGTCTTTGGGAATGTCGATGTACCAGCATTTGTCCCACAATTCGATCAGCGCCGCGCCTGTTCCGTAGAAGATCGTCAACTTGCCGAGCTCCTCACTGCGCAGAATTGCCGCCCGGATGCGATGATCGGCGATCTTTTCGGCGTCGAAAAAGACTTCCGGTCCGAACGGAAACTGCGTCCCGAACAAACGGTCATCACCGCCGAGAAATGGCTTGATTTTCGGTAAAAACATTTTTTCGTCCGCCAAACAAGTACCGACGTCAATCCAATCAGCCGCGATGCTCAATTTCTGCATAGCGTCGGCCAGATTCTGCTGAAACACCGGCCAGTCCACGCCCTGATAACCATCGACAACCAGCACGCGCAAACCGTCGGCCAATTCATGTCTGAGCGTTTCCGCCAGTGCCGCGTAACCGCTCGTAATAGATTTTTCGTTTATCCGGAATGTCGGTAAAGGATTGTACAACCCGCGCGGATAATCTTTGGCATTCTGCGGGATCGGCGCGACGAACGGATCGGCAACTTTAGAATTCATTGTGCATTTTTTCCGTCGAAAGTTTGTTCGAGTAACGGATGAAAAGCCACTCCGAGTGCGGCCGCACGATTGCCGAGCGCCGCGGCTTTGATCTTGACGTTTTTGCGCGGAAAAGTCCAGGCCATCGCGTGCACCATTTCAACGACTTCCGGCAGGATGATGTCCGCCGAATTCATGACGCCGCCACCGATCACGACCGTTTCCGGGCCGTAGGCGTGCACGATATTGACGATGCCGAGCGCCAAATCCCGCTGAAAGGCTCTCAGCGTTGGAGAATATTCCGTCTTACCGAGCCGAAATGCTTCGCAGAAAACCGGCAGAGCTTCGGCATATCGTTCCAGTTCCGGATGCGCCGCTTTGACGCGCAGATTAAAAGCCGGCGCCGAGCAATACGATTCCAAGCAACCGCGACTGCCGCAGGGACATTGCGGTCCGTTCCGGTCGATACTGATGTGGCCGCCGAGCAACCCGCTGGAAGGATCGATGCCTTCGTACGGAGCACCGTTGAGAACCAGCGCCGAACCGAAACCGGTGCCGAGCGTCAGGCAGGCCAGCGGATTACTGCCTTTGCCTGCGCCGAAACGCCATTCACCCCAGGCGTAAGCGCGGGCGTCATTATCGACGATGAAAGGAATCGCCAGCACGTCCCGGAAAGCCTGTTTCAGATTAACTCCGGCCAGCAATTGACCGGCGCCGATGTCATTGTGTAAAATACCGGTGCGCGCATTGACCAAACCTTTGATCGCCAGCCCGCCACAACGGATCGGAAATTTTTGCGAGAATTGCCACGCAGTCGCGGTCAGGTTTTCGAGTAGATGACTGTCGCGGTTCAGCTCGGCAAGTTTCTCTTCCCGGAAGGCAATTTCGGCGCCGTTTTCATCGAAAACGCCGAATTTGACATTCGTTCCACCGTAGTCGATTCCCAGTCGCAGGTCTGGCATTTTTATTTCCCGAAATAATCTTCCAGGACATCGATCAGGTGCCGCCGCCAGTTGCCCCAGGTGTGCCCTTCGTGATATTCTCTGTAAACCGTGTCGTAGCCCTTTTCAGCCAGAACGGTCTTCAAACGCCGGGCGGCTTCCAGAAAATCGCCTTCGTATTGCGGCAAAAAGTTCGCGCCGACTTTGCGCTCGTAGGTGCCGACATCGATCCGGAAGCGGACAGCTTTTTTGTCCGATCTGGCGATCTCGTGTATCAAACTGTCTTTGTGAAAGGAATAATAGCCCGACTGACCGTAAACCAGTCCGAAAACATCCGACCGGTGAAAACCAATGGAAACGGAAACCAGTCCGCCGAAAGAATCACCGGCAACTAACCGGGCGGACGGCTTCGCAAGAGTGCTGTAAGTTTTATCGATAAACGGTACGAGTTCGTCGCACAGGAAAGTCACGTACTTATCGTTCAATCCGTACTCGGTCATGCGGTTCGGCATGTCCGGCTTGAAGCGGTTGGGTGGTTGAATGAAAACGGCGAGCATCGGGCGGATTTTACCGCTCCCGATCAATTCGTCCAACATAACCGGAATGTGCGAAAATTCGATGTAATCCTGGCCGTCCTGCAGGTACAGAACGGGATATTTTTGCGTGGCGGAATAATTTGGCGGCAGATAGACGAAAACGTCGTGAGCATAGCCCAGAATCTGCGATTCGTGGACGATTTTGGTGACCCGCTTGAGATCGCTCTTTTTACCGTATTGAAAAGGCGTGAAAATTGGATGGCGTTCGTATTTCGGCATCGCCATCTCCGAAAACGGGCCGAAACCGTTCAGCACTTTGTACGGATTCAGCGGATCGGGAAACGGAAAGCCGTTTTTTGTGATCGAAAAGCCGTATTCCAGACGAGCATCCGGTTCCAGCACAAAGCGTTTGTATTTCAGGTCGGTGCCGGGGACGACGGCCATCGTGCTAAAGTCGGCCCAGAGAGTCATGTCGCCGCTGATGGCGATGTCGTCGTCATTGCCCTGATAAAGCAGGACGACCGTGGAATCGTTCTCGAAAATCGGATAATCGCCTTTCCGAATGGCCTGAACCAGCTCATTGGCCGCGATCTGGCGTTCGAGCGGATTTTCGATGGTCTTGATTTTGGCTTCAAATTCCTGGAAAATCCGGTTGTGAGCCGGTCGGCCGTTGGTACATTGCATTAAAAAACCTCCCAATAAGAAAATCAGTAAAGCTGAAATGCTCAGATTTTTATTCATCTTTTCCAACCTCCCTGAGTCCAGATTTGTTGACATTGTAGCGTTTGCCCTGATAGCGCAGGTTGTGCAGTTCAGCCTTCGGATCGAAAGCGCCGAAATCCGGCTGAGCCGTGATTTGATTGAGTCCGGCACGCACGCCGAAGATCGACTCGATGATGACATTGATCCAGGCGCCGCCGCCGGAAACCGTCCAATCACACAGGTAAGGCGCATCGCCCGGGCATTTACGGGCTCCACCGTCTTCGGTCGGGGCGACTGTTTCCACGAATTGCGCCTGTCCGAATGGTCCCTGGTTGGCACTGCGGGCAACGCCTTTCAGCCATTCGAAAGCGACATCGCCGCGGCCGATTTTATAAAGCGCACCAGCCGCTTGCGGCGGCCAGGCCGGATAACCGCCGTTCCACTGATGATCGGGGCGCGCGCTGAACATGGTGTTGTCGTCCAACGGCGACATAGCTCTAATCCATGTTTCGGTTTTCAATTCCTCATTGAAGAAGCGGAACATCTCGGCTTTCTGAGTAGCGGTCAGATCGTCGCCGATCGTATTGATCGTCGTAAAAAAGTCGTAGCAATGCCGCACCTCGACCAATTTGCCGTCGGGGAAGCGGGCGTGCCAGAAACCACTGCCGTTTTTGTACAATTTCTGGACTTCGGGCAAAAGCGCGGTCGCTTCACGGCGGTATTTTTGGGCCTGTTCCGGTTTGCCGGTCAAGTCTAAAAGATCGGCCATGAAGCGCAGGTTAAAGACGTTTCCGGCGTTCAGGCTGGCGACTTCGTGAATATATGTGCTGACGCATTCCAGCAGGTTGTTGATACCGCCGTAATCCGCCAGACCGTGCTTACTTTTGAAAAAATTCCAGCTGTCGGCGTGTTTTTGCAGGTGATCCAGCACCTTCTTCGGGCCGGTGCCGTTAATCTCTGAACCGTTTATTGTTTTGCCGAGCCAATTCATCCGCCCGTTCCATCTTAATAAATAACTGGACATCGACAACATGGCGTAATCATTAACCGAATACCATGGCCCGACTGGTCCGCCGGTTAAATAATCCGATCCGAAATGGTGATGCATGTCCATCATCATCCAGTGTTCGAGGTATTTCTGCATCACGTCCGGGTCCAGCAGAGAATGTACCAGCTGACTCAGGTGATAATCCCAGATAAAGGTCGTCGTCTGCCAGTAGCGCGGCATCAGCGTGTCGTAGGCGCGCCCGTAAACAGAATACGGATTGTCGCGCTTAAAATAGATAACGCTCAGAATGCCGGTGAGGTAGAGTTTTAAAATTTCCTTGTCGTCGGTGAAAAGCGTCGGCAGATAGCCGGAATAGCGGCTGTTGCCGGGTGTGAAAACGGCCTGAAGTTCGGCATTCCAATCTTCTTCGGTCTTCCGGATTTCGGCATCGGGATTCGAGCGAATTTCATCAAACTGGCGAATGACTGCGTCTGGATCGTCGCCGACCAGGCTCATGTAATAAATCACTTTCGTTTCGCCAGCCGCGAGTCGCATCCGGCCTGCGATCCACGATGGATCGACGGCTTCGACGAACGGGAAAACGCCCTGAATCTGAACGGCCTGACTGTTGCGGGCTTTGAAAATGACGGCGGAGCGCACCGGATCGGGCTCGATGATATTTTCCTCTTCGCTGGGTGGAATGAATGAATTCCATTTCGTCAATGTCTTGGTGATCGCACCCGCGACTCCGAATTTGGTTTCGACTATCCTGTCTGCGCCGGAGCGATTTTCAACCTTCAGCCGGATAATCACACCGTTTTTGCCAGTCAGCAAAACCGTCTCCGAATGCAGGAACAGACCACGATATTCGGCCTCGCGGACGATCTTGTCAGGCCGCCAGTAAAATGTCACTGGCGTTCCGGTAGCCGGGAAGTACCAACCGTCGAGAAACAGACCGGCGGTCAATAATTGTCCTGTGCCGAACGGCGGGAAATTCAGACTGCGGATGCCGGTGAGGTCGATGTCGGCCTGCACCGTGCCTACGAAATTCGTCAGCCCCGGCGGATTGAAAACATCGCCGAAACGATGTGTCATCGAACTGCTGATCAAATCGGTAACTTTTGGGATCATACGAGTAACTGCTCCATTCAGAATAATCGGAATTCGAGATTTTCTACAACCAAAACGATCTTACACATTCTTTAGCAAAACCGTAATTATTTTCTTTTGCGGAACCTGAACTTTTATCCGGTGCGGATCGGTCACTTTGACTTCGGCGACCGGCTCCTCATTCAGGTCTAACAAAACCGCCCGTTTTACCGGAAATTTAAACGACAGAAAACCTTCGGCGGCTTCATCGGACGGATTATAAAAACGCACAACGTAGCCGTTGCCGGACTCGGCTTTTTTCAAGGTGGTCATAATGAGCATTTCCGGCTCGATTTTCAGGAACGATTCGCATTTGGTCAGGCCCTGGCCGGAATAGCGGCCGTGATGTACGCTGAGCATCGGGTATTTGTGTTCCCGTTCGCGACGCTGAACGCCCGCCGATTGCCAATTGCCGGAATAAAAATACAGCGCCAGTTCGTAGTGCTGATTTCCCGAGCATTGCGAACCTTCGTTGCCGACCCGCTCGACCAAATCCTCACGGGCGATGCCGGACATTTTCGGGTAGCCAAAACCACGCAGAAGCGTCATCGCGATCGTCCCGCTTTCGTTATCGAAAACTTCATATTCCGGCAGGCCGAAGTTAAACACGGCCAGGCCGCGTTTTCCGTTCTCGACCCAGACGCCTCCGTTGTTGGGCTGAGTGCCGGTGTACGGTTCCAGCCATTCCGACGTATCCGGCAGGAATGCATCGCGTTCCAAAACGTCGAATTGTCCGCTGGAGATTGATTTCTGCGGACGGAAACCGCTGTCGAACATTGCGCGCAGACGATGATCTTTAACTGTATTTTCAAGGTCGATTTTAATGTGCAACTTCGGATCGCCTTTTTGTAAGGTGATGCGGGCACTGATCGGCAATTCCTTTTCGTACGGACTGCGTTTTTTCGCGCCGCGAATGATTTCAGCCGGCAGGTTCATTTTGATTTTGATCTGAAAGGTCGTGGTCAGCGGCCCGTCGCAAACCTGTTTGATTGCGGCGGAACAGCCGAGCGAATTGTAAACCGTATTGCCGTCGCCGACCGGCGGAATGCGCGACCACGGATCGCCGGATTCGCCGGTGTCTTCGAACCAAAGCAGGTCGTGGTACATTTCACCACTTTTTTTGTCGGTCACGGTCAATGTGCCGTTCGTTTCGATTTTAACTTTCAGGAATTCGTTTTCCAGCATGTTTGTAGCCGTAACCAGCGAACCGTAATTGGATTTTCGGCCATTTTCCGGTTTGACGGTGAAGGTTTTAAAGCCCAGCGCCGGCAGGTTTTTCGCCTCGAATGCGACTTTCCATTTGGTCGTGTAATAAGAGGTCGGCAATTCGTGCGGCTCGATCGGGATCAGATAACTTTCCTCGCGGGAAATTGCCTGATGACTGACCTTTTGCCCCTGGTCGTCGTAGATCGAGAATGCGCGGTAAGGTTTTTCGCGCGGGAAGTCGATATAAACCTGCGGGACGTCATCCCGTTCGATCGGCAACGGATTGAAAACCGTAATCATGACATCTTCGGGATTGGCGTTGCCGGTATCGATGCGGGAGACGATTCCGCCAAGCGCGGTTTTCATCAGAGCCTGGCCGATGAGTTCGACCTGATCGAAGCGCGATAGCATGTCTTTGTGAATCTGATCGGGACTCAAGCCGCCGATGCCGTCGTGCGAGTGACAGGACAGTAGTATTTTCCAGGCATGGATCAGCACGCTGGCGGGATATTCCTCTTCGTCTAAAAGTTCGGCGATCACAGAAAACGGCTCGGCCCATTGCATCAGCGTGCGCTCGACCTCGGCATTGCGTTGTTTGATGTAAATCCGCGAGGAGAGCGAATCCTTCAGAAAGGCGTTGAACATGTTGTCCGGGCTGGGATGGCGGCGTTCGCCTTTCAGAACAGTGAGTTTTTCCGGTTCGATGCGCGGCTTCAGGTCGGCCAGGAAATTCGGCAGGGAACTGTGGATAAATTTCCAGTCGTGATTGACCTTGTTGGCGGCGGCGATAATCTGCGGTAAATGTTTGTTCGGATAGGCGCTGTCCATGCCGTCGAATAAAACCAGGCAGTCGGTGGTTGCCTGTTCTAGGATGTCTTCCATGGCGGTCAGGATGCCCGGCTTGACGTTCTCGAGTTTACAGGTTTCGCCGTAAGGAGAACGGATTATCAAAGGTTCTTCTTCGTGGTCATGATCGGCACGGCAGAAATGGAACGGCAGACAGCCTTCTTCGCCCCAACGAAATCCGTGCCATTCGGGATCGTGCATCGTGCGTTTGGAAACATACATGAAAAAGGCGCCACGGCTAACGTGCCGGCTTAGGCGAATTCCCAGAATCCGGGTTCCGTCCGGCGCTTCCAGAAAATATTCGTTCGTGCCTTCGGTGTGGTGAATTCCCCGGTAAAAAATAATGCCGTCGATACCGAATCCATCGTAAATCTGCGCCATCTGGGAAATCTGTCCGTATGAAGTAGGCGTATAACCAACCTTTGACGTTTTGCCGAAGGAATCGCCGACACGCTTGCCCATCAGCAGATTGCGCACGAGCGACTCGGCGTTCACGGTAAATTCTTCGGGCAAGGTGTACCACGGGCCGACGATTAGCCGGCCGGCCTTGATCAGGGCTTCCAGCCGCGAACGGTTTTCCGGTTTGATTTCCAGATAATCGTCGAGGAAGATCGTCTGCGAATCGAAGTTGAAATATTTGTATTCCGGGTCCGTTTCCATCAAATTCAGCAGATTGTCGAGTAATTTTACCAAATGCAGGCGGGTTTCCTGAAACGGAAAACGCCATTCACGGTCCCAGTGGGTATTCGATAAAATATGGATGGTTTTCTTTTGGTTCATGTTTGTTATCTTTGTTTTATAATTAATAGTTCCGGTTCGCCAACCAGATGTCGTGAATCAGGTCGTAACTTTCCAGCGGCATGCCCCGAAAAACGCAATTTGAAGTCGAGAAAATGTAGCCGCCGCCCGGCTTGGCGTGCGTCAGGCAATATTCGGCGCTGGCGCGGATTTGCGCTGGCGTTCCGGTCTGCATCAGCGAGCAGTCCACGTTGCCGCAAAGCGCGACGCGTTTGCCATAATTTTCTTTAACAAATTTAATGTCGACGCCGGCCATCGGATCGAGCGAGTGCAGAGCGTGCGGTTCGGCATCGAGCAGAAAGCGGATGATCGGCATGATATTGCCATCGGTATGTTTAATCACATAAGCGCCGGTCTTGCGAAAATAGATCACGGCTTCTTTCAGGTAAGGGGCAATGAATTCCTCGAATTGAGTCGGGCTGATGAACGGCCCGGCGTTGAAGCAGTAATCACAACACAGGATAAAGCCGTCCGCTCCGGCCGCCAGCATTTCGTGACAACGCGCGAAACTCTCCGTCACGTTTTTACGGGCGACTTCGTGCATGTAATCCGGCCGATCGATCAGGTCGAAGCAGAACTGTTCCATGTTATTGAACGGGATCATAAAGGTTGGGTCGTTATGGCACATCACCATGAATTCGTCGCCCGAGATTTCGCGGATTTCCCGGATCGTATCTCTGACACCGGTTTCTCCCTTGTTCTCATGGACGCCCATTGTCCGGTTAATAAAAATAATCGAATGGCCATAACGCCGGGCAACATCGACATACAGGCGGGCGTTGTATTTAACCTTATCCGCATAATTCATCCCAGTTACGTCAGGATCTACCGGGCCGCCGATCCAGGTGCGTCTCTGAAAATCCCGTTCGGTTTCGTCGAAAACCAATTCAAATGTCGGCACATAGTCCGGAATACCGCCTTCCAAAACAATTTTCGTACGTTCGCGATGCTTCATTTATATATCTGTCATTTATTCAGTTCTTCCCGGTTCTCATATTATTCCAGGTTCAGCTGAACCAGATGAGGAAAATATTCTTCAAATTCAATATAGGTAATATAGATCGTCTTTCCGTTATTCTGAGAAAGCTCCGGGTGTTCCTTCCCGGCATATACCAGTCGGGGATAGGGAATAGTTTTACCGTTATTTATTTTCGCTTCCCATAATATTGTTTCGTGGCTCCACGGTCCCCATAGGTTTGGCGCTGTTCTGCCGACGATCTGGGTTGTCGTGCGCCAGGAGTGAACCGCGAGGTAGGCGCCGAGATGTTTATTGTAAGACACCGACACTTCACTCGGCGCTTCGACAAACAGAACCTTAGCGTCTTCCACTCTGGAACTCCATTCAGGTTTTCCGGAGGTCAAATATTCATATTTATCCAGTTCTTCGATCTTGTCAAAATCGACTCGTGCCAGGCAACATTTCTGAATACGGTCCTGCCCCATGCAGACACCGTACAAATATAATTTCCGCTCCGGAAAAACCGGATAGATAGCCGAACCAAAATGAGGTTCGTTTTTACTCCACAGGATATCAGTCCCATGATAAAAGATGCGCCGGAATTTCCAGATTTTTGTATCCCCAACGGCCAGACCGGAACCGATCACATCAAAGTTGACCGGCAGAACCTCGCCTTTTTCATTGGTTCCGAGTACTTCACTCTGCGGAATCATTTTAACTTTAACGAAGGAGAGATACAATTTCCCTTCAAGGAAAACCCCATGTTGACACCAAATCCGTATCTCATTCGGGTTTTCGTTTTCCAGTAACGGCAATAAAGTCTTCAATGAACCGTCCGTGTTCAAGATGTACTCATAGTTCTTGAGTCCGTTACTCGCATCCTGATCGGGTAAGATCAGCCCGCTGTTGTTTAGCATTTTCTCCATGGCGCCTTTACCGGACATATCGTCTCCACCGACGGCGAAACCGTTAATATACCAAAGGCTGTCACCCGGAATGCGCTTTCCGATCAGCGTGTCTCCAAAGAACCAGAGCGTTTCGCTTTTCAGCGGAATCGAAAAAGCGCCATCCTGTCCAACCATTTTATGCGGATTATCGGCAAACTGTAGACCGATGTCTTTTGCTTGTTGTACTTTTAACGTGGTCATCATCAACCAATCTTATGCATTGTTAAACATCAGCACAAATCCTCAAACGCCTATAAGGGGCAGGATGACTCCTGCCCCTTATAAGGCTCAACGTGTCAAATGGACCGGATGTTATTTGGCCAATACCATCTTCCGTGTAAACGCCTGACTGCCCGCCTGTAATTTATAAAAATAAATACCGCTTGGCAGATTCTTTCCGGAAAAAGTGACATGATAGTTGCCGGCCGCTTTGGCTTCGTTTACCAATGTCGCAACTTCGCGCCCGAACACATCAAAAACAGTCAGGTTCACTATTGCATTTTCAGCAATCTGGTACCCGATTTTTGTCGCTGGATTAAATGGATTCGGGAAGTTCTGAGACAGATTGAACTTGTTTACGATGAGTTTTTCGTCTTTAACCGCAGCACCGGTGACAGTGATCATATTCCCCAGGCTGTCCGTATACGGAATCCCGTAAAGTATAAATCTTAAATCCATCGCACCTTCAGTAAAGAAATATCCCAGTCCATAGGTACCATTGGTATTTCCGACGGTCATAAGGACTGTCGCATCAATATAAGATTTAACACTCCAAGAATGCCCATCGTTTGCTTCCCATACTTCCCAGCGCATATTGTCTCCACTGGGACGAATAGCATCAATGGAATCCGCCCATCCGGTGTCGTATTTACTGGGATACTTGTCAGAGCTGTCCGGATGCAGGAAATGCGCGCCGCCCGTTCCAAAATCGCCACCGTAGTAAACCGTATCAACAGTCCAGTCATTGGGGATCAATAATCCCAGCAAACCCCACTTGGTGTTTGCATCGGAATCACTGGTAGAGATTGACAGATTCACCGTGATTTGCTCTCCGGCGGTTGCCGTTGTTGGTTGGGTAATTTCCTCAAACTTACATCCGCTCAGTATCAATGCAATGACAGCAATTGCGATCACTAAGCACGACTTGGTAACATTCATCTTCATAACGCCTCCTTTTTTTTGTTTGTGATG
>Ga0265296_1003032_pt1 | contig 16110 bp, 13 predicted proteins | sample MunlanPumphouse1_FD_189073 | JGI IMG/M metagenome (GOLD analysis project Ga0265296, IMG submission 189073) | Groundwater microbial communities from a municipal landfill in Southern Ontario, Canada - Pumphouse #1 | ecosystem: Environmental > Aquatic > Deep subsurface > Groundwater | place... | reverse complement strand
CCTTTTTAGTAGTCTTAATCATTTGGATTTTGCTCGAAATAGTTTCGAACTTTGTCCAACAAACACCGCAAAAATTCGGAATTCAAATTTTCGCAAAAAATATGGTCGGCACGAAGTGCCGTCTGTTCTGAATTCCCCCCAAAAAATCCTGATTCTGAAAGGATTCGCCACGCTCCGCGTGGTTCCTCGTTTGCCAATACAAAATTATGAATAATCAAACCAAAAAGTTTTTCATTTATACTCGCAAGTCTACGGACGACAAAGACAGACAAGTCCGCAGTATTTCTGACCAATTATCGGAACTGAAAAGTATAGCGTTGAAAGAACAAATTAACGTTGTTGATGTCTTTGTCGAAAAACAAACCGCCAAAATACCAGGTCGCCCTGTGTTTAACGAAATGATAGAGCGTATGGAAAAAAATGAAGCGTCTGGTATTTTGGCGTGGCACCCCGATAGACTTGCGAGAAACTCGGTAGATGGAGGGAAAATAATCTACCTCGTTGATACTGGTGTAATTTCAGAAATGAAATTCCCAACTTTTTGGTTTGATCCGACACCGCAAGGAAAATTCATGCTCTCAATCGCTTTTTCTCAATCCAAGTATTATATTGATAACCTTTCGGAAAATATCAAACGAGGTCATCGCAACAAAGTGAAAGACGGAATATGGCCTCAAATGGCACCGTTGGGATATGTGAACAAAAATAGAAAAATTGTTCCCGATGAAAATATCGCACCTTTAATCAAGAAAACATTTGAGGCATATTCGTCTGGGTCTTTCACCTTGCGCCAACTCCGTGACAAATTTAACGAACTTGGATTGAAGCGAAAAAGCGGAAAGGAACTTGCGGTGTCGAATTATCAAAGACTTTTGAAAAATCCAATTTACACAGGTTTAATGCTTTACAATGGCGAAATCCACGAGGGCAAGCACGAACCGATTATTTCAAAGAAACTTTTTGATTCCGTTCAGGAAGTGTTGATGAGAAAGTCTAAACCTCACTCGAAAGGTTTAAAACCATTTTTGTACAGAGGATTTTTCTGTTGCGGAGAGTGTGGCTGTTTCATTACTACCGAAACGCAAAAAGGTCATAACTATTTGCGATGTACCAAACGGAAAAATCCCTGCTCGCAAAAATATACTCGTGAGGAAATCATCACTTCCGAAATTCAAAAGGAAATCAAAAAAGTTTCTTTGCCAGACGATTGGGCTAAATGGATGTTGGCGGAAAATGAAAAAGATAAAATGGTGGAAGCCCAATCGTCTACGCTTTTTGCAGACAACACAAAAGCCGAAATTTCTCTTTTGGATTCTAAGATTGAGAAGCTGATGAACGCATATTTGGAAAACGCTTTGTCGCTAGACGAGTATAGGGATATGAAAAACAAACTTGTGAACGAAAAACAGCTTCTCAAAGAGAAATTATCGGCTTTTGAGCAAAAAGCGAATAATCGGTTCGAACTTACCGAAAAGTTTTTGAAATACAATATAGAATTGGCAAACGAGGGAATAAATGAAGAGAAACTTCATTTATTCAAAAAAGTCGGTTCGAACTTTATTATTAAAGCTCGAACCGTACTTTTTGAACCACGCGGAGCGTGGCGAATCCTTTCAGAATCAGGATTTTTTGGGGGGAATTCAGAACAGACGGCACTTCGTGCCGACCATATTTTTTGCGAAAATTTGAATTCCGAATTTTTGCGGAGGCGGTGAGATTCGAACTCACGGTTCCGGTTAAGGAACGACGGTTTAGTAAACCGTTGATTTAAACCACTCATCCACGCCTCCTCACTTATATCCACGCTTTCAAAATAACAAAGTCAATATAACATAAAATGGAAAAATCCAAAATGCATTTCTTTTATTATAATTTTATTTCATTCTGTTTCGGTAAATCCTATTTCAGGCTTATTTAAATGTTCTAAAGTTTCTTGGTAAGTTTCCTGTAAATGCTTGTAATTTTCCAATGAAAGAAAATCTGCCATGCCTTCTTCATAGAGTTTTAAATATTTTTTGCTCGGCAGAATCTTAAACTTGTATTTATCATTTTCTTTATATTTTGCCACCCACGTGGATATATACTTAATTTCTTTCAATCTTGTTTCTTCTCCTGTTTTTTCCACTGTGTATCTTAATATCATGCCTGCATCCGTATAATGCTGGCGCTGACCGCAGAAAAAATTTCCCAAACCGTAGGCAACAAAAACCTTTCTGCCATCTATTGAAGTTATTATATCCGCCGGCTGAATTACATGAGGATGCGAGCCAATAATCATATCAGCCCCAAAATCAGCTATTTCTTTGACGATATTTTTTTGCATTTTATTTGGGTATCTTTCATATTCAGTGCCAAAATGAAGTGCCACTACTACGAAATCAGCTTTTTCTTTTGCTTTATTCACATCGTTTTTAATTTTCTCCAAATCAATTAGATTAATCATCCACGGTTTTGGTATAAATATGCCGTTCATCCCGTAAATGTAGCCCAAAAAAGCAATTTTTAAATTATCTTTCTGATAAATAAATATATTCTTGCTGGCTTCTTCCGTAAGGTAAGCGGCAACTTGATTTATATTATTTTTTTCTAAAATTTCTGTCGTTGTTTTAAATCCTTTTTCTCCGTAATCTAATGTGTGATTGGTGCGGAAGACAATATCTAAACCAATATTTTTAAAAGTTTCAATTAATTCAGCCGGCGACTTGAACAAAGGATATCCTTTATAAGGGCCTTTTGTGTCCATCACTCCCCCCAACCAAGCAGTGGCTAAATCCACTTCTCTAGAATAATCAGCTATAGGAGAAAAAGCATCATTAAAGTTATAAATATCTTTCTCTGGTTCAAATGCAGAATCCAAATTACTTTGGTGAATAAAAATATCGCCTACCGAAACAATTGTCGCTTCGGTTTTATTTATAATAGTTGGATTTGGCAGTACTGTTGTAATTGCAATTGTTTGCGGTTCTGTTTTTGCCTTATTTAATAAAACATAAATACAGCCAGCCGCTGTTAAAATAAAAATTATAGAAACAATTATCAGCAAGAAGTTTTTTAGATTCATGTTTTAATGATACTACTTTTTTAATCTTTTCCATATAAATAAAATGAAAAAATTTAAAAAACATGTTAAAGTAATAAAGTAATAAATGGAGCCGTGTCAGAGTGGTCTAACGTACCTCTTTGCTAAAGAGGCAGGGGCTTCAAAACCCCTCGGGAGTTCGAATCTCCCCGGCTCCGCCAATTATCGTTTCTTTCTTCTCTTAAATTTGCTAAAATAATAAAAGGTCAATTTATTAAATATCGATATTAGAAAATAAAAGCATGAAAAATAAAAAAATTTTATATATTATAATCGTCATTTTAGTTTCGATACTTATCGGCGGAGGAATTTTCTTTTCCGGTAATAAGGACGTACAGAAAGAGACACCGACGCCAGTTGAAGAAAACCAAATGCCGGCAGATGATAAAACAATGGTTGATTGTGGCCAGGCGCAGGATCCCGGATGTTTCATAAACAGAATGAACGGATGTTTGCCTGTAACTACTAAAATGACTGGGTCAGATAATAAAACGGCCATCGAAATAACAATTCTAGGAGTAGAAAATGAAAAGTGTCATTTTCAAAGAAAGATAAATAATGTTGCGGATCTTAATTGTTTTTTCTCGAAAGGAACTTTAAATACGGACACTTTGGGTCAAATGTTTGGAACCGATAAAGGTCTGCAAAAAGTAGTTGATGATGCCTGTAAGAAGGGATGGTAAAAATCATATGGATCAAAATGCTGAAATAAAAAAACTTCAAGAGGAAAACGAAAAGCTCATCAGGCTTTATTCGGTAAAATCCGACACAGTTTCAATCAGCGCGCATCAAATTAGAACTTCCCTTTCCGCTCTAAAGTGGATAATTAAAATGTTTCTGGACGGCGATCTGGGAAAGTTGACTGCGGAACAAGAAAATTTAATGAGAAGAGCATACGAAGGCAATGATCGCGCCATTGGTATAGTAAGCGAACTTCTGTTGGCAAATAAAAATGAAAATGCCATGGAAAAAGAATATGTTTTTTCGAAAGTTGATATAACAGAATTGATTGATAATTCCATTTTCGATTTTTCCGGTGAAGCGCATACTAAAGGAATAGAAGTGATATTTTTAACGCCTAAAACAAAACTCCCACCAGTGCGGGCAGACAAAGAAAAACTGCGAGTTGTTTTGCAAAATCTACTGGAAAATTCCATCAAGTATAGCAATTCACATGGAAAAATATTCATAACTCTGACGCAAAAAGGAAGTTCAGTAGAAGTATCAATTAAAGATACCGGGATAGGCATAACAGAAGAAGGAAAGAAAAAGATTTTTGAAAAATTTTATCGCGATTCAGGAGCTCAGAAAAAAGAGGCAGTGGGATCGGGCATAGGACTTTTTACCAGTAAAAAAATAGTGGAAGAACATGGGGGTAAAATATGGTTTTCCTCCGAAGGTGGATCCGCCTCTGGCGGAGAAAGCAACAAAAATGAGGGCACGACCTTCTTTTTTACTGTGCCAATTTTCAACTAGCATAAGTTGCGCTTGTTTTAGGTAGTAGTATAATAAGGATATGTCAAAAACATTACTTATAATAGAAGACGATAATTTTTTACAAGGACTTGAGGCGACAAAACTCAAGAAGGAAGGTTATGATATCCTGACAGCTTCCAATAGCGTGGAAGCATTTAAAATAATTGACAGCAAAACCAGGTTTGATTTAATTTTGCTTGATCTTCTTCTTCCAGGAGTAGATGGTTTTATGATTTTGGAAAAAATCAGACAAGATAAGGCCTTCCTAAATATCCCGGTCGTAGTTTTTTCAAACCTGTCAGAAGAGAAAGATATCAAACGCGCAACTAAGCTCGGTATCAGCGAATTTATGGTAAAGTCCAACTTTACTTTGGATGAACTTGCAAAAAGAGTCAAAAGTTTAATCGGATCTTAAATGAATTTCAGTGATAAGCTTGAAATAAAATTCAGACTCGATGAAAATCAGAAAAAAGCTTTACATAGATTAAAGCTTTTTTCTGTTCATGATCTACTTTTTCACTTTCCTGTAAGATATTCTCATATCAGTGAAATAAAACCGATCAGTCAGCTTGTGCCGGGAGAAAATGCCACAGTCTATGGAAGATTCTGGTGTCCAGATATTAAGCGAGGATATAAAAGTAAAATACTAAGAGCTGAAGGAGAAGTAATCGATGAAACCGGAAAAATAAAAGTTATTTGGTTTAATCAGGCATACATTGCAAAAATGATTCATTCTGGGCAATATGTGAAATTTACAGGAAAAGTGACTCAAGGAAAAAGAGGCGTTTATTTAGCAAACCCGGAATTTAAAAAAATTGATTCAATGCCCGTTGATGCGCATGATTCTCTTTTTAATTTTGATAAAAAAAAACAGGCTGAAGTTTTCGGTTTTCCTGTCTATGTAGAAACACGGGGAATTACTTCTAAGTGGTTTTATCACGCAATAGAAAAAATTTTGAAAGATAAAACTCTGGATAATATTGAAGACTATGTTCCTGCTGATATTTTAAAAAAATACAGCCTGCCTTCGCTGAAAACGGCACTCATTTGGATTCATAAGCCTAAAAATCAAAAAGACGCGGAAATGGCGCGAAAAAGATTCGCTTTTGAGGAAGTTTTTTGCATTCAATTGGAACGCCAGCATGATAAATTGGAATATAGAAAAAATAAATCTTTTCAGGTTCTGCCGAATAAAAAAGAAGTTGAAGAATTTTTAGAACGCTTCCCTTTTGAACCGACAAATTCTCAAAAAAAATCCATTGAAACCGTTCTTTCCGATATGGCCAAGACTTTTCCAATGTCTCGGCTTCTTGAGGGCGATGTCGGCTCTGGGAAAACTGCCGTGGCCGCCACCGCTGCCTATGTAGCGGTAAAACAAAAACCAAGTGGGCAGAGTTTTGGAAACCTACAAGTGGCTTATATGGCACCTACGGAAATTCTTGCGTCCCAGCATTTTGAATCTTTTATAGAATATTTTTCCGCCAAAGGCGGATCCGCCTCTGGCGGAAATCACCTGCCGATAAACATCGGGCTTATCACCGGTTCCGGCTGTAAAAAATTTCCATCCAAAGTAAGCCCCGACGGTTGGACCACTATTTCTCGCACTCAACTTTTAAAATGGACAGCCAACGGCGAAATGCCCATTTTGATAGGTACTCATGCATTAATTCAAAAAACAGTTAAATTCAAAAATTTAGCATTTGTGGTAATAGACGAACAGCATAGATTTGGCACAGCCCAAAGAAGAAAATTGGTTCGCAAGGACGGAGTCGCTCCCCACTTGCTTTCAATGACTGCCACCCCCATCCCCCGCACTTTGGCACTCACAATTTATGGGGACCTAGATTTATCACTGCTTGATGAAATGCCAGCAGGCAGAAAACTAATAATCACGGAAATAATTACTCCGGAAAAACGAGATGAAACTTATGAAAAAGTCAGAGAAGAATTAAAAAATGGCAGACAACTTTATGTAATTTGCCCAAGGATTTTTGAACCAGATCCAGAAAAAGAATTAGCTTTAAATGTTAAATCCGCCGTGGCAGAAGCAAAAAGACTGAAAAAAGAAGTTTTTAGAGAATATGAAATCGGGGTGCTTCACTCAAAAATGTCCAAGCAGAAAAAAGAAGAAGAAATGAAAAAATTCACTGACGGCAAAATAAATATTCTCTGCGCAACATCTGTGGTGGAAGTTGGAGTAAATGTTCCAAATGCCACAATCATAATAATTGAAGGCGCGGAAAGATTTGGACTTGCCCAGCTTCACCAGCTTCGCGGACGAGTCATCAGAAGCAATCATCAGGCCTATTGTTATGTTTTTGCCGATGCCAAAAGCGATAAAACTATTCAAAGACTAAAAGCTCTAAAAACCGCAAAAAATGGTTTTGAATTAGCTGAACTTGATTTAACTCTTCGGGGCGCAGGAGAACTCGGAGGCACAAAACAATGGGGCATCACGGACTTGGGCATGGAAGCGATTAAAAATTTAAAAATGGTTGAAGCCGCCCGCGCCGAAGCTATCCGCATTATTTCCGAAGATCCGGAACTTTTGAAATATCCCCTGCTAAAATCCAAGGTTCGCGAAAAAGTGTCTGAATTCCACTTCGAATAAAACAAGAAATCAATAAAGCTTAACTTATCACTTTCACACACCTGTGTAAAAGTGATAAGTACAAAAACACCCACTGCTACTTCAATAGCAACATTTGCACCACATAGGCGTTAAATAAAGTGTGCAAGATTATCGCCCCGACTAACCCGAAAATTAAAACCCATTTTTTAGACAAGCCGGCAAATACCATTATCAGGACTGTAATAATATGCATAGGCACTACCCATAAAAATCTCTGCCAGAATATGCTGAAATCGCCGAGTTGAAAAATTTGATTAAGATAAAGAAAATTTTCCGATAAGCCGAAGAGGAGGCCGAAAATTATGCCGAAAAAAATCTGCATTTTGTGGTTCGGCAATTTTAAAATTAAAAACAGCACCACCAATGCTTTGGCTATTTCTTCCACTATTTCCGAATAACCGGTGAATTTAACTATAAAAATCAAAAGAATTGGCAGAATCAAACCTGCCAAAATAATAAAAATCTTATAAGGTGCCGTATTAAAATACAAATTGATTTTACTCGTTATTTTTTTAAACATAATTTCAAATTACCTGAATGATTTTTCTCTTAGGTGCTTTTTCCGCCTGCCCAATTCAGCTAAAATTTCTTTATCCAATCCCATGCTGGCCATAAACAAAGTCATCTGATGACGCCACATTGCGAAAATCACCATCGCCAAAAGTCCGAAGCCGAAAATAATGGCCAAAATAATTCCCCATGTCGCGAATGTCTGGATTCCGCCGATTTTGCCGACTAATCCTTGTGATGCTCCAGCTTGCACGACCAAATCTTTTAATTTGTCCAGATTATTTTCAGTTTTCTGCACTAGAATTTTATTGTTCCTATACGTCAAAATATGGTCTTGCGGTGAAGAATAGCTTAACTTTTGAGAATTTTCTACGCGATTAATTGAACTTTCTATGTCATTTTTTAACAAAACTCCCTGCGCTGAATATTGTGTGTTTTTCAGCGCTTCCGCAAAACTCTCCGCTTGTTTTTTTATGGAATCAAAGTCGCTCTGTTCAAAAATCCAAATATCTTTTATTTCCACTATTTTGGTGATGCTCTGTTTGGGACCAAGCGAAATATTTCCGGAAACAAAATAAGAATTGGCATTCGTATCATAATCCAATTTTAAGCCGTCCAAGTCCATAATTTCTTCCATTTTAACTTCTGCCGGCAGAAAAGATTTGAAATTCACCGTCTGTTTTGAGTTTGCCGGATTTGTAATAAGAAAACTTATCACCACGGAATTGAATTTCATATATGTTTCAACAACGGGAGACGCGGAATTGCTCTCTACTATCTGCCTGATAGAGGAAGATACTGCCTGCAAGTCGGCTAATTTATTTTGCACATCTTTAACATTATTAAGCTGTTTATTGCCGGATACGATAATCGGCTTGATGATGCCCAAAACATCCAGAACTCTGGACATGCGCGATGATTCCATATCAATGCTCTTTTGCAAGGTCTGAATCTGCGCGCTAAGCGCATTTACTGTGAGCATTTGGATTGGAGCATAACTTCCGCTGCTTATGGCAGGCGCAACGCTTGCTGTAAATTGCCTTGAAGCCCCCGAAGCCTGCGTTCCGTAATAAACAACTAATTTAAACCAATAGGTCCCGGCTGTCGGCACGGTTGAAGTTAAATTTGTTATAAAATCCTGTCCTGCCTGAATTAATTTTGAAGCGGAAGCGTAATAAACATCATCATTTCCTCCGCATTGATTGTCTTGGTCCGCCACAACGCACCACTCATAATGATACTCATACGCGCCTGACCCTTCATTGGTGATTTTTACATTTGCAGATATGGAAGGAATAGTGGTAGAAACTGAATTAATAAACACTTGCGCCGGAGAGCCGGTTACGTCAAAATAATCATTCAGCGTTTGGTCTGCACTGCTCCCCACGGCCGTTGTTACCACTGCTTCCCAAAGTCCGGTAGCGTCGGTTGAAAGAATGTCGTAAGTATATTCATAAACTCCCATAGAAAGATTCGTCATATTTTGGGCATTTGCCTTAACAGCTCTGGTTGAATCGTAAATCGTAATTTTTGGAGTGGTAGCGGCGTCAACAGGATTATCTTCGTAATCAAGCAATATTAATTTCGCTCTGTAAGTATTTTCGGTTTGGACTTGAGACACATTGGAAAGTTCCGCTTTATAAGCTTTTTGCTGGGAAGTTCGGATAGAATTTACGGCTGTTTGCACGGAACTTAAATTCGTATCCACTGTTCCCAGAAGCGTGTAAATGCTGTCCACTTTGTTTCTCGTGTATGTAACGTCGGTTTGAATATTCGCCGCTTGTTCTTCCACGCGCACATTTTGTTTTACAATTGTGAATGTGTCTCCGTTCGCGGGAGCTGAAGTCAATGCCGGGTCCAGCGTTATAGTTTTAGTTGTTCCGTTATAGGCGGAAATTCTGCGCACTTGGCCGTTCAAACTTCCTGAAGTGAATGTCAAAACAGAATTTTTATAAAAATTGTTCGTTGAATTTGTGAGAGCTGTAATAAATGACGTGACAGAAGGAGACGCATCATTAACAGAAGATTGAGTTACGATAAATGCTCCTATTAAAATATCTAAATTAGCGGAAATGGTGTTGGTTTTTGTCTGTATATCGGTAACTTTGGTTTGAATATCAGTGGTTTTAGTTTGAATATCAGTGGTTTTAGTTTGGACATCTTCAACTTTTACTCTTGACGCTTCCTGCGCTATTCTTTCGGCTGTCTGGGCAGTTTCTTCTGATTCCACTGTAGATTTTATAGAAGTAACATCGGAAGCGAATTGGGCTACGTGGAAAGTGTGGGAAGAATAACCATTAAGTCCGCTGTAAGTTGCCGTGGCGTCATAAATATAAACGCCGACCGTCGCGGGAATGGTGTAATTATAATAATAAAGCCCGTTGGAAGCCGCAATATAAGTCATACTGGCGCCATTGACTAATTTTACGTTGGCAGGACTATAAACATTTATTGTAACTGTCGCCGTATTCACCGGCGCCCCGTCCGCGTTCGTCACTTGAACGGTTAATTTCGCAATTTCTCCCGATGTATATTCCGTAGCTCCGACGGCTACCACGGTAATTGGCACTACGCCTGTTGAAAACGCGGTTTCAGAAGAATAAGAGCTCCAATAGTCAAGGTCATCTTTATATCTGACTTTCCAGAAATAAGTCGTGTTCACTGATAATTCGCTCGCGGGAACAGTAATTGAGGTTTTGTTTGTTGCGTCTGTGCCGGAATCATAAACTGGCGTCGCATAAGTTGGGTCTGACAAATTTCTTATAAGCCATTGGCTGGCGGAATGAGTCGCGCCGGGGTCATTATGAGAAAAGGCGGAGGATGTTAATGTCGGAGTAAGTATTTGATGAAATGCGCCATTTGTCGGGGAAGAATTTGTAGGCGTATTCGGCTGAGCCGCCGTGGTAAATGATGTTTGAGTTGAATAAGAAGACCAATCACCAATATTATCTTTATGTTTTACATGCCAGTAATATGTCGTGGCATAAGTCAAAGTGCTTGAAGGAATAGTAATTGAAGTTTTGTTAGTTGTATCAGTTCCAGAATCATAAGTGGGTGAGGTATAATTGCCGAGGGTTGTAGTAATTTGCCATTGGGAAGCGGCATGAGTATCAGCAGGGTTAGGATCGGAAAAAGCAGATGATGTTAATGTCGGGGTAAGCAATTGGCGAATTGCCGCATTTGCAGGTAAAGAATTAGTTGGAGTATTCGGCGGCTGATTCAACACCGTATAATTAGTAGTTACGCTCTTCAATTCCGGCGAATAAGAAGTGTTATCCGTTTCAAAAAATCCCTTGTATTGAAAATACCGGTTATTCGCCACATTAGTCAAAGCAAAAGTCGGCGTTCCAACAGAATTAGTCGTTCCCCATTTATAATAATCAGTAATCGTTCCATCAGGCCCGATAAAATTCCCTGTCGGCGGATTAGTTGCCCCGCTCCTCACCTGATACTTAAGCCGTAAAGCCCCTCTTTTATAATGATCCGCAACTTCCGTAGGAGACAAAGCCCGATTATAGATTGCTACTTCGTCGATTGTGCCGTTGAAATAATACCCTGCTTCACCAAATCCAATAGTTAGTGGAGCATTTGCATCTGCTATAGTTGTGGCATTTGTTCCGGTAGCAACCTGAACGCCATCAATGTAAAGCGCATAAGCACTGCCGTTTCTCGTTAGCGAAATATAATTCCAGTTATTAAGCGCAGGCGTCCACGCATAAGAGAAAGGAGTTTGCCCGCCTGGAACCGGCCCGTTAAAATGAAAAGAAATATTGCTGGCACTCCTATAAAACATCCATTTATTTACAGTACCGCCACCTTCGTTGTTCCCAACAAAAGTATCATTTCCAAGTTCTTTATGGTTTACCCATAATGAAATCGTAAATGGATTGTCGCCGAAATTCCACGATGCATTATCCGCTATGTTTACATAATCATCTGTGCCGTCAAAGCCGATTGCTGTGTTTAGTTTTCCTGTTTGGCTGTATAAGGCGCCGTTGTAAGCTCCATTATTTCCCTGGCCGCTTGTGTCAATTATTGTTCCAGTGCTCTCGTTCATGTGCATCAAAAGCACATTGCCGGTCATATTTGCGTTTCCGGAAGTATAAGCCGTCTCTGAAGCTGCGCTGTTGGGCAGTTCCTTGCCCGTGGGTCTTTCCGGCACCCAGGCAATATTGTTCCAGCTTGAATCACTGCCCGCGTCTTTGACAGATGAAGTATAATTCCCCGAAGTCGGCGGAGCAGAAAGCTCAACCCAGCTGTTTGTTGCATCCCATTGAGTGCCGCTATAAGTTCCCGCGTTAAATTCAGCTTGAGTGTCATCGGTAAAATCAGCAGCAAAAATTCCTGGCGCTGTGGAAAGAATATAAATCCCCGCAGAACCGGCGACTAAAGTGAAAATAAGCCAAGCTGTGGCAAGCATTCTTAATGGCTTGAATTGCGGGTTTTTGCGGAGAGTTTTTAAATTGTCCCATAAATTCGGATGGCCGATCAAAAAATCAGGCACCAGAAGTTTCAGCGCCCATTTGGAAAAATGCCTGGCTTTGTGGAATTTTTTTATCGCCGGATGCCAATATTCCCGCCGGCAAATACCGACATAATCTTCGCAATCTTTCCGCTTCAAAACATCAGAAGTATTATCTTTTTCCATATAATCCATATTTTCATTTTACCACAATTTATAAAACAAGCAAAGAAAAAAGCCAATGAGTTTGCTCGTATTGAAAGCCAGCCCGACAAAGTCATTCTGGTGGATACATTCGGGCAAATTCCGCATAGAATAGAAACTTATCACTTTCACACACCTGTAGAATATGATAAGTCATGAAATTTGATAAAATTAAAAAACAAGAAATTAATAAAATTAACATCACTTTCACACACCTGTAGAATATGATAAGATAAAAAGATGGATTCTAAATTAAAATTTTCACCAACAATTTCAGATCTTTTAATAGCAACATTATTATGTGGAAAAAATGTTAAAACCTTCCGTTCCATTATTTGTGAACGTGAATTCGCAAGATATAGAAAAGAAAGCGTGCAAGTATCACTTTCACGCTTAAATAAAAAAGGCTACTTAAAAAAATCTAATAACGGTTGGTTATTAAATCAAAAAGGAGAACTATATGCTAAAGAAGTTCATTTATTTTCTTATATTCCTTCCCCTTTCAAGGAAAATTCATTGGTTAATACTTTCATCTCCTTTGATATTCCAGGACCTAAAAGATCAATTCGAGATTGGCTAAGAAATCAAATAAAGATATTCGGATATAAAATGTTGCAACAAAGTCTTTGGATAGGGCCCGGTCCATTGCCAAAAGAATTTTTAAAAAGACTTGAAGAATTGGGGATAAGAAAGAATGTAAAAATTCTATCAATAAATAAAAAGGAGATTAGCTAACTTATCACTTTCACACACCTGTAGAATATGATAAGACGGTATCCGCTACCAAAACAAAAGGTAAGGGAAAAAATTTCTGAATTCCATTTTAAGCAAAAAATTTTTATTCACTATTTACGCCCCAAAAAAGGCTTTTACAGAAGCCCAAACTGAGCTAAACGTAAAACCAAAATAATGGAGCGCTACTATCACTAGCACAACCACAACTAAAGCAATAATTATGCTTGACCCTTTTTGCAAACTTTTTTTGTTATTTAATGTTTTCATCATGCTTTTATTTTAACATTTATAAATAAAAATGCATTTATTTGTCCGCTCTCTAGGATTATTATTTTCTTTTTTTCTTATAAGCTTTGCTTCGATGGTCAATATAACAAACAGTTATAATGCAATCTTCCCAATCAACCTGGTAAAAAATCCTCCAATCCCCAACTCGAAGTTTAAAATAATCTCTTAAATCCGCTGTTAAAACAGTCGGGAAAATCCCGCCAAAATTATTTTCAAGCCAGCTCAATTTTTCAATTATTCTAAAACGGACAGACTTGTCCAAAACAGAAATATCTTTTTCCGCTTCTTTAGTAAATTCAACAGACCATTTTTGCATAATTTTTAGAGATATTTTTTCTTAATTTCAGAAAGAGAAATTGTTTTGCGGTTTTTTGAAGAAAAAGAAAGGCGTTTTTTGGCTTTGGCACTTAATTCAAGCCCAAAATCAGAATCATTAAAAATATCAAAAATGGCGCTTGAAACCAAGGCTTTTACTTGATTGTTTATTTTTTTGATAACCATTGTGTTCATAAGTTCATTCTAACACAAACGCTGTTTTTTTTGCAAACTTATTGTCCTTTTTGTGCGCGTGCTAGGACTCGAACCTAGGACCGATCGGGTATAAGCCGATAGCTCTACCAGCTGAGCTACACGCGCAAATTTTATACTTTTTCAATATCCTTCTTTTTTGGAATTATTCCGTGGGCTATAATCACTTTTTCAAACTCGTCTTGCTCTAATGTTTCAACTTCAATAAGTTTATCAGCTAACGCTTTCAGCGCTTTTTTATTTTCAGCTAAGACTTTTTCCGCTGTTTTTATTCCATCATTTATTATTCTTGAAACTTCAGAATCTACCTTAGTTGAAACTGCCTCAGAATATTCTTTCTCTTCAACTATGCCCCATTGAGGCCTTCCGCCCTCGCCTACTAAAGCAACTGGACCAATTAAATCGGACATTCCCCAGCGAGTAACCATCGCGCGGGCCAGATTTGTCGCAACTTGCAAATCGCTTGAAGGCCCTGTGGTAATATCTCCAAAAATCATTTTTTCAGCGACATAACCGCCTAGAGACATTGCAATATCGTCTATAAATTCTTTCTTTGATTGAAGTCGTCTTTCCTCAAGTGGAAGTTTTAAAGTATATCCGCCAGCGCGTCCGCGAGCAACAATGGAAACTTTATGAACTGGATCGGCATTCGGCAAAACTGACGCAACCAAAGCATGGCCAGCTTCATGGTATGCCGTAATTTCTTTTTCTTTCGTTGAAAGCAAGTGGCTTTTGCGTTCAGGCCCGAGCATTACTTTTTCAATGGCGCGAATCAAATCAAACTGAAAAACTTTCTTGCGATTCTCGCGAGCCGCTAATATCGCGCCTTCGTTCATTAGAGAATATAAGTCAGCGCCGGAAAATCCCGGTGTTCTTTCGGCAATCACTTTTAAGTTCACATCTTCGGCCAACGGTTTTTTAACAGCGTGAATTTTAAGTATTTCTTCTCTGTCAGCGCGGTCCGGCAAATCAAGAAGAACTTTTCTGTCGAAACGTCCTGGACGGATAAGAGCCGGGTCAAGAACATCCGGCCTGTTGGTTGCAGCCATAACGATAACTTTATCATTCGGCTCAAAGCCATCCATTTCAACTAAAATTTGGTTTAAGGTTTGTTCGCGTTCATCATTGCCTCCCCCAAATCCTCCTCCCCTTGTACGCCCTATCGCATCTAATTCATCCACGAAGATTATGGCTGGAGCGGCTTTTTTCGCCATTTTGAAAAGATCTCTTACGCGTGATGCTCCAACACCCACAAACATCTCAACAAATTCTGAACCAGAAAGATGGAAAAATGGTACTGACGCTTCCCCTGCCACAGCTCTTGCCAACAAAGTTTTTCCTGTTCCCGGCAGACCTGTCAGAATAACACCCTTGGGAATTCTAGCGCCGATATCTAAGAATTTTTTAGGACTTTTTAGAAAATCCACGATTTCCTTCAATTCTTCTTTCGCTTCTTTGCATCCGGCAACATCTTTAAAAGTCACTTTATTGTTTTTATCGTTAGGATCTGTAATGCGCGCTTTGGATTGTCCGAAAGAAAATGCCTGCATGCCGGCGCCTTTGACTTGGCGGGATAAATACCAGAAAAAAAATACAATAAATAGAACAGGCAGAAGAAATGGCAAAATATTGCCGAGCCAGAACATAAAACCGCTGTCGCTTTTTATTTCTATATTAACTCCCGCGAGAGCTTCCGGCTTTACGCCATAATTAAAAAGGGTTTGAGAAAGAGAAGATTCAGTTTCTTTTTTTGCTTTTTTTATCTCGTCATTATTGTAAGTAATAGTAAGTTTCTCCCCTTCAACTAAAATCTTTTTAACTTCTCCAGCTGAAACACTTTTTGCTAAGTCAGAAATTGGAATTTCCGGCTCGCTCTTGGGATTTCCAGAAACAACTAAATAGAGCGCTGTAATGAGCATAAAAATCAAAATAGTCCCGGCAATGCTTCCTGAAAACTTCGGCCCTTGGCCAGTATTTCCGGGTTTTTTCTTTATATCCTTTTTATTCAAAAAATTAAAATCCATCCCGTAAATATAGCACAAAAAATGCAAAAAGTTAAACCCTTTATGCCCGAATTCAACATTGAAGTGCAACACTAAACACTTCTAATGGTGTCTTCCATCCAAGCCTTTTTCTAGGTCTGGAATTAAGACTTTGTTCGACTTTTAATATTTCTTCTTCAGGTATGGTACTAAA
>Ga0265296_1003030_pt1 | contig 16118 bp, 16 predicted proteins | sample MunlanPumphouse1_FD_189073 | JGI IMG/M metagenome (GOLD analysis project Ga0265296, IMG submission 189073) | Groundwater microbial communities from a municipal landfill in Southern Ontario, Canada - Pumphouse #1 | ecosystem: Environmental > Aquatic > Deep subsurface > Groundwater | place... | reverse complement strand
CTTCCTCTTTGAACTGCCTATCGTAATTCCTATGTCCTTTGCTCTCTTGCATCTTACACCTCCAAGGTTATTAGGTTATATTGTAACCTAACCTTTCGGTGTGTCCGCTAAACCGGGGGAACTCCAAACCATAAACAAGGCAAGAACAATAGTCAAAGGGACATTCAAATCAGACACAAAAGATGTAGGAATAACAATCAATGGAATCCTTGCGGAGGTCATCCCCGAAAGTAGTAATCGGGGAACCAGTAATCAATGGATAGCCAATGGCGTACCTCTTACAATCGGCGCAAATACGATTACCGCGACAATCAAAGACAGCGGAGGTAATATTGAAACTACATCAATCACAATCAACACCACTGACATCTCCCAGCCTGTAACACTCTCAGCAAACATCACAAGCGGCATAGCACCGCTGACAACGTATTTCTCAGTCTCTACATCATTCACTCCTGTCTCATATCAGATGGACTTTGAAGGAGACGGGATAATAGATTACACAGGCGCAACCTTTGAAGACATAACTCACACATACACCACAGAAGGCATCTTCTATCCAACACTCACAGTTACCGACAATCAAGGCAACACCTACTCAGACACAATTGCTATAACAGTGTTGAATAAGGCTGAGATAGATACGCTTTTGAAAGAAAAGTGGGAGGGGATGAAGGTGGCGATGAAGAATCAGGACATAGAGGGGGCACTGGGCTATTTTGTCGAGAGGTCAAAAGAGAGGTATAGAAGCGTTTTTGAAGCTCTTAAGGATCAACTCCCTATGATTTTGGAGACATTCGTTGAATTCAACATAGTTGAGGTTTTTGACAATGCCGCTGAATATGAAATAGTGGCGAATGAGAATGGTGTTCTATATTCATATCCCGGAATGCTTATCAAAGATGAAAATGGCATTTGGAAATTCAAGGATTTTTAGGAGGCTATTAACATGAAAACAAAACTCATCGCTTTTATTTATTTTTTACTTTTTCTTCCTGCATGCGCTTATTCCATCCGATATGATGGGACTTATGAGGGAAAGGTAGTTGACGCCGAGACTGGAAAGCCGATTGAAGGCGTTGTCGTTCTCGGAGTGTGGTACAAAGAGGCGCCTACAGTAGCCGGAGCAGTAAGCTCGTATTATGATGCAAGGGAGACAGTAACAGACAAGAATGGGAACTTCAATATTCCCGGCAAGGGGCTAAAGATATTGAGCAATGTCGGGGTTATGAATGTTTTGATATTCAAGGCAGGATATGAGTATATGGGAATGTGGACGTGGGGGGCATTCAAAGAAGATGAACTTCTTAGAAAGAAGATTCAATGGGAAGGGAAAAGAGTGATTATACCGCTAAAGAAGTTGACGATGGAGGAAAGGAAGGAAGAGGGACCACCTTCTCGTCCATCTATTCCCGTCGAACAAATGAGAAAACTGACTATAGAAATTAATAAAGAGAGGATAGATATCGGTTTGATGCCCTTTGAGTTGGGAGGTGCTGACAAATGAAGAAAACTTTATACATTTTGGTTTTTATCTTTTACCTTGGTTTCCTTGAAAATGTTTTGGCGTGGGACAATGAAAAAACGCATAGAGATATTTCAGGCTTTGCAGGAAATAATTCTGTTTTAAGTATAGGTAAAGGCGATTATTTGAAAACGCTCGGATTCACTGAAGGATTAAACCAGAGATTTAAATGGGGTAATGCAGAGAAAACTGCTAAAGAGTGGCTTCAAGACGGCGCATTTCTTGAAGATGAAGGAAGTTATTGGGATGCTGTTACAGGAAAGGCGAGATACACCAATCATTTTCATAACCCGTTAAAACCTTGGAGCGCAGCAGGGCTTTCGGATCTTCAAAGCGGCGAATCTTCTCTTTTGTGGGCGCAGGATAGCGCGAGGCAATCCGTGTCTTTAGGCGGCGACTGGTCGTGGCAGAAGATAAGACTCTGTTATTATAATGCCCTTACAGTACAGACAGCGGATAATAGGCAAGCGTTCTTTGCATGCACCTTCGAGGGTCTCGGGTATCAGATGCATCTCATACAGGACGCCTCTCAGCCTGCGCATGTGAGAAATGACGCGCATCCAGCAGATGGCATGGGCGGAGTGTTGGGTATGATGGAAGGTTTAGAGACATGGGCAAAAAAGAATCCTACTCAGATTAATTCCTTTGCCTCACCCCCTGTTTTTCCTCTGGTGTCACTTGCCATCTCTTATGGTGGTTATGTCCCGATAACTCAGTTCATTGATACTAATCAATACTATGGCGAAAACCCATCTTCGAGTTCCGGATTAGGATTATCAGAATATACCAACGCAAATTTTGTTAGCGACGATACGATATTCACGGAAGACAAAGGCATCAATCATAAACACTATTTCCCCTATCCCAGATATAGCACTAACAGCTATGAAATGTATGAAGTGGAACACTCATTAATCACAAAGCGGATATATTTAAGAAAAAAAGGTGATGGTGAAGGCATTGAACATTTTGCCACTGCCGGGCCTCTGTTTAAATTTCTGAGTTTTAATCCGGTGCTTCAAAAAAGTGAATTAAAGCTTGACCCTGTGGTTTACAAAGACTACGCCGCACTCCTCATCCCCCGCGCAGTCGGCTACTCAGCCGGGCTCCTGAACTACTTCTTCAGGGGCAATATCGGCATAGAGCGTGACCAGAATGCGCCTGATGAACTTGTTGTCATGAACCTTTCTCCTGAAAACATGAATGGAATGTTTGGTCTTTATTATGACGATGCGGGCGGCAACAGGCTATCTGTGAAAGGCTGGGGGCTTCTTGATATCCCTGCTTATAGCCCGGAGTATGTTCCTCTTTCATATTGCAGTCTGAATAAGTTGAAACCTGAACCTAAAGAAAAAGGCAAATATATCCTTGTCTTTCAGGGCATAATGGGGAATGAAACAGGCGCTGTTGCAGGAAATGCAAATATAAACCTGTTATCCTCATCCTGCGAGAATTCTCTTACGATAAAAGGCTCTGACACAATTTCACAGGACAGCTCAGAACAGTTTGAAGTAACAGGCTGCACAGGATGCGAAGATGACATCAATTGGGAAATAACAGGCGAAGGAGCAAACATAGATAAAACCGGATTCCTTGCAGTTGACAAAACAGCCTGCGGAGGAACAGTAATCATAACAGCAAAATGTCCTGTATGCGAAACAGAGACAACAAAAACCATAACCATACCTGATGCAATAACAATAAGCGCCCCTGACAGCAGTAATTGCTACACAGCAAGCGGAGGAGCAGGCTCATATACCTGGGACATATCAAAAGGCAGTATTGATTCCAACGGCTGTGTTACAACAACGACCGGCCAATGCGGCATTACAACAGTAACAATAACAGACGCCAACGGGTGCAAAACCACAACAACTGTAACGCTGCCTGATACGCTTACAATAACCGGGCCGGAAGCTCCTGTTGACGGCAGTTGCTATATGACAACAGGCGGAACTGCACCATACACATGGGATATCACAAAAGGAACTATTGACGAAAATGGTTGTGTAGACCTGACAGGCCAATGCGGACCTGCAACAGTAAAAGCAAAAGACGTAAATGAATGTACCGGCAAGAAAGAAGTAAATATACCGGCAGTACCGTTAGACATATCAGGTGCCGATATGATAGCCAAAAACAGCAGTGAGACATACTCGGCCAGTGGTTGCAGTAAAGCAGTGAGCTGGAGTGTGGTAGGAAAGGGAGCAACTATAGAGCCTCTGGAAAATGCAGGGGCATTATTAAAGACAGACGAAACTGCCTGTAGAGAAATAACCATAACAGCAAAGTGTCCTGATTGTAATACAGAGGCATCAAAGAATGTGAGCGTATCAGATACCTGCGGAACGCTGACTATATCGGGTTCAGATACAACTGTAAAATCAAGCACTCGACAGTACACAATGAATGGTTGTTGCGGCGAACAGAAATGGTCAGTATCCGGAGCTGGAGCTTCAATAAGTAGCGCTGGATTTTTAACCACGACAAGCAGCGCTTGCGGTTCATTGCTTGTTACAGCAACTTGTGAAGGCTGTGGAACTTCTGCAACACAGGAAGTGAGGGTTACGGATGCGGGGACGTGGTTTCTACAATCACAGCAACTGAATATTAATGGTTCAATTTGTGGGTACGATGTTAACTCTAATGCATCGTGTATAAAGATAGAAGGAGATACACGTACAATATATGGGTGGATGGACTACCACAGTTGGGGCGGAGGTTGCTATCAAGGTCATTGGATTGGATGTTGGATGGATAGCTCAATGTCTGTAAACCCTTGTACACTGGTTGCTTTTAGCCCAGCACCAGGTTGTGCTCCACTGGTTCCTCCTATTAATGGTTGGTATTATTTCCTGCATGCATATGTTTTGGACGAGGTATATATATATAAATGGAGATGCCCATAAATGGCTAAAACTAAGCAGATTAAACAGATAATCACTTTTCTTTCAGCCTATCCAAAGGACATTGCAGAGCTTGGGATTGAGGCATGGAGGACAGGGGAGATGCCTCTGAAAACACCTGAACACAACCGGCAGTTTATTTTTTGTCTGTTTATAAACTCAGTTTTTATTGTCATACCCGCGAAGGCGGGTATCCAGAACACATTGAAAATACTGGATTCCCGTTTTCACGGGAATGACGGCAAGAGAGCACAAAGGCAATTTATGGACAAATACTATTTAATCTGACAAGAAGGCGGGACAAAAGAGCTTGAAAAACTGGACAAGGCGCTTGAAGCCGTGTACGATATAGTCAAGAAAATAGTAGGCGGCAAACAGTAGACAGGAATCAGGAGACGAATGAAGAAAGAGATTTTTATGCTGACTACTGTATGCAGTCTACTGACTACTAAAAACGGAGGTATTTTATGACACTGTTTGAGACGGTCAGGAATGCAATGCTTGCAGGTTTGGGCATGCAGCAGAAGGTCGGGGAATTTGTTGACGAGCTTGTAAAGAAGGGTGAACTGAGCGAGTCACAGGGCGCTAAACTTATAAAAGAGTGGTCTGAAAAAGCTGAAAAAGGCACTGAAGGGTTAACTAAAAACTTTTCAGAGATATTGACCAAGACCCTGGACAAAATGAACCTTCCAACCAAGGATGATATTGAAAAACTTAACAAGAAGATTCAGTATCTTTCCGGCAGGATCAAGAAACTCGAAGGGATAAAGGATGAGGGGCAGGCCGAAGGCTCGCCGGGTAGAGAAGAATAACTGATGCCTTTCAGTCTGCTCAAACTCAGGAGCACTTATAAAAACATTAAGAGAGTTAGACAGGTTATTAATGTCTTTCTGAAATATGGGTTTGGGCATGTAATTGACCAGCTTCGCCTTCACAGGTTTATCCCTCTCAGGAAAAGGCTGAGGGTCTTTGGCCAGTGGCCCGCGGTAAAGGGTCCAACCGTTCCTGAGAGGCTCAGGATGGCCTTCTCAGAGCTCGGGCCAAGCTTTATAAAACTTGCGCAACTCCTTTCAGCAAGGCCTGATTTTATCACTGTTCATTTCGCTAATGAGTTCAAAAAACTTCAGGATAAAGTCCCGCCATTTCCTTCTGCAGAGGCAAAAAGGATTATAGAAGAAGAGACACATCTGGCGATTAATAAGATATTCGCTGAATTTCAGGATGAACCAATTGCTGCTGCATCAATTGCACAGGTTCATCACGGAACTCTTCATGACGGCAGCGATGTGATAATAAAGGTGCAGAGGCCTAACATCAAAGAACAGATAGAGGCAGACATAAATATCCTTACAACTATTGCCCAGTTAATGGATAAGCATATTCCTGAAAGCAGGTTTTTTAATCCCATAGGAATTGTTGAAGAGTTTTCGAAGACTGTAAGGAAGGAGCTTGATTTTTCCGAGGAGGCAAGAAACTGCTGTCGTTTCAGGAAAAACTTTGAGGATAACCCGAATATATATATCCCTAAGGTATACGGAGAATTTGTTACTGAGAGAGTTCTTATTATGGAGAGGATTGACGGGGTCAGGATTGATGATATCGCTGCAATAGATGCAATGGGCCTTGACAGAAAAGAACTCGCAAGGATAGGGGTTGATGCTTATTTCAAGATGGTGCTTAAAGATGGATTTTTTCATGGGGATCCCCATCCCGGAAATATCTTTGCAATGCCGACAGGTCAGATAGGATTTATGGACTTTGGGATAGTTGGAAGGATTACGGATGAAATGAAAGAGACAATGGCAAATACATTTCTTGCCATTATAAATAAAGATTTTGACAGGCTGATTGACCAGTATATAGAACTCGAACTGGTTCCCGAAGATGTTGATCTGGTTGTGTTCAGAAAACAATTCAAGGCAGACCTCTCTGATTTTTTGGAACCGCTTTACGGGCTTGCCCTGAAGGAGATAAATTTTGCCGAGTATATGGATGCAATAACCCATCTGGCAATAAAGCATGATATAAAGATTCCCTCGGACCTGCTCCTTGTCAATAAGGCAATGCTGATCCTCGAAAACACGGGAAGAGAGCTTAACCCTGACTTTGATTTTATCGCTGCTGCAGAGCCTTATGCCTCCAGGCTTGTCAGGGAGAGGCTGAGTCCCTCAAAAATATATGAAAAAGTGAAGAAAAACGTAGAAGAGGCCGGAGATTTTCTGGTGCTTTTCCCGCGTCAGATGAAACAGATAGTAAGAAAGATTTTAAAAGATGACATTCATGTAAAGATGTATCATGTGAATCTTCCTGAATTTATAAAAGACATGGACAAATCAAGTAACAGAATAGCATTTGCCATGATTGTAAGCGCCATGCTTATAAGTTCCGCGATAATGCACGCAACCGGTGTCCGTCCAACTATATTCGGTTTTTCTTTCCTGGGGCTGACCGCCTTTGGCTTTGCATTTCTCCTTGGTCTCTGGCTGCTGATTTCCATAATACGGTCAGGAAGATTGTAACTTACTGTCTAAAATTGAATCTATCTGAAGTTTTTTTCAAATTTTTCATGATTTTTTGAAAAAATTCTATTGACAAACTTTTAAAGGTTATTATTTAATACACGCGACCACCGAAAAGGGTAAAACCCGGGAAACCGGGCGACGTAAAACCACCAGCCCTCAAATCTAAAGGGTTGAATGATCTGGCTGCAGAACACTTCAACAAAGCACTCATATTAAACCCCGACAAATATTAGAAATAGTCAGGGAATGGTTTAGCCATCCTCTGCTAAAAATCTCTATTACGAATCATCAATAGCAATGTCGGAAGAACCAAAATTGTGTATCATATATCCATGATAGAGATAGACGGAAGTTTTGGAGAGGGTGGAGGCCAGATTCTGAGGACAGCCCTGAGCCTTTCATGTCTTTTTATAAAACCATTCAGGATATTCAATATCAGAAAAGGAAGAAAAAAGCCAGGGCTTATGCCGCAGCATCTCACATCTGTGAGGGCAGCACAGCTTATCTCAGGCGCAGAGGTGAAAGGCGGCGAAATTGGATCATCAGAGCTTATATTCAAACCAATAGGCGTGAGAGGCGGAGAATTTTTCTTTGATGTAGGCACAGCCGGTTCAACATCTCTGGTTCTCCAGACAATTATTCCATCCCTTATCTTTTCAAAAGAAAAGACCACAATAATATTGAAAGGAGGCACACATGTGCCTTTCAGCCCTTCTTTTGATTACATTGCAGAGGTCTTTGCCCCAATTTTAGAAAGATTGGGGGTAAAAATTGAGATGAAAATAGAGTCTTATGGATTCTATCCAAAAGGTGGAGGGAGAATCAGGATAGAGATATTTCCTGCGGAGAAACTCAAACCTTTGAGGGTTACTGAAAGGGGTAAGGTTTTGAGGATAAGAGGATGTTCAGGGGCAGGGAATCTTCCCTTATCAATAGCCGAAAGACAGAAGAATGCTATGATAGAAAAAATACATTCTGAGATAAAAGACCTGAAATGTCCTCTGGAGATAGAACTGAGGGACGTCTCTACACCGGGTCAGGGGACATTTATATATCTTCATTCAGAGTCAGAAAATGCTGTTGCAGGTTTTACAGCCCTCGGTGAGAGGGGAAAAAGGGCAGAGGCTGTCGGAGAAGAGGCAGCAACGGAGTTTATCAAATATTATTCTACAAATGCAGCCTTTGACAGGCATTTGCCAGACCAGATAGTTTTGTATCTGACAATGCCAGCAGAAGAATCAATATTTACAACCTCCTGCATAACGCAACATCTGATGACAAATTTGTGGGTTGTAGGCCTGTTCCATAAATTTCATTATTCAACTGATGGAGCGATTGGAAAACCAGGGATTGTGAAAATAAGAAGTTTTACAGATATTTGAGATAAATCAGGAAGAAGTCTGTATATACGGACAATATGGTCTTTCATTGCAGTTTCTGCATGTCTGCTCACTCATTATGGAACTGATCAGTTGAAATTTTTCACATAATAACGGAAAATAGATTAATGAAGTTTATAATAATAGCCAATTTTCTCAGATCTTCAATAAGGCATTTGTTATTTACCCCTTTTAGAAATAAAAAATTTCTAACGGGGTTTACTGCTATAAATATCCTGCTCGCATCAACCATAATAAACCCGCCTTTAAGTCTCGCTGAAACTAAAGTTAGAACGCTTAAATATGTTGGTTCAGATGCCTGCAAAGGTTGTCATGAGAAGGAATATGACAGCTTCATGAAGTATGCAAAGAAGAGCAAGTCTTTCGAAAGCATTGAAAGGGTGAAAAAGAGCTTTACTGAAGAGCAGATTAAAGAGTGCTATTCCTGCCACACTACCGGATATGGCAAACCGGGCGGATTTGTAAGTCTCGAAAAGACGCCCCACCTTAAGAATGCAGGGTGTGAGGTATGTCACGGACCTGGCGAGTTCCATGTGAAGACAATGAGTCCCCGGGACATAAAGAGGCGTATGACAATGAAAGACTGCGAGGTCTGCCATACATCTGAAAGGGTTAAGGCATTCAGGTATAAGCCCATGATTCATGGAGGCGCACATTAAGAATAGGTACTCGCATGTCATTCCCGCTTGTCGGGAATCTTTCCTTAATTGTCGGAAGGATTTCGGACAAGCCGAAATGACAGAAAAGTGTAGAGGCATTTTCAGGTGAAAAAGTTTGGTTTTATAAAGAAGCGGTTGGCCAATAAGATAATGGTTGCTATGGGAATCACTATATCTGTGATTATGATAGGCGAAATCACATTTCGAATTTACTTCGGGACCAAAGACAGGTTAGAGATAGCGACTACGGCCAGCAAGGAGGTGGCTGCTGCGACATATGCCGGCATAAGAAGTCCTATGTGGGTGGGAGATAAGGAGGGCGTTAAAAGGCATCTATTAGACATAAGGGAAAAGACCAAGGAGGTTGAGGTATTTATCTGTGATTTCGCCCAGGAGATAGTCTATTCCACACATGAGGATAAGGTAAGGACAAAGGTAGCAGATTCCATTTACAACAAAACCGCCATGCTGACCTTAACCGAGATATTAAAGACAGGAGTTGAACCGCAGAAGTCATTTGAGGATGCGGTCTCAGGTAAAAGATATCTCATTACGATCTATCCTGTTTTGAATCAAAAGGAATGCTATCACTGCCATGGCTCTTCCAGAAAGGTTCTCGGGAGCATGATAATAAGGGTGGGCGCTGAGCAGGTCTATAAGACTGTTGTTGCCCAGCGAAATCGAAGTCTATTGTTGATTGCATTCGCCTTACCTATTGCAGTACTCATAGTCAATCTCATAGTGAATAAACTTATAAGGCGGCCTGTAGAAAGTTTAGCTGAAAAAGCAAAAAGTTTTGCAGAGGGAGACATGTCTGTTTCTGTGGATGTAAAGACAGAAGATGAGATAGGGATTCTTGGCAAAACCTTTAATTATATGGTCGAAAGTGTTTCCTCTTTCAGTAGAAAATTAGAGATGGAAGTAACAAGAAAGACTACCTTACTAAATGAAAGGACCCAACTCTTAGCACTATTAGAGAGGGCCAACAGGGAGCTCAGGGAACTGGATAAACTAAAATCCACTTTCCTGGCAAATATGTCTCATGAACTCCGCACGCCGATGAATGCCATTATCGGCTATACAGACCTATTAATAGACAAGGTTGACGGCCCTATTAATGAAGAACAGGAAAAGAGCTTAAAAAAAGTGGCGAATAATGCCAGACATCTCCTTCAATTGATAAACGACGTCCTTGACGTATCCAAGATAGAGTCAGGGAAGATAGAATTAGAGCCAAAGGAACTTGACCTGAAATGGTTAATTGAGTCTGTCATCCCAACCTTTGAACCCATGATAAAACAAAATGGGCTTTCATTTACTATTAATATAGATGAGAGTTTACCCCCGGTTTACGGTGATGAGGATAAGGTGAAACAGATTTTTATAAACCTGTTATCAAATGCTGTTAAGTTTACCCAGCAGGGAGGAATAACCATAATCGCTAAGCCCTCTGAAAGGGGTATCAAACCCGGAGAATCGCCTCTATTTGCAGAGATCTGTGTGGAGGATACAGGGATAGGGATAAAAGACGAGGATATTAGTAAAATTTTTGATAAATTTGTCCAGGTAGACCTCTCTATCATCCGTCAGTACGAAGGGACCGGCCTCGGTCTCAGTATTGCCAGAGGACTGGTGGCATTGCATAAGGGCGTAATCTGGGTAATAAGTAAATATGGGGAGGGAAGCAAATTCTATTTTACCCTCCCGTTGAAAAAAGAGATACTCGAAAAGCCTACTGAGCCGGTAGTAGAACCAAGGATGGCTGAAGCCCTGTCTAAATATTTTGGAAAGCCGGTTGAGACCTTTTTGAAGGAGCCACAATATGCTGATAAACCCATAAGATGCTGGGAATATATGCATTGTGGGCAGTCCAGTTGTCCAGCATACGGAAGTAAAGAAAGCAGATGCTGGTTAATCCTCGGAACTCACTGTGCGGGCATGAAAATAGCTGCCTATCCAGAAAAGGTTGATTTCTGCAAGGGCTGTGAGCTCATAGAAAGCCTTTTACTTAAGCCAGAAGAGGAATATAAACCTACGGAGGCAGTGTCGCTGGAAGGGGTTGCTAAAAAGACTGTATTGGCTATAGATGACAATCCAGAGGCTATTGATATTATAAGAAAATATTTAGGGGAGGATTACACGGTAGTTGGCATTTTAAGTGGTGAAGGGGCAGTAGAAAAGGCAAAAGAAATAAAACCAATGGCGATTACCCTGGATATCATGATGCCCAAAAAGGATGGGTGGCAGGTGCTGCGGGAGTTAAAAAAGACGCCGGAAACACAGGATATACCGGTAATTATACTTTCGATAGTTGATAATAAGAGACTGGGCTTCAGCCTCGGTGCAACAGAATATATAGTAAAACCATTAGAAAAACAGGTCCTATTGCGAAAATTAAGAAATTTAGAAAAGACGAACATGATAAATAGGGTGTTAGTGGTGGATAATGAACCGGATACAGTAAGATTGATTAGAAATGTCCTCGAAGAAGCAGGATATAAGGTAACGGTAGCTTATAATAGTAAAGATGCCATCAAATCTATAGAGGATATTAGACCTGACCTGATCGTCTTAAATCTGACAATGCCTGAGGTTAGCGGTTTCGATGTAATTGAATACCTCAAGACAGAAGAAGGAGTCAAGGAAATCCCTCTTATTGTACTTACCCACAAGGATTTAACAGAGAAAGAGATAGATGAACTGAATGGCAGGATACAGGGGATATTAAATAAAGGGGTGCTTACTGAAGAAGACCTTTCAGAAGAGCTTAAAGATACTATTAGTAAGGTCAGTAAAGCATGAACACGCAGGGGGAAAGATGGAGGAGATAAAAGAGGGCTTTCCAAAGAAGATATTGGTAGTTGATGATAATCAGGATAACCGGGAGCTGGTAGTCAAGATACTTAAGAGCAGGGGGTATCAAATGATAGAGGCTATTGATGGAGAAGAGGCATTAGAAAGGGCAATGGCGGAAAAACCTGACCTTATCCTGATGGATATATCAATCCCTAAGATAAATGGGTATGAGGTTACAAGAAGGCTGAAGAGCCGGGCTGATTTTAAAGATACCCCTATAATTGCCTTAACTGCGCATGCGATGAAGGGAGATAGAGAAAAGACCATCGAGGCTGGTTGTGATGGATATATATCCAAGCCCTTTAATATCCATGAATTGCCAGACCAGATAAAAACCTATCTAAAGGAAAAATAAAAATCGGGAAGGTATTCAGGTGGAGAACAAAAACAAGATATTAATTGTAGATGATACTATTGATGCGGTAGAGCTTTTGAGGAAAAGACTCCGCTCCGACGGATACGATACAGCAGAGGCATACGACGGTGAAGAAGGTCTTAAAAAGGTCGTTGAATACAATCCTGATTTAATTGTCCTCGATGTCATGATGCCGAAGTTAGATGGCTATCAGGTATGTCAGAGGCTTAAAGCAGATGAAAATACCAGATATATTCCGATCCTTATGCTTACTGCAAAAAGCGATGTTGAGAGTAAGGTAAAAGGTCTGGATATCGGAGCTGATGATTATTTACCCAAGCCATTTGATTACAAAGAACTCTCTGCAAGGATCAGGTCGTTACTTGCTATTAAGGCGGCACGTGAGAGATTGGTAGAAGAAGAAAGATCAGAGGCGCTGGAACATATGATGGAGGAGGTAGCGCATGAGATAAGAAATCCTCTCACCTCCATTGGGGGTTTTGCGCGCAAGGTTTACGGAAAGCTCCCTGAAGGCGATCCTAACAAAAAATATATGGAGATGATTATCCAGGATGTAACAATACTTGAAGGCATGATAAAACAGCTTATTGAGCTAAAAACCATGGCTATATCCTATAAAGAGCCCACAAATATCAATGATGTAATCATGGAAGCCCTCAAGGTATTTGAACAGGAATTTAAAGAAAAGGCTATAAATGTTGAGACTGAATTAATGGATAATCTTCCACTGATCCCTGCTGATGAAAAACTACTAAGAAGGGCTCTATGCAATCTCATCAAAAATTCTATCGAGGCCATGGTTGAAGGGATTAAAGTGTTAAAGATTGTCAGCCGGCTAAGCGATGACCGCATGGAAATACTGGTATCTGACACAGGAAAGGGTATCCCCAGGGATAAACTAAAAAACATCTTTGACCCGTTTGTTACATCAAAGGTATACGGACCAGGACTCGGTCTTGCCTTTACACTTAAGATAATACAGGATCACAAGGGGACTATTTCTGCAGAGAGCGAGCTGGGGAAAGGGACTGCCTTTACTATAAGTTTTCCTGTGAAGAGACCCTGACCCCGTATTCCTTCCTTACTTCCCGAATTGGGTTCAGGTCTTTTCGGGCTGTTGCCCAAAGCATCCAGAGAGATAGAAAAGGTGTTATAAGTAAGCCACATTATTTGTCATTCCCGAGAAAGCGGGAATCCAGACGATTAAGAACTTCGGGCATGACAGATAAAGTTTTATGTGTCTTTATGTATGATCTGATTAGTAATTAGCAAGCAATATATTGGAGGCATTATGAACGATACATTGCTTAAGGCATGCCGTGGTGAAAAAGTGGAATATACCCCTGTATGGCTTATGCGTCAGGCAGGGAGATACCTTCCTGAATATCAGGCAGTCAGGGGGCCTCAGCCGCCCTTACCGCATTTGAAGATATTGCAAATCCGTACTGGAAGAAGTGAGGAAATTAACAAGCAGAATTAAACATCAAAACCATTCTTTTTAAAAGTGTATAATACCAAATCAAAAATGAACAGAGAGTTGATTAGCATAAGCAAAAAATGAAGGCTAAAAACAGCACAATATACATCATATTAATAATAATTTTTGCCGTCTCAGTTGCCCAGGCTGAGAACAACATTATTAGCGATATACTTATCTCCGGAAATACAAAGACCAGGGACAGCGTAATATTAAGGATAATAGATGTAAAAGCCGGCGATGTTTATACCGAAGGTCTGGAAAGGAATGTTGAGCGGCTTCTCCTGAATTCGAGGATGTTCTATACCGTTAAGGTTGAAGCTGAAAGGGCAGGGGAAGGGGTAAGGCTGAAGATAAGCCTGAAGGATAAGTGGTCTGTCATACCGTTTCCGTTTGCCTCATTCAGGGAAAATGAATCGAGATATGGAATATCATTGACGGAATCTAACCTGCTCGGTTACCACAAAAGAATATCCGCAACTATTTTCCGGGAAAAGAATAAATTCAGCGAGATGCTGTTTTATCATGACAAGAATGTTCTGGATTCAAAATTCAGGTTATTTGTTTCGCTTAAAAATATAAAAACACTTGTAGATGAGTGGGACAAAAAACAGGAGATAAACAATTATTACGAAGCAGTCAGGGGCATAGATACAGGGTTTGGCTACAATTTCTACAGGAACATGACGCTTTCGATTATTCATAAATATAACAAACTCGCTTACAGCGATTCCGATGATACCGTAAGACGTCCGGAAAATGGAAAGGAAGGCATGCTCGGCTTGTCTCTTGATGTGGATGAAGCGGATTATAAGGAGGACTTTGTTAAGGGTTTTACAGGCAGAATGCTCTATGAAAAGGATTTTGAATCATTGGGCTCTGACTTTAACAGAAAAATATTCAGCTGGAGATTCAGTTATTATCTTAACCCGGCCTTACGGCATAATCTGGTTTTTATGAATTCAGGCATGTTTGGAGACAACCTCACGTATGGCCATCGCTTTAGAATAGAGCAACTGCGGGGTTACGAAAGAGGAAGATTTCAGGCGGACCGCGCAGTAGTTTCTGCAATAGAGTATATTGTGCCGGTTTATTCATTTAAGGAGGCAAGGCTTTCTTTTGTTACATTTGCAGACAATGCGATTCTTAGAAATGAATATCAAAAATTCAGTGTCTCTGACAGCAAATCAGATGTCGGAGTGTCGGTGAGGATTTATGTAAGACGGGTCTTGATCCCTGTCTTTCAGGTTTATCTTGCATACGGATTCAGCAATCAAAAAGTTATGCCCGGCGTTTCTGTCGGCATGGCTTTTTAGGGGAATGTTTTTGACCGGTGACTGTTCCCTGGATACTATTCACTGTTTTGCATAACTTTCAGCACCCTCTCTTTTGCAATCTCTTCTGCAACCTGTCTTGGAAGAAGATTTTCTTTTATTGTCTTTGTGGATTACATCGGGTGTTGCAGCAGGGATGAGTATCTCGCAATCAAGTGAGAATATATCTTCGGGCTTCTTGACGTTCCCTTTTTTATGATTTATAACGCTGCCTGTTGCGTCCTTTATCTCTTCAAAAACCCATCCCATTGCCTGCTCATCACTACCCATATCAGGGCCTGGAATATATTCAAGTAACGCTTTAATTTGTCTGGCAAAGTCTTTGAAATATAATTCTTTTTTTGGGGCATCGTGGTCTGCAATTATTCCGGCTTTTTCACCGTCGTGCGGTAGACCAGCAATAGAGTTTTTCAGGGTCATTGTCCTTGCATGCCGTGCCTATATATTATTATTCACCCCAGCTTATTGCCTGAACAGGGCATATGTCTACGGCCTCCTGACAATTGCAGGTATTGCATTTGGCTGGTCCAATTACATACGCCTTCTCATCCCCCCTTAGTTCAAAAACTTCAGGGCAGAGTTCAGCACATGAGCCGCAGCCTATGCATGTTTCATAATCTACGACAGGTTTTTTCATAAATCCTCCTTAGTCAGTTTTTTCAAAAGCATCTTTTGGCGCACCGCATACCGGGCAGACCCAGTTATCCGGTAGACTCTCAAAATTTGTGCCGGGATTTATCCCGCCATCAGGGTCGCCGGCTTCCGGGTCGTAGATATACCCGCAGACCGAGCATTTATATTTTTGCATTTACTTTAGCCCTCCTTTTTAAGTAATGAATTCCTCAATGCTTCGCATAGCGGTCAACTAAAATTCCCTCTCCCTTCGGTTGCGAGTCGTACCGACTTGCGGGAGACCTTAGACATCCTGCAGTTTGTGGCAGGGAGATTCACTTCCTAAATACAATCACTGCTGTCCGATTAAAATAGCATTGCCTGTAATGGTTCATCCTGAAAGACTCGCAATCGTTCTGGTTTCAGGGTCAAGATATCAATCAGTGCCTTC
>Ga0265296_1003029_pt1 | contig 16120 bp, 23 predicted proteins | sample MunlanPumphouse1_FD_189073 | JGI IMG/M metagenome (GOLD analysis project Ga0265296, IMG submission 189073) | Groundwater microbial communities from a municipal landfill in Southern Ontario, Canada - Pumphouse #1 | ecosystem: Environmental > Aquatic > Deep subsurface > Groundwater | place... | reverse complement strand
TGGCCGGGGAATGTCCGCCAGCTCCGGTCGGTGATCCGGCGGGCCACCCTGGTGGCCAGGGATGAGATCACCGAAAAGGATCTCAGCATCAAGCGGGCTGAGGTGCCCGGACTTGCCTTTTCCCCGAAGGTTCAGGGAACGCCTTGGAAAAATGCATCATTGAGTGAAATTGTCCGGCAGAGCGTCCTTGCCGTGGAAAGGGAGGTATTGAAAGAAGTCCTGCGCTTCACAGGGGGAAACAAGGCCAAGGCGGCAAGGTTGCTGCAGGTGGATTACAAAACTGTTCATACGAAGGTAAAAAAATTCGGCATTCAACGGAACGGAGGGAATAATGACGACAAAACGTAAGACAGCCGGCAAGAATCCGGGTGAGGACCGGGGAGACATCGGGGGAGGCATTTTCAGTAGCCTGGCGGGTTTTATAAATAATTTAGGGGACTTGTCCGAGGCGGGGGAGCGCCTTTCTCAGCGCCGGACGGCAAAGCAGGACCGGGGGGACAAAGGGGGCGCCAGCGGGGAGGCGGCGGGGGGCGAGAATCGTTTCGGTCGCATCCTGAGCGGTTTGACCGACATCGCCGAAAAGCTGAACGAGATCTCGGAGAAAGGGGAAACCGTCACCAAAAAGGGCGAATTTACCTTCCCTACCAAGAAAGGCGGCGTCAAGGGGGTCTATGGTTTCAGCCTGAAAACAGGCCTCGGCGGGAAGGATGATGCCATCAAAGTGGAACCCTTCGGAAACATCCGGAAGGACAAGAAAACCGGCGAGGCGGTGGTCCAGGAGATCCATGAACCCCTCATTGATGTCTTCGAAGACGAGGACGCCACCACCCTGATCGCGGAAATGCCCGGCGTGGGAACGGGGGATATAAAAATCGATGTCCGGGATGATGTCCTGACGATTTCAGCCGATAAGGGGGAGAAGAAGTACCGGAAAGAGGTCCTCCTTAGTCATTCCCCCGCCAAAGACAGGATCAAGGTGACCTGCAACAACGGCATCGTGACCATCCGCTGTGAAAAGGCATGATCAAGGACAGGTGAGGAATCATGAAAGAGACTGAAAAACCGTTTATCAAGTTGAAAGTGACGGAAGCATTGACCAAGGATGTCGGCCGCGCCCTGGCCCGGATGGGACCGGAAGACCTCGAACGGCTTGAGGCTGTCGTAGGAGACACGGTGGAAGTCGAGGGCAAACGCAAGGCCCTCTGCAAGGTCATGCCCGCCTATCAGGAAATCCGCGGCCAGTCGCGGGTCCAACTCGACGGCCTGACCCGGGAGAACGCCGGCGTCGGCCTCGATGAAACGGTGAAGATCAGCAAGATGAAGTGCCGTCCGGCGGAACGGATCGTCCTGACGCCGACCAATGTCACCCCGGCGGAACGGGATCTGCAATACATCGGGAGCCTTTTGGACGGTCTGCCGGTCCTGGAGGGGGCCAAGATCCAGGCGGCCCTGTTCGGCAGCCGCGCCGCCTTCTTCAAGGTCGAATCCGTTACGCCCAAGGGTCCGGTGATCATCAACCCGGCCACCATCCTGGTCATCGGCAAGTCCCAGGGTGAAGAAGGGGGCAGCCGAACCCTGGCCTATGAAGACATTGGCGGTCTGAAATCCCAGCTCCAGCGGATCAGGGAGATGATCGAACTGCCGCTCCGGTATCCAGAGGTTTTTGAGCGCCTCGGGATCGACGCGCCCAAGGGCGTGCTCCTCTACGGCCCCCCGGGGTGCGGGAAGACCCTCATCGCCCGGGCCATTGCCCACGAGACGGAGGCCAATTTCTTTTCCATCAGCGGGCCGGAGATCATCCACAAGTTCTACGGTGAAAGCGAGGCCCATCTCCGGAAGATCTTCGAAGAGGCAACCAAAAAGGGACCGAGCATCCTGTTCCTGGACGAGATCGACGCCATTGCCCCCCGCCGGGAAAACGTTGTCGGAGACGTGGAAAAGCGGGTCGTCGCCCAGCTCCTCGCCCTCATGGACGGCCTGAACAAAAGACAGAACGTCATCGTCATTGCCGCCACCAACATCCCCAATGCCCTTGACCCGGCCCTGCGGCGTCCGGGCCGGTTCGACCGGGAGATCGTCATTCCGATCCCGGACCGGCGCGGCCGTCTGGAGATCCTCGAGATCCACAGCCGGGGGATGCCTCTGGCGGAAGACGTCCGGATGGAGCATCTGGCGGAAATCACGCATGGCTTCGTCGGGGCGGATTTAGAGGCCCTCTGCCGGGAGGCGGCCATGAGCTGCCTGCGTCAGATCATGGGGGAAATCAATTTCGGTCAGGCCGGGATTCCCTACGAAACCCTCGCGAAACTCGAGGTGCGGATGGAGGATTTCCTGTCCGCCCTGCGGGAGATCGAGCCCTCTGCCATTCGGGAGGTGTTTGTCGAATCTCCGAATATCCACTGGGATGATGTGGGAGGGATGTCTTCCCTGAAGGAGCGCCTGATCGAGGCCGTGGAATGGCCCCTGAAGTATCCCCACTTTTTTGAAAAGGGAGGCGTGACGCCGCCCAAGGGGATTCTTCTCGTCGGCCCCCCGGGTTGCGGCAAGACGATGATGGCCAAGGCGATTGCCACGGAGAGCCAGGTGAATTTCATCTCCGTCAAGGGGCCGGCCCTGATGTCGAAATGGGTCGGGGAGTCGGAAAAGGGGGTCCGGGAAATCTTTCACAAGGCCCGGCAGGCGGCCCCCTGTATCATCTTCTTCGATGAAATCGACGCCCTCGTCCCCACCCGGAGCGCCGGGGCGTCGGATTCTCATGTCTCGGGACGGATCTTGAGCCAGTTCCTGGCCGAGTTCGACGGAATCGACGAACTCCGGGGGGTCCTCGTCCTGGGGGCGACGAATCGCCTGGATATGCTGGACGCCGCGGTCCTCAGGCCGGGACGCTTCGATGACGTCGTGGAGATGATGATGCCGGACCAGCAAGATCGGGAAGCGATCTTTGCCGTCCATCTCCGTCAAAAGCCTGTGGCGAAAGAAGTACAAGTATCCGAATTGGCAGGAAATACAGAGGGATTTAGTGGGGCCGACATTGCCGCCGTCGTCCGCAAGGCGGCCATGACGGCAGTACGCCGCGCCGTGAAGACCCTGGAAAAAACAGGGGACGGGGAGACGGCCATCCTCATCCGGCGCCAGGATATCGAGACCGCCCTTCAGGAAGTGCGCGGGGGGATGGGATGAGCCTGGGGATCTATCTTTTTTGCCTGACTCCGGCCGTACCCCGTCCGGAGATCGCCGGGACAGGGATCGACGGGGAATATCCCCTTTTTATCGAGGTCATCGGGGAGGTCGCCGCCGTCCTTGCAGAGGTTAATATCGAGGACTTCTCCGGTCCCGAGGCCCAGGGAAAAATGGAAGATCTGAAGTGGGTGGCGCCCCGGGCGCTCCGTCATGAAGAGGTCGTCCTGACCGTGATGGAGCAGGGTCCGGTGCTGCCCGTTCGTTTCGGCACGGTCTTTTCTTCAATAGAAGCCGCGGCGGAACCACTGAGGCAGCGCCAGGACGTCTTGATGAAGCTTTTCCAGGATACAATCGATAAAAATGAATGGACTCTCAAGGGATATGTGGATCGGCCCCAGGCCCGGGCGCGAATGACGGTGGCCCGCCTGGCGGCGGAAAAGGAACAATTGGCAGGGCTTTCTCCCGGTAAACGCTATTTTTTAGAGCAGAAAATCAAAGGAGCCGTGGACAAGGATGTGGCAGCCTGGCTGAAAGAGATGGGGCGAGATATCTTAAGCGTCGTGAAGAAGATGTCCGTGGGGTTCAGTGAATGTCGTCTCCAGTCGCGGGATGTCACGGGAAGGGACGAGGAGATGTTTTTCCACGGCGCCCTGCTCGTTCCCGACGGGTCCATGGCGGACCTGCAGCGCCTGCTTTCCGACTGGAACGCCGCTTATCAAGACGCAGGACTTTTGCTTGAGCTTTCCGGTCCCTGGCCGCCCTATCATTTCGCCCCGGTTTTGTAGAAAGTGGAATAATGGCTTATCTATTATACGGCATCGTGAAAGAGCCGGCGGTTGTCGGCGTGTCCATGACGGGGATGAAGGGCCAGGCGGTGTCCTTTGTCGCCGGTCATGGACTGTGCGCGGCCGTATCGGAGCTGGACGTCGAAGAGGGCGCGCCGCCCGTTTCGGAACTCCTGGTCTATAGCAAAGTTGTGGAGGATCTCCATCGCCTGCAGGCGGTTGTCCCCATGAGATACGGCTGTTTCCTCAACGGAATTAAGGCGATTCGGAACGCCTTGAAGGATAGGCAGCGTCAGTATGAGACCCTGCTTGCACAATTGGAAGGCCATGTCGAAATGGGCATCCGGATACTTCTTCCCGAAAAGGAGTGGCGTCCCCGGCAGGAGGAGACGATGAAGGGGCGAGACGCTCTTTCTACCGCGGGAACAACGGCGCAGCCGAAGGATGAACAGTCGGTTGACGGTCGCGCCTATCTTGTCCTCCGGAAGGTCCATTACCAAATGCAAGAGGAGACGTTACAGGGTTACCAGGCCCTTATCGATCGCTATATCCAGGCCTTTTCCGGTCTTTACGCCAGACACCGGGCAGAAACGGATACGAAAAACGGTGCTGTCATTCTATCCCTCTATTTTCTGACACCGGAAAGCAAGGTCAACCGTTTCCGGGAAACCTTCGGACGGGTAGCGGAAAACGGAGACGCCAAGGCCCTGCTCAGCGGCCCTTGGCCGCCTTATAATTTTGTCACCACCGAGCTCGCCCCGGCGAAGTGAAAGGAGAGGTTACCGATGGAAGATAAAACCCCGAAAGCAGCAAGCCATGAACTTTCAGGACGGTACGAACGACTCTACACCATGCTCCTGGACGCCATTCCCTCGTCCGTCCTCCTGATCGATCAAAATATGTGCATTGTCTCGGCGAATCGCAATTTTCTCGAAAAAGGCCGAAGGACCCTCGCCAATACCATCGGCTACCGGCTGGAAGAGGTTTTCCCCACCGTCATTCTCGACCAGATGGATATTACCAAGCGCATCTGCCAGGTCATCGAAAATAATCAATCGGTCAAGGGGGAGCGGATGACCTACCGCGCCCCCGGGGTGCCCATCCGCATCTATTACTACAGCCTCCTGCCCTTCTCCTGGCAGGGTCAGGTGGAAGGAGCCGTCCTCCTCATGGACGATGTGACGGAGCAGGTGCGTCTGAGCGAGGAGGTGCGGCAGGTGGAGCAGCACCTGGCGAGCATCGTGGAGAGCGCCAGCGATCTCCTCCTGTCCACAGACAAGAAAGGCCGGATTCTGACGTGGAACGCGGCGGCGGAAAGACTGTCCGGTTATCCCGTCGCGGAGGCGCGGGAACACTATTTTACCGACTTCTGCACCGATGAGGACTGCAAGGATATCCGGAATATTTTTTCCCGCATTGATACCCATAAGTACGCCCAGATGAAGGAATGCCCCTTGCGGACCAAGCAGGCGACCTTCATTCTCGTTTCCTGGGTCTTTTCTCCCATGAAGGACAGTGACAGTTCCAATCAGACGGCGGGCGTCGTGGCCGTAGGCCGGGATTTGACGGAGAGAAGGAAATTTGAGATGGAACTGCATCAATCCCAGAAATTTGCCGCCCTCGGGGTTATGGCGGGCGGCATCGCCCATGAAATCAGGAATCCCCTGGCCATCTGCTCGTCCAGCGCCCAGTTTCTTATGGAAGAGGACGGCACATCGGAGTTTCACCGGGAGTGCGCGGAAAAGATCCACAAGGGCATCCAGCGGACCTCGGTCATCATCGAGAATCTCCTCAAATATTCCCATCCTTCCACGACGACTCGGACAACCCTTGTCAACCTCGTGTCCCTGATCAAGGAAACCCTGACCCTGGTAACCTATCACGCCAAGATCCACAAGATTGAAATGACCTCATCCTTTCCCAAAGAGCCAATCATGGTGCAAGGGGTGGCCATCCTGCTCCAACAGGTCTTCATGAATCTTTTTTTGAACGCCATCAACGCCATGCCCACCGGTGGGCGCCTGGGAATTGATGTGAAGACGGATCCTCCAGAGGTCCGGGTGCAGGTTACGGACACCGGTTGCGGCATCTCCACGATGGAAATCGGGAAGATATTCGATCCTTTCTATACGACTTCCATCGTGGGACAAGGGACCGGCCTCGGCCTGTCTCTCTGTTATTCCATCGTAAAACAGCACCGGGGAACCATTGGCGCGGAAAGTGTTGAAGGCCGGGGCAGTGTCTTTACCGTAAAATTGCCCGCCCGTTTTGGTGGAGGTGAATCATGAACGAAAAATACGCCCCGATTCTCGTTGTGGATGACGAGCCGGAGATGTGCTGGATTCTTGAAAATATCATCCGCAAAGCGGGTTTTACCAGCATGAAAGCCTTGAGCGCCCGGGAAGCCATGGCCCTGATAGAAAGCAATAAATTCGGCATGGCCTTTTTAGACGCCAAACTGCCGGACATTGATGGTCTCGAACTGGCCCGGAAGCTCCGTAAAACCAATGTCCATCTGCCGATCGTCATCGTTTCCGGCTACTTCTACCAGGATGATCCGACCATTCAAGGGGTCCTCCAGGCGGGTCTGGTCGTCGCCTTCGTCGGCAAGCCCTTCGATCATGATGAGATTGTGAGCATAATTACCCGCTATGCCTGCCGGTAGGGAAAGATTTCCCGTCATCGCAGGAATGGATTCCATAGTTACGATTCCCTAACCTCCTCCGAGAGCGTTTAAAGCACCTTCTTTCCTTCAGAATTATTCTTTTAATACGGGAAGTTAACGTTTATCATGCTTATCTTGGCGGCTTGGCATACGTCTTGCTTCCATAGTTCATAGAAGACAGGCATGCATGCTGATGGTTTTCGGAAAGTTCATAATAACAACACATCAAGGAGGAAATAGCGATGGCAAAAGTACAGAAATCAACAGATTCATCGAGTTTGGCAGAAGTTGTCGACCGGATCCTCGACAAAGGTATCGTGATCGATGCCTGGGTTAAGGTATCCCTGGTTGGTATCGAGTTGCTTTCCATCGAGGCGAGGGTGGTGATTGCTTCGGTCGAGACCTATCTTAAATACGCCGAGGCGATTGGTCTGACAGCCAGTGCAGCCGCTCCGGCCTAAGCTTAAGGTAAAGGATACCCGTGGGGCGGGGCTTCTGATGCGCCCGCCTTTCATGGGTCTTTCAGTATCTGGAGAAAATGAGGGAAAATCATTATGGGTAATTTGACCGATGACATGACCCGTTTACGCGGGGAGGTAGACGCCTTGCGGAGTGATCGGGGGGCGCTGATGCAGGAGCTGGCACGCGGGGCCAAGGATCTGGCCTCTTCGGTTTCAGCCATGCAGTCTGACTTTGCCGCCGCCCACGCCACGATGGCCAGAAAAACCGGGAAAGCGCGGGCCTCGTATGTATCAAGGATCAAGAGGCAGGTCGGCAGGATGAGAAAAGAGAACGCTGCCGATCTTGCGGGCGCCTCTCAGGTTTGGTTCGGTAAAGCAAAATAAACGATAACCGATAACATAACGAAAGGGAGGAAATAGTGATGGCTAAAGTACAGAAATCAACAGATTCTTCGAGTTTGGCGGAAGTTGTCGATCGGATCCTGGACAAAGGAATCGTGATCGATGCCTGGGTGAAAGTATCTCTGGTCGGCATTGAGCTGCTTTCTATCGAAGCGAGAGTGGTGATTGCTTCGGTTGAGACCTACCTCAAGTACGCTGAGGCGATTGGCCTGACCGCCAGTGCCGCAGCTCCAGCCTGAGAGTAAGGTAATGTCGCCTGTGGGGCGGGGGCTTTTGAGCCTCCGCCTTGCACAGGTTTTTCACGTTCGGAGAAGGTGAGGGAGGATCATCATGGGCAAACTGACCGATGACATGACGCGTTTGCGTGGAGAAATAGAGACCCTGCGGGGTGCGCGAGAGGCGCTGCTGCAGGAGATGGCGCGGGATGCCAGGGAGCTGACCACCGCGGTTTCGGCCATGCAGGCTTATTTCGCCGCTGCCCACACCGCGATGGCGAAAAAGACCAGTGGGGAGCGGGAAGCCTTTGTGGCCGCCATGATCGATGAGGTCAACTCCCTGCTGGGTGAATTTTCCAGAGACAGGAATGATATGGCCCGGAAGGGAAGACATGACCGGGAAGTCTTTCTATCAGAAATGAGAAGACAGGTCGCGGGCCTGCGCAAAGAGACGGCGGATGACCTGGTGGGGGCCCGGCTTGCCTGGCGCGGCGAGCGTCCCGGAAAGTCCCGGCCCGTTCCCGTTCCGATGAAGAAGAAACCGGTGGTCGTAAAACCCATGGCGCCCCCGATGGAAGCAGCACTGAAGAAGGCGGTGGCAGCGCCTGAGATCAAGACAGAAAAGCCACCGGTCACATTCAAGGAACCACTGAAAAAACAAGAAGAAAAGAAGACGGTCGCAGCGGCGCTTGAAGCCCCGGCGGTCGAAACCCCCGAGGTCAAGGCCCCGCCGTCTGTCAGCACCTCTAAGCCACCGTTTCAGAAGAGCGAAGAGAAGATCTGGCTGGATGAAAAACCCGCCAAAGCAGCGACCAAGGCGAAGCGGGGCAGGAAATTTAATACCCGCAGCTCCTAAGTCGGAGAATGGTCAAGGAGGAGGCTTGTATGGTGCGAACAAATCTAAGCCGTGACTCGGTGGTATTTGAGGAACTGACCTGCGCCTTTTGCGGTGGCCGGGGCAGAGATCCTTTCGATATCATGTCTTCCCTTTCCACATGTTGTGTTTGTGGGGGAAGCGGCGAAGTCTTGGTCAAGGCGCCGGCTGTCGCCTGCGCTCATTGCCGGGGAACAGGGGCCGTTAAAACCCTTACATGTACCACCTGCGGCGGCAGGGGCTTCGTTCCCCAATCTCTGCAGCCAACTGTCTCTTGTCCTGTGTGTAAAGGTTCTGGCAATGACGCCTCGGCCCCGGCAATGGCCTGTCTGAAGTGCCGGGGAACAGGATGGATTATTGAACAACTAAGGAAGGAGAAAGGAGTTCATGAATAAAAATGCCGTAAGAGTCGTCAGCACATCAACAGTGCGCGTATCGGCCGGGGAAGACAGTGTTCAACCCGAAGCCAGCGGCGCCTTTGTTTCATCTCCCTATGTGGAGCAGGTCACGGAGCGGGCTTTAGCCTACCTGGTGGCGGGTTATCCCGTCCATTTTTCCGGCGTGGCGGGAACGGGAAAGACGACCCTCGCCTTCCACGTGGCCTCCAAGCTCGGTCGTCCTGTCACCCTGGTTCACGGGGACGATGAATTCGGCACTTCCGATCTCGTGGGCAAGGACTCCGGTTACCGGAAAAACAAAGTTGTCGACAATTATATCCACTCGGTCCTGAAGACAGAGGAAGAAATGAAAAACCTCTGGGTGGACAACCGGTTGACCACCGCCTGTGAGCGAGGGGAAATCCTCATTTACGATGAATTCAACCGGTCCCGGCCGGAAGCGAACAACGCCCTCCTCAGCGTCCTTTCCGAGGGGATTCTGAATCTGCCGAAACTGCGCCGCTCCGGGGAGGGGTATATGGCCGTGCATCCCGAGTTCCGGGCGATCTTTACCTCCAACCCCGAAGAATACGCCGGGGTCCACAAAACCCAGGATGCCCTGATGGACCGCCTGATCACCATCCAGTTGGAACACTATGACCGGGATACGGAGATCCTGATCGTTATGAGGAAATCGGGACTCCCCCGGGAAGACGCTGAACGGATTGTGGATATTGTCCGAGAATTACGGAGTTTCGGGGTGAATAACAACCGTCCGACCATCCGGGCGGGGATCGCCATCGGCCGGATCCTTGCGTCTCAGAACCGGCGCGCCGGAGGGGGCGATGTGTTTTTTCAGATGGTATGCCGGGATGTCCTGGCCACAGATACCGCCAAGATTACCCGGGGCGGCCAACCGGTCATGATGCAGAAGGTGGAAGAAGTGATCCACAAGATCTGCGGACCCGCAAGGCCAGCCAGGGTGAAAGGTAAAGAGGATCGCCAATGATGAAGAGGATTATGAGAGGTGTGCAGGTCATGATGCAGAAGGTGGAAGAGGTGATCCGCAAGTTCTGCGGGTCCGCAAAACCGGCCAAGGAGAAAGGTAAAGAGGATCGCCAATGACGAAGAGAATCATGAAAGGCGTGCAGGACATCAGGACGCTCTCCGGCCGTGTGGATGAAGGCACTATTCCTTACAAGGCCTATATGAAGCTCAGCATTCTCGAGATGGAAAAGTTCCGCCGGGGGAAGGAGAAACAGAGCGCCCTGGAAAGGGTGCGAAAGATTGATCAGCGCTTCCAGGACATCGAGGCGGCAAGGCAGGAGATCTTTAGTGCTCTGGAAGCCAAAGGCGTTCGCCGGCCTGTCCCCGGACCGAGGGGACCGGAGGGACCGACGGAGGCCCCACGGACAACGACGGGGCCGTTCAAGATCCGATACTGAAAGGACTGGGACGATATGCTGACCATCTGTGATTCACACCACATTCCGACTAACCGGTGCGTGACGGGTCATCGGGCCTGCCGGACGCATACGGGTTTTTTCCTGGGTGCCGGGGAAGCGCGGCGGGTCCAACACGAGATCATCGCCCTGGTCAACCGGCGGCTGCGCCGGCAGTGGCTGGAGGAAGCCTGGGAAAGCCATTTGAGTCGTTGCGCCCGGAGGAAAGGATGAAATATCCCATGAATGTCCTGGAGACCGGTTCGGGCGAAGTAACCACAGAAAGGCGACGCGATGGCGAACATATTGGATACAGTCAAAATGTCGGAACCGGTGCTCTCCACGGCCGGCCCTGAAGCAGAACGTAAGTTGCCGCCTATTGAGGACGTAAGAGATGCTGTCGCCAACTTCTTGAAGAAGATGGTGGACGCTAAGAAGGTGAGCGTCACAAAGCTGGCGCTGATGGACTCCGAAAAGGGAACGTGGGAGGCTGAAGCAGATGTCTATGTGCCTAATCCGACCATAAGCGCATTAGGATTGCCCGTGCGGAAAAAAGTGCTCGATTGCCACACGTACTTACTCCGGGTGGACAAGCAACTCAACATTGTTGCCTACGGGCTCAGAGACTCGGTAATAGACAGAGACTCGGTAATGGAAAGGGAGGATATAGAATGAAGATCAACTGTCTATCCTGCGGTCATACCATCGACCTCGATGAGACTTACAGTGACTATGAGGGGCAGGTAAAGTGCTATACATGCAGCGCTTTGTTGGAAATAAAACTGGAGGAAAGCCTTATCAAGTCTGTCAAATTCCTTAAGCTGACACGCAGCGCCGCGGGTGAAATATAACGAGGAAGCACAAGGGGGGACGGCAATATGGGCGGCAAAGAAACGAAAAATGAAGGGAAATATCTTTATGCCGTAATCCCGGCGGCAGGAGACCATGAGTACGGCGATATCGGCATCGACGGGGAGTCGGTTTATCTCATTATGGAGAACCAGATCGGCGCGGTGGTCAGTAATTTCAGCAATGGAAAGATCCGCCCGGAACGCCGCCATATCGCGGCGCACCAGAGCGTCCTCAAGCGCCTTATGGAAGAAGAGACCCCCCTGCCCATCAGTTTCGGCGTGATTGCCGAGGGGGAAAAAGAGATCAAACGGATACTGTCCCTCAACCGGAAGTCCTTTGCCGAACAGCTTCGCCGCGTACATGGCAAGGTGGAGATGGGATTGCGGGTTGCATGGGATGTACCGAATATTTTCGAGTATTTTGTTAACACCCATGCGGAGATCCGGGTGGCGAGGGACCAGTTCTTAGGGAAAAGTCGTGTCCCCACCCAGGAAGACAAGATCGAAGTCGGACGTCTCTTTGACCGGGTCCTTCAGGAGGACCGGGAGGAACACACGGACAGGGTGGAGGCGATTTTGTCTCCCGCCTGTTTTGAAATCAAGAGGAACGTTCCCCGGACTGAACGGGACGTTATGAATCTGGCCTGCCTGGTCGGGCGGGAGGCGGTGGATAAGGCATTCGAGGCGGCCATATTCGAGGCGGCGCGCGGATTCGACAACAATTTTTCGTTCGATTTCAACGGACCCTGGGCGCCTCACAATTTTGTGGACGTGGAACTCCGCTCCTGAAGATCTTCCCCGACGGGGGCCCGCATTCACCATCGTCCCTGCGGAGGTAGAAATGTTCCTGATCGATGACATCCTCATGGCGCCCGCCCGAGGCCTCTTCTGGATTTTCAAGGAGATCCACCACGCCGCCGAAGAAGAACAGGCCAACGAGGCAGACGCCATCACTGCCAAACTCAGCGACCTATACATGATGTTAGAGACGGGACAGATGACGGAAGCGGAATTTAGCGCCGCCGAAAAGTCCCTCCTCGACCGCCTCGACGCCATCAAGGAGCGGGCAGACGGCGGAAAAGAAGAAGACGAAGAAGACGAAATGGTTGTGATACGTAAATGAGGTTAAGGATCGATGCGCGGTGTTTCAGAAGAACCGGGTTTTTTGACCGATGGAAACATGCGGCTTCTGCTGTTCGGCGGCAAGGGCGGTGTGGGGAAAACCACGGCGGCGGCGGCAACGGCACTGGAGCTCGCCCTCCGTCATCCTGGGAGATCCCTGCTTCTCGTTTCCACCGATCCCGCCCATTCCCTTCAAGACAGTTTCTCCGGGGCCGAGCCGCCCCCGAATCTGAAGGTCCTGGAATTGGACGCACCGGCCTATCTCCACGACTTCCAAGATAAAAACCGGCAGCGACTCCGGGCAATCGCCTCCCGGGGGACCTTCCTGGATGAAGAGGACATCAATCGTTTTATGGAGCTTTCCCTGCCGGGGATGGACGAGCTCATGGCCTTCCTGGAGATCAGCCTCTGGGTCAAGGAAGGAACATATAATGGGATCATCATGGATACGGCGCCGACGGGGCATACCCTGCGCCTCATGGAAATGCCCGAGATGATCCGGAAGTGGCTGGAGGCCCTCGACGCGCTCCTGGCCAAAAACCGGTACATGAAAAAGCTCTTCCGGGGATCTTATGAGCGGGACGACCTCGATCATTTCATCGAGGGACTTGCTGCTGACGTCAAGGAGATGGAAAAGCTCCTCAAGGATCATCAGCAGTGCCGGTTTGTCCCGGTCATGCTGGCCGAGGCCTTGAGCATCGAGGAGACGCTGGATCTGATCCGGGAATTGCAGCGCCTCCGCATTGGCGTCGCGGATGTGGTCATCAACCGCCTGTGCCCGGAAAGTACGTGTCTCACCTGCCGTCATATCCGCACCCGCCAGTTGCAGGAGCTGGCCCGCATCTCCAAGGAGCCGGCTTTTTCCAAGCTCCGGCTCTGGGGGGTTCCCCTGTATCCCGAGGAAATACGCGGCATGGAATCGCTCCGCTCCTTCTGGGAAGGTCTGAAGGAAGTAGCGCCGTCCACCGGAGAAGCCCCGTTATCCCCGCCTCCGTTAACGTCCCGCGTGGACAGCCCCATCCCCCTGCCGACGCCGGATATGGCGATGCTTGTTTTTGCAGGAAAAGGCGGGGTCGGCAAGACCACCCTGGCCTGCGCCACGGCCCTGCGTCTGGCCCGTGCCTACACCGGGAAACGGATTCTACTTTTTTCCGCCGATCCCGCCCATTCCCTTGCCGATTGCCTGAACATGTCCCTCGGTCCCCAGCCGAAGCAGGTGGCGCCGGGGATATGGGCCATGGAAATGGACGCCACCGCCGATTTTGTTGCCCTGAAAAATCAGTACCGGAAGGAGCTTGCGCAATTTCTCTCCCGGTTGATGCCGAACCTTGATCTGACGTTTGATCGTGAAGTCATGGAACGGATCATGGACCTATCGCCCCCGGGGATCGATGAGTTGATGGCCTTGGCGGCGGTGATGGATTTCCTGACCCCGGAGGGCTACGACCTCCTGGTCCTCGACGCGTCGCCGACGGGTCATTTGATCAGGCTGTTGGAATTGCCGGAGGTCATCGAGGGATGGTTGAAGGCGTTCTTCAGCCTCTTCCTGAAGTACCGGAAAATCTTCCGATTGCCGGGGATCTCAGAGCGCCTGGTCAAACTGTCCAAGGATCTGAAGCGTCTGCGGGCGATCCTGCGGGACCCGTCGCAGGCGGCCCTCTACGCGACCAGTATCCTCACGGAGATGTCCTTTGCGGAAACGACGGATCTTGTCGCCGCCTGCAGGCGTCTGGAAATTCCGGTTCCCTGCCTGTTTTTAAACATGGCGACGCCGGATGGCCCTGATCCCCTCTGCCGTTCCCTGTTCCAAAGGGAATCCGCTGTCCGGGAAAAATTCGCCCTGACTTTCCCCGGCATCAGCCGGTCGGTGGTGTATCGGCAGAGCGATCCCAGGGGAATCGACAGCCTTAACGCGCTGGGACAGATTCTTTATCAGTAGAGGTATTTCAAAAGTACCAATAAGTCCCCTTCCCCCTCCCGTCAAGGGAGGGGGAACATATTTGGAAGAGTTTTGCAATTACCTCAGTAAGGTGCAACATGCTTGGTGATGAACTGGATGAAAAGGAACATATCAGCCTTTGCGAGACCCTGGACCGGGTGCTCAACAAAGGTGCCGTGATTGTCGGTGACGTCATGATCTCCGTCGCCGACATCGATCTCATTTACCTGGGCCTGCAGGTCATTCTGACCTCCGTGGAAACGGCCCGGCGCGAGGAGGATCTGGTGCTATGAAGATGAACGCAGGTTCCGGGGTTTCTGATGGGGACAGATTTGAAATCAGCCCCCTCCCCCAAAGGGTTGCGTCGCGGGCGAATCGGGCCACGTCCCGGCGCATGAACCTAGATGCGGATAAGAAAAAAAACGGTCTGGCCCAGCTTGTTCTGACCGTCGTCAAGCTCCTCCATGAACTCCTGGAAAAACAGGCGATCCGCAGGATTGACGGGGGAGGCCTTACGGATGAAGAGATTGAGCGTCTCGGTTTTACGTTGATGCGCCAGTCCGAGGAGATCGCGAAGATCGCCCGCGAATTCGGTCTCGAAAGCGATGATTTGAATCTGGATTTGGGACCTTTGGGAAAATTGTTATAGCAGTTTAGTGAAATGGAGGAAAAAAAATGGCAATCCAACGCGGCGCTCGACATTCTCTGGAAAGTACGAATCTGGCGGATCTTCTCGAAAGGATCCTGGACAAAGGGATCGTGATCGCCGGCGATATCCGGATCAACTTGGTGGACGTCGAGTTGCTGACGATTCAGATCCGTCTCGTCATCTGTTCCGTTGACAAGGCCAAGGAAATGGGCATGGACTGGTGGGTGAACAACCCCGCTTTCTGTTCCCGGGCCAAGAGCCAGCAGGCCCTGCCGGAGGCGATGGACAGGCTCGAGGAACGCCTCGCCCGGATCGAAACTTCCCTGGCCGCCGGGGCATAATTGCGAAGGCGAGAAGAATCCAAAACAAGGGAGGATCATATCTCGTATTATCAAAGGGGGGAGGATAAAATCCATGCCGACGGGAAAAATAAAATGGTTCAGTCCGCAGATAGGCGCCGGGTTCATTAGAAGTGACGAAGGCGAAAATGTATTTTTTCGCTTCAGCGCCATTCACAGTAACGAACCGAAGACTGTACGAAGAGGCCAGTGCATGAGCTTCGATATCGCGAAGAACCTCAAGCGCATTTTCACGACAGCAGCCAATGTTAAAACCTTGAGAACAATGTCTGTCTGATTCATTGAGCTTGATCAATTGCCTATCCTGCCTGCCACCGGCAACAGGTCCGTAGAAGTGAGGGGACATGACAAGAAACAAGACCCTTGAAGAACGACCTACCATCTCGAGACAAGACGGAAAGCCTGAACGAGCGTTTGCCTAACGCCTGCGCAGCCTCATCCTTGCCGCCTTGAGATCATCTTTGATTTGTAATTGGTATAAGATAGACGATCTCCAGCTTACTTCGCCACAAGAACCTGAGAACGCCCGAAATTTACCTCCACTCCATAGACGGATCGGATCGCTCCGCCGTCGAGTCAATCGAGGGGAAATTTACACCAAAAAACGAAAACTCACACCCGCCACTCACACCCACAAAAGAAAAAGAGGCTACGGGATTACCGTAACCTCTTGTGTTTACTGGTCGCAATTGCTGAACGAAGCTCGAACCTTTTTCGAGCGAAAATCGCTCGAATGATTTGAAACCCCGCCCCAGCGTTTCCGCCCGCCGAAACTCGGCGAGCAAAGCAAAACAATTTT
>Ga0265296_1003028_pt1 | contig 16121 bp, 22 predicted proteins | sample MunlanPumphouse1_FD_189073 | JGI IMG/M metagenome (GOLD analysis project Ga0265296, IMG submission 189073) | Groundwater microbial communities from a municipal landfill in Southern Ontario, Canada - Pumphouse #1 | ecosystem: Environmental > Aquatic > Deep subsurface > Groundwater | place... | reverse complement strand
GCCACGCCTCGCTGTACCGCCGCGATTATGCCTACAGCGCCAACGGCAATCTCGAGCACATTGCCGACAGCCGCCACGGCCAGCGCACCTACGGCTACGACGCCCTCGACCGGTTGATCCGCGTACGCCACTCGCGCGACGAACTGCCCGAATCCTTCGCCCACGACCCGGCCGGCAACCTGCTGATGCAGGATCGCCCCGGTCCCGCGCAGATCAAAGGCAACCGCCTGCTGATGCAGGGCGACCGCCATTACGACTACGACGCCTTCGGCAACCTGATCCGCGAACGCCGAGGCCACGGCCAGACCCTGGTCACCGAATACCGCTACGACTGCCAGCACCGCCTGATCGGCCTGACCCGCCCGGACGGCCAGACCGCCACTTATCAATACGACGCCTTCGGCCGGCGCATCCGCAAAACCATCGGCGACGCCGTCACCGAATTCTTCTGGCAAGGCGAACACCTCGTCGCCGAAAGCAGCGCCAGCCAATACCGCAGCTTCCTCTACGAACCCGCCACCTTCCGCCCACTCGCGATGCTCGATGGCAAAGGCCCGAAAAAGGCCTGCCCCTTCTACTACCAACTCGACCACCTCGGCACCCCACAGGAACTCACCGACTACAGCGGCGAAATCGTCTGGTCCGCGCAATACGACGCCTACGGCAAAGTCGCCGCCGTCACCCTCGCCGGCGAAGACTACCTGGATCAACGGCTGCGCTTTCAGGGGCAGTATTTCGATGTTGAAAGCGGGCTGCACTACAACCGGCATCGGTATTACGACCCGAGGCTAGGGCGGTATCTGACGCCGGACCCGGTGAAGCTCGCGGGTGGGTTGAACCAGTACCAGTACGTGCCGAATCCGACGGGGTGGGTTGATCCGTTGGGGTTGACGTCCAATTGCCCACCGCCGAATAAGCCTGGGTGTGAGGTTCCGGGGGCAAGTGATGGGGTTAAGGTTGATGATGGGGAGCCTGATGCACCAGCGCCTAAGAAAAAACAGGAATATCTGTACCGAGGAGACTCAAGAGACCCGTCCGATGTTTTTGTGAACGGATTCAAAAGCAAGGGAGACAGCGAGGACTTATTCCTCCACTCCATTGATAGCGATTTTCCTCCAAGCGGCTTTATCAGCACCTCCCCCTCTAGAGATGTGGGAAAAGAGTTTGCTACCAGCTTTTTTACAAAAACCGGGTTTCTTTATACTTTGAAGAGAGTCGAGGGCTATGATTTGAAGCAAGAATTAGGAAACCGATACAAATTTTCCCGAGAACAGGAATTCGCCGTTCCAAAAGTCATCAAAAATGAAGATATTCTAGGCGCCACGATAATTATTGATGATGGGCGTGACTTTGGTTACTCCATCCCGAATCCATATAGGAAAATTGACAAATGATTTCGGAGTTCAAAATTATCGTAGAAAAAAAATACGCAATCAAAGATGTAATTCTGATTTGCGACAGCGAGGAAATAAGCATAACCCTAAGCCTGGACGAACTATCGCCAAAAACATACACCGGCAAAAATTTTTATCACTGTTTCGGCTTAATCCGCAAGGACAACCCCCTAGTAACTTTCTTTTGCAAAGGCTCAAAGTTAAATGTTCACCCCTCGAGCTTATCATCACAAATGTCTCTTGGTTTAAAAGCTTATGAATTGACAAATGGAGCAGAACCATCACTGAAAGATGTGGTGTCGATATTTGACTACGAAAATGAAAACCTAACAAACTCACCAGAACTACAAAGAGAATTTTTCTTACAGTGGATGGGGACCTAGGGGCAGAAAGATATATTTTTTTGACGACAGAAATGATAAATGGCGCCCAAGTGAATTTTAAGAAAGACGCAAGCCGAGCCTTAACCAACACTACGTAAAGACGCTTTTTAGGTAGATCGACAGACTAAAAGAAAAACATGAATTACTGGAATGAGATACATGGCAGTAAACTCTTCAACATGGTCTTCAGCCGAAATGTACCTATCGGAGAGATTAAGCTCTTCACTCTAAACATAGACAATAATCTTTCAACACTGACTCTGGCATTTGACATCAGAGAAATTCCAGACACGCCTCCGAAGAAGTGGGAATCCATAGGATACAATGCTTGTCGCATAGGGATAACGTGCAGTGAAGTTACAAGCTTGACGACATCCAATCTCCCCACACGGGAAATACTTCAATTATCCATTAAAAATTTTGAGAGCGGGCACTTGGTTTGCATTGCATCAGAGACTTCCGAGATAAAATTCATTACGTCATCGTTGAGATTAAGAGAACCTAGCGTCTATTTAACAGTGTCACCTGTCTAAAATCACGCACTTAACACTCCACGCGCAGCGCCTGCAAGACCAAAAGCAATATCACCAACGCTAAAGCTATTACCGCCCCAAAGAGCATACCGCAATTTTTAAACAATAAAAAATGCAATCCAGCCAGCCAATTCATCGGACTAGATATTTTGCAAATTAGGAGAAAAGGATGAGTGATCAAACCTTGGATGCCCTGATAAATGACTTTATTGCTATGGTAGAGACAAGCACGCTGATATTTGAAGAAAAATTTGGTACTCGAGACATTCGAAGGCTTTGGCATACCAAGGCGATAAAGCGTCGCGGGAGAGTCACTCGAGGAGTTAAATATGAATTGCACGGCATTGGCTGCCGCATTAATTTATCGACAGGAACTGTAGATTTTGACTATGGGCCTAATGGTGAAATCAATGGGTTTGACATTTGCCGCTTATACTTCTTTGCTTGCGAAAGACCATCTAAATATAGAAAATACTGCGACAAAAAAATAATCGAAAAAGAATTCGCCGAATACATAGACCTAAAAAAAATCAAGAAAATCTCTTTAATTAGCAACTTATATATATGGACCAACTAAAAAGAAACCGAAAAGACCAAAACGCATAAAAAATCACCCTGACTTCGGCATCTACTTGTGAGACAAACACCAAAATTCACAATGTAAAAATCATTAGAAATATTGGAAAAACCATTTTCGAGACAAGAGCGAATGAAACATGTCATCCTAAAAAGACTCGATACCGATCGACTGGATAATAATAGAAAACATGAGCAACAACATGATACGTCTCGAAGACTTGATCAAAGGCTTCCTCAGCAAAGTTGAAGAAGGAACAACGCTATTACAAGAAAAATTTGGTACTCGAAACATCCTAAGACTTTGGAGGAGCGGCAAAATAGAACGTTGCGGAGAAATCATCGATGGTGTTGAATATGAACTACACGGCATAGGCTGTGCTATTCATTTTCCCACTGACTCAGTGGACTTCGATTACGGTTCGAATAACAGGATCGATGGCTTTGATGAGTGGCGCCTTTACATATACGCCACCGACAGGCCTTTAAGATATAAAAAATACACTAACATGAAATTTCTTGAGCGTGAATTCAAGACCTATATAGATGCAGGCAGAATCAAAAAAATGTCGCCCTCCGATGACCTCTATGTATTAATCGACCCGCATGAAAACTCTGAAAACTAGACTTAGGCACCTACTGACTCAGGCCTTTATGCCAAAGTTCACCTCTTAAAAACCTCACTGTTCATCTCAATCCTCTGAAAGAAAAGAACAGCATGGCTCGCAAATGACTAAGAAATATCCCGCGCATATTGTGAAGATCGACCCAATCATTGAGGAAATGCTACTGCTCAGCATCAACGGTGTGACTGTGAGATGTTTCGCAGGCCACTGCCCGTCAGTCATCGAAGTAGGTGAGACCTACTCAGCCGAGTTCGAAATGGTGCTGCCGGACGAAATTGACATCGCAAAATGTGAAAACAGCGAAACATATGTCGAGATGCTTGACGACGGTTTCTCATGCGAGATCCAGGGGCGCTTAGAAGGCGATACGCTCAAGTCGTTCGTCGAATTTGCGGATCAAGATATCCACTTCGATTTTCCGCACCTCAATGGTCAGTTTGTAAAAATCAGAGCACAAAGAATCGACGTATCATTCTGAGGAACAGATTTTTCTGTAGGGCCTGCTGAGTCAGGCCCTTAAACCATCATTCAACACCTCAACCCCACCTCACTGCTCATCCCCATCCTCCTCATACTCCATATCCGCCTCATCCGCATCATTCAACGGCACCGTCGCATCATCCATCAGCGAGCCGGGATCTTCATTCCCCGGATCATTGATAAACGGCAATCCACTCGGGCCCTTCTCTTCTTTGCCTTCGGTTTCCGGAGTCATGGCGCACCTCTTGAGCGTGTGGGATGTATGACGTTCGAAAAGCCCTGCCGCCAATCGTTCCTCTGCCTGACGGCCAGACACGAAAAACCCGGCGCCAGGCCGGGTTTTCGTTGATCAATCAGCGATGTTTATTTTTGTGTTTGTTCTTGTGCTTGTGGCCGCCGGAATGAGATCCGCCGTCGTCGTCGCCAAGATTGTTACCTACCGCGCCGCCTGCTGCGCCGCCCAGGCCTGCGCCAATGGCGGAGCCGGTGGAGCCGCCGAGGCTGTTGCCGACGACCGAGCCGCCTGCCGCGCCAAGGCCGCCGCCGATCGCGGCTTCGGTGCGGTTGCGTTTGTTCGCGCCGACGGCACTGCCGGCCGCGCCGCCAACACCTGCGCCGACCGCTGCGCCCGTACTGCCGCCAAGTTGTCCGCCAACCACATTACCCAGCGCACCGCCGAGACCACCGCCTACGGCAGCGGTGCCATCTCCGGCCGCCATCGCGCCCTGCGCCACGACCAAGCCAAAAAACAGTGCAGATAATGACAATCGCATATGAACCTCGCAGTTCCCGAATCGGGACAGTCCGCCCAAGCGGGGCGTATGCAGATTGGAGATGATTTCGCACGAAACGTTCAGCCATGAAAAAGCCCGACATCGAGTCGGGCTTTTTCTGACAGGCCATCAGTCTCAGTGGCGCTTGTGACCTTTGCCCAGGTTGCTGCCGACTGCGCCGCCGGCCGCGCCGCCCAGACCCGCACCGATAGTGGCGCCGTTGCGGCCGCCCAGGCTGTTGCCGATCACCGAACCGCCGGCTGCACCGACACCGCCGCCGATCGCCGCTTTGGTGCGGCTGCCCTTGCGTGCGGCGACTGCGCTGCCCGCTGCGCCCGCGACGCCAGCACCAATGGCAGCACCGGTGCTGCCGCCCATTTTCTGACCGACCACGTTACCCAGCGCGCCACCCAGGCCACCGCCCAGCGCAGCGGTGCCATCACCGGCAGCCATCGCACCTTGAGCAACCAGAAGGCCAAGAACCAGAGCAGGCAGTGTTAAACGCATGACGAAAACCTCAAATAAACGGGATGACGAAAAGGAGCGGGATTTAATGCACTCGGCGCAGGAAAGTCCAGACGCGGGCGGCAGCGTCGATTGGACCGCAATCAGGGAAAAGGTTTTATGCCGGGCAAAAAAAAGCCCGCTGGGGAGACGGGCTGGAGACTTGCTTTCTAACGGATGGCTTCACACTACGTTGGCCAACGTGAAAAGTTTGTGAAAAAAAACCGACATTAATGTCAATGCCTGCCAGAGATTTCAAACCCTATTCTTGCGCACATAAAAAACCCCGTTCAATGACGGGGTGCAGGATGAAATCACTTTCTGGTCCTTGCCGTGACCTTGGGCAGGAATTTCGCTTTCGGCCCTTTGGGGGCTGTGGATTTGATTTTGCCGATGCTGACCGGATCCTCGCCAAACCCCGACTGATACTCCGACTGACCGCAGCGCACACAGTTGTTGAATGAAAACTCAGCGCCATCATCTTCGATAAATGGACCTGACATAGACTCTCCCCTACACAACCGGGCCGACACCGGCAAAACAGTTTTGCCTGGAAAATATCGTCCCTCAGCGCTTTTGAGACTAGCTGGTCACTACTGGACTTGCCGTCCAGAAAGGCTGATCACCGACGAATGGAAAAAAGTGTCGCGAGCGATCATTCGCTAAAGATTTCCATCGAACGGCCGCTGCCCTTACTCCTACAAATGAATCTCAAGGAGAGATCATGCAGATCAATGGATTCCCGAACATGCCAGTCGTAAAACTCACGGACGAGCAGATCGCTGCCGGCAAGGCCGGTGCGGAAAAACTCAAGGAAAAGATCGCCTCGGGTGAAATCACCATCAAATACCCGGACAAACCGCTTCTGCAGCCGGGCGTCGTCTACCATCCCAGCGAGCCCGCACCATCGGCGCAGCCTGACGGGACACCGCCCCTCGTCGCCATCGATACACCGCTGACCTATGACGCAAGAGGCGCTGTGTTGCTCAAGCCTCAAGGCTGATTGACGCGAAAAAAGCCCATTCCTCGTGCGAGTGGGCTTTGCCTTCAACGCAATGATCAACGCAGCTTCACCGCCGTTCCGGTGACAAACACCACGACCATGCCACCCTTGCCTGCCGGCATGCTGATCTCGAAGTCCACGCCGACCACCGCGTCAGCCTGCAATGCCCGCGCCCGATCTTTCAATTCATCGGTTGCCTGAATGCGTGCTTCTTTAAGAGCCCGCTCCAACGTCTGCGAGCGCCCGCCAAAGAAGTCGCGCATGCCGGCGAACATATCGCGGATCACGTTGACCCCTTGCACAGACTCGGCGCTGACAATGTCCAGATAGGCCGTGATCTGCCGCCCCTCGACGGAATGAGTGGTGGAAATGATCATGAAAGTCGTCCTTTTACTGCAAAAGTGAAGGCGGCGATTGTAACGCGGCACCAGATCTGGCCCGTGCCTCAATTGGATTTAACGACCCACAATTGATCCAGCTTCGTCGTAAAACTCGAACTCATCATCTCCCGCCGCATGCCCCAGGCCGGATCCGCCGGCACACTCCCCGCTCGCAACGTTCCATGCCCCCAGCGCTGATTGATCTGGTCGAGCACCCCCATCACCCTCTCCGCCGCTTGAGGTTGGGACTGTGCAAACAGGTCTTCGGTAAATTCTCCGGGCTGTCGCAGATCCATCAATAACACTTCAGCCTTGCTGTACTTGAACCCCGGCCGGAACAATCGATCAACCGCCTCGCTCGCCACCTTGCTCAGCAATCGCACATCATTGGTCGGATAAGGCAACTCGATCAGCGCGCCGTTAGCGTACTTGGCCTCCTCGGGATTGAACATGCCGGTGCGGATACTCACGCGGATCTTCTTGCACAGCGAATTCTGCGCGCGCAGCTTTTCCGCCGCTCGGTGCACATAAGTCGCCACGGCTTCCTTGATCGGTTCGATGGTAGTCAAACGGTTACCAAACATGCGGCTGCTGCAAATTTCCTGCTTCGGCGGTTCTGTTTCCGACAGTTCCAGACAGGATGTGCCACCCAGTTCGCGCGCGGTCTTCTCGATCACCACGCTGAACTTGCGCCGCAGTGTCCACGGATCGGCCTTCGCCAGGTCCATCGCGCTTCTGATCTGCATGCTTTCCAGATGAGCTTTCATCCGCCGCCCGACGCCCCACACTTCACCGACATCGGTATTGCGCAGCACCCAGTCGCGTTTGGACGGATCGCAGATGTCGACCACGCCGCCGGTATGCGCTTGCAAGCGTTTGGCAGTGTGGTTGGCGAGCTTGGCCAGCGTTTTCGTGGGGGCGATGCCGACGCCGACCGGGATGCCGGTGCGCTTATAAACAGCAGAGCGGATGGTTCGGCCAAACGCGGTCAGGTCCCCAGGAATGCCACTGACATCCTCTAACGCCTCATCAATGCTGTACACCTCGACGGCCGGCACCATGGATTCGATGATCGTCATCACCCGCTCGCTCATGTCGCCGTACAAGGCGTAATTACTGCTGAACACCTGGATGCCATGGCGGCGCAAATCATCGCGAATCTGGAAATACGGCGCGCCCATTTTCACAAAGGGCTTGGCGTCATAACTGCGCGCAATCACGCAGCCATCGTTATTGCTCAGCACGACAATCGGCGTCTTCGCCAGATCGGGCCGGAACACTCGCTCACAGCTGGCATAGAAGCTGTTGCAATCGATCAGCGCGAAGACCTGCTCACGGTTTGCCATGGTCGCGCACGCTGTAAGTGACCACGCCCCAGATCACCAACTCATCCCCTTCCATCACGTAGCGAGGCGGGTATTTGCTGTTGGCCGAAAGAAGGATGACGGTGTTGTCGCGCATGTGCAGGCGCTTGCAGATGGGTTCGGAGTTGAGACCGGCGATGACGATATCGCCGTGCTCGGCATTCAGGCTGCGATCGACGATCACCAGATCACCGCAAAATATCCCGGCGTCCTGCATGCTTTCGCCTTCGATCTTCGCCAGATAAACGTGCGGCGCACGAATATCAAAAACCTCGTCCAGAGAGATGTGCTTTTCAATGTGATCAGCCGCAGGCGAAGGAAAACCGGCGGGAATCCGAAACGAATACAGCGCAAGCTTTTCGCCCGCGCCTGACAAAGGGCCGAGGATGGTGACGCTCATGATACGAACCTGATAGTGAATTTACTGTATGCGCATACAGTAAACTCGGGACGGTTCGGAGGGTCAATGAGGCGTGTAGGAGATTTCGACGGGTGACAGGGTTTTGTATAGCTTCTACTGAGAGCCAGATTTCGCCACTACGCGTGGACCTCACGATCGAGCACGTCTGCAACCCATTGATTGATGCTCTTATGGGCTAGCTGCGCCTTTACAGCGACCGTCGCATGCAGCGCTGGCGCCAAGCGCAGGCTGAGATTCCCCGAATAGGGTTTCTGCGGTGCGCGACCGAGCCTGGCGCAGGTATCGAGATAATCAGTCACGGCCTCCTGGAACGCGTTCCGCAGCTCTGCGACCGACTCACCATGGAATCCGACGACGTCCTTGATACCGGCGATATGGCCGACGAAGAGGCCGTCTTCGTCACTGTATTCAATACGGGCGGCATAGCCGTTGTAGTTCATTACGTTCACGGGATGACTCCTGCTTGCTCAAGAAAAGCCCGAGCGTCGCGCACCTGATAGGGCTTTGCTTCTTTGTCTGGGTGGGGCCGGTGAAAAGTCACGACCACACCGTTCAATTCAAAGCGCACTCTTGAACCATTGCCTTCAATGGTCTGGGCGCCCACTGCGCCGAAGAGCGATTCCATACGCACCCACTCCAAGTTATTCGGGACCGGCCTTGAAAAAATAGCTTTGAGCGTGCCGCGCTGTTTGTTGTTCATGGTATTAGATCATGATACCGCGATGGTAGGGCAACTGGGGCAAACCGCAATTACGAGGAGAAAGCCTGCTTTCTGCGGGAAACGTATTTCCTGATGAAGCCGCTGCAGACTGGTACGGCATCAGGATAACGAGAGACTCAATGCGCGGTTGTAGGCAAATTCTCGGAGTTGTGTGAGGAAGAGCGACTTTTCCGTTTCCGACAGGCAGAGTTCTTTTCCGAGTACCAGAATTGGGGAACCGCGATATAGCACAGATATTTTGGCGAGAAAAAGGTGAGGGAGCTGTGCTCTTGGCGCACCATCCAAGACACAAAAAAACCGACACTGAGTCGGGTTCGTTTTATTAGTCGTTTTTTGGCTTCCAGAAACGCAAAACCCCTGAAAACTTTAACGTTTTCAGGGGTTTTGTCGTTTCAAATTTGGCGGTGAAGGAGAGATTCGAAACTACCCGTTTTCGATTTTTGGAAGCTACCCCCCCGGTTTATAAGGGCTGCAGGCCAGTCGTCTGTCCAGAATCTGTCCCAGATCTGTCCCATGGCTGTCCCAGAGGAAAAACGCGTCAGAACGTAAAAACGGTTCGCATTGGGCTTTTTGCGTTTTTATGTTGAACCATGGGAAAAAGGTAATATTGGTAATGTGGGAGATTGGAAGCCGTTGGAGCCTTCAAAACCGGGACTTTCGTGGGTGTGAATCTAGGTAATAATTAGGTAAGGATAAGGTTTGAAGATTACCTTTTAGCTTGGTAACCCTCTTTAAGCCCCAAACCCAGTAAAACTGGGCACTTCGGAAAATATTACCTCGTTGATTACCTAAAATTACCCTCTGAGGTAATGGCGGAAAGCCAAGTCCTGCAAGGGCTGCAGCCAGTTTCTATTCCAACATCACCAAAATTACCTTATTCCCAGCCCTCAACCGAAATCGGCCCCCTCCAAATTTGAGACACCCACGCAGCTATGCTAGAGTGACCACAGCCGTTCAACGCCCCACAGGAGGGCCAGGTAATGCATAAGAAGCGTAAGGCTCACCATGTGGTGAGCGAGGTGAAGAGTGTCGTCGTGCGGAGCCGTAGAGCCGTGGCCGGCGAAATGCAGCTGTCAGCCGCTGATTACGCAGCTTTCGGCCCAGCAGTAGAGCGTGCGGTTCAAAGCTCTAAAAGTCGTAAGGGTCGCTTGGCAGCTTTTGGCGCTAGCCAACGAGAGCTTTGCGAAACCCATTGAGCAAAAAAAGGCGCACGCTGCTATAAGAGTTGGTGCGAAAGGACGGATTAGGTGCGGGAAGGAAACCTATGCAGGTTGAGGTACACCCGGACTTAGCATCCGCTTTGGGAAATCAGAAAGCCACTTTCGTGAAGCGCTTTTGCGACTGGAAAAAAGGCGACGAATTCGGAAGTTTTTTCTTCGGGAAAGATGGGGGATACAGAGCCCCTACGCTCGATTTTCCTCAATCACAACTTATGCACGTCCATCTTGTTCCCCTGCACGACGTAGAACAGCTCAGCGCTTGGAAGAAACTGTTCAAACGTCGAAGCCGGAAAACGTCGAATCGGGTACTGATCTACGCAGAACGCAGCTCCGTGCAGTATCTCCTTATAGATATTTTGGATGAAGCTGACGACCCGCACTCTATTGCCAAAATGGTCACCCAAGAAGACAAAGACATCATGTACGCATACGCTGCAATTGCGAATTGCTACATTGAGTCTGGCGAAATCTTGGCTGTTGATTGAGCCCAGCGTTCAGCAAAACGGCGCTTTCATTTTGGTAAGTTTCGCGAAACGGAGAGGGTCGCAGCGTACCCACACCGTTTGCAATGCTATAAACTGAAAAATCTGCCTAGAAGCCTTGCCCACAAGGGCTTAAAGGCAGTTTCCGTCCTCAGTTAATGGCCCCCACGTCTCTTCACTTCCAACCTTTTCAAAAAATAAAAAATGCCTTAACACCGTAATTTCTCTTGCCCTACCCCCTTCCGACCGCATCTTTGAGTGCATGAACTAGCTTCTTCCTTCACTTCGCTGTGGCACACAGCTTCTCAATTTTTTTCAAATACTTGCACTATGTGCAACTACTCAATCTCGCCCTCCCCCTGCAGCGGGCTTGAACGGGCGAATATCTATACCACCCTATTCTTTTGCACTCAGATGACATACAGAGCCCGCCGGCGGGAGGGGGATAAGTGCTTTTTCAGCTGTTTTTTTATGAGCGGCGGGATTTTCTAAGGTCCACCGTCCGCACGGCTCGGTAGGTCCCTCGCCGTCAGTCGCCGCGCAGGTGTGGAGCGCTTCGCCTGTCGATATACTGTTTGCATATACAGTTACTCGGTAGGGTAGGCATGTTCGATGAATAGAGAATTCGCTGGAGCCATAACTCCAGGGCCACGCGGAGTTGCGCAATGGCGGTTGATGCTTCGCGATGAGGTGGCTCTGCTCGCAATGCCAGGTGCCCATCACAAAGCGTTGCTCAGGCAGGCTCATGCCCTGCATCAGGGCCAGGTGATCGATGCTGGCGAACTGAGTGACTTGCTTGAGTTAGCGGACGCGGCGTTGGCCTATGCAGTTGAATCGCTACTTGATCTCGAAGCTGATGAGTAGGGGTTAAAATGCATGTACTCCTCACACCCATGCGCTCACGCGGTGTTGCGCTGCATCCGAAGGAGCGGCGCCGCTATCCGGCGATCCGTAGGAACGTCATGGTCAATTCGACTGAATGTCGTGAGTTAGGCAGGGCGGCAAACGTCGCTCGGGTTGAGGTGAGAATGCCGCTTGATCCGGATCCATTGCCGCCCCTGCTCGATACAACTCTGACAGGGATGGCAGTAACCGATTTTGTGTTGAGCGGTATCGAATTCATCGACGGCTGTGCTTATGCACAGTCATGGTGGTGTAGGTTGGAGTAGGTGAGCCTACTCATGCTTCATCTGACTCTCTAAGTACTGAAGATAATTGTCCTCGTTGCAACGCTCGCATGTAGTACATCCATGGCGTGCCTCAAGTTCGCTTAAATGGGAGTTGCAGCAGTTGCAGCGTGGGAATGTCTTTGTGTAACCGCACCAATGGCAGTGTTCGTCGATGAGGGAAAACAATACAAAAAAACAGCTGTCACACTCAACTACATTGCTTTCCTCTGAAAAAGGATCTGAGTCCTGAATAAGAGATAATTCAGATTCGAGAAGCTCCGAAAGTGAGTCAGAGTGATGGCATTCGACACATTCATACCGAAAGTCTGATGTGTCCACTGGTACTTTGCATTCTATGTTGAGTCTGTTTGCTCCTAGCAGACCTGAGTTGCATACAGGGCATCTGCATTCTTCTAGAAGATTGCTAGCGTCAATTGGCAGGCCGACACTGTTCCATTGGGACTTTATCCTTTCTTGAGTGGCGCTGTAAAACTCATGGAATTCAATCATTGATGACCAAGCAGACCCCAAAAGCTCAGCCGGAGCCCATTGTAATTCGTCAGCGATGAAGCGATGTAATAACGGAAAAAGATTCGCAACAAAACGCCCGATGTCAGCCATTGAGTGATTGGAGCTAAAGTGTTCAAGATCGTTTCTACACTCCTGCAAGATTTTTACGGAGTTCCAGTCTGTCTTGATATCTAGGCTTTCAAAGCGGCTCTTGATAGCTGCGTAGTCAATTGTGGTTTTTTTTAGTCCAACAGGGCGCCATTCAATGTCGCCGAGGGCGTTAACGAAAGGTAGGATTTTTTCAGCCTCGTAGACTAGCCCTTCGGACTTTTCTTCGTCATGAGTTGTAATTGCAATCCTGAATTTAAAAAGCAGCAGTAATCCGGCGTAAAAGTTTCGTGCAGCAGATACCGCTCTTAAACTGTTTCCCGCGTCCGCTCGGCTAGCATTGAAATCTTCAATCCCGAGTGTAATGGAGTTGACCGCGTTAGAAACTAATTTTCCTGCTTCGAATGGAGGTCGGTTTTTTGCCTGCTTAACTCGCATACATGGCACCATTAAGGGATGGTTGATTGCGACTCATTTGTCACAACATTGCTTCATCATAGCCCCAGATTTAATACGTGTATGCATCGAAAAAACACACCCCACCGGGCAAAAACCTTTTCTACAAAGTGATGGGTTTCATCGTTGTTAATAGCGTAGAGGCTTTCGCCCCGTAGCCAATGAACGCGGAGGCGTTACTCGGTGGCGGAGTTGGCCCGTGAGTATGCGTCGATATCTGAATGTTCATCTGTTGCACTATCTCGAGCAATTCACAAAACACCTGGAACAGATTCACACTTTCTGAGCCAATCCAGCTTTTCGGAGCTTGCAGGCGCTGCTCTGTGCCGGCCACGCTACGGCGCAAACCTTCAATCCGTTCCTGCATATCGCCACCCACCGCGGCGTTGTGCTTCTGACCCACAACCAGGTTCAAATCTCGACCGGTAGCCTGATGCAGATCGTCCAGTGCCGCTAGGCTCGCGGATCCGCCCGACATCAACTTCAGCGCGCCCAGCGCCTCAATCTTTTTTACACCACCCACCGTCTCGGTCGAGTGGTCATCGATCATCTGCGTGTGGCTCTGGAACTGCTCGCGGTTGTCCAGGGCTTCGACCTCGCGCTCGATCGCCTGATCACGGATCGTTCCATCGGTCTGGCGTAGCCAGTTGCCGTCAGCGTCGACGCGCTGCTGGACGGCTTCGCTGTGCTGCCACACCTGATCACCTTTCGGCACCTTGGGCATGCTGAGGCCGTGCGGCAAGATCGATTGGATGTAGGGCTTGTTCGGTAGGCCGTAGGCGAAGCACACCACAACCCGCGTGCCCTCCTCCGGAAAGGCATAAATGCCCATTTCCTCGCCACCGGTGGGCAGCGGCAACGGAACGCCGGTAAGCGGCGGCAAGGCCGGATCAGGTTCGTCGTCGGGTCCGAGAACGACGATGTCCACGGCATAGCGCGGGCGGAAGTCGTCGCACAGTCCCGCGTCCGCCGGCGCATCGGCCACGGCGACAACGCGCGCGAAGCGCGGCAGGTGATAGCCACCGGTGAGTTCGGGGAATTGGCGCTCTACAGCGCGGCGGATTGCGTCGTCCATCGGATAGCCATCTGGTCATTGGCGAGTGCCACTGTGGTGATGCGCTCGCCGTTGTTGATCGTTGCACCTGGTCTCAACCCGGGTAGGGCCGCGACCATCGCGCTCTGGTTGCCCTGGTAGCCGTCAAACAGCTCCGTGGGAATTTGCAGCGGCGCACGTGCGCCGAAAAAACTATCGGACCACCTGCCGGCGAACACTTCGCCATTGCCCATCTGGTGCCAGGTGAAGTCGGGAATGCGGAACACTCGGGCCAAGCTGTCCATCGCCTGGTAGCCGGCGGCGAGGCTGTAGAAATACGGCGACTTCACGCTGGCATATGGTCGATCGGGAACACGAAACCGCAAGCCGGTTTGTATGCTCACCTCGGCCAGCACGGCGCGCAGGTCAACATGGCGAAGATTCAGCGGCAGCGGGTTGGCCAGCACGGCTGCCAGCTCACGGCAAAATAGGACCTGCTCGACCGCGTTGGCAGCGGTGCAGCGCTCGACGTAGCCAATGAAGTGTCGCTGCAGCGTGCCTTCGTTATAGCCAATATCCAGCGTCACCAGCCCTTTGAGCGGCACCGAGGATTGAACCGTAAAGTTCGCCCGGCCGGGGCTGGTGGCGTCTAACCGCACGTCCTCCTTGACCAGTGCGATCGGCGCGCCGTTGATCGAAAGTATCTTGTGCAGTTTCACGCCGGCTCACTCCCGCCCAGCCACTTGTCCACACGCCCGAGCACTTTTTCGAAGCCGCTCAGCGAGGGATCGTTACCGGTTGATTCGCCGTTGCCGGTACCGGCGTCACCGACTGAGCTCCCGGGAGCGCCTTGCGCGGTGACCTTGTTGCCGGCGCGCCGGCCTTCGACTTTCTCCGGATTCGATTCGCGCTCGCTCAGGGTGAATTGCACCAGCCAGGCTTTCAGCGTGTCCGCCTCCCGAGCGCTGACACCGTCGGAGAACTCCACTTGACGTACACCGAAAGCCTCGGCCGTGTCGTTCACAATCCGGTACAGATGGAGCTGACCACCGCCGGCGGTAGATTCCGCCATGCGCAGCAGGTCGGTGAGCTGGGTTTTATCCGCGAAGGGGATCATTAGCGAAACGGCTAGCGTCTTGGGCTTGAAGCCTTTGTGAGCCTTGTCGGTGTTACTCGTTTGGCCGGACATGTCGCCGCTTTCGATGCGCAGATTGGCCGTGACCTTGAGGTTCTTGCCTTGGACTTTTTGCCCGTCGAGTAGCAGCGTCATAGGCCGACCAGCTCCTGCACGAAGCTCAGCCCTTCTTTGCTACCCACCAACAGCAAGCCGGCGCATTGAATCCATTCGTGGCCAGGCGCATCGCCGGCCAGCAGCTCGCGGCGCAATTCGCTGGCGGTGCCTGGGCCAATCATCCGCGCGCGCATGCTGACGTCTGGGTTGCCACCGATCAGCGAGTCTTTCAGGTCAGCCAGTTGCTTATCCCGTCCCTGTTGCTGAGCGCTCTTGCGTGCCGCCAGCGTTGCCAGATCGGCCAACGGCGAGCTGTCGGCCGCGTAGCCTTCCAGCATCGCCAACTGCCCCGCCATGGACTGCTTGGCAGCTTTCACCACCGTGCAACGTTCAAGCGGCAAACCCTGCCAGCGCGGAAGCGTGCCGGCGCCGGGGATCTCCCACTTTTCGATTTCCAGTTTCACCAGGTGTTGCGCACGGCGCTCGGTTCGCACCAGGTCAGGGATCGGCAGCAAAGCATTGAACCGCGCCAAGCTGCTGGCCAGCTGCTCAAGGCGTGTCGCCAAAAACAGGATCGATAGTGCGTACTGCGGCCCACTCGGGCGCCCGCTGTCGCTGGCGTCCTCAAGTTTTTTGGCGAGATGTTCCAGCGCATTCGGCGCTGACAGAAATCGCTGATACCCCGCGCCCTGCCCCACACCGTTTTGAAACGGCGTTACCACCAGGCACGCAGGCACTTGATCCATTTGCTCGG
>Ga0265296_1003027_pt1 | contig 16122 bp, 10 predicted proteins | sample MunlanPumphouse1_FD_189073 | JGI IMG/M metagenome (GOLD analysis project Ga0265296, IMG submission 189073) | Groundwater microbial communities from a municipal landfill in Southern Ontario, Canada - Pumphouse #1 | ecosystem: Environmental > Aquatic > Deep subsurface > Groundwater | place... | reverse complement strand
AAGTTAAGCGAGGATGATATAACAATACTGTGTCGAATTGTTGCTCTGTTTGCTGGCTGGGCGATGGTAGCCAATTTTAAAGCCTTTTTTGAAATCGTAAAAGGGGTTCAGGGTGATGTATTTTTTAACGGATTGGGTTATTTGGTTTTAATTTTCCTATCAATGGCAGTTTTACTTTTTGGTGGTGCGATTTATTTGTTTCAAAAATCAAAAGAAACAAAATTTGGTTATCTTTTAATCTCACTTTTGTTTTGGTGTGTATTTTACTGGTTGTTATCCTTTGGTTATAATAACTTAATGTATGGACACCAGTATTATGATTGGATGTTAAAGTAAAAACTAAAAACTGTTTTAAAAAATAGGCTGGGTTTCTAGATAGAGACTCAGCCTTAATTTATAAACAATTGACAATTATTATAAAGTTAACTAAAGTTATAGCCATAAAATAGCTAAAACGGCTCGTTAAAATGTTATAAACAAAAATACAATAATCAATCAGCTAGAGGCTGAAGGAGGTTAGGATGAAAAAGTATTGGCTATGGCCTGTAGGAACGATTGCTTTGGCAGGGCTTATCGTTTACGGTTTAATATCTGCGCGTGAGCCTTGGTCAAACGCGTTGTTTATGGCAACTGTTATTTCGTTTGCTGGATTGCTCGTCTATGAGGCATATTTATCAGGTTTACCAGAGCAAACCGCCAAGAGTAACCTTACAGATAAAGAGATACAAAAACGAAAAATAACCAGTTTTGATATGGCCTTTATTATGGTTGTGGTTAGCGCGGCTGGCTCAAGTTATTGTGTAATATCGGCTATTCAAGGACACAAATTAGCCGGCGAAGATTTTTTTGGTTTGTTTACCTATCTTTCGCTTATTGCCGTTATCTGGTCTGGCAATCGTCTATATTCATTGTTTAATGAATGTTTTGTAAAACCGGAAACAAAGATTTCGGAATTTGTATTACTAGACTTGATGATTTTAGCGGTTGTAGTTGCCTTGGCTCATTATCTGACTTGGGGACCTCCGTTGACTTTTATTGGCGCTATGGCTTTGTTGTTGGCTTTTTTAAAAAGCCGTAAAAGCGAAAGCGAAGGTGATGAAAATAAGGTTACTAACTACGGAGCCAACGCTGTTATCTTAACTGGTTGGGCAATTATAGAAAATTTTGCCAGCGTTAGGGCAGTGCAAACAAGAAATGATATGTTTGAGGGTATGCTTTTAATGTTAATGTTGTTGTCATTTGGGTTATTCGCATTTTCTCTGTTGGTATATTTCTACAGAAAAAATAGTCTCATTAAAATCAAACTGAAAAATTTATTTGGTTGGCTGTTTTTGCTAGGATTGGGTTACTGGTTCCTAGCGTGGTTGAACGGTTACTATAAAATAATTCCAATAAAGAGTTTTTGAACTTAACTAGGCCGGATTTGTGAATACAGATTCGGCCTTAATTATTTTGAAAGTTCCGTTGAAGGGGCGTACACAGGGACACCCTCTGCAAAGCAGAGGTTGATCGCCTAAAATTATTTCTAACGGAATCTGATTGTCTTTTTTAAACTCGCAAAGGAGTTTTCGGACAGTCTGTGCAGTTTTATTGCCGCGTGCGATTGGCGTAGTGCAGTTCTAATTCCTTAAGGTGGCGGCCGCGGTCAACCAAAATACGATTATTGTCCATAATCAGGCCGCGCAACATGTCGCTGAACCGCTCGGCCGACAGGTGGTGGGGGAATATGACATAATCGGCGCCGGCCTCATAAAGCGATTTGGTATCGTGCCAGGTTTCAGCGGTAACGTAGACAGTTAAGTTGGGACATTGTTTTTTGACATCTTTTAGCAGTAACAAATTATCATTGATGTCGGGCACGGTTGAAATAATCATCTTGGCATCGGCGATATTGGCTTTTTCCATAACATCAATATCTCCCATATCGCCATAAAGACAGGTTTTACCCTGACTTATTAAGCGTTTTATAACCGTGGGATCAAAGTCAATAATCAAAACTGGTTGTTGCAGAGCCTCCAGAGTGTTGGCGATTTTTTCGCCCAAGCGGTGATAACCAAATAGAATCGTATGGTTAGTCAGTGGTTCAGTTAACTCGGTGCCAGCTTCAGCGTTAGTTTTGCCCTCCAGCCAGTTTAGATATGGCGCCAGACGGCGATAAATTTTGTCGCCAAAAGTTATTAAATAAGATGATATAGTGATAGTGATAACGCCGATAATAGTGACCAGCGCCACCTGTTCACTTGTCACGTGGCCTAGTTTGTTTCCCAAGGCCATTAAAATAAGGGAGAATTCACTGATTTGGGCCACAGCCAAGCCAATTAAAAAGCTGGTGCGTTTGCGGTAGCCCATTAGCGCCATTATCACCATTACAATTAAAGGATTGCCAATGAGCACAAATAAAGACAGCGCGATAATCGGCCAAAAGAAATTAAGGCTGGAGGTGAATACCAATTGCGCGCCCAGTACGACAAAGAATATAGTTATAAAAAAATCGCGCAAGGGCCGCACGCGACTCGCGATGTCTAAATTATAAGGCAGTTCAGCCAAGGCGAGACCAGCCAAAAAAGCGCCAATCTCCATAGAGAAACCAATGGCGGCGAAGGCCGCGGCCACTAAAAAGCACCAGGCCAGGCTGGATATCAACAATAGTTCGCGTGAGCGAGCCAGCCATTCAAACAGCCGGGCCAGGATAAATCTTTGCGCCGCGAATACAAACACAATTAAGCTCAGGCCCTTAATCGCCACCAGAATCAATTGGGTTAGGTTGGGCGCCGAGCCGGTTGAGGAAAAACTGGACAGTAAAATTAGCGCCACTATTGCCAGCAAGTCCTGCACTAGCAGCATTCCCACGGTTATGCGGCCGTACAGAGATTCCAAAGTTTTTTGTTCCGACAAAAGTTTTATAACTATAATCGTGCTGGAAAAGGTTAGGGCAATGGCGATATAGATTGAGGGCACAACAGTATAGCCGAACAGGCGGATTATTAAAAAGCCTAAGGCGGCCGTAAAGACAACCTGTCCAACCCCCAAGGCCAGTGAAACCTGTCCGATATGGCGGATTTTTTTAAGGTTAAGCTCAATACCAACCAAAAATAAAAGGAAGGCTATTCCCAGACTGGATAGATTGCGAATAACTTCCGCCTCGTTTAAAAATCCAACCATCGCCGGGCCCAAAATAAAACCCGCCGCCACATAGGCCAGAATTACCGGTTGCTTAAGCCAGTGAGCCACAATACCAAGTAAGGCCGCCGTAATGATAATAACGCTGATATCCAAAAAAAGCGGTTGCATACTTGGTTAATTATAACACATTATTGTTTTGGCTATAGCAGGATGTACATTTACACTTAGAGGTAACGCTTAGTATAGTTATGGGTGACACCTGTTAACTATACCTTATACTCTAATTTTTATCGCTGTCAGTAGTTACGGGATTTATGTCCGGGCGGACATAAATCCCTGAAGTGGTTATTTAGTTTTTGGCTGATTGGCTAAATTGCCACCATGCCAGGTGGAGCAAGGTGCTGGAAATAGAACAAAATTAAATGCCATAAAGCCGGCTTTTGACCACTATCTTACGAAGTTCAACTTCGTAAGATTAGAAAAAACTTCCATACTTCCCAGTATCAAAGTTTTTTAAGCACTATTGATAATTATAGAACTTACGCACTTCACGTCTCTTGCGTCATTCTGAGGCTAAAGGCCGAAAAATCTTTATATGAATATGTTACGATCTAAGCAGAGATCCTGTCCCTGCCGTTGGCGGGGTCAGGATGATGGCCACCGCGTAAGCCCGATATAGTTAAGTTAGGGCAAAAATGTTATACTTAGGACTTACGCGATTCAGGCTTTTTGTGTCATTCTGAGGCAGCAGGCCGAAGAATCTCATTCGAAAATCGCTTAGATATAAGCCGAGATCCTTCAGCCGATGGACATCGGCTTCAGGATGACGGTCAAACGCGTAAGTCCTAATACTATCCATATTAACTGATTATGGCCGAAATTAATCCAGGCTCTAAAATTGAATTAGCCCCCTTGCCCAAAGTCCCGGAAACGGCTGAAGGCAATGAGCAAGCTTTGTCGCCGGAGCAAGATTTTGAGATACCAAAGCGGGGTAGCGAGGCACTGGCGCCGCCAGCGTTTAAACCCGTGGCCGGTAAATTTGAACCAGCGCCGCCGCCTTTAACTCCCTTGGCCCAGGAGATTGAGACTGTGCTGGAGGAAGATATGACAGCTGTTTTTAGCGAACTTAACCCGGTTCAACAAGCGGAATTTAAGCGTCAGGGCGAAATTACGGCCCGTAAAATTTACGCTCTATTACAGCAGGTTAAAGTTAAGGTCGGTGAGATTTTGCGACTGATAAGCAGTTGGCTTAAGACGGTGCCGGGATTAAATAAATATTTTGTTGAACAAGCGGCTAAAATTAAAGCTGATAAAATATTTAAATTACAGCAACCCAAAAAATAAAACATGCTTACCCACGTACCCCAAGATGCCACGGCTGGCCTACTCCGCCATAGTCCCGATGTACATCGGGACGATGGCTGGATAAGGCGGTGGAGCTTCACCTTTTTTCAGTTCACGGCGCTGTCTAACTCTTCGCCCTTAACCGATGAGGCGGCCACTGCGGTGTCCTCGTCCACTCAAGGCCGGGAGTGGTACCTAATAGCCTTATTACTGCTAACGGCGGCGGTTTTGGTAATTAGATTGTTTTGGCATCGTTTGACGGCCCTGCGGACAAGTTTGGGTATGGTTATTTTTTTGGTTACCCTGCCCCGCGAGACCGGCGCGCCGTCGGACAAGCCGGATAAAATTACGCCGCAATCAATTCAAGATCAGATCGCGGTGGCCGAGGTTTTGTGGTCGTCAATCGGCGGTTTAAAAACTCCCTGGGCCCCCTGGGCTTGGCTGGCTGGCCGCGGCGACAATGTTGCTTTGGAAATTGTGGCTAAGGATGGGTTGGTGTCTTTTTACGTGGCGGTGCCGCTCAAATTTCGCAGTTTAATTGAACAGCAGATACAAGCGCACTATCCGCACGCCATGTTGGAGGAGGTGAGTGACTATAATATTTTTTCTCCCCACGGCGTAACTGTGGGGGCGTTAGTTCGGTTTGGGCGCTCCGTGGCTTTTCCGCTCAAAACTTATAAACAATTTGAAACTGATTCCTTAAACGCCATTACTAACGCTTTGGCTAAAGTGTCGGCGTCGGAGGCGGCGGCGATCCAGTTGGTTATTAGGTCGGCTCATCGCCGTTGGCGGCGGCGGGGTGTGCGTATCGCCTCGGCCATGCAGCAGGGCAAAAGTTTGCGCGAGGCTGGCGGCCGTAATTGGCTTCTTATAACCCTTAATTTTTTGGGGGATATAATTAAGCTGTCAGCAACCAGCTCAAAGTCGGCCAAACCCAAAGAATTGTATAAATTATCACCCTTGGAAGAGGAGATGGTCAAAGGTTTGGAACAAAAAGCCAACAAGGCCGGGCTTGATGTTACCTGTCGGATCGTGTCGGCGGCCGCCGACAAGGCCGCGGCTCAAGCAAATTTAAACAATATTATGCAATCATTCTCACAGTTTAATTTTTATCAGTTTGGCAATCGTTTTCGTATGCGGCGCCCGGCCAGTCTGGCTCATTTCTTGTACAATTTTATTCACCGGGTGTTTGATGAACGCAAACATATGGTGTGGAACGTGGAAGAGTTGGCTTCAATTTATCATTTTCCCTTGCCGACCACGGAAACGCCGAATATCCGCTGGTTATCGGCGCGTAAGGCGCCGCCGCCCAATGATATGCCCGCGGATGGTTTGGTATTGGGCTATAGCGAGTATCGCGGGCTTAAAAAGGTTATTCAGATGGCGCGCGCGGACCGGGCCCGTCATTTTTATATGATTGGAAAATCCGGCTCCGGTAAAAGCGTGTTGCTGGAAAATATGGCGGTGCAGGATATTCAAAGCGGCGAGGGCGTGTGCCTTATTGACCCGCATGGCGATTTGGTGGATGCCGTGCTGGCGCGCGTACCGGCATCGCGGGCGCCGGACGTGGTATTGTTTGATCCGACCGATACCGAGCGGCCCCAAGGCTTGAATTTGTTGGAATATGACCCGGCCTACCCGGAGCAAAAAACTTTCGTAATTAACGAAATGATTAAGATTCTGGAAAAGTTGTATGATTTAAAGCAGACCGGCGGCCCGATGTTTGAACAGTATATTCGCAACGCGATGCTGCTTATTATGGATGACCCGGATTCGGGCGCGACTTTAATGGAAATATCCAAAGTTTTGGCGGATGGCGATTATCGGCGCTATAAATTGTCCAAAATTAATAATCCGGTGGTGTATGATTTTTGGGTTAAGGAGGCGCAAAAAGCCGGTGGTGAGGCTTCGCTCGTCAATATGGTGCCTTATATTACTTCTAAATTAAATCAGTTTGTGGCTAACGATACGATGCGGCCCATAATCGGTCAAACCAAAAGCGCTTTTAATTTCCGTAAAATTATGGATGAGAGAAAGATTTTATTGGTTAAGTTAAGCAAGGGCAAAATTGGCGAACTCAATGCTTATTTGATTGGTTTAGTAATGGTGGGCAAAATTTTAGTGGCGGCTTTGTCGCGAACTGACGTGTCGGTTGATAAGCGGCCGGATTTTTATTTGTACATTGACGAGTTCCAGAATTTTATTACCGATTCAATTGCCACGATTCTTTCCGAGGCCCGCAAATATCGGCTTAATCTTATTATCGCTCATCAATATATCGGCCAGCTGGTGCATAATGACAAAGATACTCGTACTCGTGATGCCGTGTTCGGTAACGTCGGCACCCTGGTCAGCTTCCGTATCGGGGTGGAGGACGCCGAGTTTTTGGCCAAGGAATACGCCCCGGTGTTTTCATCCTACGATCTGATTAATCAGGAGCTTTATAGCGCTTACGCCAAAATGCTTATTAATAATACGCCGTCGCGGCCGTTCAATTTTCATACCTATGCTCCGGTTAAAGGCGACGCGCTGCTGGCGGAGAAAATTAAGCAGTTATCGCGCTTAACCTATGGCCGCTCGCGGGCTGAAGTTGAGCTGGATATAATAAACCGGTCTCGTTTACCCGCGACCGGCGCGGCGGAGTAGCCATTTTTTAATAATGCTGAAGAATCTCAATTCTTACCCAGTATAACTACTTTGTTATAGCTCGCTTTTAAAATAAAATTTATTAAACAAGTAAATAGCTTATACCACCGTTATCTCTTATTAATTATTTAGTCTAAGCTCGCTAAATTTTATTTAACAAAGTTGCTATACTGGGCTTAATTCGTGATTCTAGTCCTTCCCCTTTGTCGCTATGCCGTAAGGCCAGCCTACAATACAGCAGCCGCGTGAGCGCCCGGCGGGCACGTGCTGTGGGTCGGTGGCGCACCCGCCTGCCTAAGCCTGTACAAAGTAAACCCCGTTAGAAGTCTCCACTGGTGGTGGAGTATCCCGACAGCCATTGGGGTTACTTCTAACGGGGTAAACGATGTTATTAAATAGAAAACTACAACACTAATTAGCAATTATCGATTGTAAGAGGCCGATGGCGGGCAGGTAGCGTACTGAAGGAGGAGGACTGCTTCTGGGGTTGCACCACTTCTTATCTCAATTCTCAATTCTTAATTCGTGATTCCAATTCCATTTCCTACTTTTGTCATTCATACATTTGAGTTTGTCCGCCGGCCGGCGGAATTGGCTAAAGAATCTCAATAATGCTAGTCATTGTGCTGCTTTTATATTTTGCATTTAATATTTTTTTATTATTAGTTTTAATCACCTTTGCCTGGGGTGCCATTTCGGCCGCGCCTTTTTTGCCCATGCGTAAAAAAGATATCAATCGTATGTTGGGCTTATTAGAGTTGCGCCCGGGTGGGCCCTGTTATGAGCTTGGCTGCGGCGACGGCCGGCTATTAGTGGCGGTCGCGGAAAAGTATGGCGTGGAGGCAATTGGTTTTGAAGTGGCTATCTTTCCTTATCTAATTGCCCGGTGGCGCGCGTGGCGTTCGCCCCGGCGCCGGCTTATCAAAATTTACTGGCGCAGTTTCTGGCCGATAAAGTTATCCCCGGCGGCGGCGGTTATGTGTTTTTTATTGCCGGCGGCGATGAAGCGCTTGGAAAAAAAATTAACCCAAGAATTAAATCCCGGCGCCTTGTTTGTCAGCTATACTTTTCGTTTGCCAAATACCAAGCCGAGTTTAATTAACAGACCACTCCCGAGCGACGCGCCGATTTATCTTTATCGTTTTTGAATTTTGGTCCCAGCCCAAACAACTCCCTCCCTCTCCCTCTTTAAAAGAGGGAGGGTAAGCGCTTATCACCATATCCCTCTCTTATTAAGAATTTCCCATTCCCCCTCTTGTTAAGAGCTCCCTCTTTCCCCCTCTTGTTAAGAGGGGGTTAGGGGGAGTTGTTTACATTGTCGCCTGTCCCGATGACCGTCGGGATGACGTGGACAATCTTTTTTATAAAACAAAAAAGAAGCTGAACGCTTCTTTTAGTATTTTTTCACCTTCCTATTCTTAATCCTTTATTCCTAGTTTTGGCTGTCCTGCTTTTTAACTCAACAAGTGTTTTGGCTGAAATCAACTTTGCTTTGCGCAAAAAGTTCATTATTGGTACACCGCAAGTCATACACAGTGATGACCATTCCCAACTAGTACGCACATCAATTTTAGGCGCGCCTTCGGGAATAGTTTTTTTACAGCTATCACATTTATGAACTAACATGTTAGCGCAAAAATTAACGACTTAGTTCAATCCCTGCTTTGTTTGCCAATTGCTTAATCCAGCGCTCGTGAACATCTAACTCTTTGTACAAAGCTCGGTCAAGTTTATTTTCCACAGCTTCAAGCCTGTTTTTTATTTCAGCTACGTCAGTTTTAACCACAGCTAAATCATCTTTAACCACGGTTAAATCCTGCTTGGTAGCCGTACCGGCAAAGCCCTCGGCTATCATACGGGCTAATTCTTCATTGGTAACCTCTTTGTTCATACCTGGAAATGTTAATAACTTAGGTATGGTTAATTATAATACTTTGTACTTTGTTGTCAAAGTCACCCAGAATGATACCCCCTGCATTTTGTTTTTCCTCTCTTATTAAGAATTTCCCATTCCCCCTCTTTTTAAGAGCTCCCTCTTTCCCCCTCTTGTTAAGAGGGGGTTAGGGGGAGTTAGAGGAGTTATTCCAATTCTATTTTTACCCCGTTAGAAGTCTCCACCAGTGGTGGAGACTTCTAACGGGGTTTACAATTGACCGTATCCTTATTTTTTCCTACAATTCATCTGTTCCCTTTTAGTCATTTGGATTTTAGATTTGATTTGACATTTGTTATTTGAAATTTAAAATTACCGCCTCCTTGCCACTATGCTGGAGGAGGCGTGGCAGAGCGTAAGCCAGTTGAGCGTTAAATCCGCCCGTGCTGTGGGCGGTGGCGCACCCGCCTGCCTAAGCCTGTCCTTGGTAAATGATGCTATTAAAAGCCACGAGTAACATTAATTTATAACTATTGATTGCAGGAGGACTATGGCGGGCAGGTAGGGCGGATAGTGAGACTGGCGAGCACTGCAGTCTCCGTAAGCCGATGTGGCGATTCCGCGCCCCGCCCGCCTGCCTAAGCCTGTACAAAGTAAACGATGTTATTAAATAGAAAACTACAACACTAATTAGCAATTATCGATTGTAAGAGGCCGATGGCGGGCAGGTAGCGTACTCCGGAGGAGGACTGCTTCTGGGGTTGCATTACTTCTTATAAAGAAGTAATAATTAATAATATTATTCCTAATCCCCAATTCTATATTCGCCATTCGCTATTCATAATTCTAACTTTATGTTTATGTTCGCTAAGTTTATCCAAGATCGTTTCAAAGTTTTTTTAAGTCTAGCCGCTGTTATCATCATTGCCGCCGGCTTGGTTTGGTTTAATTCGGGCGGCCGCTGGCCGCAATTAGGCGGTGGCGCCAGCACCATAAAAGAAAATTTACTCCCTAAAGTATCGGTCAACTTAACATCCGAGCAGCGAACCAAGTTTGAAGAGGCTGTTAAAAAATATCAGGACCAAATTGCCCGCGGCGATTCACAAGGCGAGCGCACTATGCTCCGGCCTTATTTATATTTGGGCATAAATTATGAATCTTTGGGAGAGTTGGAGCTGGCGCGCCAGGCTTATTTAAAAGCCGCCGAGGTTAATCAGGCTTCGGATATCCCCTGGAGCAATTTAGGCTCGCTGTACCAGCAAATGAACAGCCTGCGCCTTGGCCAAGAGGCGCTGCTCACGGCCGTGCGGCTTAATCCGCAAAATTCTTTGGCTTGGCAAAAGCTGATTGAACTTTATTTTAAAATGAACGAAACCGAAGGCAATATTGAGGCGCTTTACCACCAAGCCATAACCAGTACTGACAGCAACATTGAGCTGGTGCGCGATTACGCCCTGTATTTGGAACAACTTGGCCGCCATAACGACGCGATAAAACAGTGGCAAATTATATTAGCTAAGACTAAGGAAAAACCGCAGATAGATGGTATAAAAGATAAAATCAACGAACTGCAGGCGAAGAGTAAATAGTAATAGCATAATCAATTTTACTAATTCGTAATTCGCTAATCGTTCTTCGCTACTCGTATTTAATATACGAACCCGCGAGTTGCGAATCCACGATAAACGATTATTAATTATTAAATTAAAAATTCAATAAAAATTAAAAATTTAAAATTAAAAATTACTGACCCCATTTTCCCCTTCCCCTTTGTCGCTATGTCGTAAGGTTAGAAACAAAATGGAACCTGAGCGAGTCAATCTGGCTGATGCGTGTTGTGGGCTTCTGGTGCACCCGCCTGCCCCGCTAAGCGGGGCCTGCCTAAGCCTGTACAAAGTAAACCCCGTTAGAAGTCTCCACTGGTGGTGGAGTATCCCGACAGCCATTGGGGTTACTTCTAACGGGGTAAACGATGTTATTAAATAGAAAGCTACAACACTAAGTAGCAATTATCGATTGTAAGAGGCCGATGGCGGGCAGGCCCGCCTGCCTAAGCCTGTACAAAGTAAACGATGCTATTAAATAGAAAACTACAACACTAATTAGCAATTATCGATTGTAAGAGGCCGATGGCGGGCAGGTAGGGCGGAAACTACAGGGGCATAATCGCTAGTGAATAAATTTGATCCAGTGATTAAGTGATTTAGTGTTCCAGTGTTATAGTGATATGGTATGGCCTATGGCGGAAGGAATTAAAAATTTAAAATTACTCTCCCGTGTCATTCTGAAGCCGATGTCCATCGGCTGAAGAATCTAGATCCTTCGTTCCGCTATCGCTCCACTCAGGATGACATCCACGTCATAGTGAGGCTACCTACTCTGTTATTCTGAACCTACTCCCACTTGTCATTCTGACCCCGCCAACGGCGAGGGAAGAATCTCTATTTCCCATTCGCAATTCGCAATTCGTGATTCGTAATCCTGATTCCGCCTGTGGATAAACCCCTCATTTGCCTCCTTTGACTATTCAGTTTATAATATAACCGTAGTCGCGTGGACTGCTAATTGTCGTAGGAAGGCGATAATTAAACAATTAAATTAAGTTTAAGCATTAAGTATGCGCTTAGAGCCAGTTGCAAATGGTTCTAAAATAGCTCTCGTCAGCGACGAACATAAAAGGTCGAGTAGTTTGTTGCCATTAAGCGAGGGTTTTTTGTTGCTTAAAAAACAAAAATAGTTATTTATACCTTCTACAGATAAAATCGTTTGTTATTTGCCTAAATCGATTGGCCGATAGCAAGCTAACTCCCTCCATCTCCCTCTTTAAAAAGAGGGAGAGCAGGTCGTCGTTCCTAATTATAATGCCTAATCCCTATCCGTACTTCCCCTCTTATCAAGAGGGGTTAGGGGAGTTGAGAGCTCATTATAATGCCTAATCCCTTTTTGGCACTTTGGGAATTGTGATTTATTTCCCGCTAAAGGCGGGTCGGCCGATGGCGGAAAGATTTAGGTTTTAGGATTTTATTCTTAATTCATAACTCTTAATTCGTATTCCCCCTCTTTTCAAGAGGCCACATCCGTTATTCCCCCTCTTTTCAAGAGGCCACATCCGTTATTCCCCCTCTTTTCAAGAGGGGCTAGGGGAGTTAAGAGTTAAAATGGTCAGGGGAGTTAAGATCTCCATCTGCCAAAACAAAAATTAATTTATCCTAATTATTATTAAGTTATAAACAATTATGTCTAAACAGTTTATTCTTAACCGCTGGCACAAATTGTCCATTGTTATGGTTATGACAGTGGCCATAGCCTTAAGCGGTTATCAGGCTTTAGCGGCCTTAACCTTTGACGCTACCAGCGTTATTGGTTCCACCACGTTAAGCCTAAGCGGCGCTGCTGGTTCGGCCATCACCGTTGGTGATGCTGCCCAAACCGGTACGATTAGCGTCGGCACATCTACCGGCGCTATGACCCTTAACTTGGGCACTGGCAACAGCACTAAGACCGTTGCTATTGGCACTGGTACTGGCATTGATACTATTAACATCGGTACCGGCGGCACACTGGCTGACATTATAAGAATTGGTGACTCGGTAGCTGACTTGGCTCTTACAGATGCTCAATGGGGAATCACCACTGCTGGTGCGGCAACATTTGTAACAGTAAATGGTAACACTATCTCTACTGGTACTGGTACATTAACTATCGGAGGTACTGGCTCCTTGATTACTACGGGTTCTTTCGCAACCACACTTGCATCGTCTGCTACAGCTACTTTGACACTACCAGGCGCATCAGGCACCTTGGCAACTCTGGCTGGCACTGAAACTTTGTCCGGTAAAACCCTAACTGCCCCTAAATTTGCTGACCTTGGTTTTATTGCAGATGAAAGTGGAGCCAAACTTCTTTCATTTAATTCCACCACAACCCCAGTCAATTACATGGAATTAAGTAATTCACCGGCCAATACTGCACTTACATTTTGGGCTAAAGGAGCATCTACTAACTTAAGTTTGACATTTCAAACAAAAGGAACAGGAACCTTTAGTTTTTACAATGATGTTGCCCTTGACGACACTATAGTACTAGCTCCAAAAATGGGAGGAGGTGCAGCTTTTTCTGGTATTATTACTACTGCTGATTTGACTGCAGAAAAAACTTACACATTTCCAGATGCTACAGGAGGTGTCGTAGTTGCAACTAATTCTGCAACCGCAACTCAAGCCTTGTTTGCCACAGCCACGTCTGGCGCTCCGGCATTCAGAGCGATTGCTTTGACTGATTTACCAACTCAGACAGGTACGGGCAACATTGTGCTTGCTACTGCTCCGAGCGTTACCACCTTGACGGTCGCTTCTGGTGGTGCTTCAATTACTGGCGGCCTTAACAACAACGCTGGCGGTATCACTAACGCTGGCGCCATTAGCGGCGCTTCAAGCGGCGCCTTTAGCGGTGTTGTTACCTTGTCAGGCAACGATCTTACTATATTAGCCGTTACCGGCGTACCAGCCGATGATGCGACGAGTTCACTGGTCCAATTAGGCCCGGCTATTGCTGGCGGTTCGGCCATCGGCACTTACTTGGGCTCTAATCCGGCTACTTTCACCGGCGACTTCATCAATTTACAGGTGGCTGGCGCAAGCAAGTTTAAGGTGACGAACGCTGGTGTTGTTACGGCAGTAACATTTGTCGGCGCTTTGACTGGCAACGCTTCCACTGCTACTAGCGCGACAAGCGCTACTAGTGCCACTACAGCAACTCATATCGCTGGTGGGGCCGCGGGAAGTTTGCCATATCAAACTGGCGCAGGAGCGACAAGTCTCTTGGGCATAGGTACGGCTAGCCAGGTATTGCGCGTTAACGCTGGCGCTACCGCTCCGGAGTGGGTAACTTTTATTGCCGCTTTGGATAATGCTTCTGCTTGGACCGTGGCCCAGAAACTAGACGCGGGCATTACCGTTGATACCACTAACTTTACGGTTGACGGCACAACTGGCGCAGTTCACACGGCTGGCAATTTCGATGTCGCAACTAACAAGTTCACCGTTGCTGCGGCTTCGGGAGATACTCTTATTGCCGGAACCTTAGGTGTCACTGGCGCTATCACGGGTAGCTTGACTGGAAATGCCGCGACAGTTACTAATGGAGTTTATACAACCAACAAAGACGCAACAGGCGGCGTGGCCGGACTCACCTTATTCAAAATTAACTTCAAGAATGCGGCGAATACATTTACTAACTTCTTTACCAATACCACAACTGCGGCAAGGACTTACACCTTCCAAGACCGTGACGGCACGATTGCTGACGACACAGATTTAGCATTAAAGGCAAATATAGCTTCTCCTACTTTCACCGGCACAGTTACTATCCCCACGCCATTTACCCTTGGGGCGGTAAGCGTTCTTCCAACTGGCACGGAACTTAATTTTGTAGATGGAGTTACATCGGCAATCCAAACACAATTAGATGCAAAGCAAGGAACATTAACTAATTCCGCAGGATTACTTGCCGCTCTAAGCGATGAAACTGGAACAGGGTTGGCAGCGTTCAATACAAATCCAACTTTTGCGGGACAAACTAAAAAATCTGTACAGGCCGGTATCACAGCTTTTGCCACCGGCGGACAAACTAATGCTGTAGCCATTACCGCAGACATTGCCGAAGTTACGACCGTAGGCACCGCAGCTGATTCGGTTAAGCTCCCAGTCGCTGTTGCGGGTATGCAAATCACCGTGATTAACAAAGCTGCCACAAACTCCATGGGTTTGTTTCCTGGCGCTGGTGGTAACATCAATGAAGCCGGTCTCAATCTTGTGTATAATGTGGCTGCAAAAGTTAAGGTAATCTGTACCGCCATAGACGCTGTTGCTTGGGAATGCCAGAAGATGGCTCGCTAAGCGTGGATGTTAATCTATCTTATTTAATTTAAATATCTAATTAACAAACCACGCCTATGTATAAACGATTAAATATGTCACCGCCGGGGAAATGGCGGGGTACGCGGCTGGCCAGCGTTATCGCCGTTCTGGCAGGCGTGCTTCTGTTAACTAACTCGGCGCAAGCGGCTTCGGCCTTAAACTTTACGACTGATGCGAATGTAACAATGGCCACGCAAGCTATCACCCTGAACATTATAGCCGGTTCAGGCGCGAATAGTGTTGTTGTTACTGCCAATACGCTGACGGTTACGGTGCCGTCTGGCAGTACCTTTGTGGTGCGCAATACTGATAAACGCACACTGTCCAATGACCAAAGTATTGCCACCAATTGTACAGCGAATTATTCTGAACTGTCCTTTGGCGCGCCTTCTGGTACCGTAACCGTGGTAATCACCCCGGCCTCTAGCGGTACTTGTACCGTAACTCCGCCCAGTGGCGGGGGAGGCGGCGGCGGCGGCCCGGCGGCATCCGCCTCAACCGTGCCGACTGGAACATCTATCTCTATTGCCAGTGGTGCGGCGCAAGCTATCACCACCAGCGTCACCTTAACATTGGCGGCTACCGGCGCCACGCAAATGGCGATTTCCAACACTTCCGAGTTTACTAATGTGTCGTTTGAAACTTACGCCACCAGTAAAGCTTGGACCTTGCTTAGCGGTGACGGTGTTAAAACCGTGTACGCCAAGTTCCGTTCCTCGTCCGGCGATGTATCAGCCGCGGTCTCCGATACGATTACTCTTAATACCAGTGGCACGGCTACACCCGCGGACATCGCGCCCACTACTGTAACGCCACCGGTCACTACACCGGCTCCGGTTACGCTACCGGCAACCGGGGATGAACGGGCCCAGCAGGTAGTAACGATTGGACAGGAGGCGAGCACTGTGTCCACTAATTCCGCCGAATCTTTGGCTCAAGCCGTGGGCAAGTCGCGCGATAAAGGCTTAGAGCAACGATACGAATCAACTATCGTGGCTCGGGTGGTCGTCGCCAATACACCGGCGGCTGATAAGGCCAAGGTGTTAAGCTTCGTCACCTACGGCACGCCTACCACCACCATTCTGGGAGCCGGCGAGCGGGCTGGCGTAGTCAACAGTTTCCGCGCCGCCTTTGGCAAAGTGCCAACCGCCGAGAGCGATTGGGCTGATGTTATCAAAATTGCCAATGGCCGCTTCCCCGGTACGCTCAATGTGGCGC
>Ga0265296_1003026_pt1 | contig 16135 bp, 11 predicted proteins | sample MunlanPumphouse1_FD_189073 | JGI IMG/M metagenome (GOLD analysis project Ga0265296, IMG submission 189073) | Groundwater microbial communities from a municipal landfill in Southern Ontario, Canada - Pumphouse #1 | ecosystem: Environmental > Aquatic > Deep subsurface > Groundwater | place... | reverse complement strand
AGAACCCTAGTGCCTCCTTCAAGGACCGGGGTATGGCCGCGGCCTTGAGTTACCTGAATTTCCTGGTGAAGCAGCCCGGCGCGGGGAAGATGCTGGCCATCTGCGCCTCCACCGGCGACACCTCCGCGGCCGCGGCCCTGTATTCCGCCTACCTGGGTGAGAGAATAGCCTCCGCGGTGCTCCTGCCCCACGGCAAGGTCACGCCCCAGCAACTGGCCCAGCCCCTGGGCAGCGGCGCCCGCGTGCTGGAGGTCCCCGGCGTCTTCGACGACTGCATGAAGGTGGTGGAGAACCTGGCGGACAACTACCAGGTGGCCCTGCTCAATTCCAAAAATTCCTGGCGCATCCGGGGCCAGGAGTCCTATGCTTTTGAGATCGCCCAGCGCTTTGATTATGACTTGACCAAAAAGGTGGTGGCGGTGCCCATCGGCAACGCCGGGAACATCACCGCCATTATGCAGGGTTTCCTGAGGCTTCTGGACTTAGGGGTCATCGAGGAACTGCCCCGGGTGTTGGGGGTGCAGTCCCGCCACGCCAACCCGGTCTTCCGCTATTACCTGGAGCCGGATAAAGGGAAGCGGGTCTTTCAACCCGTGACCGTCCAGGCCAGCGTGGCCCAGGCCGCGATGATCGGCAATCCCGTATCCATGCCCCGGGTCATCCGCCTGGTGGATGAATACACCCGCCGGGCCGGAACCGGCGCGGTGGCGGTGGTGCAGGTCACTGAACAGGAAATCATGGACTCCATGCTGCTCGCCAACCGGCACGGCCACGTCTCCTGCACCCAGGGGGGCGAATCCCTGGCGGGTTTTAGGGCGGCCATCAGGGAAGGTATTTTGTCTACAGACGAAGTGGGGGTCCTGGACGCCACGGCCCACCACCTGAAGTTCATCGGCTTCCAGCAGATGTACTTCGACAACGCCTTCCCCCCGGAATTCGAGGTGACGCCGAAGCCGGAATACCAGAACCGGCCGCAACTGCTGACCCCGAAAACCGAGGACCCGGAAAAGAAGACCCAGGACTTGGCAGAGCAAATAGCCACACTTTTGAATTTAACTCCTAAAAATTAAAGGATGTTAAAATGAAAGTGAACCCTTGGATTTATATTATAGTGGGTGTCTTCGGCGTGGCTATTTTCACAATTTTGGCTGGTTACGGCTGGCTTAAACTTAAACAAGAATCCGAACCACTAAGGGGCAAAATAAGTGGAAAAATATTAGATGAAACAAAACCATATATTCTTAATTTTGGGAATAACTTTAGGGAATTTAATGGTAACATCTTGAAGCAAGGTATTAATTTGGCCAAATTATCTGTAGTTTATATTGAAGGGGTTAATATTCCTATTAAATTATATTCTGAGAATAATAGATTACTAATTGATGCGACTATTTATGATAAGAATAATACAATTATTGGCCAGATCATTCGGAATGAATGGGAAATAATTAGAGGTAATATTCGTGATAGAAATTATTCAATTAATGCTTTTGAAATAATTGATAATGAGAATAAGCCAGTGCTTCAAATATATTTAGGTGAAGGGAATAATATATTTTTTGGGGGTTATTTCTATAACGCTAATGAAAAAAAATATTACTATTCAACTGAGGGAATTACGTATATCGAATCCCCGATGAAGACAATATTTAAATATCCAAGTTCAAAATATTTAGGCAAATTGAATGATCCAGATAATTTACCGAAATTTCCCAAAAATTAATTATTTTTAAGGGGATGGGGTAAAGGACCACTGACCCATCAGGTCCACCTCCCCCACCAACATATCCACAATCTACAAACCTATGGATAACGCCTATTTTGACAATTATTGTTTCGTCTGCGGCCAGGACAACCCCTGGGGGTTGAAGATCGCGGTGCGTTATGATGAGGCTGAGATGACCGCGGCCACGGAATTATCGCTTCCCAAAGAATACCAGGGCTGGACCGACGTCATCCACGGCGGTATCCTGTCCACCCTGCTGGATGAGCTGATGGCCCACGCGGTCTGGAAATTCGCGGGGCCGGGGTTGACCTTAGGGATGGAAGTGCGGTTTCACGCCCCTCTAAAACCGGGGGAAGCCATCCAGGTGCGGGGCGTGCTCAAAACCCCCAACGGCAAACGCCGTCAAGCGGAAGCCGAAATTATCCGCCTTCAGGATGGCCAGCGCATCGCTTCGGGCAAGAGCCGGTTTCTGCTCCTGGAGCCGAACAAGGCCGAATAGGCCGGTGGCCCATAATTATCGGGGGTGCCATGCACGCCCTTGGCCGCAGCCATGAGCCGCCCCGGGTGCAGCAACAAATCTTCTCCCTGCCCAACTATTCAAAGCAGTTGCTCTTGAGACTTTGGCTCTCATAAATAGAAAAGTTCCCTCGAAGCCGTAATCTTAACTTGGAACCTTGAACTTGGAACTTGGAACTTTTCAAAGGATGTAATGGTATATAGATGTTGGAAGTGACCATCCTCATGGTGGGCAAGACCCGGGAGGCCTTCATCCAGGAAGGCCTGGCCTTCTATGAGAAACGGCTCCGGCCCTTCCTGAAACTCAGCCTGAAAAGCGTACGCGCGGAAAAAGAAGAGGGCAGCCTGCCCCCGGACACCATCAAGGCCCGGGAAGGGGAGCGGCTCCGGGCCGCCATCCCTCCCAAAACTTACGTGGCGGCCCTGGACCCCCGGGGCAAAGAATTTACCTCGGAAGAATTCGCGGCCTGGCTTGCCAAAAGGGAAGAAGAGGCCCGGCCCCTTTGCTTCCTCATCGGCGGCCACCTGGGGCTGGACCGGGCCGCCCTGGACCAGGCTCAGGAGCGCCTGGCCGTCTCCCGCCTCACCCTCACCCATGAGCTGAGCCGCCTGGTCCTCCTGGAACAGCTCTACCGGGCCGCGACCATCAAAACCGGCCACCCTTATCATGTGTAAAAAGTAGGGGCGAACCTTGTGTTCGCCCGTAAACAGCGGGGGCGAACACCAGGTTCGCCCCTACAAAGATATGCTTTTGATAACGAAATGATATTAGATACCCAGCACAGGCGAGACGCCTGTGCTACCGGCCCATAGCACCCTCCCTACAAAACCTCACACAGCCTGTACTTCTTTCAGGCCCGGAACTTCCTTCATAAGCATGCGTTCGACGCCCTGTTTCAGGGTCATCTGGGACATGGGGCAGCCTTTGCAGGCGCCGGTGAGGCGCACTTTGACGATGCCGTCGGTGATTTCCACGAGTTCGATATCACCGCCGTCCCGTTGCAGCAGGGGGCGGATTTTTTCCAGGGCTTTCTCAACAGCTTCTTTCACTTAATGCCTCCCAGAGGATAATTAGTACCTATTAAAAAATTATAATCACCTGCGGCATGAATGTAAAGATGGGTTAGCTGCAGTTGACTTGGGTTAGTTAAATATCAGGTGGATCGACAGCAATTGCCAAATACCTATGGGGTTGGGGGAGGATTGTAAGCGGGCCCACGGCCCTAAGCCCCCTCCCCCACTCATCATTTTCCCACCGCCAGGACCCCGGCGCCATCGATCTGTCCGGCTTTTAAAAGTTGCAGGGCCCGGTTGGCCTCTTCCAGGGGAAAGGTGGTCACCTGCGGCAGGATGGGGATGCGGGCCGCCAGTTCCAGGAGTTCCCGGCCGTCTTCCCGGGTGCTGGCGGTCACGGAGCGCAGGGTCTTTTCATAATATAAATCCTGGTCATAGTCCAGTTTGGGGATGGCGGTCATGTAGATGCCGGCCAGGGCCAGGGTCCCGCCCCGGTCCAGGTGTTTCAAGGCCTGGGGCACGAGAATTCCCGCGGGCGCGAAGATGATGGCGCTGTCCAGTTTGCCGGGGGGCTGGTCCTGGGCCTGTCCCACCCAGGAGGCCCCCAGTTGCCGGGCCAGTTCCTGGTGGCCGGGACCCCGGGTGAATACCAAGATTTCGCAGCCCCAGTAGCGGGCTATCTGGATGGCGATATGGGCCGAGGCCCCAAAGCCATAGAGCCCCAGGCGTCCGCCGGGCTGAATGCCGCTTAAACGCAGGGCCCGGTAGCCGATGATGCCCGCGCACAGGAGGGGGGCCGCGGCCTGGTCCGGAAAACCAGCCGGCAGGGGATAGGCGAAATCTTCATGGGCCGTCAGCAGTTCCCCGTAGCCGCCGTCATGGTGCAGACCGGTGAACCGGGCCTGCTCGCAGAGATTTTCCCGGCCCTGGCGGCAAAAGCGGCACTGGCCGCAGGTGTGGTAGAGCCAGGCCAGGCCCACCCGGTCCCCGGTCCGGTAGCGCGCCGCGCCCGGACCCCGGTCCACTACCCGGCCCACCACTTGATGGCCGGGAATGAGGGGCAGCTGCGTCAAAGGAAGCTCCCCTTCCACGGTATGCAAATCAGTATGGCAGATACCGCAGTAGTCCACCTTCAGGAGTATCTGGCCCGGGCCCGGCACCGGCGCGGGCAGTTCCGTGAGACGGAGGGGATTTTCGAGAACAGGCGCGGGAAATTCCAGGAGCATGGCTTTCATGGGTCCAACCTTTCTGGCGCGGTTATCTTTCTTAACATAGGCGCTCCGGAAGGTAGAGGCAATCCCCGGGGTTGATAATCTCCGTGTCTTAACTTGCCAATCGTCTTGAACTCCATTATATTTTAACTGGTTAAGAAGCAGCGCGGACAATAGTGTGAGGTGGGCATGGCCGAAAAAGAAAATAATAAGTTTTCCCCCCGGGTAACCCTCTGGTACGTCCTGGCGCTGATCATGATCTTGGTGCTGACCCAGCAATATTTCGCCGTCAGTAAGCAAGAGAGCATCAATTATAGTGATTTCCGGAAGTTAGTGGAGATCAAAGGCGTTGATGACCTGGTGATCAGCTCGGACAAAATCGAAGGGCGTTTGCTGCCCGAAGGAGTGGCATATCTCAGCAAGAGCCGGAAGGACCCCAAACTCCCGGAAAAGTTAAAAGAGCTGTATAAAAATGAACCGATGTTCTCCGCGGTACGGATTGAGGACCAGGGGCTGGTGAACCTCCTGGGCCAACAGGGCCTTAAGTACCGGGCCGTCCAGGAAAAAACCTGGCTCACCGGCCTCCTTTCCTGGATCCTGCCCACCCTGCTGTTGGTGGTCATCTGGGTCTATTTCTTCCGCAAGATCGGCGGCGCCGGGACCGGGGGCCTGATGTCCGTGGGCAAGAGCAAGGCCAAGCTCTACATGGAGGACGAGACCAAGGTCACCTTCGCGGACGTGGCCGGCGTGGAAGAGGCGGAAGAAGAACTCAAGGAGATCATCGAGTTTTTAAAGACGCCCGCCAAGTTCCAGGCCCTGGGGGGCAACATCCCCAAAGGGGTGCTGGTTTTAGGGCCGCCGGGCACGGGCAAGACCTTGTTGGCCCGGGCCGTGGCCGGAGAAGCCGGGGTTCCTTTCTTGAGCCTGAGCGGCTCCGATTTTGTGGAGATGTTCGTAGGAGTGGGCGCGGCCCGGGTGCGTGACCTCTTTGCCCAGGCCCAGGAAAAGGCCCCGTGCATCATCTTTATCGACGAACTGGACGCGGTGGGCAAGGCCCGGGGCTTGAGCCCCATGAGCGGCCCGGAGGAGCGGGAAAACACCCTGAATCAGCTGTTATCGGAGATGGACGGCTTCGACACCCGCAAGGGGGTGATCATTATGGCCGCCACCAACCGCCCGGAGATCCTGGACCCGGCCCTGGTCCGCCCCGGGCGCTTCGACCGCCATATCCTGGTGGACCGCCCTTCCCTCAAAGGCCGGGAAGATATTCTGAAGATTCACACCCGGCGGGTCAAACTCTCCCCGGAAGTCAACCTGTCCACCCTGGCCGCCCGCACCCCCGGCATGGTGGGCGCGGACCTGGCCAACATCGTCAATGAGGCGGCGCTTCTGGCGGCCCGGAAAGACAAGACCGCGGTGGAGATGGATGATTTCGAGGAGGCCATTGACCGGGTGGTGGCGGGCCTGGAGAAGCGCAACCGGGTGATGAACCCCCGGGAGAAGGAGATCGTGGCCTACCACGAGACCGGCCACGCCCTGGTGGCAGAGGCCCTGCCCACCACCGACCCCGTGCACCGGGTGTCCATCATCCCCCGGGGCATCAGCGCCCTGGGTTACACCATGCAGCTGCCCACCGAGGACCGCTACCTGATGACCAAGACCGAGCTGGAGGAACGCATGGCGGTGATGATGGGGGGCCGGGTGGCGGAGGAGCTGCACTTCCAGGAGATTTCCACCGGCGCCCAGAACGATCTCTTCCGGGCCACGGACATCGCCCGCTCCATGGTGCGGGAATACGGCATGAGCGAGAAACTGGGGCCCATGACCTTTGAACGGGAGCGGCGGCCCCTGTTTCTGGAGACCATCATGCCCCCGGGCACCAAAGATTATAGCGAGGCCACGGCCCAGGAGATCGATGAGGAGGTGTCCGGTCTGGTGGAGCGGGCCCATCGCCGGGCCCGGGAGATTCTGGAACAGCGCCTGACCACCCTGGAGCAGGTGGCCCAGGTCCTCCTGGAAAAAGAGGTGATCGAGGGCGACGAGCTGCGGCAGTTTTTGAACAACACCGCCAAGCAAGACTCCTCTCCTGACCAGGATAAAGAAGATCCAGGCAAAAGTTAGCCCTTCTGTCATTCTCAGGGAGCGAAGCGACCGAAGAATCTAAAAGATACGAGATTCTTCCCTTTATCTGAAAATGCCTCCGGTGGGGCGGTCCTCTGGGCCCGCCCATTTTAGGGCGGCCAGGGACGGCCGCCCCACCAATCATAACCGCCGCGGGCGGCGGTTCGACATTTTCCTGTGGCGTTGTGACCCTCCAGGTCATGGATCTGCGCGCAGAAGGACAAAATTAGTTTTGGCGAGTTCTCTTGAGGAGTTGGGGGCCGGGGATGATAAATCCCGGCATCCTCTCCTCCAAGGCTATGCATGGCCCGTCACCATTTCCCCGCCAGCGCCGCGTTACAGGATTATCTCCTCCAGGAGGCTCGTCCCGGCACCCTGGTCCTGGTCCCCCACCAGCGCCTGGCCCAGCAGGTGTGGCGCCGGCAACGCCGGTGCGCCCTGGAGCGGGGCCTGGCCGCCTGGGAGCCCCTGCCCCTGACCACCCTGGGAAACTGGTGGGCCGACCTCTGCCGTTCCCTGTGGCTCCCGGAGGCCCTGATTTCCCCCCTGCAACGCCTGGTTTTTTGGCGGCGCGCCCTGGAGGCCGGTCCCCCCTTGGAGGGCCTCGTCCCCGACCTGGAATGGGCTCAGGCCCTGGATGAGGCCTATTCGCTCCTGGCCAGGCACCGGCTGCTCCTACCGGAACCTGATCCCCATGATCCCCCCCTGGTGGCCTGGCGGCGGCGGCTCATGGGCCTCTTTCAGGAAATTGCCCGGGCGGCAGGCTGCCTCCCCGGCGCGGAGTTGCCCGCCTACCTCCTTAAGTCCCTGGAAGAGGGCAAGATATCCTTACCCCAGAGAATCCTGATAGTGGGCCTGGAGACTCCGGCCCCGGTGGAGGAGGCCTGGCTCCAGGCGCTGGCCCGGCGGCTGCCGGTCAGGTATCTTCAGGTAAAGGGTAACCCGGCCGCGGTCCGGCAGGCCGTGGTCCTGCCCGATAAGCGCCAGGAAGTGGAGTGGGCCGCGGCCCGGCTGCTGCAGTTGGCCGCAGACGGCATACCCCTACACCGCCTGGCCCTCACCTCCCCGGCCCTGGACACTTATCTCCCGGAATTGCGGCAGGCGCTCTCTGAGCTACTCGGCCCCCATGCAGCCCAGGACGCCCAGGCCTACAATTTTTCCCAGGGGCCTCTGCTTGCGGCCACGCCTCTCTGGCACGCGGCCATGCTGCCCTTGAAATTTGCCAGCGCCGGGGAACTCCGGGAAGACCTGGTGTCCCTCCTCCTTTCCCCCTACTTTCGGGTATTCCAGGCCCATCAGCCGCATCTGCCCTTATGGGACCGGGTCTTCCGGGACCACCGGCTGGAGCGGGGTTGGGAGGGTTTAAGTCGGGTGGCGGCCCAGACCGACCTCGCCGCAGACGCGGCCGAGGTGCTGGCCGTGCTGGACCAGGCGTGGCGGCTCCTCCGCCCGGACCCGGCCACCGGCCCTGAATGGGTGGCCCGGCTGCGGCGGGTCTGGCAACTCCTGGGCTTCCCCCATGGTCTGGAGGAAGCCGCAGCCGGTCAATTCCGCCGTATTTCCGCCCTGCTCGATGAATTGGCAGGGGCCCTGGCCTCCACCTCCCTGACCGGACCGGAGTTCCGGGACTGGCTGGCCCTGGGGGCCCGCCAGGTCCTTCTCCCGGGAGAAGGGGTGCAGGACGCGGGCCTCCAGGTCCTGGGCTTACTGGAGATGCGGGGCTTGGACTTCGACCGGGTGCTCTGCCTGGGCATGAATGCCGGGGTCTTCCCGCCGCCACCCAGGCCCCTGCCTCTGCTCAGCGCCCAGGAAAGGCAAAAAGTCCTGGGCGGGACTTATCAGAGCCAGCACCTATTTGCCCGGGAACTATTCGACACTTTTCTGGGCACGGCCCCGCAGATCACCCTGACCCGGCCCCGGGTAGCGGACCAGGAAGAGTGCGTGGCCACCTCCATGTTCCTGGGAAGCTGGGACGACGACAAGATTGCGCCCTTAAGCCGGCCCCATCCGGCCTGGCTGCGGTCCCCCGGGGTGCGGGCCGCGTTTGCCGCGCCTGCGAGCCCCGGCCCCCAGACGGCAGAGACCGCTCTGGCCATCGGCCTCCCGGAGGAGGTCTCCCTGACCCAGGCCCAGACCGCGTTGGCCTGCCCCTGCCGGTTCCTCCTGGAGGTACTGCTGATCATCAAAGAACTCCCAGAAATCGAAGCGGGGCTTTCCCCCGCGGAACGGGGTGACCGGTTACATAAAGTGCTGGCCCGGTTTGCCGGGGATTTTAAGAAAATTCTGGATCAGCAAAAGGTGTGGGACCAGGAGCAGATGGAGGAGGCCGGGAAGTTGCTGGCAGCCACGGCCCGCCGTCTCCTGGAAGACCGTTTGACCGATCTCCACTGGCAGGCGGAAAGGGACCGCTGGCTGGGAGAGGGCGGCCTGCTGTGGGCCTGGCTCGACCTGGAGCAGGCGCGTTACCACCAGGGCTGGCGCTGGCTGGCCCTGGAGGAGCGTTTTCAGAACCTGACGGGCCGGGGCTGGCCTTTCCGTCTCCAAGGCCGCATCGACCGCATCGACTATCACCGGGACCGGGGCCTGATCCTGTGGGATTACAAGTCCGGGGAAATCCCCAAGGCCAAGCAGGTCTTTGTGGACCGGGAAGAATTCCAGCTCCCCGGCTATCTGGCCGCGGTCAAGCAGGGACGGGTGGACGCGGCCAAAGGGGAGGCCGCTCTTACGGCCGGGTATATCGGCCTGAAATCCACGCGCCAGAAGCATTTGCAGCACGAGGATTTTCCTAAGCAGGCCGGGGAATGGCCGGAGGTGATGGCGGCCTGGGCGGAGCGGCTGGCGGCCTTAGGAAGGCGCCTGGCCGCGGGGGATTTCAGCCCCCAGCCCGCGCCTGCGCCCCGGGGCAAGAACGCCGGGGCCTGTCAGTATTGTCCCTACCGGTTGATTTGCGGCTTCCTGCCTCCGGAGGCCGCCACGGACGAGGAAGAAGGGGAGTGAGGGACCACTCCCTGGATCGGCAACCCGGGAGTTTGTGTGCGTCCTACGCACCAATAATTATGTCTAAATGATGCAGCATAGTTGGCGCGTAAGACGCGCCCCACAACTGCGAACGAGGAAATAAAGGCGATGAAGGGTCAACCCCTTGATCAGGAAGCCCGGGAGCGGGCCTTGAGCCCCCGGGAGAGCTTCCACCTGGAGGCCCCCGCGGGCTCCGGCAAGACCTCGGTGCTCCTGGCCCGGTTTCTCACGCTCCTGGCCAGGGTGGACGCGCCCGAGGCCCTGCTGGCCCTGACCTTTACCCGCAAGGCGGCAGGCGAACTGCGGGCCCGGGTGATGGACCTGCTCTGGCGGCGGCAGGACCCGGACCCCGGCGCCTCTCCCTGGGAGCATCTTCTGCAAAAATTGGCAGATCAGGTCATCCGGCACTATGACCAAAAGGGCGCGCTCCAGGAACTCCTGGCCCCGGAGCGCCTGCCGATCATGACCTTCCACAGCTTCTGCGCCCAACTCCTGCCCTACGCCCCCCAGGAGGCCGGCGCGCCCCTGGAGTTCAGGCTGCTGGAAGAAGACGAGTCCCGCTGGCTGAAACAGGAGGCCCTCGATGAACTGCGGCGGCGTTTGTCCGCCCGTTCCTCAACGGACCCGGCCCGCCAGGCCCTGGTGCGGCGGCTGGTGCGCCTCAACAACAGCTGGCCCCGCCTGGCCCGGGAGTTAAGCGATCTTTTGGGACGCCGGGACTGCCTGGAGGAGTTCCTGGAGATGGCCCACGGCAGCCGGAACCCGGCCCGGTATGAGGAGTTGCTCGCGGCGCGCTTCCACTTCCTGCTGTCACCATTATTGGCAAATATGGCCGTCAGCCTGGCCGCCAGCGAACTGGGGCGGTCCTGGCCGGATTTCCGGCAAGCCCTACAAGGCTCTGACCTGGGGGCTCTTCTGCCTGGGCAACTTCCCGGCCCCGACCCCGGGGACCTGGCCGGCTGGCAAGCCCTCGCCGGGGTTTTACTTACCAAAGACGGCGACCTGCGCAAAGCATTCACCCCCAAGCTGGGGTTCCCGGATGGGTTTAAAAATACCCCCTGGCCGGGGCTGATCCACCAACTCCCGCCAGCCCTGGCCGCGGAACTGCAGCAGTGCCGGAACCTGCACCCCGCGGCCACCCGGCCCGAGGAGGTGGCGGCCCTGCAAGACCTGGTCATTCTCCTGGGGGAAGCCCTGGGCGTCTATGAGGAGTTGTGCGCCCAGAGACGGGGCCTGGACTTCATCGCCCTGGAGCAGGCCGCGCTGCGGCTGCTCGCGGCAGCAGACCCCAGCGACCTGCTCCTGCGCCTGGACCGCCGCCTCACCCATCTTTTGGTGGATGAGTTCCAGGACACCAGCGAGGCCCAGATGACCCTGCTCTGCCGCCTGCTGGAGGGCTGGGAGAAGGGGACCGGCCGCACCCTGATGGTGGTGGGGGACCCCAAGCAATCCATCTACGGCTGGCGCCAGGCCAAGGTGCGCCTCTTTCAGGAGTCCCGCCGGGGACTGCCCTGCCGGGAGGCCGGGACCTTTCCCCTGGAGGGGCTGCGCCTGACCACCAATTTCCGGGCCTCCCGCACCTTGATCGGTTGGGCCAACGCGGTCTTTGGGCAGACGGTCATGGCCGGGGCCACCCAGGAAGGGGTGGCCTTCCATGCCGCCACCCCCGGGCCGGCCGCGGCGTTTGGCGACTCCCCGGAACTTGCCCTGTTTGCCGAGGCGGAGAACCATACCGCCCGTGCTGCGGAGGCCCGCTGGCTGGCCCGGGAGGTGGCCCGGGCCGCAGCCGACCTGGCGGAGGGGGGAAAAATCGGCGTTCTCCTCTTCGCGCGCACCCATTTGCGCACCTATCTGACGGCCTTTCAGGCCGCGGGCCTGGCCGTCAAGGTGAAAGAGGGTCTGAAGCTGGCGGACAGCCGGGTGGTGCAGCACCTCCACAACCTGGCCCGGGCCCTGGTGCGTCCCCAGGACGGGGTAGCCTGGGCCGGGGCTCTCCGGGGACCCTGGGCCCAGGTCTCCCTCGGCCTTCTGACCCAAATGGCCCTGACTCCCGGGGACCTGTGGCCGGAAAAACTCCGTTGGTTCTTGGGGGAAAGCCTTTGTACGCCAGACTTGCCAAAAATTATCGAAGGTTTGTTGGCCGCCCGGGCCCAGGTGGGGCGGCGGTCCCTGATGGAGATTCTCCGGGATTTTCTGGAGGCCACGGGCGCCTGGCCGGGTCTGGCAGCAACGGAGGGACCCGGCGGGGTGGCCAATGCCCGGGCTTACCTGGAGCTGCTCGCGGCCGCGGAAGCGGGGCTTCCCGAAGCCACCTTCATCAAAGCCGAATTCAATCTCCCGGAGGCCTTCCAGCCTCCGGACCCCCGGGCCATGGATTCCCGGGTGGAGGTGCTCACGGTCCACGGGGCCAAGGGCCTGGAGTTCGACCAGGTCTTTCTCCCCTTCCTGGATTGGCAACCGCTCAAAAATGAGAGCAAAACGCCGCCCTTTCTGCTCGAGGAGATTCCCGGCTCCCGGCTCCACGGCCTGGCCCTGGCCCGGGCCTACCACCAGGACAAGCAGAGCTCCCTCTACGTCCTGCTCCGGCACCTGCAGGCGCGCCGGGTCCTGGAGGAGGCCCGCCGGGTCTTTTATGTGGCCGTAACCCGGGCCCGGCGGCGTCTGGTGCTGTCCGCGGTGATTAAACAGGATAAAAAAGAGAAATTCGCCCCCCCCGGGGACAGCCCCCTGGGGTGGCTCTGGCAGCATTATTCGTCACCGGCCCCCAGTCCCGGCGCGGCCCTGACCTGGCCGGAGCCGGACCTGCGGGTGGAACTTGTCTTCCAGGTCCCGGCTCCGCCCCCCTCGCCCCAAGAGACTTGGGACCTTCCTCAGTGCCTGGACTTCCAGCCGGAGGCCCTGCCTTACCGCTTGGAATTTCCTTCCCAGTTGGTGGAAAGACCCGAGTCGGCTGCGCGTTATTCCGGGGGCCCCGCAGACGACACCCCCCGGGTCCGGGGAGAGGTGACCCATCGTTTGATGGAGACCTTGAGCAAAAGAGAGGCCCTGCCGCCCCCCGCCGCGGTGGCCGCGGCCTTGCGCCAGGGGGGGATAACCGGGGAGGCTGCCGCCCTTCTCGCGCCGGAGATTCTGGCGGAGGTGGCGGCCTGCCAGCAGGAGCCTTTTCTGGCGGGACTTTTGGCCGCCGCCGCGCCACCGGTAAGCGAATGGCTGGTGGAGGCGGAAGCAGGCCCCGGCCTCATCCGCCGGGGCCAGATCGACCTCCTGGCCTTTGACGGCAAGGCTTGGTGGCTCCTGGATTACAAAACCTCCCGCCCGGAGCCGGGGGGAGATTGGCAGGATTTTCTCCGCGGGGAGACGGAAAAATACCGGCCCCAACTGTTGGCTTACCGGGAGATGGCCGCCAAAGCCAAGGGGTTAAGGCCGGAGGAAATCAGGTTGGCGCTCTATTTTACCGGGGTCAGACAAAAAGCAGAACTTTGACAGGAGGAATCTCCCATGTTCTTCAGGAATTATAAAAATAAAGGTTTTCGGCCTTGGGTCTGGTTGGCCCTCCCCCTGATTTTCTGTATGGTTACCTGTGCCGCGGCCCAGGGAAAACCGGGCGCCTGGCTGACCTATAAAGGCGCCTGGTTTTCCGTCAGCTATCCGCCGGGGTTCACGGTGCGGCCAGGGCAAAAAAGCGCCACCAGCGTCCAAGGATACGACAGCGTTTTTTTCCGGTCCCCGGATGGGCAGGTGGAATTTTATGTCTTTTCTCCCCAATGGCTGGGAGACCTCAGAGGGATTGAGGTGAACCCGGCAACTGAGATCCTGGCGGACGAAAAAAAGGAACAGGGAAAAGGCAAACGGGTCCGCTGGTTCACCATCAGGGCGAAAGACCGGAGCTACTCCAAAAGCTTTGTTGATGAGATTACCGATAATAACACCAGGACCGTATTCGGCATTATCTATCGGGACCAGAACGCCTACCAAAGGCACCGGCAGGATTATCTCCGTTTTAAGAAATCCTTGCGGCAATTTGCTGATTAGCACCAACCATCCTGGCGTCGGCCCTCTAGTTCACCGCCCGCGGGCGAAGGGTGGAGATCTGATACCAATTTGCCGTCGTCGGGGCGGACCCGCGTCCGCCCTTGGGTGGCAGCACGCCTGGCTGCTCCCCTACCACAGACAATCGTGGCTTTTGACGACAACTTGATATTAGATCTCCCTTTTCGGTTATTATTATTCTTCAAGAATTAATAATTGAATCCTGCCGCCTTTTTTGCGATAGAATTGCCCCGGCTTGAGGCGATGGCAGAAAAAACCCTGGGGGTATTGGGAGACCTGGATGAAGGAAAAGCCGACAAAGAGCGCCTGGGGCATTCGCACCTTGATCCGTCTATTTACTGTGGTTCTGGGCATCCTGATCTTCTGGTTGCTCGGCTTCATGGTTAGAGACATCGAATCGATCAGAGGTCCGGACTATGGCAAGATTGAGCAAAAACACCTGGACCAGGCGCTCTTGGAGAAGAATAAGCAGGCCAACCGGCAGATTGCTGATCTGGAGAGGGAGATCAGCAACAAGAATGACCAAAAGCGCCTGATCGGCGACAGCTCGGAAAACCTGCTGCGCACCATCAATCAACTCCTGGAATTACAGAAGCTCAGCCTGCAGAAAGGGCTGTCGTTTTCGGATACCGAAAAAGGCAATCTGGCCACCAGTCTGAGCAATTTTCTGGAAAATCAAAAGACCTATCAGGGCCTGAACCAGGGCATTGCCGTCCTTACCTCCAAAAAGCTCCAACTGGAAGAAGATAAACGGCAGCTCGAGCAGCAGATAACCAAGGCCAAAGAACCCGCCCGGAAGGAGTTCCAAAAACAAAACGAATCCCACCGTCTCAAGCTGGCCTTCTACCAATTGCTCATCCTCGTCCCCCTCTTGCTGGTCGCGGGTTTATTGCTGCTTAAGCTGCGGACCAGCATCTATTTTCCGTTGTTCCTGGCTTTCGGCGGGGCAACCCTGGTGAAGGCCGCCCTGGTGATCCATGAATACTTTCCTTCCCGCTACTTCAAATACGTCCTGCTCTTCGCCCTGCTGGGGGTGGTGGCCCGTCTTCTCATCCATTTCATCAGAACCATCGCCTATCCCCAAAAGGATTGGCTCCTGCGGCAGTACCGGGAGGCCTATGAACGGTTCATGTGTCCGGTCTGTGAGTACCCTATCCGCACCGGCCCCCGCCGGTTTCTCTACTGGACCCGGCGCACGGTGCACAAGGTTCTGCCCCAGGGAGGCGCTGCGGACCAAACCCAGCCTTACTCCTGTCCGTCCTGCGGCGCCCTGCTGTTCGAGGAATGTCCCTCCTGCCGCCATATCCGGCATGCCTTGATGGGCTACTGCGAGCACTGTGGGGCAGAAAAGGAAGTGGCGGGAGCCACCGGAAATTTATCATAATTAGTTAAATTATGAATCAGAACCCTTTACCGAAAACCGCAAAGCGAAAAACGAAAATCCGTCCGTTGCTCCTGCCGGTTCTGGTATTAGGAATAGCTTTCTTTTGCCTCGCCCCCGCCCATTCCCAAGAAACCCTGGAATCCCAGGGCATCTCCTTCCGCCTCATCCCTGCCGGGACTTATCTGTTGGGGTCGCCGCCGGAGGAGTCGGGCCGTTACGCGGATGAACCCCTGCCCCACCATGTCAAAGTGGAGCCGTTTTATCTGGCGGCTTATGAAACCAGCAACGCCCAATATGCCCGTTTTCTCAAGGCCACCGGCCATCAAGCCCCCCTCTACTGGGAAGATAAAAACCTGAACGCCCCTAACCAACCGGTGGTGGGCGTGACCTGGAAAGACGCGGTGGCCTATACCCAATGGCTTACCCAGACCAGCGGCATGCCCCACCGGCTGCCCACCGAGCAGGAATGGGAGGCCGCGGCCCGGGGCGGGCTCACTGGGCAACCCTTTCCTTGGGGCGGGGAGGCCCCGGACGCGGGCCGGGTTTTTCGGGCCAATTTCCGCAACGATCGCACCGCCAGGGACGGGTTCCTCTTTTCCGCGCCGGTGGGCTCCTTCCCCCCCAATGGCTATGGACTCTACGATATGGCTGGTAATGTGGCCGAATGGTGCCTGGATCAGTATGTCCCGGCCGCGTCCGGGCCCTTCAAACCGGGCCTGTTGCGCCTGTTGAAAGGGGGCTCCTGGTTCTCCCAGGCCCGGGACCTGCGCGGCGCCGCCCGCCAATCAGCCGTCCCGGATTACGCCGATGGCTATATCGGTTTTCGGGTGGTGCGCCCCGTTTCTCCTGCACATTAATTGTTCTTGACATTTTCATGTACAGGTGATAAGCAGAAACTAGGTGGATAGTTATGGACTCTCAAATAGTTAACTCATTGCAATAAGGAGCAAATATGGCTGATTTAGAACTGGACAAACTAACCATGGACCCCGCGGCCCAGGCCCTGATCAAGAAGGCCCAGGCTGAAGGGGTTGAGACCATTTTCGATCGGGCCAAGACCATGAAGCCTTGCCCCATCGGCATTGAGGGGGCCTG
>Ga0265296_1003025_pt1 | contig 16145 bp, 12 predicted proteins | sample MunlanPumphouse1_FD_189073 | JGI IMG/M metagenome (GOLD analysis project Ga0265296, IMG submission 189073) | Groundwater microbial communities from a municipal landfill in Southern Ontario, Canada - Pumphouse #1 | ecosystem: Environmental > Aquatic > Deep subsurface > Groundwater | place... | reverse complement strand
TTCAATCACTTCTTTTATCTCAGATCTTGAAAAATCATAATATGATTCAAGAACCCACACGATTTCAGCAATCACTAAATCGCTTGTTTCAAGTTTAAGTTGCCCGCTTTCCCCTTTTTCAAAGAGAGCCCTCGCCTTATGGTAAAAGGACTCAACATCTCGGATAAAAAATCTCAGGAACACATTGGTGTCAACAAAAATAGGTTCATCCACCCTTTAAGCCCTCTTTTGCAACCCTCTTTGCGACAACTTTTTTGGTAAACTCTCTCTCGTCCCCAAAGCCAATCTTTCTACCTTTTGCGATTCCTCCAAGGCTTAGTATTGATTTTCTTTCTTTCTTTTTTAAAATCAGCATGTCGCCTTTCATTTCAAATAGAAGACTGTCACCTTCTTTTATGTGCAGGGTTTCTCTAAAAGGCTTTGGTATTGTCACTTGTCCCTTTTTGGTTATTGTTGACATGTTCTTACCTCCAAAATAGTATTACCTATATTGTAGGTATTACCATTTTAAAAGTCAATCCTGCCATATTCAAACCTCCGGTTTTGGAATTGTTGTTACAGCAACTCCTTGAACCTGAAAATCTTCAGTCTAAGAAAAATGGGATATGTCCCTTACCGCCCTCTCACCGCCCTCAGAAATTGTTGACAATTACTGGATGAAATATATCGTCTTGTAGAGGAGAAATTTGGGATGGGGAGATGGGGCACACTGATTAATCACACTGCCTTAATAAATAATAGTAATAGCTTATCAATTCACCCTCTGCAACCCCACGCATGTCGCTCTTACGTTTAGAACACCCTCGTACTCCGATCTGATGGTTGCTTCGTAATTTTTTGTAAGCATCAAAAGCCGTTCCCTGATATCTGTCATAGCATGTGAACTTGACTGCTCAGTCCAGGATGCGGAAGCAAGAAGCTTCGCATCACCATCTGTTGCGCCCCCGCTTAGAACAAAATTCTTGTAAAGTTCGCGTTTCGTGCCGTCACTGAAGTCTACGGAGAAGATATAACGAGCGGCTGTTGACTCCGGTATATGCTCGTTTGTGACACTTAGAACATTTCCTGAAACAGCTTCACTTCTATAATAATCTAACAATGCATCAATTAAAGGGTGTCCAATGCCCATCAGTTCTATCCCCTTTTTCCTTGTTGCTGTCTTTCTTGAAAAGGTTGCGTTTTCATACCTGGATGAAACTCCTGGATATTTCTTAAGAACAGGGGGAACTACTATGCCAACGATTTCTCCTGATGGTATAAAGCTTCCTCCAAGGCTGATAATCGCCTTTTCGCAGAAAACCCTCAGGTCATCAAGAGAATATTTGCCCTTGAGTTTAATATAATTCTCAAGATTGAAGGTTGTAAGGTCCTGTGTTAACTGCCTTAAGGCATCACTCGCTTCTTTTGCCTGTTTAATAGCTTCTATTATCTCCTGCTCTGTTCTATCATAATCCCTGTTAATCAGAGCCTCTTTATAAAGTTCATTATAGTTCAGTGATGAGCCGAGATAGCCAAGAACCTCTGACCTGAAATCCTCTGTCACCTCTCCCGTAAGATTATCAACCTTGCCAATGGTCTTTGCTATTTCGAGGAGTTTCTGCTCAAGGATCGAATAGACATTTTCCTCAATAGTGCCTTCGGCTACAAGGTTAAACACCTGAGCGGTCTCTGTCTGCCCATACCTGTGAATCCTGCCTATCCTCTGTTCTACAGCCATCGGGTTCCATGGGAGGTCATAGTTGAACAGAATCCGGCATATCTGAAGGTTTATCCCCTCACCACCTGCCGAAGTGCATATCAGAAACTGTGCTCCGTTCTCATCCCAAAAGGACTCACATGAAGCTATCTTCTCCTCAAGCGGCCCTCCCTTAATGAGTGCAATCTTTTCCGGGCCATAATACTTTCCCAGTTCTTCCTGAAGAAAGAAGAGCGTCTCAAGATACTGGGTGAATATGATTATCTTCTCTCTTTCATTTGCCCGCCGTATCTGCTCCACAGCCCTGACAAGGGTATCGAACTTTCTGTCAGGACCATCTTCAATAAGACTTATCAGCTCTTTGACCTTCTGATCTTCGTTCGGAATGTTCGCCTCAGCCTCGATGATGTCGTCGCTCACCTCAAGGGCATCCAGTGCCCAGTTGGTTATTTCCTCCTCGAACTTCGGCCGTTTCTTAAGGCGCTGCTTCAACTGTGCTATATAAGCATCGGCATCGGTGTAATCGATCTTTCCTCTTTCATAAGACAACAAGTCTATAACTATCCGGCGCATTTCTTCCTGATACTTCATTATCTGAGTGGATATATCAGCTCGTGTAATCGCGCCGTGAAGTCCGCTCTCAAGGGCCATCTGACGCCTTGCATAAATCGCTATCAGCCTTCTCCTGAGTGACTGTTTGATAGCTCGCGGGCTTGAAGACATAATCTTCTGAAAAGTTGCCATAATAAAACCGACTGCCCTCTGCTGCTTTGTTGTCTTGTCCTGGCCTGCTCCAGCAGCGTTATAGCCTTCCCTGAGATATTCAGTAAGCTTCTCATAAAATCGCTGCTCACGCATCGAGAGGCTGAATTTCTGTGAATGCACATTGCGTTTCATGAATATGGGATTGCCATCCACATCCGTTACTTCCCTTTTTGTCCTTCTGAACATCACCCGATTTAGCAGTCCCCTGTGGTCTTCCATGGCCTCCGGATTCTCAAACAACTGATCGTCAAGAAGCTGTATCAATGACCAAAACTGAAATCCGTCTCCCTGATGAGGGGTGGCAGAAAGAAAGACAAGATCGCGAGTTACACCTTTAAGCTTTTCCGCCAGGCGATAATTTTGGGTAACGTCTATCTTTTTGCCGTATTTCTTGCGACTGAGATGATGTGCTTCGTCGAAGATAATGATGTCCCACTCAGGACCTTTCATCAGCTTTTCAAGCCGAGCCGGCTTCTTGATCGTATCAATTGAAATAATGACAAGATGATGCTTTTCCCATGCATGGAAACTGGAATCAGTGAAGTCCTGCCCGAAGATATCAAAATACATCCTGAAGCAGTCCTTTAGCTCATTCTGCCAGTTGGCAGTAAGTCCAGCCGGGCAGACTATCAGTATCCGCTTTGCCTCGCCCCGTGAATGAAGCTCACGTATGATCATCCCGGTCTCGATGGTCTTTCCAAGGCCGACTTCATCAGCAATAAGAAATCTCCTTCTTCTTGCCTCGACAACTTTGTGAGTCAGCAGGATTTGATGGGGAAGAAGGTCTGTCTTGCTGTTTGATAGCTCACCGCCTGAATTTTCGAGCGGGAATTGGTAGGCAAGCTGTTTGAGAAAAAAGTCTGTCGGCCTGTCAGACAGACCCCTTTCAAACTTCTGGAAGATATCATCTACCGGCTCTATGACCGATTCAGGGAAGGTCTCAAGAATTCTCTGGCCGCCTTTTTCAAAAACTACATCAACCTTATATTCGCCGTTTTCCTCGCAAACGCGGATGACCTCTCCTGAGCCAAGCTCAGGACGATATTTAACCCTTATCTTTGAATTTTCCTTAACCGCCATTCAGCTCCTGAACTCTGTCATTCCGGCTTGTCCGGAATCTTTCTTTGTCTTTCGGAAGGATTCCTGACGCGCTTCGCTTGCGGGAATGACAAACAATATGATCTTATCAATGTGCTTCATAGAGCTAGGTCGAAAGGTTAAAGCCGGTTGTAAAGACATGGAATCCCCTTACATCATTGGTCATTGTCGATCCGAATATCAGATCAAGAGGCAGCCGCTCTCCCCGGTATTCAAGCCAAAGGCTGTCTCCCCTGACAAGCCTGCCTTTACAGACAATCTGCACCTCAACCATCTTACGGTCAAGCGCCTGGGCAGCAGACTGAAGAACTCTATGGATTTCCCTTGCCAATTCCAAACGGTCTTCCGGTTTTGTCATATAGAGGACCTCGTCTATACCAACCACCATAAAGGATGAAAGCCGGGGAATGGAATCCGCTCCACTTTTTATTTCCCGCAGAAAGTCCATGACCCCTATCTTGATAGTATTCGGCTTCACCCCGTCTTCTTTGTAGGGCTGAAGATTTTTCTGCTCTAATATTTCATAACCCTTCATATCTCATACCTCGACCAGACTTAATATCTTGTTTATCGGCTCCTGAAAGGTAGGGTTTCTGCCTTTCAAATATTCAAGGGCAACTCGCACCTGGGGCATGACCGGCCTGAACTCATTGATCCAGGGCACAAGGTTTTCAGATGCATTCGCAAGCCCCATGAGGTAGTGAACTACGTTAACCAGAGCAACATTGTCAAACTTCGCCTCTTCCATCTCAGGGAAAAGAACTGTCTGGTCGAACAGCCGCGACTTCTTCCTGAATAACTCGGAAAGGTCTTTATATCTTTCATCCGGGTTCTTGACCTCATACGTCCTTCCCCTCTTTGCCCGACCTTTTCTCATGATCCCGGCTTTCATCAGGGTATCAATTTCAAGGATACCGCGTGTTGACTTGTGTACCTCGTCACTCTGAATTTCCATCCTGTCACAAAGACAGGTCATATAGACGTAGCTTATGGGGTCAATATGCTCAAGCTCTGACGGTAGCGGCTGCTGCGTGGTTATAAGCTGTTCTACCATCATTCTAATCGCCGTCAAAGCCTGCTGGATCGGAACAACCTCTCCATTGTGGTCAATAATAGCGCCGTAGTGCTTGCTGTACAACTCAAGGCACTTGCCGATGAGAATAATATTTAAGTCTGCCGGCGCCAACTTCTCACTTCCATATCTCCCTGCCTCTATCATCTGAATTTCTTCACGCGCCTTTTTTCTAATCTCCTGCCTCACACCAGCCCATGATCTCACCCCCCTATTTCCCCCCTTACCAAGGGGGGATGAAAGGGGGGTGTTGCGTTTCTTGCAGACATGAATAAGGTCATATGAAATCGCCTGTTTGTCTTGTAAATGCAGGGAACTTTCTGCTTCCCCATGTATAGGATATATGGCCTCAATAACGAAACCTGCATTACATAAAGATTCAAGCAAAGATTCCCAGGCGCTTCCCTCGGCATGGTGGAAGGTGAAAACCATTACACCGTCGTCATCAAGTTTTACGTGACACTTTTTCCATACTTCCGTTAGTCCGTCTTCATAGTCTTTTACAGTCTTCCCACGAGTGGGATTTTCGATTATTTCTTCCGTCTTAGGTGTTATTTCTGGAGAAAAATGAGAATACGTCTTTAAAAGTAAAAGTCTGAGCCATACATAGAAAAAATCAGCAAGTTCAGCATAATTCACGTTGCCAGCATAAGGCGGATCAGTGACAACCAGATTTGTTCCTTCTCCAATAACATTTTGAGAATTGCCGCACAGTATTTTTGAGCCATTACGATTTTCTATGATTTCGTTCCGAAATTCACTTATTATTTTGTCTGCTGATAATTTGCGATCATATGGCTTATAACAGAAAGTTTTGCCTTCAAGTATTTTCTCAAAGTTGCTGGAAAAAGTAGAGTGGCCGTAATTGCTACCCCAAGGATTATTTTCAGTAAAAGAGTTCTTAGGCTGAAAATCATGACGTGAAAATATCCCTTGTGATTTATTGCCGCCACTTATCGTATATCGACAAAATACATTGTTGCTTTCCAACGTACTATAGAAAGCACTCAACAGCATCTCTTTCATCACCTGATCTTCTTCCTCTCCAATCGCTTTTAAAAGAGTAGATAGGCATAAAAGCTGCCTCGGATTAAACATCTGATGCCAGTACAAATAATGATGTTCAAGAAGTCGATGTGTTTCCTGTCCATCAGGAATGGTTGACTTTGGGTAGGGAAGTGATTCTTTTTCCTTTTCCCATTTCTTTTCTGCATACTGATAGCGTTTCAAATCGGCAGCGTCAATTTTTTTAAAGAACTTGCCGTTGTTTTTATTTATGCTGCATGAATGGGAAGCCGTCTTGCTCTTTGTTGCGTCGCCGTAAAGATTCTTTTCATCTCCGTTGCCGGCGCATTTAGAACAATAGCCTTCAAGGGCATATGGCTTTGTAGGGTGCAACTGCTCCTGTGGCAGTTTCCGTATGGAATTGATGACTTTATCTCTTGTGCCGCACAACGCGCAGACGAATTCTCCTTTTGAGGTATTTCCCTTGTTCGGATTATATTCCTTCCTGCATACAGGACATGAAACGTCTTCGGGCAGAGTGCCCCGATACTGCCAGACAGCGTAGCAATGCGGACAGAGGAGAACGTTAAGAGGAACCTTTTTCTTTGAAAACTTAAGCGTTTCAATATCCTCTGCGTTTTCTTTCATGCACCATGGACAGGAATATTTGTTGGTAAAGCGATCCAATAAAGCCCACCGCTTATTTGATCGTCCTTCACCTGATGAATAACCATTACTCACAGTAAGAGATTTTTCCACTATCAATGAAGCAGGCTCAAGATCAAGGTCAAACTGTTTCCCGCAATATCTGCATTTATAATCTGGAATAAACCTGATTGTCGGAGATTTCTGGCAGATTATATAGTCGCCGAAGAGAGGCACTTCCTTTTTGCAGATCGGGTTTGTGCATATTGCAGACTTCACCCAGAAGGTGTAGATGATGTCGGCACAACCCCCTGTGTCCCCCTTTTCTAAGGGGGAATTTTCCGCCTCTCCCACTTCTAACAGGGAGCCAAGCTGAGCGATTCTCGACTCTGTCATTCCGGCTTGTCCGGAATCTTTCCCACTTTTTTCGGAAGGATTCCCGACGCGCTTCGCTTGCGGGAATGACACTTGATAATTGAGGGGGTTATCTTTCCCACAGCAGGGACATTCTGTTTTGTAATGACTTAAAAGCTCTTCCTTAACGGATTTGCCGCTTGCTGTTTTCCGCTCCTCAAGTCTTTTGAAAGCTGCCTTAAGCTCATCAATATCAACCGGCTCGACCTCTGTTTTCACAATGAACCACGCAACTGGGTTAAGGTCTATTCCGGTTACATCACAGCCAAGACGCAATGCCTCGACAACGGTTGTTCCACCACCCATGAAGGGGTCAAGAACTTTTACGCCATTTGTTTCAGGGTCGTCAGTGTGGTCTTTGTAAAACTCCGCCATGATGTCAGTACCGGCAGGTTTCATAGAGGCAAGAAGAATCGCCCTGAATACACAGGATGCACGACGAGCAAACCATTTGTGCATCTGATAGATCGGTTTAAAAGCGTTGCGCTCAGGAACCGCCAGCCTGTTTATTTCAACAATGGGAAAGGATTCCTCAATAGCTCGTTTCATTCCGTTTCTATACTTTTATTGAAATCTTCAAGCACCTGCTTTATCTGAGGTTTTAAGCGTGGAATTTCTTCTTTTATAACAAGCCATACCTTTTCAAAGTCTATCCCAAAATAGAAGTGACTCATCTTATCTCTCATCCCTGCCATGTCACGCCATGGAATTTCTTTGTATTTCTCACGAATAGAGTCAGAGATATTTTTTGTAGCCTCGCCGATTATTTCGATACACCGGACAACAGCAAAATTTGTCTTCTCATCCAGAAGAAAATCTTCATAACTCATGCTCCCGATAAATCCTTCTGCTTTCTCCATTGACTCCAAAATGTCCTTTGCATATAATGATACGTCCCGTTTCACAGGTAAACTACCTCTTTCAGAATTCTCTCTTTAAGTTCGGGTCTAATACTTTTTTTTGAAACAAGATCAACTTTTGTTTTTAAAAGATCCGAAAGGTAATTTTCGATATTTACAAATCTCAATAGGCTGACAGGTTCTCCAATTTCAACCAATATATCCAGATCGCTTCTTTTCTTCTGCTCCCCGCGCACATAGGAGCCGAAAATCCCCATTTCAGTAATTTTATGCTTCTGTCTTAGTTCCTCTCTGTGTATGTTTAAAATGTCTTTTATTTCCTCAAGTGTTTTCTTCATAACTATAGCCCTCCATTCATGATATATTATACCTCATGTTTCTCCAGCACAACCCATGGAGTAAGCATCTCCATCAATGAAAGCCCTCCATGTTTGTATAACTTGACCGCAGCTTCACCTGTTGATCTGGTCTTTATCCGCCCCTTAATCATTGCAAGCTGCTTTACCTCATGAATAACGATATCATCGCTCTGGGGAGGTTTTGGTTTGTCTGAAAGATATGCGAATCTGTCATTCCCGAAATAGTCATTCAGCTCCCTTAATTCCTGGCCACTTCTTGGGAAATCCATGCCGGTGCCGAAAAAGATGTATCCGTGATCGCTTGTAATAATAATTCTTTTTTTTCCTTTTATCTGCTGGACCGTATTCATCCAGGCGGTCTCAAACTGCATGTGGATATTCTCGAAGTGACTCTCAAACCGTGCTCCGCTGTCTCTATACGTATTGTCGGGGAAGGCTGACCAGACGAGTAGTGCCGAATTTTCATCAGGCTGGTTTATTCTCTGTGTCGGATCATTGGTGTAGACTGCTGCAAAGCCTTTCTCCCTCAGTTCTCTTCTGCCCGGAAGTTGGGAAGGCCCGAGGCGCCCGCATGGCAACTCACGTTCTATGTAATCCATTGTCTCACAGGGGACGGCTGCTTGTGCGCAATCAATGGACCCGGCCTTGAATCCGGATCTGTCTGAAAGCTTCTGTATAATGGGAAGTTCTCTGAGAGAAAGCCCGTCAAAGACAACTACTGCGGTATTACTATCTGAAAGGACAGACAGGAGACTTTTATCCTTGTCGCTCACTGAAAGGAGTTCTTGGTAAACTCTGTCTGCTGAAGCGGCAATCAGGGATTCAAACTTATTGACGGCTTCCTCGCCTTTTTTGAGATATTCGCTATGCCCAAGGGCTTCATATTTGGAGGCGCTCCATACTTCCTCTGAAAGCCATGTTTTTATCCAGGACAGTCTGTTACCAGGGGTTGTCAGCTTTTCGAGTAGTGAGAGCGTTAGGCTTTCCAAATTATGTCCCTGAGATTGCTTCGTTCCGCTCGCAATGACAAACAAAGCCCTGATATAATTTTAATGTCATTGCGAGGAACAAAGTGACGAAGCAATCTTTTCTTTTCATCAGCTTTTCCTATTCACTTCAAGTGTAATGTCTGCAGAGTAGTCCGCTCCTGAAATCGAAGGCAGTGATTCTATCTGCTGTTCAATCTGAGATTTTGAGAACCTGCCGGTCTTGATTATGGAGATTTCAGCCGTCACATCGCCTTGTCCGTTCAGATTTCCCCTTATAGAAGAAGGAAGTGTGCTAAGATCGCCGATATTGATCTGTTGATAGAATATCTGATAATTGACCTTCGTTATCTCAGCTCCTTCATATTGCTGAAGTTTAACGGCAACATCTTCCCTTAGTCCTCCGATGCTTGTCTTAGGGGGAATCCTGAGAGAAATATTCTCTCTCTTGAGGCATGCACAAGGATCTTTACCGCAGGATGGACAGACCACAGGCTCCGGCGTCGGTGTAGCGCATATGCAGGGCCTTTGAGCGCAATTAGGGCAGATCATTAGAGAAGGCATCTGCTGAGGAGTAGGAATAGGCTGCTCATCAAAGGGAGATATGATCTTGGCGCTGGAAAACTCTGTCTCCGACAGGTCTGGATTCTTTCTGCAATAGTTGCCCCTGCTGTGCTGAATTCCTATTGTTCCTTCCCGGCAAAGCTCCCTGATTGCATTCGTTACTGCCCTAACATTGGCAGGGACAGGAAAGCAAAGGGTAGCTCGATATTCAGCATCAATTTCTTTTACGAGCTTGTCCTTAATCTCGTCAAGACGGGCCTCAAGATGCTCCTTGAAGATGAGCATAGGAAAATAGTCCTCATTAAGGGCGCTCAGAACACGTTCTTTTGAGCCATCGCCGGAAATCGGCTCAAGCTCGATCTTATCGTCATTTACTGCCTCAGCGTATCTATCCCAATGCACAAATACAAGTCCGGCCTTTTTGATCCGCTCAATAATATAAGATTGATCTGTCCTGGCTATCCGTTCATAGTCCGCCTTTTTGAAAGCATTCCGTGAGCCTTCCGCAAGTTCCTTGGCAGCCCTAACCCTTTTTGCCCATTTAAGTAGGTCTCTGTCAGACAATAGCTGAAAGTTCTCATCTTTCGGCTCAAACAAAAGGATCAGGTTGCGGACGTCCATGCCGTGATAGATGTTATGCCGCTCTTCCTGCGTCAATCGCCTTCCTGCGACGACGTAGCGCGGTCGGCCCTTATCGAATTGGTTGAGAAGTTGCTTGGCCTGATCAATGGATGTATAAACAACGGCGTTTGTTGTCTCTTTGAAGATTTCATTCTTCGTCAACTCAACGATCAACTCCCTGGCAACGTCATCTCCATACGGCAGTGATTTATACTCGACCTTTGCCTCAGGCTGTTCCTCAAGGTCGAAGTAAAACCGGTCACCTTCTGAATGAAAATAAGAAGCATATTTCTGGAAGCTCATCAAGGCCTGATTGAATATATTAATATCTATTGCCGGAGACAGCATGTCAGCTACAAGCATATCCCGGCTGACTCCTCTTTGGGCGCCAAGACTTGTGAGAGTATAAAGGAGAACAGAAGACGCTATCCCGGTGGCAATGGGCACCCTGGGTTTAAGTTCGTCCATGTTCTCTATGGCCCTGTTCAAAAGGTCGCCACTGATATCCAGATCACGCAGCATGATGGTATTCGCTTTGTCTTCAAGGGAGGCGTCTATGGGAGTGATGATGTCATTTTGTTCATGTGTCAGCCTGACGAGATTGCCCAGGAAGGTTATTGCGCCTCTCACATTCTGAAAGCCACCCTTTGAGGGTATCCGCTTAAGGAGGATATCCATTAAGGACGGAGTAAAAGGATAGGTCTCTCTGAATCGGCCCTTCAGGTCTTCTGCATCAAGCGGAACATGCTTTTGCCACAACTGCACATAGCTGTCGATTACAGGCATAATGCCAGCCCTATCGAATGTCATGTAGTTCTCAAAAAGCCGATGCAATATTACATTGCAGCGATCTTTTGAATTATCAAACTGAACAGAACATCTGGGGACACGCTTGAGCGTGCTTCCCGGTTCTTCCCGGTCGCTGTATATGCTTGCAAACAGAGTGACCTGTTTTGAACGATTACTGAATTCTGAAAGCATCTGCAGGAAGGCTATGTTCTGTGCCCGGAGGGCGGAGTCGGATATTACCTTTATGCCCTGTTCAAGCTCATCAAATATCAGAATGAGTTTTTTGTCTCCAATGGCCTTCTCGAAATCCGTAAGCTTTGGATGTGTCTTGCCCTTTTTGACTTCTTTGCCAAGGGAAGCGAATATCATATCCCAGACAGCATCGTGAGGGTTATCAGTGAATTTATTTATGACGACAATAAAATCAGTTGGTATTGTGCACTTTATTTTGTTCTGGTTCAGCCATTTATGGGCTATGTCAGGATATTTAAACAGATTGTAAATAAGAAGAAGCAGGTGAGATTTACCACTACCCTTCAAGCCTTCAAAGAGAAATAACCCGGAACTTTTTGAATCAGTAGCAAAACGGGTATTAATCTGATCGATAACTTTTAATACATCTGAAGTAGGATAGGTAAGACTGAAAAAAGCTTCCGGATTTGCTTCGATTTTTCTGGAAGATACGCCTGACAGGTTCGCAAGGTCAATTATCCCCTCGATCCCGTCTTCTGATATCGTTTCGGCCCTTGGCTTAAGATAAGCTGAGTAACTCATATCCTTTTATCCCCTTAAATAATAATAGGAATTATACCCCTAATAAGTAATAAAAGAATAGAGTAAGTTCATTTCTGGGGGCTTGGACGAGCGTTGCTGAAGTTTGTATTCCCCCCGAGGTTACGGGTGAGAATCCGAATAGGACTAATAGACGCAGGCGGAAATGAATGACCCTGCTCCTAATGATTTCTGCTTGAAACACACAGGATATGTCGATGCCCCACGAGTGCGACTTACTGTGAGATATCTTCAACGGTTAAAATTTTCTAAAACTGTTGATAAGTCTGTGAATTAACCTCTGAGCCAGCACGGTTGCGGGCATCAGGAAGAGATTTCAAAAAACAATATATCTAAATAGTTGTATCCTTAATTCCTAATCGTGTATTATTCTTAAAGTTATATGCATAAAGGCTATTTAAATCTTGTCCTCCACGCCCACCTGCCTTATATCAGGCATCCTGAACACGATTATTTTCTTGAAGAGAACTGGCTCTATGAGGCCATTACAGGGAGCTACATCCCCTTGCTTGATGTTTTTGAATGCCTCTTGAATGACAATGTTGACTTCGGAATCACGCTTTCTTTGAGCCCAACCCTTGTTGAGATGTTCAATGACCCCCTCCTCAGAGAGAGATGCCTCAAGTATATAAACAATCTTATTGAACTTACAGAAAAAGAGCTGCTGAGGACAAAAGGAGACCTGTCATTTGAACCACTGGCAAGAATGTATAATGACCGTTTTAGAAGGATTAAATATCTTTACGATAACTGTTACAAAAAAGATCTCACGTCTGCCTTTAAAAAATTACAGGATACCGGAAAAGTTGAAATCATAACATGCGCAGCAACTCACGCCTATCTGCCGACACTTAGCGGCTATCCTCAGGCTGTGAGGGCGCAGATAAAGGTTGCAGTAGAAAGCCATATAAGAAATTTCGGCAAAGCGCCTGAAGGTATATGGCTGCCTGAATGCGGCTATTATCCGGACCTGGACAAGATATTGAAAGATGCCGGCATAAAATTTTTTTTCATGGAGACACATGGGATACTGAACGGGAAACCGGCGCCGAAATACGGTGTATATAAACCTGTATCCTGTCCGTCAGGGGTTATTGCGTTCGGCAGGGATATTGAGTCCTCAAAGCAGGTCTGGAGTTCAATCGAAGGTTACCCCGGAGATTTCGCTTACAGGGATTTTTACAGAGACGCCGGCTTTGACCTTCCGGTAGAGTATATCAGACCTTATATTCACCCTGACAAGATAAGAATATATACCGGGATAAAATACCACCGAATAACAGGCAAGACAGATGACAAGCGGCCTTACAACAGAGAGAAGGCAATGGCCAAGGCAGAAAAACATGCTGAAAACTTTATACTGAACAGAAAGCAGCAAATAGAACTCCTGACCCGGACATCAGATTTTACCCCTGTGATAACAGCGCCTTATGATGCCGAACTCTTTGGGCACTGGTGGTTTGAAGGCCCGGACTGGCTTAATTTTCTCCTGAGAAAAATTGCAAACCAAAATCCATTCAGGACAATCACCGCTTCACAATATCTTAATGAAAATTCCGGCTTCCAGTGCATAACTCCTTCCATGTCAAGCTGGGGGCACAACGGCTACAATGAGGTCTGGCTCAATAGTTCCAATAACTGGGTTTACAGGCATCTGCACAAGGCAGCCGAAAGGATGATAGAGCTTTCTGATATGTTCCCTCGTGCCGAAGGCCTGCTGCAGAGGGCTCTGAATCAGGCTGCAAGAGAAGTCCTTTTGCTGCAGCACAGCGACTGGGCATTCATAATGAAAACAGGGGCGGCATCTGACTATGCCGTAAAAAGAATAACCGAGCATGTAGACAGATTTAGCAATTTATACTCAGCAGCAAAATCAGGAAATATAGACGCGAAAAGGTTATCGGAGATTGAAGATAAGGACAGGATATTTTCTGAGATAGATTATCGTATCTATTCAGACAAGGAAAGCAGTCTCTCAAAATGGTAAGACTTAAGGTATGACAGGAATTCATCTACTGCATGGGATAAGATAGCATTCTTCTGAAAGATCATTGAAAATTCCCTGAGCATTTTTCCCTCTTTAAAGCTCAATGGTTTAAGGGTCCCGTATCTCATTTCTTTTCTTATAGCCCACCTTGATACAATGGCGACCCCCATTGTGCTCTCGACCGATTCCTTGATTGCCTCTGTGCTTCCCAGTACCAGGGAAGTCATCATATCCCGCGGCGTTATCCTGTATTTGCCAAGGTATTCCTCTATTACCTGCCTTGTGCCGGAACCTTCTTCGCGAAAGATAAACGGTTCTTTTGTAATTTCCACAACAGATATGCTCTTCTTTTTTGCCCATGGATGGAGGGGTGATACAATAAGAGCCAGTTCATCGGCAATAAGTTTTTCTACAACCATCTTCTGACTTGCCACATCCCCTTCTACCAGGCCAATGTCAATATTGCCTGCATTCAAAAGCTCCTCTATCCTCTTTGTGTTGCCGACAAGCAGATGAACTTTTATTTTTGAATGGGTTTTCCTGAAATCCGCTATAACCGCCGGCAGGAGATAATTCCCTATAGTCGAACTTGCACCAAGTCTTATACTCCCTTTCACAAAGCCTGTTATCTCACCAATGTTTTTCTGAGCAGCAGCATAGAGGTTGAGGATTTCCTTGGCGTATTTATAGAGCATCTCCCCCACAGGCGTGAGAGTTACAGTATTGTTGGCCCTGTCAAAGAGTTTTGTCTCATATATCTCCTCTATGGCCTGTACCAGGAGACTTACCGCAGGCTGTGTGAGATGTATTATCTCAGATGCCTTGGAAAAGCTCTTTGTCTCCGCAACCGTGCAGAAAACTTTTAGTTTATGGTCTTCCATTCCCATAGGATTTGCTAATTATAGAATAAAATAAAGAAATAATTCAACTAACTGATTTTACCTATAACTGATTTTACCTCGTTAGAAGTATGTCTTCTGCCAACTTCGGGGCTGGTTAAAAATATCACCCGGATTTTCTAACGGGGTAAACGGCTTTTCTTGCGAGGGCATCTGCTTTTTTATTCTGTTCCCGCGGGATATGCCGGATGCTGTAACCCTTAAAAGATCTGAGCTGAGAGATTACATCCAGATATAGTTCTTTCAGTTTTTCGTTCTTTACTTTATAGCTTCCTTCAACCTGCCTTACCAATAGTTCTGAATCAAGAAAGATACTGAGGGTTTCGATTTTCAAGGATATTGCCTTGGAGAGTCCCTTTATCAATGCCGTATACTCAGCGATATTGTTTGTTGCTATCCCGATATTCTCCGATATCTCATACGTCTTGTCACCAAAGGTGAGCACTGCCCCGATGCCTGATTTTCCCGGATTGCCGCTTGATGCACCATCACAATACAACGTCGCATCTCGTTGCAAGTCGCTTCCGGCTTTCATTCATTTACTTCTTTCCAGTAGAGTATCCTTCTGCATTGAGGGCATTGAATTATCTCTTCATTCTTTTTTATCTCTACATATATCTGTGGCGGCACATTCATATTACAGCCCTGGCAGATCTCATCCTTTGCCTCTACAGCTGCAAGCCCATTGCATGCCTCAAATATTTTCATATACTCTTTATACATATCAGGGTCTATCTTGTCCGCTATGTCCAACCGCCTTACTTTTTTTTCACTCAATTCTTTCTCCGCCCCGGCTATCTCTTTCTCAACCTCTTTTTTAAGAGCCTCTATCTTATCTTTTTCAGCCTTTACCTTAATTTCTTCTGCCTTTAACTCTTTGCCCGTTGCATCCATCGCCTCCATGATAGACAGTATCTCATCTTCTATCTCATAACGTTCCTTCTCAATGGTTCCTATCTCTTTAAGATGAGCCTGATATTCCTTATTTGTCTTTATCTCTGATGTGCGAGCCTTTATTTTTTTTATCCTTTCATTGATATCCTCGGCCTCTTTTTCCTTGTCCTTTTTCTTCTTTTCGAGCAGGGTTAATTTTTGTTTTTCCCTGTCATAAATGGCTTGAATCTCTTTAAAAGCTTTATCAGCTGAAAACAGCCTGGAGGGCATTGACTCAATAATATTCTTATCCCTGATAATAACGGAATCTATTCCCTGAAGCTCGATAAGTAGTTTTATATTCTCCTGCACACACCCTCCACCAAAGAAAATTCAAAATGCAAAATCACAGAATTCCTTAACCTTGAATCTCCAATTTTAAACTTTGCATGATTTAGTTGGTGGGCCCACCAGGACTCGAACCTGGGACCAACCGGTTATGAGCCGGTAGCTCTACCAACTGAGCTATGGGCCCTCAAAGCTTTTAATTGTAAAGTTTAAGGTGTGCTTTGGTCAAGTGCTAATAAAAGTCCTGTACCGCCAATTTAGAAATGTCCTATTCTTACCAATTTAGAAATGTCCGCTTTTTGTATTTTACCTGATTACTTCTTATTTTAGGTTTTGGTGATACACTTTTGATAAAATCAGCTTCCAAAAATC
>Ga0265296_1003024_pt1 | contig 16145 bp, 15 predicted proteins | sample MunlanPumphouse1_FD_189073 | JGI IMG/M metagenome (GOLD analysis project Ga0265296, IMG submission 189073) | Groundwater microbial communities from a municipal landfill in Southern Ontario, Canada - Pumphouse #1 | ecosystem: Environmental > Aquatic > Deep subsurface > Groundwater | place... | reverse complement strand
CTCTTATGGCAGGTGGGATAAAAGAAGGAGATGAAATTATTATTAGTGCTCATACGATGATAGCCACAGCCTCCGCCATTCACTATTCAGGCGCAATTCCAGTTCCAGTAGAAGCCGGAGCTGACCACATGATTAATGTAGAGTCAATCGAACCGGCAATTACATCAAGAACAAAGGCAATCATGCCAACCCAATTAAATGGTCGTACTTCTAATATGGATGTAATTCAAAATATTGCAGATAAATATGGTTTGCAAATCTATGAGGATGCAGCTCAGGCACTTGGATCAAAATATAATGAAAAATTTGCAGGTACTTTTGGAATCGCTTCATCAATCAGCTTCTATCCTGCTAAAATACTTGGTTGTCTCGGTGATGGTGGTATGGTATTGACTAATGATGATGATGTTTATAGAAAATTATTACTTCTTCGTGATCATGGAAGGAACGAATCCGGAGATATTGAATTATGGGGTTTCAATAGCAGACTTGATAATCTCCAGGCGGCATTTCTTAATTTTCAATTTAATGATTATCAATCAGTAATAGACCGACGACGTGAAATTGCTTTAATATATCAAGAGCGTCTTGGTAATATTAAACAATTATTGCTTCCGCCGGCTCCTGAAAGTGATCCTAATCATTTTGATGTATATCAGAATTATGAAATAGAAGCTTTAAAACGTGATGAATTAAAAAAATATTTGGATGATAAAGGAGTTGGGACAATTATTCAATGGGGTGGAAAACCAATACATCATTTTAAAAAATTAGGTTTTAATCAGTATTTACCAAACACTGATAATTTATTTACTCGATTGTTATTGTTGCCTATAAACATGTCACTATTAAATGAGGATATATATTATATTTGTGATTGTATTAGAGATTTTTATTAAAATGTATTCAGGGTAAACCGGACATTTAGTGATGAATTTAGATACTATTTTAGCAACAAATTTTATCTGTTAGACTTAAAATTATTATTCGAAGTTCCCCCCTAAATACTGTAAAGGAAACATATTATTAAAAAATGAAAAAATTAAAAAATTCCTGTTCATATGAACTAAGACGAGATAATATAAAATTATGTTTCGTAGGTACAAGTAGTGTCCATGTACTAAGATGGATTAAATATTTTGCTGAAAAAGGACATGTAATATCATTAATTACGTTAAGTGATATCAAGCCATTTAATGGAATTAGAGTGTTCAATCTTGAACCTTATGATTTTTTCCATCCCAAAAACGTAATAAAAGTTTGTCAACTTATATATAGAATAAAAAAACTTATCAAAGAGATAAAACCAGACATTATTCATGTACACCAGATATCATCTCTTGCATATATAATTCCTTTTATAAATTTTCACCCATATATTCTTTCTGCATGGGGCTCAGATATATTAGTAAGACCAAATGAAAAAAAACGCTACTCATTACTAGCCTCTAATGCAATAATAAAAGCCGATCTTCTGCATTGTGACGGATTTAAAACATATTGTGCTTTAGAGAAATTGGGCGGCTCTTCACAAAAAATTGTAAAGGTGTATTACGGTACAAATATAGATAATTTCAATCCACAAAAATGGAGTAATGAACTTCGAAATCATTTAGGAATAGAATCCTCTATTATGGTCATTAGCACAAGAAACTTAATGCCTATTTATAATATTGAAACTTTAATACGAGCGATTCCGAAAGTACTCGAGATTCACCCATATGTTAAATTTATTATTGTGGGTTCAGGACCTGAGAATGAAACATTACAAAAATTAGCTAATGATTTATGTGTTAGTACAAATACTATTTTTACTGGAAGGCTCTCAGAATCCGAGACACCTCATTATTATGCTTCTGCAGATATTTATGTCTCAACGTCGTTATCTGATGCTGGTTTGGCAGCTAGTACTGCTGAAGCGATGGCATGTGGTTTACCGGTAATTGTTACTGAAGATCCTGATAACAGAGATTGGATTAAGGATGGGATTAACGGATTTATTATTCCAGTAAAAAAACCTGATATTTTAGCAAAGCGAATAATTGAACTTATTAATAATAATAAATTGAGGAAGGAAATGGGTAGGCGAAATAGAGAAATAATTATTGATAAAAATAATTATTTAACCGAAATGGGTAAGATGGAAATTATTTACAAAAATACAGTACAATTAGTAAAAAAATGATACAGCCCCACAGATGTATTCCTTGGCAAAACTGAATAATTGAATGTATGATGCTATTTAACCGAATTAAATCGTTTTATTTCAATCACCTGTCTCTAAAAATAGGTAAGTTGGACTGCCATTTTCAAGTGAAAGAAAAGAATGTAATTCGTTTGATTAAAAAATATAATCTGAAATTTGAATCCATACTCGATATAGGCTGTGCGAATGGTTTATATTCCGTTCGGTTGTGCAAGAAGTATCCAGAGGTTTCGTATCTTCAAGGTTTTGACCGCTCAGAGAAATCAATTTGTTATGCACGAGATCTTTCCCGAAAAATTTTTAATATTAAGTCAAATTTTTATGTAAGTGACATTGAAAATACAAAAATTAACAACAAATTCGATTTGATATTGTTCTTGGACTGTTTGCAATACGCGAGTAATAAGGATTTTATTTTCGAACAAATGAGAGGTAGTTTGAAAGAAAATGGACATTTGATTCTTTATGTTCCACCATCTGATCGAGAGTATATTGGGTTGCCTGAATTTATCTATAATCGTCAACCAATCTACGATATCCCATACCCTACTATAAACGATATCAATGAACTATTTCGCAGACATGGTTTTACGATTGTCTCCCAACATTGGGTCGGCGGAAAATCCATTAGATATTACATGGCCTTTAAATACTGGCTTAAAAGCTATCACAAATCCCTCCCGTATTTCTTTTTCCCATTTGATGTTTTCTTCGCATGCTTTGATAAGCGAAAAAAGAGCTTCGGGTATGGTTTATTTTTTCTGCTATGCCACAATAAAAATACTACCAACCCTACATTACCTGAATAGGATTCAAGGGGCCAAATAACGATTAAAAAATTACATTTGTACAGCTTATCAAGAGTGGTTCTTTCAGAATTAATAGCCAAAAAGGGAATCACCTTTGCATTTACCTTCAAAGAGCGGAAAGCGTGGATTGCATCAAAACTAGCCGACTTTTTCTATAAGAATAGTAGACGCGGCACTTTATTATATATTGCATTACAGGCAGCAAAGGGGAATGTAGAGTCAGCAAGAAAAAGACTAAACAATTATCAAGAGAATGTCCATTTGCTTCATAAACTGTCGCAAAATCTAAAAACATTTAAAATCGGTAACAAATATCTTGTCAATAAAATATTCAAACTCGCTGACAGTTGGGAAATTCCTTTGCAGGTTCCTAGGCAGATCCAGGACCCCTTCCCTTTTTCTTCTCGTAAAAAAGTGTCACCGTTTAATTGCAAAATAAAAACTTCATCCAAAGAAATATTTCATGTCATTACTGATGATCATGAATGGAGTATTACACCAGGAAAAAGCAATGGCAAACCTTTTCTGTCAATCTATGAAGCGGAAGTGCAGTTGATAAAAAAGGGAAGGCTTATTAATAATATTGCGGCCGACTGTGGGGTTCCCTGGACACATTTGATTGATATAGGCTCCTACATGCTGATTAGCAAAGCTGCTGAGCATTTTCCTGATACATGGGGGCGCATAGTTGATGAATTTCATAATTTTTTAACTGAAACAATTTCGACCGGAAATGATCTTGGTGTTCATGCCCATCTGGACAAGTCTCATTTGGCTGCTGAAAAATTTGAGGCTGACAGGGTTTGGATTAAAAGCAGAGCTAAAACCTGGGGGGAATTAGAAGGAATTGGATATGCGAATAATCCTGAAACCAAGCTAGGGATGGTAGTTGCGGGGAAAAAATTGGTTGAAAAATATGGGCAGATGGCTGATCCGGATTTCCGGGCCTATTTTTTCAGGGCTGGGAAATACGCTACAGGCAGCAACTTTCAGCAAACCTGGAATTCAATGAAAGCGGTCAAAATGTCTGGGTTATCAATTACGAGCGATGCACTTTTAATTGACGGAATAACCGAGAGTTTAGGTCGTCCAGCATCAGAAACCGTTTATTGTGCAAAATTAGATTGTCCATGGCAGCACGCTGATATTGAGAATGAAGATTTTATCATTCAGGCTCTGCCGGTACGAACGGAAGATCTTTCTGTTTATTCGGTTATTGAATATGCGCGAGCCTATGCGAAAGATCCAAAAACCCTTGAGAGGCTAATCAAAACAGCTTTATCAGGCAACGGTTTTGTGATTTCGATCGATCATGATATAGAAATTAATTCCTCTTCAGGAGGAGAGGCTTGGGATTGTCTTGATCCAGATAAAGGTGATTGGCGTCATTTGAGAAATTACTTGCAGGCTATCAAAAAAGCTGGAGTCTTCCAATATGTAACAACTGCTTGTTTGTATGGCAATATTTCTTCTATGTTCAAATTTGATGTTTAACAGGAAAGTGTTTAATATGCTGGATAAAAAAGTTATTATGGCAGAATTTTCTGATGTTCGTTTTGATGACAGGGTACTAAAGGAAGCAAATACTCTATCAAAAAATGGTTATTGTATTATATTGCATATGTATAACACATCGGTTAATAAAGACACTAAAGAACACAAAGGGAATATAGAATATTTTATATATGGTTTTAAAAGTAGATTATATAATGACACATTATGGAGTATAATAAAGAAATACTTTTGTGCTCTTAAAATTTTATTAAAAATCAATACTTGGATACTATTTCACAAAGCCGATATTTACCATGCACATAATCTTAATTTTCTATTTATTTCATTTTTGGCTTCTATCATATACAAAGCTAAGCTTGTTTATGATGCACATGAAATTCATTCAGAGCATTACAATAATAATTTCAATGGTAGAATAAAAAACAAATTCAGTGAGTATTTAGAAAAGCTGATATTACTAAAATGTAACGTATTTATTCAGGCTTCAGATGAAAGGGCTGAATTTATTGCTAATAAGTATAAAATTCCCAAGCCTTTTGTTATAAATAATTATGTGCCCTTGAAAGATATCGTTACTGGAAATAATAAATTGAGAAATGAATTAGGATTAGAAAATTACCCAATAATGTTCTATTCTGGTGGTGTATATTTAGGGGGTGGTAGGAAATTTGCCAATATTATAGAAGCTTTGAAAGAAATAGAAAAAATATATTTTATAATAATTGGTTTTATGAATGAAACAATTAAACAACAAATAGAAGATTTACTTAATAGCTATTCATTAAAATTAAAAGTATTTATACTGCCTCCAGTGCCTCATAATTTATTATTCGAATATGCTTCCTCGGCTGATATAGGTATTATACCTCTTGCGGGGAATTCAATTAATACAAAATTGTCTGCCTTAAATAAAGTATCTGAATATTTGATGTCTGGATTACCTATTCTTTGCAGTGATTATGAAAATTTAAAAAAAATTATTTATGAAAATCCAATAGGAAAAATTGGTGAGACTTTTAATGTTGAATCTTCAAAATCGATTGCTAATGCGATAAATAAGATAATAGAAAATGATAATTATAAAATATTGAAGTATAATGCCGTGAAACTAGCTCATGATTATTTTAATTGGGAAACTGAAGAAAAAAAATTAGTAGATATTTACAAAAGTTTGAAAATTAGATAGCACGAGAAAAAAATATGTGCCAATTCACATAGAATCTTGAAACCGATAAGACGGTAATGTCTATTCTTTAGGTCCGTATTTATTTGGAATTCACGATGAATTCTGGGCTAAAATCAATGGAATACAATTCATACAAGAAAAAATAGGGAAAATTGAAATAAAAGCCACATCATATAGTATGAATAAAGACGATCTGAAAAGATACATACATAAACTTTTTATAAAGAGGTTTGAAGGAAATTTTACTATTGAAATAACACCCGTTGAAAGCATACAAAAAACAAAATCTGGAAAGCATAAATATTTAATTCAAAAACTGAGTATCGGAGATTTATAATTATGCGGACAAATTTACTTAGGCAAAATGTAGATTCTGGCTCAAATCTACCACCCATTCCGGTTCAAAGAATTTTAAAATAATTGCCTATTTGGTAACACGTGAATTGGATTTAGAAAAAATCAATCCTGCTTATAGAGCCCTTACGTGATATCTACTCATTTTAAACGAGAAGGAACCACTTATTATGAGTAAAACAATTCAAATATTAATAGTGCTTTTTTGCTCTTTTCTAGGAGCTTTTGGACAAATATTTTTCAAACTGGGGGCTTCAAGTGCTAAGTTAAATATTAGTATTTTAATAAATTATAATATTATTATCGGTTTTATTTTATATGGTATTTCCGCAATAATATTTATTTATGTTTTAAAATTTGGAGAAGTTTCTATGCTTTATCCAATTGTTGCCACTAGTTATATTTGGGTAATGCTTTTTGCTTGGATATTCTTGAAAGAGAATCAAAGTATACCCAATTTTATTGGAGTTTGCTTTATATTATTAGGTATTTATTTTATAGTCAAATAAGAAGTGGAATTGATTATGGATATTTTGGATTATTACATAAAAAAAGAAGATGAACGGGGATGGTTATGGGGTATTACCCAAGAACCATGGATTAAAGAGATTAACTACATCGAAACGAATGCTGATGAGATTAGAGGTAATCACTACCACACGGAAACAAAGGAGATGTTCTTTATTATTGAAGGCAAAGTTAATGTAACAGTGTACAATATCCATACAGCAGAGAGAGAGGAATATGTCTTCGAGAAAGGTGACATTTTCATTGTCTATCCTTATGAAGTCCACACTTTTTACTCTATTACATATGCCAAATGGATTAATATGCTGTCAAAACCCGTGAAGAATGGGAAATCGGATTTCAACAAGTATGAATTAAAGTTAATTAAGCCAATATAAAAGGTGTAATATTGAATGACACACTTTCGGTAGTAATACCAACATACAAAGAATCTGAAAATATTCGTATACTCATACCGAAAATTGAGCAGGAAATGCATAATATTAATAAGGAGGGTGAGATTATTATCGTTGATGATAATAGCGAGGATGGAATTGTAGATATTGTTGAAACTCAGAACGCTCTATATCATAACATTAATCTAATTATTCGCAAAGGAACTCGTGGAATTGCGTCAGCATGGTTAGAAGGTATTCGTGCCTGTCGGGGAGAGGAGATTGTTATCATGGATGCTGATCTATGTCATAATCCTATATATTTCCAACCGATGTTGGAAGTACTAAACATATATGATATGGTTATCGGCTCAAGGTATATGTCTGAACATAAAGTAAGAATGGAAAATAAATCTTTCATTGCTGTATTTCTCAGTCAATTGGGTCAAGTACTATCTCGATGGGTGCTAAGGCTAAACCAGTCTGATATGTCTCATAGTTTTAGAATGTTCCGTCGTGAAGTTTTTATTCGAGTTGGTGATGATCTTTGTTTCAACGGGAATGTTATGATGATAGAATTTACATATAGAGCCACCTGTGCAGGCTTTCGGATTACAGAGGTTCCTATAATTTATGAAAAACGTAAGTTCGGGAAGACTAAGCTCAATGTCTTATCCCAAGGCCTACTATTCATTAAAGCTCTTTTTTATCTTCGGTTTCTTGATCGAAAGGAAATATAAGAAATGGAATCATTGTTAATCACAGGAAGCAGTGGCTTTATTGGATCTTACATGGTGACTCATCTCAAGAAAACTTTCAAGATATTTCAGGCTGATAAAACCTTTATTGCAGAATCAAATACTGAAGATTGTGTGTTTATGGATATCACTGATAGTCATTTGGTAAACCAGGTTATACAAAAATATTGCCCAGACGTCGTTCTGCACTTAGCTGCCATCAAAGATGTCAGTTTCTGTCAAATCAATCCAGATAAAGCAAAACGTGTTAATGTTAATGGCACTAAAAATATTCTTGATTCATGTACTAAAGTAGGTGCTTTTTTGATATTTATGTCTTCCGATTATGTTTTTGAAGGTACGACTGGTATGTATTCCGAGGAAGATTTAAGAAATCCTTCTACAATATATGGAAGTACTAAGAAAGAATCTGAGGATCTTATAATAGATTCTGACATTAGATATTGCATATCCCGATCTGGTGGTGTGTATGGTAATACAAAAAGACAAAGTTCTCTTCTTACATGGGCTACCGAAAGATTTAAAAGAGGACAGGTTGTAAAAGCATTTAGTAATGTCTATAACACTCCTACTTGCATATACGATCTGTGTAAGGGAATTGAGTTAATCGCAAAAGAGCATCTGGAAGGTATTTTCCATATTGCGGGATGTCAACGGACAAAAAGATCAGATTTTCTACGTGAGTATGCTTTTAGCTATGGATTTGATCCCGGTTTGGTTGTTGAAGAGAATTATGAGTTTATACCGTCCTTAAATAATTATAGACGTCCTGTTGATTTATCCCTAAGTTCTAAAGTTTCAGAAAAAAATTTAGAAATGGAATTTCTTAGTGTCAGAGAGGGATTTGATATCTTAAGGAATCTTAATATATAAAAGTTTTATGATAAATTTATTGAAAATAAACTCCATAAAAATTGCTTTTTTACTTTTTATATTTTCATTGATACTGCGAATTATACTTTTTACGACAACGTATAATAATTTGAGGTATGGTGCTGCCGGCGTTTATGGTTCAACTTCAATAGGTTTTTATTTCAATGAAGGACTCACTTATAATGATAATGAGATATCTAAAATCTTTATTATACCAAATAATTATACGGATAATTATTTAAATTTTCATTGTAAAAATAATAGAAAAACACTGGAGCAATTTCTTCCAGGGCCAGCAGCTTTGCTAGTTATATTATGGAAATTAATACCATTTTATAATTTCTTACCATACATATTATTTCAAGCGATTTTAGAATCAATATTAATAGGATTATTTTATTTTGTCTTCAAAGATTATGATAAATATGTCGCTCTAATCACATCAATTTTTATGGTTTTAAATTTATCTGTAATAAAAAGAACGTTAGAAATGGGTGATTATTATTGGCCCATAGCAGCTATACTTGTAACATTCATTGGAATAATATATATAATTAAAAGTAATAAAAATTCATTATATCTTTTTGCGACAGGTTTTATCACAGGCTTGATATTATGGTTTAATTCGATTACTATATATTTACCTATCTTTATTTCATTTATGATTATTTATTATTACCGTTGCATTACAGAAATATCCTATAAATCAATATTAAAGAAGATTTTAGCGTACTTAATACCAATTATTATATCAATAATATTGTTAAGTTGGTTTAGGTTTAATATAACTGGTGACTACAGACCGATGAGATCACAAATTTGGCATACCTTTTTTTGTGGAGTTGGGCAATTTGAAAATCCTTATGGTATTAAATCAAAAGATAATGAAGTTTGGGAGTTAGGTAAAAAATTGAATTCTGATTTGGAAAAATCATCTTTTAGTACTCAATGTAATTTGCCAAATTCGCCTTATGAAATAACATTAAAAAAAGAAGCAATTAATTTTATCAGGAAATGCCCACATTTATTTATAAGAAATGCTTTTTATCGAATTGGAATTATGATTTCTCCTTTTCTTTATAGAGGTGGAGATTTTATACCAAGTTCATTATTCAATATATTGTTACCAATAGGGATTGTTGCATTCATTTTATGGTTTTCAGGAATGTATTATCTTTTTAGAAGGCAAAATTTGATCTTCTGGTTATCTGCAACAATTTATTTTTACTTTTTTGCTACTTTTGGTTGGTTCTGTGTTGTTGGAAGAGTAATATTGCCATTTTTATTTATTAACGCATTCGTTTATTTATTTGGTATAAAATATTTATTTTTAGAATTCAAAAAGGTGAAATTTAATGTATCAATTAACACAGAATCTTAAAACCGGCAAAATGGAAATATCCGAGGTTTCTTTTCCAACACTTACAAAAGGTACTGTTCGTGTTCGCAATTCTTATTCATTAATTAGTGCCGGAACTGAAGCAAGTAAGGTAAAAACTGCTCGCGCTAGTTTAATCAGCAAGGCTAAAGAAAAACCCGAACAAGTCAGACAAGTTCTGGATACGTTGAAAAAGGAAGGACTGTTATCTACCTATCAAAAAGTGATGAATAAATTAGATACTTTAGCGCCGTTGGGATATTCGACTTCTGGTGTGGTTATTGAAATAGGAGAAAATTTAAAAGGCTTTCAGGTTGGTGATCGAGTCGCCTGTGCTGGCGGTGAAATAGCAAATCATGCCGAAGTAATAGCCGTTCCGGAAAATTTATTAGTCAAGATTCCTAATGAAGTTTCTATGCAAGAAGCGGCTTTTACCACCGTTGCATCTATTGCGCTCCAAGGAATCCGTCAGGCGGATTTGAGAATAGGAGAATCCTGTCTTGTTATTGGATTAGGTCTTATCGGTCAATTGACAGTTCAGATGTTAAAAGCGGCTGGAATTAAAGTCGCTGGTATAGATATAGATTCCTATGCTGTAGATATTGCTTTGAAATCTGGCGCTGATCTTGCCTTCCAGCGGTTTGATAGTCAATTAGAACAAGCAATCTTAAATCTTACAAATGGATATGGTGTAGATGCAACGATCATCACCGCAGGAACTTCTAGTCTTGATCCGGTGGAATTGGCTGGTAAAATGTGTCGTCCAAAAGGAAAAGTTGTAATTGTTGGCGCTGTCCCGAGCGGTTTTAGTCGGGAAAATTATTATAAAAAAGAGTTGGAATTGCGCATGTCCACTTCCTATGGACCTGGGCGCTATAATCCGAACTATGAAGAAAAAGGATTCGATTATCCTATTGGTTATGTGCGTTGGACAGAAAATCGAAATATGCAGGCGTTTTTAGAATTAGTTGCTCAGAAAAAGATAAACCTTGACTTGTTGACAACACATATTTTTCCACTTGAAAAAGCGCTTGATGCTTATGATATGATCGTCAATAAAACTGAGCCATATATTGGTATTTTATTGAAATATGATATAGAAAAACCTCTCAAAAAAGAGATCTTACTTAAAGATGTTTCATATGCAAAGCAAGATGTTAATATAGGTTTTATCGGAGCGGGGACATTCGCCCAAAATTCCTTACTCCCTAATATAAAAAATGCCAATTTAATAGCGGTTGCGACTCATCAGGGGCACAGCACTAGAACAGTAGCGGATAAATATGGTTTCGCTATCGCTACCGGTGATTCGTATTACATTATCAATAATCCTGATATTAATACAATATTTATTGCTACCAGACATAATCTTCATGCTGAGTTTGTCATAAAAGGAATTAAAGCCGGTAAGAATGTATTTGTTGAAAAACCACTGTGTATGACCATGTCAGAACTTGAAGAAATAATGCAAGAGTATGAAAAACAAAATGTACGGGTTATGGTCGGTTTTAATCGGCGATTCTCTCCTTTTGTGCAAAAAATAAAAAAATGTTTAAATAATGATCAACCTAAATCAATCATCTATCGTATAAATGCCGGTTATATACCCTTTGATCATTGGACGCAGGATAAGGAAATAGGGGGCGGACGGATCATTGGTGAAGTGTGTCATTTTATTGATTTATGTATGTATCTCTCAGGTTCAAAGCCAATGTTATTAAGCGCTTTTTGTATACCTGATTCTCAAGGGTTATGGGACACCTTAACCGTTAATTTAAAATTTTCTAATGGGTCTATATCTAATATATCCTATTTTGCTAATGGAGCGAAATCTCTAAGGAAAGAATATATTGAAATATATTGCAATGGTCTCACTGCAATAATTGATGATTTCAAATTACTCCATATTTATGATAAAGGTCATCAAAAGGAAAAACTATTTAACCAGGACAAAGGGCATCGTGAAGAAGTCAGAAGGTTTTTACAATCAATTAGAGATGGTCAGGAAGCGCCAATTCCATTTGAAGATGTGTACTTATCAACCAAAATGACCTTCGATATAATTGAGTCAATAAAAAATAATAGTGTAATAAAGTATTAAAAAATGCCCGGTCAAATTGAAGATATTCTTAGAGGATTAGAATCTCATTTCGAGTATGATAATTATAAAGGATGGGATATTTTTGATGGATTAAGTACTCCTTTATCTAGCACCTTTTTATTTCAATCGCATTTTATAAGGTTGGGATGGATACAATTTTTCAAAAAGTCACCTATAAATCTTCGGCCATTATTTTGTATTAAAAAAGATTATAATCCCAAAGCATTAGCATTAATATTATCTGGCTCTCTGAACAGATATAAAATTACCAAAGATCAAAAATATTTAACAAAAGCCTACACCATTGCAGATTTGATAATTCAGTTAATAAGTGAAAAAAAGGAATATTTTTGCTGGGGATATAACTTTCCGTGGGAAGCACGAGCTTTTTCGGTACCTGCCTTCCAGCCTAATATGATTGTATCCTGTTTTTGCGCTCAGGCTTTTCTAGATCTATATGAAATAGATCATGACTCAAAATGGTTAAAAATTGCTATTGATGTCAGCACTTTCATTCAAAAAGAATTAATAATCGAAGAAAAAGAAGAAGAAATTTGCTTAGGCTATATTCCCAATGAACAAACTAGAGTGCATAATGCAAACCTTATTGGAGCATGTTTATTATCAAGATTATTTAAAATAACTAATGATTTTCATTACAAAGAAATTAGTGAAAAATCTGTAAGGTATTCAGTTAATCGTCAAAATTCTGACGGTTCATGGTTTTATGGAGAACAGCCATATCATAAATGGATAGACAATTTTCATACGGGATATAACCTTGTCGCAATTAAACGAATATCGACATATTTAAATAATCATGAGTGGGATTACAGTATGACGAAAGGATTGAAGTATCATTTAGAGAATCATTTTCTAAAAGATTTTACTCCTAAATATTACAATAATTATTTGTATCCTATCGATATACACAATTTTGCTCAGGGCATTGTAACATTCCAAGTTTTCGATCGTTGTGACATTTCTGAAAATGTAATAAATAAGTGTTTGGATATGATGTACGGTTATAAAAAGGAATATTTTTTTTACTATCGCACTAAATATTTAACTAATAAAATTAATTATTTTAGATGGTCACAAGCATGGATGTATTTTGCATTAACAAATTATTTGGTATGTAAATATGAGGGTTGAATTTTTAGGATATCCTGTTGATAATTTGGATAAACATGAATTTATTAATTATGTCCAAAACTCTATTTTGTCGGGATCAAAAAATGTAATTGCAGTCCAAAATGCGAATAAAATGTATCTTTCAAATAAGTATACTAAAATGAAAGATTATTTCAAGATTTCTGATATAATTCTTCCAGAAAATGCAATAAATATTGGGATGCATATTTTAGGCTCCTCCTTAGTTGAAAGAAATATGGGGGGAGTTAATATGATGGCAGAACTTCTGCTATTATGTAATAAATACAGTTATTCTGTCTATTTTTTAGGCAGCACAAAATATGAATTAATGTGTTTAATAGATGCTGTAAGGTTAAAGTATTCAAACGTAAAAATATTAGGATATCACGATGGTTATTTTACAGGATCTGAAGAGCAAAATATTATTGACGAAATAAAGGAAAATAGACCAAATATTCTTTTCATTGGCTTAGGATCACCTAAACAAGAGTATTTTATTCTTGAATATTTAAAAATTTTACCTGTAAATATTATCATGGGAGTCGGCGGTAGTTTTAAGGTTATAGGTGGATTAGATAAGCCAGCACCAAGATGGACTAAATATGGATTTGAATGGTTATATCGTTCCATCCAGGAACCTAAGAAATTTAAGAGATATATCACTGTTAATACTTTTTTTATTAAAGAACTTGTGTCAAAGGGTTTAATGAAAATATGATCTGGCGTTCTTCGATACATAGCAGGGTAGCTCAATTAGTTGATTATTTTACTGCCATAATTGGCCTTATTGCATCTTATCATCTTACTGGTTATTTATATCAATACTCGCCGTTTTTCGGTCAAAAATTTCCAGTTGATTCTATTCACATTTTTTCTATGATACTGCTTGGGTTTATTTATATATACTTATTTAGTGTGCAGAAAGCCTATAGTTATCAGCGGTTCACATCACTATTAACGGAATATTTTACGATTATTAAAGTCGCTTTAATTGTAATGCTTATAAGTGTCGTACTAGTCTTTATGTTTCGTATTAAAATACCACGTACAACAGTTATTCTTTCTTTTATAGTAATTGTCATATTATTTATTATTCAAAAGACGGTAATGTATTTTATTGCCGCCTGGATTCGCAAGAAAGGGCATAACCGAAAAAAAGTACTGGTTGCCGGTACCGGCGAGCGTGCCAGGCAATTTATCGATGTAGTACGGAAAAACTTCAGTTGGGGTATTGATATTATCGGTTTAATATCCGGAGATAACGAAAAAATCGGCAGGGAGTATTTCGGACTGAAAGTGCTTGATCATTACCGGAATATTGAGCATGTGTTGAAGACTTATAACCCCGAAGAAGTGATCGTTACGATGACAGTGCGGCGTTTCAATTATTTAAAAGGACTTTTGGAGACCTGTGAACGGGAAGGGGTTCAGGTTCGCATTTACTCAGACTTTTTTGGTATTTTATCTAAAAAAGTGCGTACGGATACTGTTTATGGCCTGGATATAATTAGTTTTTATATGACAAGACATAGCGAATGGCAATTGATTACAAAAAGAATCATTGATATCTGTGGAGCTTTGGTCGCATTGATTTTATTTTCACCATTAATGTTAGCGGCAGTGATCGGAATCTGGCTGACGGATGGCAGACCGATTTTTTATCAATGGAATGTCATGGGCCTGAATAAAAATCCGATCAAGAGCTGGAAGTTCAGAACAATGGTCAAAAATGCCGATCATCTGAAAAAAGATCTCCTTGATAAAAATGAGATGCAGGGGCCGGTTTTTAAAATTAAAGACGATCCACGCGTACTACCATTTGGAAAATGGCTGAGAAAGCATAGTATAGATGAGACACCGCAATTATTCAGTGTTTTGAAAGGCGATCTGTCATTGGTTGGTCCACGACCTGCCGGTCCACATGAACTGAAGCGGTATGAGAGCTGGCAGAGGCGGAAATTGAGTGTTAAACCGGGACTTACTTGTCTGTGGCAAGCATCAGGACGCAATAATATCAACAGTTTTGATGACTGGGTCAAGATGGACCTGGAGTATATCGATAACTGGTCTCTATGGCTTGATTTTAAAATATTGTTGAAAACTATTCCGGCTGTCATCTTGGGAAAGGGAGCGTCGTGAGAGAAGGGACGAGTAACAAGTAACAAGTAACAAGTAATGAAAAGTCATAAAGATTTAGATGTTTGGAAAAGAAGTGTTGATCTGGTAACATGTATTTATGAGATTACTAAAGATTTTCCTAAAGATGAAATTTATGGGATAACCAACCAGATTCGAAGGTCAGCCGTTTCAATTCCATCTAATATTAGCGAAGGAGCAGGACGGAACCATTCTAAGGAGTTCGTTCAATTTTTACATATCTCCTTAGGTAGCTTGTCAGAGTTGGAAACGCAAATTATTATAAGCGAAAATATCAAATATTTGTCGAAGGATGATTCAATTAAAATTCAGAATGAACTGGCGGAATTAAGGAAAATGATTTTAGGTTTAATCCGTCATTTAAACACGAAAACTTAAAATTCTCGTCACTCGTTTCTTGTTACTCGTCACTATTCACAATTCACTATAAATAAAGGAAAACTATGATAGTAGTCCGTGCTCCATTTAGATTGCCATTGGGCGGCGGGGGAACCGATTTGCCTTCTTATTACCGAAAAAATGAAGGTTTTCTGATAACTGCGGCTATTAATAAATATATGTATATCAATATCAATGAACCGGCACTTGTCGATAAAATAAAAATCAATTATACAAAGGCTGAAATTGTTGAACTTGACCAAATCGATTCAATAAAGCATGAAATAGTCCGGGAAACGCTCAAATATCTTAAGATTAACAGACCGATTGAAATCAGTTCAATGGCGGATCTTTCAGCTGGAACAGGAATGGG
>Ga0265296_1003023_pt1 | contig 16152 bp, 13 predicted proteins | sample MunlanPumphouse1_FD_189073 | JGI IMG/M metagenome (GOLD analysis project Ga0265296, IMG submission 189073) | Groundwater microbial communities from a municipal landfill in Southern Ontario, Canada - Pumphouse #1 | ecosystem: Environmental > Aquatic > Deep subsurface > Groundwater | place... | reverse complement strand
AGGTGCTGACTAACATGGAAGGCGTATTGGAAGTGATAAGTGAAAATTGTTTAAATCACCCTCCCCTAACCCCTCCCCTCAAGGGAGGGGGAAATTGATGGCTACCCACACAAAAGCCAGAAGAGCCCATAGAATAAAAGGAGCTTAATATCTACGGATGGAAAAGTTAATACTTGACGGCCATAAGCTGGCATGGCACAAAGAAAGGGTAGATGCCTGGCTGATGGGCGAGCGGATAGCGCCGATAACGATTGACTGCGCTCTGACGAGGCGGTGCTCATACAGATGTGTTTATTGTTACGGCATGCTCCAGTCAAATGATGAAAAGAAGATGACCAAGGATGTCATTTCCAGATTTCTCGATGATGCGGCCGAGATAGGCGTGAAGGCTGTCAGTTTTGTGAGCGACGGGGAAAGCACGTGCTCTCCGCATCTTTATGACGCCATATTGAGGGGCAGGCAAAACGGCCTGGATATGGCATTGGGCACTAACGGCTATTTACTGAAGGACGACAGGCTGGAGGAAATACTGCCTGCGCTTACGTATTTAAGGTTTAATATATCTGCAGGGGACGCCGGCAGGTATGCCTCGATACACGGCTGTAAACCCGAACATTTTCTCAAGGTTATAAATACGATTAAGGAAGCAGTAAGGATTAAAAAGAAAAATAAACTTGCTGTAACCCTCGGCCTTCAGATGGTGCTCCTGCCTGAATTTGCAGACCAGATTATCCCATTGACAAAACTTGGGAAAGAGCTTGGGGTAGACTACCTTGTCATAAAGCATTGCAGCGATGATGAAAAAGGAAGCCTTGGTGTTGATTATTCAAAGTACCATGACATGATTGACATCTTAAAGAAAGCGGAAGCGTATTCCGATGACGATTATCTGGTCAGGGCTAAATGGTCCAAGATTTTGAGCGGAGGAAAACGTAACTATAACCAGTGTTACGGGCCTCCTTTTATTATGCAGTTTTCAGGCTCCGGACTTGTGGCTCCCTGCGGTATGTTTTTTAATTCCAAGTACAAAAAATATCATATCGGCAATATTGCGGATAAGTCGTTCAAAGAGATATGGCAGAGCGAGCGCTACTGGGAGGTTATCAGGCTTATAGGTTCAGAAAAGTTTGATGCAAGGACCATGTGCGGTTCTTTGTGTTTACAGCATAAAGTTAATGAATTCTTATGGGACTTAAAAACAAAAAAGGCTGCCTTTAAAAAAGGCGAAGGCAAGCCGCCCATGCATATCAACTTCATCTGAATATCCACCGTAGCGCAGCATTTCTACCATGCCAATTATTGATTTTGAAGCAAACATGTAGTAACATTTTTGATAGGTGGGATTTATTAGCGTTTTATTGGCAGGAGAACGGAAAAAATTATGATGGAAAGAGTAGACTGGAAGAATTTCAAAAGTGATGAAGATATTGTGTCATATCTCTCTAAACTGCCGCGCTATCGTAATACCCCCATAAAATCGATTCTAAGCCGGCTGAGGTTTTTCCTGAGTGTTTTATATTGCAGGTTATTTAGCATCGATAAACCGTTATTTGTAGTGCTGGTGACAAACAACACATGTAATCTAAACTGCATCTATTGTTATGGCGAATATGGCAAGCGCAGCAAAAAAGACGATTACTCTACCGGGGTTTTGCTGGAGATAATTGACGAATTAAAAGAATTGGGTACTACGTTATTAACCATTCACGGCGGGGAATCTCTCTTAAGAAAAGATATAGGCGAGATATTAAATTATGTCAAGCTTAAAGGCTTTTACGTAAGTTTTAACACAAATGGTTATTTTGTGCCGCATAGAATTAAGGATTTATTAGGAGTTGATACTGTAGTCCTGAGCCTCGACGGAAGAGAAGAAAATAACGATAAAAATCGCGGGAAGGGATGTTATCAAAAAGTAATGAATGCTATCGACATTTTACATCAACATAACCTTCCTGTTGTGGTTAGCGCTACTATCAATAAGTATACCCTGAATGATATGGAATATCTTGCAGAATTGGCAGTAGAAAAGAAATTTAGAATTCAATACAGCATTTTATATAATGGCGATAAGCTGAAAACTCAGGAATATAGCGGAGTTATGACGGACGACGAAAATCGGTCGGTTGCTAAAAAAATTCTGGCTCTAAAGAAAAAAGGCTATCCGGTATATTATTCGGGTGATATTTTAGAGACTGCTATCTACTGGCCCTTTTCATTTGATGAAAAACAAGTGATTACCAGAGCTGATGTGCAGGCCGGGTTAAAGCAAAAGAAAATGAGATTAGTCCCCTGCTATCATGGCAGGCTCAAGTATCAGATCGATGCTGACGGCAGAGTGGTTTTATGCTGGGCGCAAAATGATGCAGATGCTCCTAATGTAAAAAAAGTTGGCGTGGCAAAGGCCATTCAGACATGTCATGATAACAAGAAATGTGAATATTGCGTGTTTTTGGCCAACAATGAACATAATGCTGTATTAAATCTTGGGCTAAAAAATATATGGGATATAGCTGCTATTCAATTTGCGGATGCATTAGAAATTCGCAAAAAAAAGGTAAAATCGAATCAGTGACTTGCCGGCAGTTCAGTAGCCTGAAAGGGTAATTATGAAGATTTTGATTACAGGGGTCTCTAAAGGCTTGGGGCGATATCTGGCAATAGAACTGTTAAAGCAAGAGCATGAGGTATGGGGAATTTCCCGTAAACAGCGGGAACATTCTGAAATAAAAGATTTGCTTCAATATCCAAATTTTATTTACAGTTCATGCGACCTTGCCAGGGAAAGTCAGATTATCCGGTTTGCAGAGGAGGTTACAGGTCGTAATTTTCCGGTTGACGTATTAATTTTAAATGCTGCCCTGATGGAAAATGATTATGTAAACGGGGTATGGGATTTTCAAAAATTCAGAGAGATTATGGAAGTTAATTTTATGGGGACGGCTAATTTAACTGCAAGATTGCTTCCTTTTTTCCAGCAAAAAGGGAAAGGGCTCATTATCGGAATTTCTTCTGTTTCTTCTATAAGGGCTCTTTTAATGGATAAGATTGCTTATGCTCCAAGCAAATCTGCGTTAAATATGATGTTCGAGTCTTTGAGGCTGCAATTGGGGTATTCTTATCCCGGAATACGATTTGTTACAATAAATCCTGGCCCGCTTGAGCAAAAGGATCAACTATTCAGCAGTTCATATTCAGAAATCGCCGGGAAAATAATTTCAATCATTGAAAAGGGTAAGTATAAGGAGATATACGCATATCCCTTAATAAGTTCAATTATATATAAAGTATTCAGGCTGATTCCGGACTGGTTTATTGCAAGATATATAATCCAGCCAAGGCGTAAGTGCAAGGGAAAGCCGAAATGAGATATTGTTTAATTATGGGCTCATCAAGAGGGCTGGGCGCTGCTATGGTAGAAGAATTTCTTAAAAGAGAGGATATGTTTATTATCGGGTTTGCGCGGTCGGACATAAAAGAGATTAAAAATTCTGACCAATGGCTTGCTACCAAAAGGTACCGGCATGTTAAAACGGATATAACCCAGTCAGAATGTACAGAAAAATTGAAGGCTATCTGTTCTGAGTTATCCGGAAAGCCTTTTATGATTATCTTTAATGCCGCCCTTGTCAAAAGCGATTCCTCGGAAAACAAGCGGATAATTTATCCTATCTTTGACGAGATTAACCGCATTGCAATAGAAGGCCTCAGGAGAGTGTTAGAGGGAGTCGAAGGCCATCTGTTGAATTTTGGCGGTGTTTTTGTCGGGATTTCAGCTTTCAGCGCCATAGCTCCGCCTGTTCAGGAACTCCGCCTGGCATATCCTGCCACAAAGGCCTATCTGGATATGGCGCTGCGTTGCCTAAGGTTTGCATGGAAAGCTAAAGTTAAGGTTGTAACAGTCCATTTAGGGCACCTTGATTCTCTGGGTGATGGCAAGAGGTATTGGTTTGTACCGAATTATGCGCAGACCGCCCGTAAAATCACACAGGCCCTCGGGCGCGTAAATATTCCGAATGAAATTAATTATCCGTTTTTGTATAATTTGCTTTACAGGCGCTTCTTTGTTTTTGTGCCGGACCGGGTTTATTACTGGGCAATTAATTTATTGACAAAAATTATACCCGAACAAAAAAAATGATTTTTGTTATTTAAATGCAATATTAAATTGTGCCCATGTGCTCTCTCTAATGAAAAAGCTATGACAATGATTATGCGGAAAACTGACAACGGATTTAAGTTATGAAGCCTGATATTATTTTTTATCAGCAATACGCTGTTCCATATTTTGGAATCCTCTCTCTTGATTCTCATTTAAAACAGCAGGGGCTGCATGCAGATGTCTTGATTCATACTCTTGAAAAAGATCCAATTGAGGCCCTGAAAAAAATTAAGCCCGGACTGGTGGGCATCAGTCTAATGTCTCCGGAACATAACTGGCTTATTCAGACTACTGCAGCTATTCGAAAGGCGCTGCCTGAAACCAGGATTATCGTAGGAGGAATTCACTCTATCCTTTATTATCAGGAAATATTAAGGGATACATGTGCTGATATGGTCTGCCATAGCGAAGGAGAAAAGGTATTAGTGCAGGTTATTGAAGAGCTTAACAAGGATGTTCCCCAATTGGAAAATATTCCCGGACTTGCATATCGTGATGATGCCGGGAATATCTGCATAAACGAGCGGGCGGAACTGGTTCCGTTTTCAGATGAAATCATTGAAGACCGCGAGATCTACTTTAAGCGATATCCTGAACTTATTAAGGATTCTACCCATCGTTTTTTTTCAAGCAGGGGATGTCCGTACAGATGCAGCTTTTGCTATAATGCTGTTATCCACGATACCTTCAAGGGAAAAGGGCGCTATGTCCGGCAGAAAAGTGTGGACAATTTTATTCAGGAAATCCTTTCACAAGCCAGGAAATATTCATTTAGCTCAATATATTTCTATGACGACCTGTTTACATACAACGAGAAATGGTTATTGTCATTTTTGGAAAGGTACGGAAAAGAAATCAAAATACCATTTATGTGCACTACACGGGCAAATGTAATTAATGAAACCGTTGCGCAGGCTCTCGGTGAAGCAGGCTGCCGCACGGTAAGCTTTGGAATCGAAACTGGCAATTATGACCTCAGGAGTAAAGTCCTGAACAAGCATATAACTGATGAACAAATTGTCGAATGCGGCCGCTTGCTGAAAAAGTATGGCATGAGGATTCAAACTACAAACATGTTCTGTCTGCCCGATGAAACCCTGTCGGATGCCTATAAGACTGTTGAAATTAACCACAAAGCTCACTCGGATTACGCCTTTACTGCATTGTTTATGCCGTTCCCAAATACAGCGCTGGCAAATTACTGTATTGAAAAAGGCTACTTGAAAAAGGATTATTCATTGAGGGATATGCCGTATTCTTTTTTAACTGAGAGCGTGTTGTCACTGCCGGATAAGGAAAAAATTATTAACCTGCACAGGTTGGCATATTTTTTTATCAGATGGCGCTGGTTATATAAAGTGTTCCATAGATTGCCGGCATGGAATGCCTTTACGCCGCTTTACCGTCTTATATTTGTTATGGCTAATTTTCTGCGTCATAAAGAAGAGCGCGGCATCTCGTTTTGGCCTGCTGTTCGTTATGCATGGCGCTTGCGCAAGTCACTCTAGTGTACTGTCTCATAAATAACTTTACACAATTTTGTCATTCCCGCTTGTCGGGAATCCTTCTTTTAAAAGGGGAAAGATTCTGGACAAGCCAGAATGACACTACACAAAAGTGTAAAGAACTGTTACAGACAGGACACTAGAAAAAATATTAAGGCATTTAATTATCGCATAGCAGGGATACCGTATGGAGGAAAAATGAAAGCTGATAAGAAATATGATAGCCAGCAGCATTTTTGGGAGCATGCCGGAAAAGAAGGGTACAACAATGTCATATTTTCTAATTCAGCGGTAGCTGACCATATTGTGGGAAAGCAAAATGCTGCGGCTTTAAGTGTGGCTAAAAGCCTTGGCCTGGATGAAAAAGCACGGGTTCTTGAATTGGGATGCGGGGACGGAGAGTTTGCTGAATATGTGTTGTCGCCGCGATTTCAGCACATAGATGCTTTTGAACAATCAGCTTCTGCTGTCGAGCAGGCGCGTTTACGTTCAAAAGGTAATAATATTCAATACCATGTTGCAGACCTGAGTACTCATAATTTTGACCATGAGGGGCACTGGGACGGAGCCTTTTGCATAGCATTTTTACATCATGTAAAATCATCAGTCCCTTCAATCGTAGCGCGGCTGGCCAAGGTCGCTCCCAAAGTGGTTATCCTGGAATCTAACGGAGATAATATAATCCGCAAAGGGCTGGAATTGACTCCTTCCTATAAAAGCGCCGGTGAAGACAGCTTCCGCTTGAAAAGGCTGCTGCAAATCTTTGCGGAAAATCATTATCATCCCGTTGTCCTTCATAGAATTACCTTTGTCCCGTCTATTTGCCCTGAATCGCTTTTCCCTTTTTTCAGAAAAATTGAAGAAGTAGTGGAGGCCAGCTCTTTTTTAAACCGCCTGTGTTCTTCTTATGTCATTGGTTTTCAGCAAAAGTAAATGGTAATGAAAAATAAACTTAATATCTATCATTTTCTGATTTTGGCGGGGTTGCTTTTTTCGCTGTACAACGTTTGGCTGTCATATCAATCTGTTGAAAAAATTGCTGCCAGTGATAAGGGAGATATAGCAAATGCAATTTTAGAATTGCCTTCGCTTTGCACTTACAATACTGGCATTTTTTTGGCACAATGCACTTCTAAGTCAGATGTTAAACCTATAGAAGATATTGGCTGCGGTGATCTGGGTTACCCTTTGCTTGCAAACGTTATTACTCGCCTTGGAGTTAAAAGTTCTCCTCTTACAAAGGAAGACCTTGTCCGTATTAATATCTGGCTAAACTGGTCAGGCCTAATGCTTTTAGTTGTTGCATTGAGAGTTGCTGGTTTAAAGCAGACATCCCTTCTGACAATTTTTGCAGGAACATATATTTTTATCAACGTGAAAGAACTTTCCGCAGATTATTATTCTACTTTTTGGGGAGTTTTTTGTATAGCACTGTCAGGTATAATTTTTTTATGGGTATCTCAAAGAAAGAGTATTAAGCGACATGCTCTCTTCAGTTTTTGGGTTGCTTTTTTTTGTCTGGCAATAGCGCTACTGATTAGAGAACCGATGGGATATATAGGAATAGCTGCTTCTTTATCTATTGTGCTGGGGAATTTTGTAATAGACAAAGATCGGAAACGAAAGGTTTTGAAATATTTTATTATTGGATTTGTAATTTGCAGTATTACTTTAATGCCTTCAATTCTTGTGGCGATAAGAACACTGGTATGGAATGTGCCAAAAGGGGAAATATTGCCAAAACACGGATTTTCGTACACTCTTCTAATTGGAATTGGAACTGTACCAAATTCATGGGGGATTACTCGTGCAGATAAAACTGCAACATTAATTGCGAAAAATGTTGACCCCAATGTTGTCCACTATAGCAACAGGCATTTTGAAATAATGAAGAAAATTTATTTCAGAATGTTTTTAGAAAAACCTTTGGAGATGATAAGTATATACAGAGTAATGGCATCGAGAATCATTGCATATCCAACTAAGATAATAAGCTATTATTCGTATGTTGGGATTTTGGTTATCGGCTTAATTATATGTTTTTGGCGCACTAAACAATTATTTAAGCCTTACTTTTTAATGGGTATAGCGCTAAGTATGAGTTGCTTCTTAGCTCTTGCACAAGGAATTTTAGCTGGTTTGTATTATTCTAAAACAGCGGAGATAGGATTTATAGTAAGCATATTGGCATTAGTAGAAATTTTTACACAAAACAAGATATTTTAAAATGCTTACAGGCTTTAAATATCTTATATTTTTATTTGTAGTCATCAATGGTATATCATGCAATAAGTCTCCAGAAAAACTTTTGATTAGAGCGGCGGAACAGGGAAATGAGGGGAAAGTGCTTTTTTTTTTAGAAAAGGGAGTTCCGGTTGACGCAAAAGACAAACAGGGATATACAGCTTTGATGAAGGCGGCATCCAATGGGCAAGAGAAAGTAGTTAATCTTCTCATAGAGAAGAAAGCCGGTGTTAATGCAATAACTGTTTTTGGCACCACTGCACTTATGCAGGCAGCATGGAATGGACACCTTAATATAGTAAAGTTGCTGGTAGAAAATAAAGCAGATATCCATATGCAAGGGGCAGGAGGATGGACTGCTTTATATTTTGCAGCCCTATCAGACAGAGGGCATCCTGAGGTAGTCCGATTTTTATTGGAAAAAGGCGCAAATCCCAATATAAAAGATTATATGGGCTTGACTCTACTTATGCAGGCGGCATGGAATGGACATCTTAATATAGTAAAGTTGCTGGTAGAAAATAAAGCAGATATCCATATGCAAGGGGCAGGAGGATGGACTGCTTTATATTTTGCAGCCCTATCGGATAGAGAGCATCCTGAGATAGTCCGATTTTTGTTGGAAAAAGGCGCAAATCCCAATATAAAAAATTCCATGGGTTTGACTCTATTGAGACAGGTGGACGGTAGCAGGCATCCTGAAATAACTCAAACTTTGCGCCATTACGGTGCGCAGGAATAGATATTGCATCTCACGGGAGATCAGGAATATTCTTTCATGAATAACTACACCAAGAAATTACTCTGCCTATTTTTGCCCTTATGTATAGCCCTCTATATGACATATCCGTTGTTAAAGGGTGATTATGCCTATTCGAGCAACGAGTATGACCTGTATAAGTCTTTTTTAGGGAATTTCATAGAGATACTGAAACATGGGGAATTGCCTGTCTGGAATGAATATGTGGGTGGGGGGCATCCTGCCATGTATTTTGGCCATTACCCCCTTACTCAAAATACTCTTCTGTATATGTTATTCGGTGTTAGCGATTTTACATACTACATGGTTAGATTTTTGAGTATTTTTGTTTTGCTGGCAAGTTTTATTTATGCCGGCAGGCTCCTGAAATTTGGCTATCTGATATCCCTGATTGGCGCACTTGTTTATTTCAGCATCAATTTTGTGTCGAGGATATTAATAGCAGATACAATAGGGAATCTTGTGCTTGTCTATCCCCTTTTAATTGTTTTGATATTCAAGATTATAGAGGAAAGACAATGGAAAACCATTTTAATCTTTAATCTGGTTTATATCTTCTGGCTGACCGGCGGCCATATAACCTATGTTTACACCCATTTGATAATGCTTTTTGTGATTTACTGGATTTCAGCGCTTACAATAGATTCGGAACCATTTAAAGCAAGTAATTTTAAAAAATATGTCCAATTATTTTTTATATTATTTGTTATTCCGGTTGTGGCAGTCCTGTACCAATATTATTTTGTTTATGATGTAATAAAGGCCTCCAACAGGCTTAAGGGAGGATTGATAGTAAGTCCCTTTGAATTAATTGTCTGGAAGCAGTTATTGCGCTCATTTCAATCTTCATCTTATTTCTGGATGGGATTGCTCCTGATTCCATTATCATGGATACGAAAGTCTTTCAAAATACCGCGAAATGCACTGATTATAGCTATCGGCATGTTGTTATATTTGACGGTGATAGACATACAATTTGCATCAGCCTCAAGATTCTTTGCAGATTACATTCCTCTTTTGAATTCGAGTGATTTTAGAATTGCCTTATTGCTGTATCTGATTTTATCCTGCTTTATTTTTAAAAATTATTACGGTCGTATTATGCGGGCAGGTACCGGTGATTTCGTAATTTTTGGAATATATATTTCCCTGCTGTCATACTATTTTTATTGTCCGGAAAACATTTCGGGTTATGATTATGAACTTTTTATGGAGTTAAGCATTGTGAGCAGGGTGCTGATTATGGTATGCATACTGTTTTCCATGAGGAGTTTCAGGAAAAGCAGGATAGTCCAAATTCTGGTAGTGTCATTAATTATCCTGTATCTGATACGTTCCCATCTGACCATTCCGTTAATGCGGTTTACCGGAATTGTCTGGTATTCCGTGAGAGACGGCTCCATCTTTAGCCCCCTGTTTGCGTTCTTGTTTCTTTTTGGCCTCAAAGGCATAACAGACAATTATGCAGCAGGGAATATTTTTTACAGAAATACTGCCATTGCAAAATATGTCAAGATTGTCATGCTTATGGCGCTGGTCATTCTACTGGCTCGTGATTCCTTCGATAAATTTTATAAAGGGCAGTCCCATAAATATGTTTTCCCGAATAATCAACATCTGGCTGTTACTCCTCAGGATATCGGGACTTTAAAGGCCCGCAAAGATATTCCGGCTCTTAATGCTCTCCTGCTGGATTTAAATGAGAGGACAAGGCATTTTTACAGAATATTTGAGCCGGAAGGCAGCAGGCATCACCTTGCCGGTTATCTGCAGGACCATAAGATATATGAAGCTTCATTATATGAGTCCAGCATATCAAGGGATTACAAGGATTTTTTCGACTATACCATATTGGGTAAAACTCCTCCGAATGGTCAGGACATGAAAGACATTCTTCCTCACTTTGTTTTTGCAAAACATGTGCATAAAGGTTTCAATACTTCATCAACTGATATCCCTTATAGTGATATCTATTTATTTTCAGCAGGGGATGCTCCATATCTCAAAAACCGGAATATAGGATTTTTCTGGGATCTGATGCAGGTGAAGTATCTTGTTGTGGGTTCGGCGTTTTCAAAGGCATTGGAAGAGTTTTCTGATAATGGAAACTATAAACTGCTCGGGTCTTATCCGGGCCTGGACCTGAATGTATATGAGATTACCAAAAATAAAAGATATTCGAAGATGGGGATTCTGCCTTTAGGAAATGAGGAAGATTTCAATAAGGTTATGGAAAAGATTAATTCAGGAGATGTGGATGTTTTGAGGGATGTATATGCGCGGATTATTTATTTAGATAAGGATAATAAAGATTTTACGCTATTGAAAAGTCATACGGACCAGAGCGGCAGGTATTATGAGATAGATGCAAAGGAAAAAGGGATGCTGATAGAATTTGAAAGCTGGAACCGTCACTGGGGATTAAAAGTAAACAAAGAAAAGAAGAAACTGTACAAGGCATTCACTATATTCAGGGGAACAAGGATAGAGCCGGGAAAGAATATAATAGAGATGAAATACAATGTGCCGTATTTCAAAACACTGTTTATTCTTAGTATCTTTGCAATTTTAACCTATGTATCTCTTTTTGTTTATATAACAAAGAGAAATTTTGGGCTTAAATTATGACTTTAGGCAGCCACTTGAAATATACAGCAGCAGCTTCAACAATCATGCTGGCTTTTTGTAATTTGCAGCAAATTTTATGGTTTGCCATAGGTAGTATTTTGATTGATGCGGATCATTATATTTTTTATGCAGTTAAGTGCAAGAAGTTTGACATAAAGGGGATGTTTGCCTATTATGATATGCTTACAAGGGAGAAGGACAAGATTACATATCTGGGAGTATTTGTATTTCACACAATAGAATTTTTTATAGTTGTTGGTATTTTATCGTTATACATGCCGTTAATGCGCTATCTTCTATACGGGATGATTTTTCATTATGTCCTTGATACCATTTATCTTTACAGGATCAGGTGTGTATCTTTAAGGGCCTTTTCACTTATTCAGGGATTTATATATTACATCCGATAGAATATACTGTGATATGAAAATGGAAGAAAATAACCCTATCCCAAAGACAATGACCGTGATAGTCCCTGCATTAAATGAGGAAGCAAATATCCGTAATACTTATCGTGAAATAATGGATGTTCTGCAAGGCCAGTTTGAGGACTATGAAATATTAATTTTTAACGACGGAAGTGTTGACAAAACCGGAACTATTATTAATGAACTTGCCGGTGAAAATCCTCGCGTTAAGGCAATACATAACGAAACCAACATGGGGATAGGTTATAACTATCTGACCGGCATCAAGATGTCTCAGATGAACTATACAATTTTAATTCCCGGGGATAATGAATACCTCAGTTCGTCAATTAAAAAAATGTTTAAATTTGCCGGCTGTGCTGACATCGTCACATCGTTTTCAGTTAATATGGAGAGCAGGCCGTATATACGCAGAATACTATCAAGATTATATACCCTTTTAATTAATACTATTTTCAATCTCGAGTTGAACTATTATAACGGCATGGTTATACACAGGAAAGATATTCTGCAAAAAAGCAATGCAGCTACTTTTGGTTTTGCTTACCAGAGCCTTATTTTAACCCAATTACTGAAGTCTGGCTGCACATTTATTGAAGTTGGGGTTTACCTGAGGCCAAGGCATGCAGGCCGTTCAACGGCGCTTAAGGTGAGAAATATTATGAGCGTTCTTGTAAACGTTGCGAAACACTGGGTTAAAATTTATCTGCTCGAGCGGCAAAAATATAATTTGCAAGGGAAGCGGATTATACTGGACGATGAGCTTTTTTGAAAGCGGATTAATAATCAGTTACTCTCCAAAACGGATATATGGCTAAACTTTTATTTTTACAAAATCTTGAATATGAACTTCTTGGCCCGATGTATATCTCATCTATGCTTAAAAGCCATGGCCACGAGTGCCGTCTATCCTTAGGCAAGAGCTTGAGTGACTTCTCAGGAGTAATAGAAGAATATTGTCCGGATATGGTTGGATTTTCCGTCATGAGCGGAAGCCATGTATGGGCTGTAGAGGTTGCCGGAGCAATAAAACAAAGGTATGGCATTCCAACTGTCTTTGGCGGCCCGCATGCCACCTTTTTCCCTGAACTTATTGAGGAGCCCAATGTGGATATTCTTGTTCGCGGAGAAGGGGAAGATGCAATGCTGGACGTTCTTAATTGTATTGATGCAAAAAGGAGCTTAGAAAAAGAAAATATTCCTAATACGAGCATAAAAACAAAAGACGGCATAATTATTCATAACCCCTTGCGTAATTTAAGAGATGACCTTGATAGTTGTCCTTTTCCTGACCGCCATCTGTATGACGCTCTTGATGGGCGTATAGACAGGACGGTACGCAGTGTAATATCGTCCAGGGGATGCCCGTTTAGCTGCACGTTTTGTTTTAATGATTCTGCGAGAGAAATGTATAGCGGCAAGGGCAGGTATGTTCGCATCAGGAGCATAGATAAGGTTATTGAAGAGTGCATGGAACTTAAAAGGGAGACTAATGCCAAGGTAATTTTCTTTATGGATGATGTGTTTGGAATTAATAAAAAGTGGCTTTATGAGTTTTTGCCCATTTTCAAGCGCGAAGTTGGTTTGGAGTTTGTTTGTCTGGTGCGTGCTGACATTATAGCTTCTGATGAAGAGTATGCTTTAAGATTGGCAGAGGGAGGATGCAGTACAGCATACTTCGGAATTGAAAGCGGAAGCGAAAGGCTGCGCAATGTCTTACTTAAAAAAAAGGTAACGGATGCAGAAATTAGCAGGGCTGCAGATTACCTGCACAGGGCCGGCATTAAGTTCAGGACATTTAATATCCTCGGGTTGCCGGGCGAGACTATGGAAGAGGCTTTCTCAACAGTTACTCTAAACATAGATATAAAGGCTGATTACCCATGGTGTTCTATTTTTTTACCGCTGCCAAAAACAAAACTGACTGAATATGCTGTTGAACACGGGTATCTCGATAGGGAGTATTTACACAGCCTGCCCAAATCATTTTTTCTTTCATCAGCGCTTAAAAGTCCTCATAATGATGAATTAGTTAATCTCCAGAGATTTTTTCAGACAGTTGTCCTCTGGCCCGGGACATTGTCTCTGGCCAGATTATTGATAAAGATGAAACCGAATGTGTTATTTAAAATGTGGTTTGGATTAATCTATTTTTATGTCCATATAAAAAGTGAGAATCGAAGTTTCTGGAGCACATTTAAATTTGCAATTCGTAATTTTAAACATGTCATAGGTAAATAAGAGAAAATGAAAAAAGTATTGTTTATTGTATATAGCGTGGATTTTGTAGATAATTTCGGAATTTGTATTTTAAGCGCTGTTGCAAAAAAGTGCGGATGGGAAGTTTATTTTGAGGTTTTTGATAAACATACCATAGACAGTGTTTTTAAAAACATAAAACCCGGCCTCGTATGTTACAGCGCTATGTCTACAGACGCTGACATATACGTTAAGATCAATAAATTCTTAAAATCCAGATATGAATTTATATCTATCATGGGAGGCCCTCATCCTACTTTTTTCCCTGATGTGATTAATGAAGACGGGATAGATTTTATATGCAGGGGAGAGGGGGAGCCGGCATTTGAAGAGTTTCTGAACAGGTATGCAAAAGGTGAAAGTTGCGACGACATAGAAAATTTCAGTTCGAAACGGAAAATCAATCTGCTTCGAAACTATATCGAGGATATAGATACCATCCCAATGCCGGACAGGGGGTTAATCTTTGAAAAAACAGATTTAAAATACTATCCCCTTAAGACCTTTATGACCTCGAGGGGATGTCCATTTTCGTGCAGCTATTGCTATAACGATGCCATAAAGTCTGAATACAAGGGCAAGGGTAAATTTGTAAGAGTTCATAGTCCTGAGAGGATTATTACAGAGATAAATGAAGTAAGATCCAGGTATTCCCTTAAAATCATAAAATTCGAGGATGACCTTTTCGGTGTCAATAAGGCATGGTTAGAAAAGTTTACAAGGCTCTATAAAAAAGAGGTGGGGCTGCCTTTTAACTGTCTTCAGAGACTGGACACAATCAATAGGGACTCTCTTATGCTTTTAAAAGAAGCTAATTGTGTCTCTATAACAGCTCCTATAGATTCAGGAAGCCAGCGAATTAGACAAGAAATATTAAAACGGAGCATGAGACTGACCAATGACGAAATACTCGGCAAGATACAACTCGCAAAGTCTGTTGGGTTGAATGTATTTTCGAGCTGTATAATCGGTACTCCGACAAGCACATTTGAGGATGAATTGCTCGGCGTAAAACTTCACGCAGAGAGCAAGGTCGATTTTGCAATGGCGAGCATACTTTCCCCTTTCCCCAAAACCAGCATCTGGCGATATTGCCATGACAATGGATTGCTGGAAGAAGATGCCTCAAATAAATTCGGTTCCATCCTGAAGCGGTCTGTTTTAAAAGGATTTACTGAAAAAGAAAAAGATATTCAGTGGAACATGGCTACTCTATATCCTGCAATAATAAAGTTTTCGTTTCTGAGACGATTTTTATTATTCCTCGTTCAAGATACAAGGCCCAGGGTTATATATTCACTTTTTAATGTTCTGGTCAAAGGCTATCTTATGTCGAAATATATATATCCTTTTAAGGGGAATTGGGGAATAAGGCTGAAGATGCTTATGAAGGCCATCCGTATCGAAAGTAACAGGATGCTCGGCAGGCCTGATAGAGCGATTGATATTTAATGGAAATAATAAATAAAGGGAACCGAAGCTTATGAAAGATAAGAGACATCTTAATACGCAATCTGGAATTGACATAACCCTCAGAGATTTATTCAACTGTGGCAGAGAACTTATTTTGCCGAAAGAGCCTGTTTCCCTGTACAGATATGTAGAGCACCTTATTGAGGTAGCTGTAAAGCGTAAGTACGGTTTTAAGAATCTGCTTGAGCTTGGCCCCGGAGCAGACACTGTTTTTAAATATTTAAAACCTGATGAATACACTACAGGAACACTGGTTGATTATAGTCAGGATATTCTGGATTACAACAAACAAATGCTTTCAGGATATCCACTGCAATTAATTAACATGGATTTTATGGATCCCAAACAAATTAAATCCTTAAGTCATCAATGGGACTACATTATTGCCAACGGTGTAATTGAGCATTTAAACGATGACAGGATATTTGTTGACCATATGTATGACCTGCTTGAAGAAGGGGGGATATTGGCTTGTTCAACAGTGCTTCATAAATGGCTCCATAACAAATGGGACCACGCTGCGGGACATTACAGGCGTTATTCTGTTAAAGAGCTGCATGAGTTGTTTTCTGGTTTCAGGGAAGTAAAATTGATTCAGTCATCAATACTTCAGGAACTGGTAAGGCCTCTGTTTTACGGACGTGTCAAGCACTTGTTTAACAACACCCTTGAAGAAAACAACATGATTATAGGCAA
>Ga0265296_1003022_pt1 | contig 16153 bp, 15 predicted proteins | sample MunlanPumphouse1_FD_189073 | JGI IMG/M metagenome (GOLD analysis project Ga0265296, IMG submission 189073) | Groundwater microbial communities from a municipal landfill in Southern Ontario, Canada - Pumphouse #1 | ecosystem: Environmental > Aquatic > Deep subsurface > Groundwater | place... | reverse complement strand
GTGAGAGGCGGCGGCGCTCGCGTCGGCCGCCTCTGCGATGGCGCCGCTCGCCTCGGCCGCCTGCACCCCGGCGCTCATGGCCGGCCGCGCCGGCGCCGTGAGTGCCTCCGGCCCGACGTGGGCCATCTCGAGCAGCACGGCGATCCGTTTCTGGATGGGCGGATGCGTGTCGAAGACGCCGCTCGCCGCCTTGGCCTTCCTGCCCTTGAGCGGGTTGGCGATGTAGAGATGGGCCGTGGCGCGGTTGGCGAGGCGCAACGCTTGGGGGTCGCCGGCGATGGCGTGCAGGGCCCGGGCGAGGCCCAGCGGATTGCGCGTGAGCTCCACGGCGGAGGCGTCGGCCAGGTACTCGCGGCGCCGGGAGACGGCGAACTGCACCGCGTACGCGGCCAGCGGAGCGACGACCGCGAGCACGATGGCGACGACCAGGAAGATGGCCGCGGCGCCACCCCCGCCGCCCGAGTCGCCGCCGCGGCGCCGGCCGAAGCCGCCGAAGAAGTTCCAGCGCAGGAAGAAGTCGGCGACGAGGGCGATCATGCCCACGAGGATGCCGACCAGGGTGGCGAAGCGGATGTCGAAGTTGCGTACGTGCGACAGCTCGTGAGCGACGACCCCTTGCAAGGCGTCGCGGTCGAGCAGCGCCATGAGCCCGCGCGTGACCGCGACGGAGGCGTGCTCGGGGTCACGCCCGGTGGCGAAGGCGTTGGGCGCCGCCTCCTCGATGACATAGACGGCCGGCACCCGCGGGAGCCCGGCGGCGATCGTCATCTCCTCGACGACGTTGAAGAGCTGAGGCTCGTCGTCGTGGGTCACCAGATGCGCGCCGCTCACCGCGAGCACCATCTTGGCGCCCGAGTAGTAGCCGATCACGCTCCAGACGATGGCGCCCACACCGAAGACGCCGAGCAGCCCGAGGCCGCCGTCGACGCCGCCCCACCACGCCGAGCCGATGGCGAAGCCGAGCCCGGCGAGCAAGGCGACCACCATCCCCATGAGGAGCCAGGAGGCCCTCCGGTTCCGGCGGATCTGTTCGTACATGGCTGCGTCCCGCTGCGGGCGCCGTCAGCGCAGATCGACGACCGGGACGGCGCGCTCGCCCTCCGGGGCCTCGAAGAACTGGCGTGGGATGAAGTTGAACATGCCGGCGACGATGTTGTTCGGCACGGTCTGGATCTTGTTGTTGTAGGTCAGGACGCTGTCGTTGTAGAACTGGCGCGAGAAGGCGATCTTGTTCTCGGTCGCGGTCAGCTCCTCCTGCAGGCTCATCACGTTCTGGTTGGCCTTGAGATCGGGGTAGTTCTCGACCACGGCGAAGAGCGACTTCAGCGTGTCGGTGAGCATGTTCTCGGCCTGTGCCTGTGCCTGGGGCCCCTGGCCGCCGGAGGCGATCGCCGCGGCGCGGGCTTCCGTCACCTTGGTGAGCGTCTCCTGCTCGTAGGCCATGTAGTCCTTGACGGCCTCGACGAGGTTGGGGATGAGGTCGTGCCGGCGCTTGAGCTGGACGTCGATCTGACTCCAGGCGTTGTCCACCTGATTGCGCCGTTTCACCAGGGTGTTGTAAATCACCACGAACGCGATCGCCATGAGGGCGAGGATCGCGATGATGACGATGACCGCTGTCACCTGAGGCTCCTTTCGTCGATCGTCCCAGACCGCGAGTAGTCTACGTCACGAAGGGGCAGAGTCCCATCAGGCGTGTACAGGTCGTGCCCGGTGCCCTATCCTTCGAACACCCATGAGACGCACCAGCCGTGACATCGTGACCTTCGCCCTCGGGCTCGCCGTGCTTCTGGGGCTGGCGTTCGGGGGCTACGCCGTCGTGCGCGCCCGCGCCGAAGGCGGCACCCCGCGCCAGGCGCTCGCGGTGGTCGACGTGCCGAGCCCGGCCTCGTCGGCCCCCCTCGCCCCGCAGTACCAGCGCTGGACGGTGGGGAAGGCACTCGGCCCCGTCGTCGTCCTCGCGCGCCCGCTGCCCGGGGCGCGCGTCCGCGCGCGGCTGCAGGAACGCACCCCGCAGAGCTACCCCACCCTTGTCCTTGTGCGCGCCGTGCGCGAGGTCGCAGGCGTCACCTGGTACCGCGTCTCCATCGCCGTGCGGCCCAACGGCAGCAGCGGCTGGGTGCGCGAGGGTCAGCTGGCCTTCTACACCACCAGTGCCAAGATCGTCATCGACCTGTCCGCGCGCCGCCTCGCGGTCTATCGGCGAGGGGAGAAGGTGGGCAGCTACCCGGTCGCCGTGGGCCGGCCGGGGCTGGAGACGCCGACCGGCTTGTACTTCGTGAACCAGAAGCTCAGGCCGCCCTCGCCCGGAGGGCCGTACGGGGTGCTCGCCCTGGGCATCAGCGCCTTTCAGCCGGCCTTGAGCTCCTGGCCGCAGGGCGGGCCGGTGGCCATCCACGGTACCAATCGCGACGACTTGATCGGGCAGGCCGTGAGCCACGGCTGCGTGCGCATGCACGACGCCGACGTGCTGGCCGTGAGCCGCAGCGTCCCGGCCGGCAGCCCGGTGGTCATCCAGAAGTAGAGCGAGCGGCCCTCCGCGGCTCACCAGTACTCGCCCTGGTGCAGGGCCATGTCGTGGGCCTTGCACTTCGGGCAGGTGTACGAGGCGGCTTTCTCGAGGAAGAACAACTCGCTGCCGCAGACGACGCAGGTGAATTCGTCGACGTGGATGTCCGCGCCGGTCATGTCGACCTCGACGATCATGCCGCACTCGACGCAGTAGCCCGGCATGAAACGTTGCCGGGGGTCGTTGACACCGACGCCCCAGCGGATGCGGTCGGCCGTGTACCCGCAGCGGCGGCACTCGAACGTCGTGTACTCTCCCATGGCGAGCCTCTCTGGACGGGGTCTGTCGCTCGCACTATCGGCAGATACGCCTGAGGGATGAAGCGGCTGGCCCCCGGTCACCTTGTACCGTCAACGAACGCGGTGCTATACTTTGCCGGCAGGACAACACACCACGAGGCGGACTCTTGCGCGAACAGTCGGTGGCAGCCGACTTTTCTCTTGTCAGGGGTCGACTATGAGGGAGAGCAAAGAGACACTGGAAGCCACGATCGCGGCCGTCCTGGCCCGGCGATTCCCCGAGGTCGAGCTCATCGACACCGAGGTGCGCGGGGGTGCGGAGGGCACGCTCACGGTGTTCGTCGATCGGCCCGGTGGGGTCGATCTCGACCTGTGCGCGGCGATCAGTGGGGAGCTCGAAGAGGTCAGGGAGCGTTACAGCCTCGAAGTCTCCTCGCCGGGTCTCGATCGGCGGCTGGCCAAGCCGGCGCACTTCGCCGCCCAGGTCGGCCGGGAGGTCGCGGTCAAGCTCAAGGCGCCGCGCGACGGCCGCAGCAATTACCGCGGCCGTCTGAGCGGCGCCGACGAGGCGACCGTGACCCTCGAGTTCTCTGCCGGCGGCGGAGTCACGCTGCCTCTGGCGAGCATCGCCAAGGCCCACGTGGTCTACAACTTTGACAGTGACGGAGGCCACCGTGAGTAGAGAGATCATCGAAGCTCTCAGGCAGATAGAGAAAGAGAAAGGCATCGCCTTCCAGGCCCTCGTTGAGGCGCTCGAAGACGCGTTGCTCTCGGCGTACAAGAAGACCCCCGACGCGGTGGAACATGCCAAGGTCGACATCGACACCGAGACCGGAGACATGCGCGTCGACCAGCTCATCTTCCCCGAGCACATCGACGTCGAGGCGCTCAAGGTGCACGACGAGGAGGGCGAGGAGGTCGGGCTGGACCTCTCCAGCGTCGACATGACCGAGGTCGAGCGCGTCGAGGTCACCCCTGACAACTTCGGGCGCATCGCCGCCCAGACGGCCAAGCAGGTGATCCTGCAGCGCATCCGCGAGGCCGAGCGCGATCTGATGTACGAGGAGTACATCGACCGCATCGGCGATCTGGTCACCGGCATCGTGCAGCAGAGCGACCCCCGCCACAACACCCTCGTCGAGCTGGGCCGCGTGGAGGCCGAGCTGTCACGGAGTGAGCAGATCGAGACCGAGCACTACGACCACGGCGCCCGCATCAAGGCCGTCATCATGCGTGTGGAGGACTCGGCCAAAGGTCCGCAGGTCAAGCTTTCGCGCAAGAGCGAGGAGCTCGTCCGCAAGCTCTTCGAGCTCGAGGTGCCGGAGATCGCCGATGGCCTCGTCGAGATCAAGCAGGTCGCGCGTGAGACCGGCTACCGTGGCAAGGACGGAAAGCCGGTCCCGGGCCGCTGCAAGATCGCCGTCATCTCGCACGCCGACGGCGTCGACCCGGTGGGCGCCTGCGTCGGGCCTCGCGGCTCGCGGGTCCGCATGGTGGTCAGCGAGCTGCGAGGCGAGCGCATCGACATCATCCCGTACAACGACGACCCCGCACGCTTCGTGGCCAAGGCGCTCTCGCCGGCGCGGGTTCGCGAGGTCATCGTCGACGACGAGGAGCGCAACGCGACGATCATCGTCCCTGACGATCAGCTGTCGCTGGCGATCGGCAAGGACGGCCAGAACGCGCGCCTGGCCAGCAAGCTCACCGGCTGGCGCATCGACATCAAGAGCCAGCAGCAGATGGCCGAAGCCGAGAACAGCATGGAGTTCTCGGATGACGAGGGCGTCGCCGGGCAGTGCATGGCCGTCATGCGCACCGGCAAGCGCTGCCCCAACCAGGCGGAGCCGGGCAGCCGCTACTGCAGCATCCACGAAGGCTACGTCGAGCCCGCGAAGCCGGCGGACGACGCGGCGATCGCCGCCGACGCCGACGGGTCCGCGGAGGCGGGCGAGGCGTGACGCCGGTGGCTGCGCCCGAGCGCACCTGCGTCGGCTGCCGGAACCGGCGTTCGCAGGCCGACCTGATACGATTCTCAGTTAAGGGGGGCATGGTGGTGCCCGCGTGTCCGGGCTCGCCCGGCAGGAGCGCGTACCTGTGCCCCGAAGCAAGTTGTCTCGAGGCCGCCGAGCGGCGGCGCGCGTTTGCGCGCGCCTTTTGCGGACCGGTGACCCTCGATCCCGCAGTGCGCCGCGCTGTGGCGCGACACACGAATGTGCGGTGCAGCTGCGTCGCCCCGCACCGAAGCGAGCCTGCGGCGGCTACTGATGAAAGGCGGTGAGGTGAATGGCGAAGAAACGCAAAGTCTCGGAGATCGCGACTCAGCGAGGGACGAGTGTCGATGATGTTCTCGCCCACCTCAAGAAGGCGGGCATCGAGGTCGTCGAGGGTGAGGTCAGCGTCGACGAGGAAGCGATCGAGAAGGCGTATGCGGCCCCTGCCGCCAGCGGTGTGCGGCGTCGTGGCGGCGGGCCGGGCGGCAAGAAGCGCCGGGTGATCATCGACGGCGGCGCCTCACGCCGCGGCGGTGGCCCCCAGGGCGGACGCGACCGACGCAGGGGTCGCGGCCGCGGCCACGATCGCGAGGAGCAGGTGGCCGCGCCAGTCGTGCCCACCGGCACCGTCAAGATCCCGTCGGGCTCCACCGTCAAGGACATCTCGCAGCTCCTCGGCGTCTCCACGCCCGACATCATCAAGGCCCTCATGGGCTACGGCGAGATGGTCACGATCACGCAGACCCTGAGCGACGAGGCGATCGAGGTCCTGGCCGGAGACTTCAGCCGTGAGATCGAGATCACGCACGCCGCCGACGAGGAGGCCGAGCTCGAGCGCGAGGCTGTGGACGAACCTGCGGACCTCGAGTCGAGGGCCTCGGTCATCACGGTGATGGGGCACGTCGACCACGGTAAGACGAGCCTGCTCGACGCGATCCGCGACACGCACGTGGCGGCCGGCGAGGCCGGCGGCATCACGCAGCATATCGGCGCCTACCAGGTGCGGCACAACGGGCAGCCGATCACGTTCATCGACACCCCCGGGCACGCCGCCTTCACGGCCATGCGCGCCCGTGGCGCCAAGGTGACCGACATCGCCGCCATCGTGGTGGCCGCCGACGACGGCGTCATGCCGCAGACGGTCGAGGCCATCGCCCACGCCAAGGCGGCCGGCGTGCCGATCGTCATCGTCATCAACAAGATCGACAAGCCCGACTCCAACATCGAACGCCTCAAGCAGCAGCTCAGCGACCAGGGCGTCATCCCCGAGGAGTGGGGCGGCGACACCGTGTTCGTTGAGGCGAGCGCCAAGAAGCATGTCGGCATCGACAACTTCCTCGACATGCTCCTGCTCGTGGCCGAAGTCGCCGACCTGAAGGCGAATCCCTCGGCGCCGGCCAGCGGCTTCATCATCGAGTCGAAGGTGGACCCCGGGCGCGGCGTGGTCGCCACGATGCTCGTCAGCCGGGGCACGATCCGCGTCGGCGACGCTGTCGTGGCCGGCGAGGCCAGCGGCCGCGTGCGCGCGATGCGCGACTTCCTGGGCGAGCCCCTCACGAGTGGCGGGCCGTCCACGCCGGTCGAGATCATCGGCTTCGACGATCTGCCGGTGGCGGGGGAGTTCTGCCGCGTCGTCAAGGACGAGCGCACGGCGCGCTCCATGGGCCAGAAGCGGGCTAACCGCCTCAAGACGGAGGCCCTGGCAAAGCAGCACGCGCTCACTCTCGACGACGTCTTCGCGCGCATCGCCGCCGGCAAGGTGCTCGACCTCAATCTCGTGGTCAAGGCCGATGTCCAGGGCAGCCTGGAGGCGCTCAACGATGCGCTCCTCAAGATCCAGCACCCTGAGGTGAAGGTGCGCGTCATCCACTCCGGCGTCGGCGGGATCAACGAGAGCGACGTGATGCTGGCCAGCGCGTCGGCGGCCATCGTCATCGGGTTCAATGTGCGCCCCAGCCCCGCCGCTACGTCTCTCGCCGAGGGTGAGGGCGTCGACGTGCGCACGTATCGCGTCATCTATAAGGTCACCGAGGACATCACCGCGGCCCTCGTTGGCATGCTCAAGCCTACCCTCGAGGAGGTCGTCCTCGGCCAGGCCGAGGTGCGCACCACGTTCAAGGCCTCCAAGCTGGGCACCATCGCCGGCTGCATGGTCACGCACGGGGTGATGGTGCGCAACGCCAGTGTGCGGGTCCTGCGCAACGACGTCGTCGTCCACGACACGAGGATGGGCTCCCTCAAGCGCTTCGCCGAGGACGCGCGTGAGGTGCAGGAGGGCTTCGAGTGCGGCATCCTGCTCGACGGCTTCAACGACCTCAAGGAAGGGGACGTGCTGGAGGCGTACGAGACGCGAGAAGTCGCCCGTGAGGCATGACGCGTGCATCGGCGTCCTCTTCGCGGAGCTGCACTTTCCGGCTAGCCGTTCGCTGAAGGACAAGCGGGCGCCGCTGGCGTCGCTGCGCGACACCGTGCAGGGACGCTTCCGCGCCTCGTTCAGCGAGGTCGGGCTGCAGGACGCCTGGCAGCGCGCCCAGGTGCTCGTCGTGCTCGCCGCCTCGTCGCTTCAGCAGGGGCGGGAACGCCTCGACGACATCGACCGCTACCTCCACGGGCACGACTATGAGGTGGCGCGCGTCCTCCTCAAGACCACCGACACATTGGAATCCCTGTGGGAATACGACTCCTGAGGATCAACGAGAGCATCAGAGAGACTCTGTCGACGGTGATCGCCGCCGAGGGCCTCAAGGACCCGCGCGTGGGGTTCGTCACGGTCACCGGCGTGGAGACGACGACCGACCTGCGGCACGCCAAGGTCTTCGTCAGCGTCCTCGGCCGCCAGGCCGAGCGCGAGGCCACCATGGCGGCGCTCGAGAAGGCGCGCGGCTTCCTGCAGTCGCGCCTCAACGCGGATCTCCACATGAAGCGCACGCCGCAACTGCAGTTCGTCTACGACGCCACTCTCGACAACGCCCTCCACATCGAGAAGCTGATGAAGAAGGAAGAGGAGGTGCTGGGCAGCGAGGCCCCGGAGATCATCGTGAGCGGGGAGGAGCCTGAGGTCGCCGTGAGCGAGGCCGACGCGGAGGCTCCGGGCGCCGTCGGCGACGACGATCCGGAGGGCGGCGCGTGAAGGCGCTGGCCGCCGACCTCGCCGCCGTGTGCCGGCGCCTGCGCAGCGAGCGGGAGGTCGCCCTCGCCGTGCACGAGAAGCCCGATGCCGATGCGCTCGGCGCCGCTTCCGGCATGCTCGACCTGTTCACGCAGCTGGGCGTGAAGGCGGCGCTGTACGTCGACGCCGCCGAACTGCTGCCGCATGAGTCGTGGATCCTGCCGGCCGGCAGCGTCGTGCGCGCCCTGCCGGCGGCCGGCCTGCCGTTGTATGCGCTCGACTGCGGCAGCCTGCCGCGCCTGGCGCTGCCGCTGCCGCTGGGCTCGTGGGGCGGCTTCGTGGTGGACATCGACCACCACCACGACAACACGCGTTTCGGTGACCTCGTCCTCCTCCGCGGCGCCGCCAGCAGCACCAGCGAGATGGTCTGCGACATCGCCGCCGCTCTCAGCCTCGAGCCTTCGCCTGCCGCCGCGGCTTCGCTCTACGCCGGCATCTCGTTCGACACCGGGCACTTCCGCCACGGCAGCACGAGTCCGCACACCTTCGGCTGCGCCGCGTGGCTCGCGGGCCTCGGCGCCGACGTCACGGCCGTCTACGCGCAGCTCTACGAACGGCGCACCCGTCGTGCGCTGCGCCTGTGGGCGCGTGCCGTGGACTCCGCCGAGACGTTCGCCGACGGGCGCGCCTCCGTGGCCACCATCCGCCGCGCCGACTACGCAGCCACCGGCGCCGGAGAAGAAGAGACCGAAGGCATCGTCGAGAGCCTGCGGGCGGTCGACGGTGTCGACGCCGCCGCCCTGGTCAAGGAACAGAGCACGGGGCCTCGGGTGCGCGTGAGCCTGCGCTCGACCTCGCTCGACGTGAGTGCCGTGGCCGCCTTGCGGGGCGGCGGCGGCCACCGTCTGGCGGCCGGCTTCTCCAGCGACGACAGCCCCGAGGAGGTGTCCGCATGGCTCAGTACCGAACTCGCAAGGCGCCTCTCGACGGCGTCCTCCTGATCGACAAGCCTGAGGGCTTCACCTCGCACGACGTCGTCGCCCGGGTGCGGCGGCAGCTGCGACCGGCGGTGAAGAAGGTCGGGCACGCAGGCACCCTGGACCCGTTCGCCACCGGGCTGCTCGTGGTGCTCGTCGGCCGGGCGACCAAGCTGGCGCGGTTCTTCGTCGATCTACCCAAAGAATACGAGTGCACGATGCGGTTCGGCGTGCGCTCGGACACCGGTGACCTCACCGGCTCCCTCACCGAGACAGGCGCCAGCACGAGCGCCGAGGCGGTGGCCGAGGCCCTCCCGGCCTTCCTCGGCAGGATCATGCAGCAGGTGCCCATGACCTCGGCCGTCAAGGTGAACGGCGAGCGCCTCTACAAGAAGGCGCACCGCGGAGAGGTCGTCGAGACGCCGGTCAAGGAGGTGGAGATCGACGCCATCGAGGCGCTCGGTTTCGACGCCGCGGCCCAGACCATGCGTTGCCGCATCGCCTGCTCCAAGGGGACGTACGTACGCCAGCTGGCCATCGACATCGGGGCGGCGGTGGGCGCCGGCGCGCACCTCGTACAGCTTTCGCGCACCGCCGTCGGTGAGCTCACGCTCGACCAGGCGCAGTCGCTTGCGGAGTTCGAGTCAACCACCGCAGCCCGCGAGGAAGGTGACGCGCGTATCCCGGGCCTCATCAGCCCGGCGACGGCGCTGCAGTTCATGCCGGCCATCGAGCTGTCCGCGGCGCAAGTGGCCTCGGTGCGGAACGGAGCCCGCTTGCCAGGCGGACCGCCCGAACCTGTCCGCCTCACCTATCGCGGCGAGCTCGTGGCGATCTACGGGCCGGCGGAGGAAGGCCAGGCGCTCAAGCTGCTCGTGAAGCTCTGATGGAGGTCGTCACCGGACTCGCGGCGCTGACGCCTCGGCCGCGCGCCCTGGCCATCGGCACCTTCGACGGCGTGCACATCGGGCACCGCGCCGTCATCGGCCGTGCCGTCGAGCTCGGCCGCCGGCGCGGCCTCACGAGCGCCGTGGTGACTTTCGACCGGCATCCCCTGGCCGTGGTGGACCCCGCTCGCGTGCCGCGGTTGCTGACGGGGCTCGCCGAGAAGACGCGCCTCATCGCCGAGCTCGCGCCCGACGAGCTCGTCTTGCTGCCCTTCGACGAGAAGCTCGCCGCCCTCACCGCGGCGCAGTTCTGCGGTGACCTCCTCGCCGGGGCGCTGGAGGCCCGCGTCGTGGTGGTGGGCGAGAACTTCAACTTCGGCGCCGGCGGAGCCGGCGACGCGGCTCAGCTGCGCGCCTGCGGCCAGCGCCACGGGTACGAGACCGAAGCGCTGGCCCTGGTGACCGAACACGGGCACGCTATCAGCTCGACGCGCATCAGGCGCCTCCTGCACGCCGGCGAGCTCGAGGAGGTCCGCGAGATCCTCGGCCGGCCACCGTCGGCCGCCGGCGTGGTCGTCCACGGCGACAAACGCGGCCGCACGCTCGGCGTGCCCACCGCCAACGTCGACGTCGAGGCGGGCACGATCTTCCCGGGGCGCGGAGTCTACGCGGCTCGGGTGTTGCTCGCCGAGCGCTGGTACCGCGCCGCGGTGAACATCGGCCACAACCCGACCTTCCGCAGCAAGGACGTCGAGACGACGCATGTGACCATCGAGGCGTTCCTGCTGGAGTTCGGCGGCGACATCTACGAGAGCCGTATCCGCGTCGACTTCCTGCACAAGCTCCGTGATGAGCAGCGCTTCGCCGGCGTCGAGGAGCTCGTGGCGCAGATGCAACTCGACATCGCCGCGACCGCCGCGCTCGAAGACCCCGCGTACCGCGAGGCGGGCCTCGAGTCGCGGGCGGGCGCCTGAAGGCGGCGCACCCCGCCCGGGTTCTCCCGCGGTCCGGCGTGTGTTACCCTAGCCGCCGACCGCCTACGCGGTCGCGGGCCGCCTACCCGCGACTGGGTTCCCGGACACTCCTGCAAGGGAGGTGAATCACATGGCAATCACCAAGGACGTCAAAGAGACCATCATCGCCAAGCACGCCAAGCACGACGGCGATACCGGCTCCCCCGAGGTACAGATTGCGCTCCTCACGGCGCGCATCGAGACCCTCACCGAGCATCTCAAGACCCACAAGAAGGACCACCACAGCCGTCGCGGCCTCCTCATGATGGTGGGTCAGCGTCGCCGGCTCCTGAACTACCTCCAGGCTCGCGACCTCGAGCGGTATCGCGCCCTCGTCAAGGAGCTGGAGCTCCGCAAGTAACACCGCGACGCGGCGCCCGACGCGCCGCTTCCGTCGTCACGCGCTTTCAGAGCACGGACGAGACAGCACTCGCGCGCAATGGGGCGCCGGGTATCGAAGAAGACGAAGGAAGAGATGAACACAGTAGAAGTAGAGGTCGGGGGCAAGACCATCACCCTCGAGACCGGCCGCCTGGCCAAGCAGGCCAACGGCGCCGTGCTCGTGCGCTGCGGCGACACGGTGGTGCTCGTCAGCGCCACCGCCCGCGAAGACGTCCGCGAAGGGCAGGACTTCTTCCCGCTCACGGTCGACGTCGAAGAGCGTCATTACGCGGCCGGCAAGATCCCCGGCGGATTCATCAAGCGTGAATCGAGGCCGAGCGAGAAGGCCATCCTGGCCGCGCGTCAGATCGATCGCCCGATGCGGCCACTCTTCAAAAAGGGCTTCATGAACGAGGTCCACGTCGTCGCCACGACGCTCTCGGTGGATTTCGAGAACGCCTACGAGGTGCTGGCGACGATCGGCGCGTCCGCCGCGCTGACGCTCAGCGAGATCCCCTTCATGGGCCCCATCGGCTCTGTCCGCATGGGGCGCATCGACGGCCAGCTCGTGGTCAACCCGACGCTGCAGGAGCTCCACGAGGAGTGCGACCTCGACCTCATCGTGACCGGGACTCGGGACGCGATCGTCATGGTCGAGGCCGGTGCCAAGCAGGTCTCTGAGGCGGCCGTCGTCGAGGCGCTCCGCCTCGCCCATGAGGAGATCAAGAAGATCATCGACGTCCAGCTGGAGCTGCAGCGTCAGTGCGGCAAGCCCAAGTGGGAGGTCCCCGAGTGGACCGTCGACGAGGGCATCCTCGCGGAGGTCCGCACCGGCTACGGCGCAGCCCTCGACGCCGCCACCCAGGTGGCCGACAAGAAGGCCCGCCAGGACGCGACCTCTGACATCAAGAAGGCCGCCGTCGCGGCGCTCGTCGCCGAGGGCTCCGAGCCTGAGCGCGCCGTGCAGGTCAAGCGCGCGCTCGCCAAGGTCGAGAAGGACCTCGTGCGTGACCGCATCGCTATGCAGAAGCGGCGCCCCGACGGGCGTGGCCTGGACGAGATCAGGCCGATCTCCTGCGAGGCCGGCCTCATCCCGCGGACCCACGGCAGCGCCCTCTTCACGCGCGGCGAGACGCAGGCCATGAGCCTGCTCACGCTGGGTGGCACGGGCGAGTTCCAGCGCATCGACGGGCTCGGGCTCGAGGACAAGAAGCGCTACATCCATCACTACAACTTCCCGCCGTACTCGGTCGGGGAGACCGGGTTCATGCGCGGCCCCAAGCGCCGCGACATCGGCCACGGTGCCCTGGCCGAGCGGGCCCTGCTGCCGGTGCTGCCGGACGAGCTCGACTTCCCGTACACGATCCGCATCGTGTCCGAGATCCTCGAGAGCAACGGCTCCTCGTCGATGGCCAGCGTCTGCGGCAGCACGCTGTCGCTGATGGACGCCGGCGTGCAGATCAGCGCTCCGGTCGCCGGCACGGCCATGGGCCTCATCAAGGAGGGTGACGAGTACGTCATCCTCACTGACATCGCCGGCGTCGAGGATCACCTCGGCGACATGGACTTCAAGGTCGCCGGCACCGCCGAGGGCATCACGGCGCTGCAGATGGACATCAAGATCACCGGCGTCACCTTCGAGATCCTCACCGAGGCGCTCGAACAGGCGCGCAAGGCGCGGCTCTTCATCCTCGAGCGCATGCGCGAGACGCTTCCGGAGCCGCGCAGCGAGCTCTCCGAGTGGGCCCCGCGCATCTTCAGCATCCAGATCAACCCGGATCAGATCGGCTTGATCATCGGTAAGGGCGGCGAGACCATCCGCGGCATGACCGACGAGTTCGGCGCCGATATCGACATCCAGGAAGACGGGACGATCTTCATCTGCGCCCCGGACCAGGAGGCGGCGGAAGGCGTCATCAACCGCATCCAGTCCATGACCAAGGAGATCGAAGTCGGCGACGTGTTCACCGGGCGCGTCGTCAAGACCACCGACTTCGGCGCTTTCGTCGAGCTCAAGAAGGGCACGGACGGGCTCCTGCACATCTCGCGGCTCGGCCAGAAGGGCGAGCGCGTCAAGTCCGTGGAGGACGTCGTGAAGCGCGGCGACACCGTCACTGTCGAGGTCGTCGAGATCGACAAGGCACGCAACCGTATCGGGCTGACGCTGCTCAAGAAGCCCGACGCGGAATAACGGGAGCGGGAGACGGCCACGGAGGCCTACCGCCTCTCAACGCTGGACAACGGCTTGCGAGTGGCCACCGAGCGCGTCGCCAACGTGCGCTCGGTGGCCCTCGGGCTCTGGATCGCCGCGGGCTCGCGCCTCGAACCGCTCGAGCTCGCCGGCGTCTCCCACTTCCTCGAGCACCTGATCTTCAAGGGCTCTGCGAAGTACACGGCGTCGGACATCGCGCATGTCTTCGACGACATGGGCGCCGAGCCCAACGCCTCAACGTCCAAAGAGCACACCCTCGTCAACGTCCGCTGCCTCGACGAGGATCTGGGCACCGCCTTTGAGGTGATGTCGGAGATGGTCGCACGCCCCTCGTTCGCCGACCTCGACCAGGAGCGAGAGGTAGTGCTCGAGGAAGTGGCCATGTACGAGGACTCGCCGCCGGAGCTCATCCACGACGATCTCTGCGAGGCGGTCTTCGGCGAGCACCCTCTGGGGCGGCCGATCATCGGCCACAGCGAGACCCTGGCCCGCTGCGACCTCGACGCGGTGCGCGCCTTCCACGGTTCGCACTACGTCAACCCCGGGATCGTCATAGCTGCCAGCGGGAGCGTCGACCACGAGCGTCTCTGCGAGCTCACTGCCGCCCACTTCCGCGCTGAGCCCGGGGCGGTGATCGCGCGGCCCGCCCTGAGCCCGCCGGGCATCCGCCACGTGGCCCGCTTCAGCCGCAAGGACACCGAGCAGTACCACGTGTGCCTCGGGGGCCCGGGGCCGCGGCGCACCGACCCCGACCGTTACGCCGTCTTCGTTGTCGACACCATCCTCGGCGGCTCCTGGAGCTCGCGGCTCTTCCAGGAGGTCCGCGAGAAGCGCGGCCTCGCCTACTCGGTGTACTCCTACACGTCGCTGTACCACGACGCCGGCCTCACGGCGGTCTACTTCGGCTCGCGCGAAGAGGCCGTGGAAGAGGCCATGCGCGTGATCCTCGATGAGCTCGCCGCCATCCAGGACGGCATCGACGAGGAATCGATCACGCGTGCCCGCAACCACCTCAAGGGGCAGCTCGTGCTGAGCATGGAGAGCCCCGGTAACCGCATGCAGTCGCTCGGACGCGCCGTGCTGATGGAGCAGCCCGTGCTCACCGTCGACGAAGTGCTCGCGCACCTCGACGCGGTCACCGCCGCCGACGTCATGGTCGCGGTTCGTAAGTACTATGACCCCAAGAAGTGGTCGACGGCCTGCATCGGCCCGCGCCCGGAGCCGTTCCGGGCCGTCACCGCGGACTTCTCCTGGGAAGAGCGATAAGCGGCATGCGCCTACGGTGTCCCGCTTGTGTACGCCGAAAGAGAGGAGCGTCATGACCGGCGTCCTCGTCACCGGAGCGGCCGGCAAGATGGGTGGCCTGAGCGCCGCGACCATCGCCGCCCAGCAGGACCTCGAGGTCGTTGCTCTCGTCGACCCCAGAGGCGGAGCCGCCGCGGGCGGGGCGCCCTGCTTCAAGAGCGTCGACGAGGCGCTCGCCCTGACCTCGCCGCAAGCGGCGCTGGAGTTCAGCGTCCCGGGCGCCGTGTTCGCCAACACGCGGGCGCTGCTCGAGGCCGGCGTACCCACCGTGGTGGGCGCCACCGGCCTGCGCGACGAGGAGGTCGAGGAGCTGCGCGCCGCGGCGGCCTCCCGCGGCGTGGGTCTCGTGATCGCGCCCAACTTCGCCCTCGGGGCGGTGCTGCTCATGCAGTTCGCGCGCCAGGCGGCCCGCTACTTCGAGCACGCCGAGGTCGTCGAGTTGCACGATGCCGGCAAGCTGGACGCGCCGTCGGGCACAAGCCTGCGTACGGCGCGTCTCATGGCCGCGGAGCCGGGTTCCGCGCTGCGCGACCTGCCCGGCGGCGAGCAGCCGTCGCGCGGCCTCGCCGCCGACCGGGTGCGCATCCACAGCGTGCGCCTGCCCGGCCTCGTGGCGCACCAGGAGGTCCTCTTCGGCGGCGCCGACGAGCTCCTCACCCTGCGCCACGACTCTTTCTCGCGGCAGTCGTTCATGAGCGGCGTGTTGCTCGCCCTGCGCCGCGTGGTCGACCTCAAGGAGACCGTGGTGGGCCTGGAGAACCTTCTCGATTGAGACCTGTCAGCGCCGCTTCCGGGAGTCTGATGTGACCGAGAGCCTGGGTACGATCCTCACCGCCATGGTGACGCCGTTCGACGCCGACCTCGCCGTCGACCACGACAAGCTCGCGGCGCTGGCCGCGCACCTGGTCGACGATGGATCGGACGGGCTCGTCGTGGCGGGCACCACGGGGGAGTCGCCGACCCTCGACGACGAGGAGAAGACGGCTATGTTCCGCACCGTGGTCGCCGCCGTCGGAGGGCGCGCCACGGTCGTCGCCGGCACGGGCAGCAACGACACCCGCCACAGCGTCGAGCTCACCAGGGCCGCGGAGGCGTGCGGCGTGGACGGCGTGCTGGTCGTGACGCCCTACTACAACAAGCCGCCGGAGCGCGGTCTGCTGGCGCATTTCCGCGCCGTCGCCGCGGCCACCAGCCTGCCGCTGATCGTCTACAACATCCCTGGCCGCTCGGGCGTCAACCTGAATGCCGAGGCTCTGGCGACGCTGGCCGAGGTCGACAACATCATCGCCGTCAAGCAGGCCGACCCCGACCTCGGGCAGCTGCGCCGCTTGAAGGAGCTCAGCGACGTGGGTCTGTACGCTGGCAACGACGACATGCTCCTCGACGTCCTCGAGCTCGGGGGATGGGGGGGCATCTGCGTCGCCAGCCACGTCGTCGGACCGCGGCTCGCCGAGATGGCGCGGCTGGTGC
>Ga0265296_1003019_pt1 | contig 16170 bp, 15 predicted proteins | sample MunlanPumphouse1_FD_189073 | JGI IMG/M metagenome (GOLD analysis project Ga0265296, IMG submission 189073) | Groundwater microbial communities from a municipal landfill in Southern Ontario, Canada - Pumphouse #1 | ecosystem: Environmental > Aquatic > Deep subsurface > Groundwater | place... | reverse complement strand
AGTCGATCGAGGCCTGATTCCAGTCGACGTGCAGAATTGCGTTGCCGAGCGACGACGTGCCCGCAGCGGCGAGCGCCTCCGAGACCCGGCCTGGCGTCATGCCTCCCTCGCCTTCCACGATATGCACGCGCGGCGCGGCCTTGCCGTAGTAGTCGGCGGCGCCGAGCGCCAGCCCCAGCGACGCTGCTAAGCCCACGCCGGACGCGCCCGTCGAGAGGCGGATAAAAGGGGTGGAGGGCGTGGGGTGCCCGTCGAGAGGCTTCGAGTTGAACTTCGAAAAGAGGGGCGTCCTTGTCACGGGGTTTCTGCGGAAGCCGAGGAGGTCTTCGAGCCGCAGCTGATGCTTGATGTCGTGCGGCAGGAGCGCGGGTACTGCGGCCTTCGCCACTTCGGTGCGCAGGGCCCACATGGAATAGAGGCCGAGCGCCTTGTGCCCCGCGCCGTATGAGATGATGTCGGCATCCATCCTATCGGGATTCGAGAGGTCGTAGTCCAGGGTATCGTAGAGCAGCCCCGCCACAAAGCGGCCTGAGGATATCGATCCGCCGGGGTGGCCCGACGTGGGGACGTAGTTGTACATGACCGCGCAGAGGGATCTGTAGATCATGTCGAGCGTCTCGAACGCAGCCAGCTCTTCGTCGGAGAGGGGCGGCTTTGTCACCATCGTTTCATCGGCTATGTCGATGTAGATCCCGCGGCGCGGGCCAAAATTAAATGACATGGTAAACTCCTGTTCATCAAGCCCCTCCCCTTTTGTAAGGGGAGGGAAAGGGTGGGGTAGATCCAGTACGAATCAACGATCTACCCTCCCTAACCCTCCCTTACAAAGGGAGGGAATGTGTTTGGAAAACACCCTCTACAAAGGAGGGGGATATTAATAAAGCCTTTTGCCTTCGCGTATGAATGCTGCAAACCCATCCTTGTCTTCGACTGCCTTTGCGATGCGCGCAAGCCCCTCGCGCAGGTCGTCGATCCCGGTGGCAATGGAGATGCGCAGGAAATGCATTCCTTCCGTGCCGATCCTGCCGAACGACTTGCGGTCCATCGTGGCTACCTGATAGCGGAAGAGCAGGAAGAGCTGGAAGAGGGTGGACGGGCTTGTCCTCTTCTTAACCTCCGCCGGCAGCGCCTCGTATGCGCTGACAGCGCCGATCTCCCTGCATGCGCCGCCGACATTCGGGAAGACGTAGAACGCTCCCTTCGGCTTCTGGCAGGTGATGCCCGGTATGGCATTGAGCCCCTTGACCACTACGTCGCGCCTCTCCTGGAACGCGGCGTTCATCCGGCTTATCTCAGGCAGACTCTGCTCGGATTCGATCGCTACCTTGGCGCCCATCTGGTTATACGCGGGAACGCATGAGAAGTAGTTGATGTTGAGATTCTTGAATATGGCCGCCTCTTCGACGGTAGGGAAGATCGCCCAGCCGACGCGCCCGCCTGTCCAGGAATAGGTCTTGGACACCCCGGAGACGATGATCGTGCGTTCGGCCATGCCTGGAATAGAGGCGATGGAGTGGTGCCTGCTGCCGTCGAAGAGGATGTTCTCGTATACCTCGTCCGAATAGACGCGTATATCGGCGGACGCCTTGCGCTTGATTACCTCCGCGATCTCGCGGAGCTGGTCTTCAGTCGCCACTCCCCCGGTCGGGTTCGACGGGAAGTTGATGAAGATGAGCTTTGTGCGCGCGCTGATCAGCGGTTCCAGCTCCTTGCCCGTGAAGCTGAAATCTTCTTCCTCGCGCAGGTGGAGCGGTACCGGGATCGCGCCGACGTAGGACGTGAAGGACTCGTAGATAGGGAAGCCGGGTGAAGGGTAGATTACCTCATCGCCCGGGTCGCAGTACGTCTGCTGGCACAGGCCGATCGGCGGCTTGGCGCCCGGAAAGACGACGACGCGATCCGGCGTTATCTTGATGCGTCGTCTTTCGCCGACGTCCTTAGCGATCGCCTCGCGAAGCGGGAGGATTCCCTGCGGATCGCAATAGTGCGTGAGGTCGTTGTCGATCTGACGCTTCACCTCTTCGCGGATGTGTTTCGGGAGCGCGAAGTCCGGTTCGCCGATGTTGCATTTGATTACGCGATGGCCCGAGCGCTCCACCTCCGCAATATAGGGGCCGATCTTGAATGCATTTTCAGTATCAATCCTTCCGGCGCGTTTGGCATAGAGGGACATGAACCACCTCCCGATTGTTGCGACGCTGCGGTGTCGAACACTATCCAAGGGGATCACCCCAGTCAACCCTTCGACTCGCTTGGGTTTGCACAGGGCGGGCCTTCGCGTTCGTGCGTCCTTGCCAGAGAATGGGCATGGTGATATAGGAAATACAAAGTTTCCATGCGAAATGCTGCGGAGGGGGAGTGGCAAAACGCGTACTGTTGATCGACGACGAGCAGGATTTTCTGGATATAATGAGCGCGTGGCTTGCGTTCAAGGGATATGCCGTATCGACCGCGCACGACGGACTTGAAGGGCTGGACAGGCTGAGCAGCGGCGAGTACGACATCATCCTCCTGGACCTTATGATGCCGCACATGGATGGCCTGGATTTCTGCCGCCATATCCGCGGCGACGCTCAGCTCAAAAACATACCTATCCTCGTACTCACGGCTGCGCGCCGCGTCAGCGGGCTCAAGAGCGTGGAGGAGGTGGGGGCCGACGCGTTTCTGGAGAAGATGGTGGAGCATTCCGAACTCCAGGCCGTGATCGAAAAACTCCTGGCGGAAAGCCGAGTCAGCGGCTCTATCGAGGACTCAAACAATACCCTGCATTAGCGCGATCTATTCCGGGATTTCGTCTTTTTCCTGAACCTTCCTATGCTGAGGCAGCGGCCGATGTTGGCGCTTCTGGAGATCGCAGGAACGATCATGCCCGAGGGGCTTGTCATTATTGTGGCGATCCCCGGACCGTGTCCTGAAAGATGCGAATCGCCGTGGATTACGATGCCGATGACCATTGCGCCTTCCAGATAGCGCCACCCAAAGCTTGCGTCATGGTCCTTGATGGCAACGATATCGCCGAGCCGAAGATCCGTGAGGCCGTTGCGCTCGAGCGCCTTTCTGTCGGATGACATCATGTCGTAATCGCCCGATCGCGCGTGGTTGCTTCCGAGACCCGAACCCATGAGCGCGCCGGGGATGATGCCGGCCACCGGCACCTCTATGCGGCCTCCTTTTTCTACAAGGCCAATCCTGGAAATGACCTCCGGGTCGATCGATTGCACGATCACGCCCGGGTGCTCGATGAGTCTGAGTCCCTGGCCGAACGCGCGGATCTGGAAACGATCGTCGACAGAGAGCTTCTCGAGCACCGCCGGCGCGAAGTCGAGCATCACGTGCTCCGCGCCGCCGTGATGTCCGACAACCCGGCCCCTGGAACCCTTCGCATTTCCGGTGAGGACGATGGCTTCGTTGCCGGCGCAGGCGAGAAAATTATAGGCGAGGTTCGGCCTGTCGTTGCGCTTCTCGTGGTTGAGTATGCTCGATACCCCGGGCTCAACGTGATCCGCCTCCCAGCCGAAGGCCGGGTCTCCCACGAGCACGTTGTAGGTTATTCCTCCTAGCGCCGGCACGTTGTGCACGGAGCCATCGTGGCCCACCGTGTTCGGATAGGCCAGCGCGGGCGCGACCTTGCCCTCGATCGCGATCTTCACCAGCTGCTTTACGTTTGTCTTGAGCATGCGATGACCATAATTAAATATTGAATGGGAGTAAAGGAAAGGATATTCAGTTCACATATGCCGATCATAGAGTTCAAACGCGAGCTGGTGCTTGCGACCGCTTCAGAGGCGAGGCGGGCGCTGGTGGCAGATGCCGGTTTCGAATTCACCACGCAGGTCGTCGATATCGACGAATCCGCGAATCCGGGCGAGGAAGTCGGCGCATACGTTGAGAGGCTGGCGCGCGCAAAGGCCGAGGCCGCTGTGCCCCCGTCGCTTGGCGCTGTGATAGTGGCGGTCGATACGGCGATCGGAATCGAGGGCCGGATAATCGGCAAGCCGCGCGACGAGACTCATGCGCGCGAGATCCTGAGGACGCTATCCGGCCGGGCTCACGAGGTGGCCAGCGCTATCGCGGTGCGGGATCTTCTCTCCGCCGGGCTCAAGCTCGAGGTCACGCGCACCGAGGTCGTATTCTCCCATCTCACCACTCACGCGGTGGACTGGTATATCCGCACAGGCGAGTGGCGCGGCCGCGCCGGCGCCTACGCTATCCAGGGAAAGGGCTCGTCCCTGATCGCGGAGGTCCGCGGGTGTTTTACTAACGTGATTGGGATTTCTATGCCGGCACTGCTTAGGATGCTCTCTGCGAGCTCCTAGAGCGCGGGAGATGCGGAGCACAGCAATTCTTCGCCGTTCACTACATACGGCGTGCTGCCGCCAGATAGGCCGAAGAGAAATTTTTTCTGGTCTTCCCTGAGATAACCTAGATCCGCCAGATATTGTATTCTCCGCTCGAGAGTGGAATCGGACTTGGCAGCGGCCTTTGCCTCATCGGGCCTCGCGTAAATCATTCCAACGGTCTTTGCGATGTCGTCGGCGCTCAATAGATCCGACGAAGATGGCGTGCCCTCTCTCATTGCGTCCCATTGCTTCATGACCGGCATTCCCTCACTGAAGATCTTTACCGTGAGCACGCGGGCTGCGCTCTCGTAAAACTCCGCGCTGTTCGGCACGTCGCATGTGTTGACGATGCCCATCGACGAGAGTTGCCATGCATCCACGGGTGCAGCAGCGCCGGCAGCGATGCCGGTCAGCGAGCCGCGCATAGTGGGCGCGAGCGAGAAATAGAGCCGCGCCACCTTATCGTTGGAAGCGGGGTCAAGATTCTTGCGGCCCGCGACCTGAATCTTCTCGGGCGGGACCGGGGTGGCGTCGGCCATCAAAAGTTCGGCGAGATAGGCGGTAGGCAGCGTAAAGTATCTGCACGAGACAGCGGCCGAAATTTCATCGCCGACCGCCGCTTCGTCCGTCCGGCTGCAGAGCCGGAATGAATCTCCTTCTATTGAGAGTACATCTACCGCCCCATCTTTTCTTACAAGCGCCAGCTCGTTGTCACACAAGCGACCCGCCATGACGGATGCATAATCGTTTCCGGACGCATCCTTGAGATACGAGCTGAGCCCGGTCGTGATATTAGAGGGATCTACTAAGGTGATATAAGTTGGTTTGGGCGGGGTGTACATGCCGAGCTTTTCGAGCGCCCACTCCAGAAAGTGGGTGAAGGCTTTATCGTCACTCTTCCTGATCGGAACTACCATTTGTCCTCCGGTCTCAGGATCGGCCGGGAAGCTAGTGCACCCCCTGTATCGGCGACCTGTAAAAGATGTTGCGCGATTTTTTAGAGGGATTCAAGAAATACTTTTGAGCGACAGGGCGGCCGCCCTCCCGGCAAGGAAACCGGTGCTCCAGGCCCACTGGAAGTTATAACCGCCGGTCTGGCCGTCCACGTCCAGGACCTCGCCGGCGAGGTAAAGGCCCCTGGCGATGCGCGATTCCATGGTCTGGTATCTCACCTCATCCAGAGGCACGCCTCCGGCCGTGGCGTGCGCCACGGCGAACCCGCATACGCCCTTAAGCGAGAGCGGCATGGCTGTGAAAGCGAGGGCGATCCTCTTGATCTCGTCGCGGGAGAGGTTTCCGAGCCGTTTTTCCGGATCGACATCGGCTCGATGAAAGGCGATGCCGCAGAGGCGATCGGGGAGCTTCTGTTTGAAGGGCGTGATCGAATTAGCCTTCGGCGTTTCCTTTATCCGCCTGCGGATCTCCGCGCCAACGGCATCCGCGTCTGTGTCGGGAATCATGTTCAAGCAAAGGTTGAGCTTCCTGGCCGCGTGCCGCCCTACGTGACGGCTCAGATTCAGGGCCGCCGGCCCGCTTATCCCGCCGTGGGTAAAGAGAATCTGACCGCGCGATCGGGCTATCTCTCGATTTCTATCGTGAAGGCTGAGGGATGATTCGATCGTGATGCCGGCGAGCGCCCGCAGCTTCGGCTCGACGAGCTCAATCGGGGCCAATGCGGGAACGGGTTTGACGATTGAGTGTCCGAGCGATCGGGCGAGCGAAAAGCCTGAGCCGTCAGTACCGCAGGCGGGGCAGGCAGAGCCTCCGCACGCGAGGACGACCCTCCCTGCCTCGAAGCGTTTTTTCTCCGCGCCTATCTCGAACCATCCCTCGCGAGGCGAGATCGAATCCGCGCTGAAGCCCGTTTTGGTTTTGACGCCCAATTCCTCTGCGCGGGCAATCATCGCCGCGAGCAGCTGCCTGGCGCCGCCTTTCGGAAAGAGGCGGCCTTCATCCTCCTCCACGATCGCAACGCCTATGGATTCGAAAAAGCGGATCGTCTCGCCTGCGCCGAATGCGGCGAGCACGTTGCGGATGAAGTTCCTGCTCCCGCCCGAGTATTTGTCCGGCGAGAGCAAGCTGTTCGCGAGGTTGCAGCGGCCCCCGCCCGAGATGAGGATCTTGCTGCCGCATCGAACCATGCGCTCAAGGATCGTCACGCCGCCTCGGCGCAACTGCGCCGCGGCGATCGCGGCCATGAGACCCGCTGCGCCGCCGCCTATGATCGCGATGTCGATCGATTTCATTTATTCCCTGTTATTGAGGTTTGCAAACCCGAGTAAAAATCGGATGCGAAGAATTTTTCTATCGCTTCCTTCAGGTCTGAGGCACTGGAGATGGTGTGACACTCCTGCATGAAGCGGTGCACGCCCCTCATCCCCTTGCCGTACCACGGGAGTATGGCGCGCATGTTGAGCACGGCCAGCTTCTCGCCCATGAATCCGCAGAGCAGTTCGAGGTGCCGCGTGGCGGTGCGGCCTCGCTCCGCTGCCGTGGGGTGGAATTCCATGGATCCGAGAATTTCTGCAAAGACCCACGGGTTGCCCAGGGCCGCGCGTCCGATCATGACGCCGTCGCAGCCGGTCTCGGCGGCCATCCTCATCGCGTCGCCACGCGTGTGCACGTCGCCGTTTCCTATCACGGGTATGCGCACCGCAGACTTGACCTCGCCTATCAGCCGCCAGTCGGACTTGCCCCTGAACTCCTGAACCCGCGTACGCGGATGGACGGTCACCGCGTCAGCCCCGCACTCCTGCGCTATGCGCGCCATTTCGACGCAGTTGATAGAATCGTCGTCCCAACCCGCGCGTATCTTGACCGTGAGCGGGAGGGCCGTTGCGGCCCGTACGGCCTTGATGAGCTGTGCGGCGCGCCTGGGCGTTTTCATGAGCGCGCTCCCCGCGCCCTTTGACACGACCTTCTTCACGGGGCAGCCCATGTTGATGTCGATGAGGTCGACTGGCTCTCCTTCGAGCGCGCGGATTGCCGCGGCCATGGATTCTGGCTCTGCGCCGAAGAGCTGCACGCCGAAGGGGCGCACCCTCTCGTCGTTTGCGAAGTATCTGCGCGTGCGCGCCTGCGCGCGTATCGCGCCCTCGGCCGAGACCATCTCAGAGATCGCGAGCGCGCACCCGCACTCCATCGCGAGGATGCGATAGGGGAGCGAGGAAAGGCCGGCCAGCGGCGCCGCGACGACGTTGTTTCGCAGGCAAAGCGCGCCGATCTTCAAGGGTGGAAATGTGAGCAATGTATTCATTTCTCCAGCGAGTACCTGATAGAGAGCGTGATCGGCCCCGCATAATACGGCAGCGGCGCTGCCCGCCGCACGGTCTCGAGTGCGGCGGCGTCCAGCTCGGACTCCCCGCACGTTGTGGACAGTTTGACCCAGCCTATCGAGCCGTCCTGGTTAATGGCAAACGAGACGCGCGGCGAGCCCGTGATCCCCCTGCGCCTCGCTGAAGGGGGATAATACTTCGACGAATTTATCTTTCTCCATATCGCAGCAAGGATCGGGTTGCCCCTTCCACCGCTCCCTCCGCCGATCCCTGAGCCGGCGCCCCCTTCTCCCGTCCCCGCTCCCTCGGCCTTGCCTTTGCCTTCTCCTTTGCCTTCACCACTAGGCAAGGCAGCTTCCGGAGCAGTCGTGACGGTCGGGATGGGCCCGCCCTCCGTGCTCTCTTTCTCTCGGAGCCTTACGGAGGGCGTCTTTCTATCCGGCGTTCTCTGCCGCGATTCTTCCTTTGCGCCTCCTTCGCTGCCCGCAGCTCCAGGTTCACCGCCTTCAGGGCCTTCGATCCACACGGCGACCACTGCATTCGTACCCGGGTACTCAACGGGATAGACATGAAACGCAAACCACGCGACGAGCGCAATGAGGGTCGCATGCGCTGTGATGGATATTATGACGGCCAGCCTTAATTTCGGGTGCATCTTCATTATTTCAGAGGCTTTTATGCGACGAGCGATCCGGTTGCAAGGGCATTGAATTCTGACCCATTGCTGTATTAGAAGGAGTGCAGGGGGACAAAATGACCAAAAATATCGAGGAGACCACGGCATGCCGGCGGAGCGCGCGAAGTCAGCGCATCGACGCGGTGTGCTGGGGCCTTTTTTTCATCTGGATAGGCTGCATCCTGATGGTGAAGGGGATGCCCCGCGGGGTTGGCTCGTTCGGAGTCGGCGCCATAGTGCTGGGCGGCGCGGTCGTTCGGCACTTCCTGCACGTGACGGTGAGCACGTTCTGGATCATCATCGGCACGGTCTTCGTGCTGGCGGGGGCAGGGGAGATGCTGGCGCTCGACCTGCCCCTGCTGCCGGCGGCGCTCATCATCTGCGGGATGCTGCTTCTATTCCATACCCGTTCGAAGCGGCGCCGCAGGAGGCATCGCCGCTGATACGTCGCCATTTTCACACAAATCCTCGATTGGCCCATTGCAAAGCGCCTGAAACACTCAGCGAGCAATAAATCAACGGACGTGCTGGAGTTCTGCGTCGTGGGCAAGGCCTGTGGATCTATCCGGGCGCTGTTTGATTGTGATGCTCAGAATGAATAAAAGAGAGACACCCCAAGTGTTCTGTTTGTCGCCATTGGCAGAACAGTAAAGCGTGACGCCCGCTCTTTCTTATGAAAACGAGTAACGCCCCATCCAACGGCGGTACCGATGACGGCGCCCATGACGACGTCCGAAAGATAGTGGGCGTTGGAGTCGATACGCGAAAAACCAACGAAACCCGCAATAAGATAAGCGGGAACACCGGCATATGGGCCATGCAATGCCGCGAGCACCGTCGCTACGGAGAAGGCCTCCGCGGTATGGTCGGAGGGGAACCCCCATTTTCCACCGTTTGGCCGCTGGCGATCGGCGACGAGTTTCGTCCAAGCTGTAAGGGCCTGCGTAAAAATTAGAGCTTCAAAGAGGTTCTCCCCTGTGAAGGCGACATCGTCGTCTTTAATCAATTTGCCGATACCCCAAACCGCAGCCGCCGCGGGATCAAGGATGTAGGCCGGGCCTGCATCATCAATGATTGAATCTATTTTGCCAAGGTGACTGTGAGTAAAGTGGCTTTGCACATCCTTGTCGATTTTGGATAAACCGCCGCTCAGCGCACCGCCGCCAATCAAAAGCAGCATTGGCCACGAGAATAACGTGTTCGTAACGTCGCCGGCGGCATGGAGAACGATTGTTTCCCCGGCGCTGGCCGACGCAAGGCCCGGAATCATCAGGAGTATAACAGTCACAAGTAATGTAGTCAGCTTCTTGAATTTCATTCGCCCTCCAGGCCATTCGCGTTTTTGCGTGCCATATTCGTCGTTCTTCCAGTAACGTGATCCACGATGCCCAGGGGATATCCTCGCACTGAACCAGCGAGCATTCCAATCCGTTGTTCGTCCCACTTCAGTCGTCTCTTCTTGGCCATCATTCTGACGAGAAGCCGTGTTTCAATGCGGTTCAAATATCCGACTGAAACGATGTCGGACGGCATCATCATCGAGCGAAGCAGCACTTCATCGCTTTCTTTGATGAAATGCTCGATGATAGTTATCGTCTGGAACCTTCGTTCCTCGGCAAAAAGGCGAAGCATCGAGATCTTCGCGTGCGTGAGCTTCGCAACGTTGTCAAAGACGATGACGTGATTCTTATTGTCAGCGAGGTTCCCATGAAGGACGCGATACCGCTCCGATTTGTATCGCATGGGCTCCCATCGTTTCTTGCTCTTCGAGTGTTTCTGGAGTTCCAGCGCCAATGCTCCGCACATCTCCCTGGGCGTCCGCGAAAAGTCGACGAAGTGAAACGTCCATCGCCCGCCGACGACCTCCGCGACGTGCCTCGCGAGTGCGGTCCGACCAATGCCGAAGAGGCCCCGAAGGATGACGTTCCTGCCATCCTCTAGGGCCCGGATGATCGTCTTCGTTTCTTTCTCTCGGCCGACGAAGAACATGAACCCTTTCTTACGCAAATGGATTTGCAAAAACGGCGGCTTTGCCAAGTTCCTCCTCGATTTCAAGAAGGCGGTTATACTTGCAGATGCGTTCGCTGCGGCACGCAGATCCGGTCTTGATCTGGCCTCCGCCCATCGCGACTGCGAAGTCGGCGAGGAACGCGTCTTCCGTCTCGCCCGAGCGGTGGGAGATGACGTAGTTCCATCCCGCCTCGCGGCATAGCCCGATCGCCTCGATCGTCTCCGTCACGGTTCCGATCTGATTGAGCTTGATGAGGACGGCATTGGCCGCCTTCTCCTTGACGCCTCGTGAGATGAAACGCGGGTTCGTGACAAAGATGTCGTCACCAACGATCTGGATTTTGCCGCCCTGCGATGCTGTCTGCATCTGAAAGCCTTCCCAATCGTCCTCGGCGAGGCCGTCCTCGATGGAGACGATGGGGTAGTTTTCAATCCATTTGCCATAGAGTGCTACCATGTCCGAATTCGTCTTCTTCCCCTGTCCGGATTTCGAGAGGTTGTAGGTGCCACCCTCGCAGAACGAGCTTGCGGCTGGATCGAGCGCTATGGCGACGTCCTTCCCCGGCGCATATCCCGCGGACTCAATTGCGGCGATGATCACTTCGCATGCCTCCTCGTTGCTCTTGAGGTTCGGGGCGAAGCCACCTTCGTCTCCCACGCTCGTTGCGTAACCCTTCTTGGCGAGGATGCCCTTGAGCGCGTGAAACGTCTCTGCTCCGTAGCGCAGCGCCTCAGCGAACGTCGGCGCGCCGATCGGCATCGCCATGAACTCCTGAAAGTCCACTCGCGAAGCAGGCTCAAATCGCCCTCGGAGAGCGGCCTGTCGGAACTCACTGCCAGCACTGCCGCCCCTATCTCCGGCAGCATTCCGTGGGAAATGTCCCGGTGGGCCGCAAAGACGCTTCCGAGCCCCGGCGTGTCGATCAGCCGCAGGCCGGCATAGCGTTTGAGGTTCGGAAGAAAGATGTCGACGGCCGCAACGCCCTTCTGATTGGATGGATTCTCCGCCTCCGAGGTATAGGCCGCAACATTGGCTAGGGCGATATCAAACGAGGAACCATCAGGACGCAAGACAGTCGCCTTATTCGCTTCACCATATTGAAGCCGAGTTATCGCGGTCGTGACAGGAATGACGCCGACCGGCAAGACATCCCTGCCGACGAGGCTGTTCAAAAAAGAACTTTTCCCCGATTTGAACTGACCGATAACGACGACATTGACGAGGGCCTCTTCACCCTGCAGGGCCTTGCACGCTAAGATCTGACGATCCAAGGCGGTGATCTGAAATTCAGCCGCAATCCGGCCGACTCGCGAAACAACTCCTCGTGTTGTTGCCTTCATGTCCATATTCGGTCCATCAAAATAAAAAACCCCTTGGGTTTTATGTCCCAAGGAGTCATCAGCCGTATCGGCGGTTCACGGTGAACTCCATCACCGATTCGCTATCTGTCACGTTTACTTACCTATTTGAAGTGCGCGCGTCAATCACGAACCCTCAAACTACTTGCAATTACAGGGTTCTTATCGTATCAATAACCCGTAAGTGACGCACAGGCGATGGAGTTCGCCAGAATTGCCCGTCCACGGACTAATGACTCCTACCGATTCAATGTCGGTGGGAGTTTTTTATTTTAGGAACCTGTTCCTGAGGAGGAAAAATGGAAGAGATTTATCTTGTCGCGGCTGTCTGGCTCGGACTCGCGGTCTTCTCGACGATTCTGTCGAGCCACCTGAGAATTTCAATGGCGCTCATGGAAATCTGCGTGGGAATCGTGGCGGCGCTCGTCGCCCAGAAGTTCTTCGGCATGGAGATGCCTGGTAGGGATCTTCCCTGGCTCAAATTCATCGCAGGTTCCGGAGCCGTGCTCCTCACGTTCCTCTCCGGTGCGGAGCTCGATCCTACCGTCCTTCGAATGAAATGGAAGGAAGTGATTGTCGTGGGCACGGTCGGTTTTTTTGCCCCATTCTTGGGATGCGCCGCTATCGCTCATTATATTCTGGGCTGGAACCATCAAGCGAGCCTTCTTGCAGGCGTCGCCCTGTCCACTACTTCGATGGCCGTCGTCTATGCCGTCATGCTGGAATACGGATTCAACAAGACCGAGTTCGGCAAGGGAATTTTGGGCGCATGTTTCATCAACGATCTGGGGACGGTCATCGCCCTGGGGCTCATCTTCGCTCCGTTCACTGTGCGCACGGTCATCTTCATCGTTGTTTCCGTCGTTGCGTTCGCGATCATGCCCTTTGTCACGCGCAAACTTACGAAAGTTTACGGCAACAAGACGGCAGCCATTCGAACCAAGTGGATTCTCGGCCTCCTCTTCGGGCTCGGCGGGCTGGCGCTCTGGGCTGGAAGCGAGGCAGTCCTGCCGGCATATATCGCTGGGATGGTGTTGGCCGGCACTATGAGCAACGACCATCATTACGTCCGCAGACTCCGTACGCTCACCATCGGGTTCCTTACCCCTTTTTACTTCATCCGGGCGGGTGCGTTTGTTTCCATCCCTGCTTTGATCGTGGCACCTCTCACGTTCTTCGTCTTGTTGGGAGGAAAAGTGCTATCCAAGATTTTCGGCCTCTATCCAGTCATAGGAAAATTTCGGGGACATCGGAAGGAGCGCTGGTACTACACGCTGCTTATGTCGACGGGTCTCACGTTCGGTACGATATCGGCGCTCTATGGTCTCTCACATGGCATCGTCACGGAGGAGCAATACTCATTGCTCGTAGCGGTGGTTATCGGCAGTGCGCTCATCCCGACCATTATCGCCAACGCAGCCTTCCTGCCGAAGCACCTTCTATTGCCGCCCCCGCCGCTGGGCGAGGAGGAGGAGATCCTGGAGTTGGAAACGCCTGAATCTGCAAACTGAGCGCTATTTGATTTTCGCCAGCTCCTTGTCGAAGTATTTATTTCCCTGCTCGATGTAGCTCTCTCTGGAGATGATCTCTGCAGAGGCGGCTGCTGCGGTTTCGCCTGAGATCTTGCCGGCGCGCGCGAACTCGAGGCCGGCCTTCTCGAACGCCTTGTTCACCGCGTGCATCTTGAATGGATGCAGGAGTTTCGCGTACGGCATCATGGGCGCGGCAGGGCGGAGGACCGCGCCTGCATACTCCGCATTCATGTTGCGGCATATCGCCTGCATGTGCGCCACGAGGGGATCGAAGTTTTCGAGTTCCCAGAAGCCGCAGACGGAGACCAGGGCGATGCGCTTGGGCGATCCCTCCCTTGCGGCATGGCGCAGGTGGCCGTCGCGAATTTCGAAGTGCGGGTCAGCGATCGGGACCATGCGGTCGAGGCAGTTTTTGAGAAGCCCCGTCATCCCGTCCACGTACACGGGCGTCGCTATCACCGCGGCATCCGCGCCCTTCATGGAGGCGAGGATCTCTTCCATGTCATCCTTGTGGATGCATTGACCCGGGGTCTTGAGCCAGCATGCGAGCTCGCCCGTGCAGTGATGGATCTTCTTGCCCGCGAGCTGGATCGTCTCGACTTCGACCTGCGCCTCTTGCATCCCTTTGATGAAGCGTTCGAGCACGTGCCAGGTGAGGCCCTGCGTGCCGCGCGGGCTTCCATTGATCGCGAGTATTTTCATGGTTCCCCCTGATTGTCGAACGAGATGACTCCCCTCCTGAAGAGCAACAGTTATAGCAATAGCCCGAAAATTCAAGGTTTTTTCTTCTTGCCTCCGCGATGGGCATTTGCTAGACGCAGACGCCTTTAATAGCTCCCATCGTCTAGCGGTCTAGGACATAGCCCTCTCAAGGCTAAGACACCGGTTCGAGTCCGGTTGGGAGCGCAAAAAAATGCGGCCATTCGGCCGCTTTTTTTATGCGCTCCCAACTGGACTCCCGATGCGGCATCGGATGGCAGGACCTAGGACACATAGGGACCGGTTCGACGACCTTCCGACTATTTGCTCACCTAAGGTGAGCTGTCTAATGATGAAGTCCCGAGGAGCGGAGCGAGTCGGGGGTCCGGTTGGGAGCGCCAGCCCCCGGTTTTGTATTCCGCAAAAACCGTGCGGGCGTCGGGAGACATAGCCCTCTCAAGGCTAAGACACCGGTTCGACGACCTTCGGCGCATTTAGCACTCCGAAGGAGTGCATATGATGATGAAGTGCCGGCGCTTGGGAACCGAGCGCCGGCCGACCGAGGCCGGGTACCCGCAGCGCGGATGGCCGAGGAAGTACCCGAAGGCGAGAGCCGGAGGGTGATCCGGTTGGGAGCGCATAAAAATGCGGCCATGCGGCCGCTTTTTTTATGCGCTCCCGTTTTTTTATCAATCAGATCGAGAAGTGAACCTGTATTCGGTTACTGCCTTTTCGCCTCGTTTTTGCAACATATCAGATGTAATGCCTGCCAGCATGTCACGACTGGCTGTTGCCGTGGATATCGTCTTGAAAAATGCGATGTAGTCTTTGCGAGAAAACCATTGCTTGCCGAACTTATCCCTGGCGATTGCCAGGCGACTTTCTGCGGTCAAGGGCTCCGGTTTCAGCTCATCGACAAATTTTGCCAGGCTGTCCAGTATCGCCTTGAGGCAGAATTCTATGAACGCGGTCGATTCGCCGATCTTATCGGATTGCTCAAGGACTGAATAATATCCCTCCTGGTTGTCTCTGATCACCGATTCGACGGGAACATATTCAAATAGAGGGTGGTATTTAGCCAATATCAGATGCTGCCAGAATCTCCCCATCCTGCCGTTGCCGTCTTCAAACGGGTGGATAAATTCCAACTCATAATGAAACACACAGGAAGATATCAGATATTTTTTCTTCTCTTCGGCTTTGAGATATTCAAACAAGTCTGAAATCAGGCCGGCTACCATGGTCGGTTTCGGGGCAATGTGTTTAACTTTACTGCCATCAATTACGCCGATATTCCCAGTGCGCCATTTGCCGGGATTCTTAACGAGGCCCTCCATCAATACGGCATGCGCCTTGCGGAATGCCTTCTCGGATAAGATATTGAAGGACGCGGCCTGGTCATAAAGCCTGATCGCATTTTTGACTTCCAATATATCTCTCTGTGGCCCCAATACCCTTTTGCCATCTAATATCGCGGTCACCTGTTCCTGGGTGAGCTTATTGCCTTCGATTTCAAGGCTTCCTTGTATGGTCTTGATGCGGCTCGATCGTCTCAGTTTAACGCTCGGCCTGGGCGTCATTATTCCTTCGTATCTGCCGAGGATGCGCTCGATATCTGAAGACAGGATAAATATCTTTTCCGTGAAGCTATACGGCGGTTTGTCGCCCATATTGTGATAGTATCATATGATACTATCACAATCAAATCTTTTGTTTGAGCGCCCACTCCCGTTCTTTTATCACCTCGGCGTGTTGCCCCTGGATTGCAGTCGCGCGCTCCATATCTCTACCAAGGCAAGGAAAAATGAAGGTCGCTCCATAATCTTACTATCCGGGCTGCGTAAAAAACCTAAAATTTGCTCGTCGTCGTATTGCGCAACGATTTGCCTCGCTGTTCTTAATGCTTCTTGATTGGTACTCCCACTGACCAGACGCGCGATTCGCTTCAGATCGATATTATCTTCCATGGTTTTCCCCGCGCGTATCCACCATGCGTCCGCTGTCTCTCCTGTATAATGCGCAAATCTTTTATCACCTTCAAATAAACTTCGTCCCTGTGCCGGCTCCTGTGCTGCAATTTGTCGGCCTTTGGCCGAAGGCTTACCTTGAGCCCTCCTCGCTGCAAAATCGATAACAACCGCGCCTTGGTCTTTCGTATCTTCGCTGACAGAGTTTTCACCACTTGCGCATCGGGCGAACAGGCTGCTGCCATACGCCGAACACCTCAACGCCCGGCCATCCAGGCCCGGATCTATGAAGCATGGCATCGTGAAGGCATC
>Ga0265296_1003018_pt1 | contig 16176 bp, 16 predicted proteins | sample MunlanPumphouse1_FD_189073 | JGI IMG/M metagenome (GOLD analysis project Ga0265296, IMG submission 189073) | Groundwater microbial communities from a municipal landfill in Southern Ontario, Canada - Pumphouse #1 | ecosystem: Environmental > Aquatic > Deep subsurface > Groundwater | place... | reverse complement strand
CGAGGCCGTCGAGGTCTACACCTGGTTGCGCGCTGCGTGAGTTACTCTGTTTCCGGAACGGTCCGGTGGATCGTTATCCCGCCCTTCCTCAACGATGCCGGCTATCGAGCAGCCGTCGCAGCAGCGACGGAAAAGGCCGGCCTACGGCTCCACGACATTGATCTGGACCCCGCCCCCCCGGAGATCGACGGCTCTGATACGGTCTTCTTGACGGCAGACGCCCATAAGGCTCTGGCGGCCGGCGTCGCTGCCGAGGCCCTCGCCTGCATCATATCCGATCAGGGGATGAGGCTCCTGGGCGACGAAGACCAGGACGCCTTGCCGCCTCACATCGCGATCTTCACCGATCTCATGGGTCGGACAGGGTTATTGCCACAGGATCGCCTATTCCGCGACACGGATTTCGTCTCTGGTCCCATCGAGATTCTGCCCGGCATCAGAGTGGAGCGGCCTGCGCCTGGGTCCACCGCGCTTTCGCCTCGCCTCCAGGCCGTCACGCGAGCTGTCGCCCTGCTGGATCCGTCCTCGCCGACAGCGTTCTGGGCGCCAGAGCTGTTCAACTATGATTCTCGCCGGATCCCCGGAGGCAAGCCCGGAGAGCTGGACCTGACCGGTCGTCCGCGCTTCATGATCACCGGCCCCTACATCACGTTGCCTGCAGGACGTTGGCGGGCGACTTACCGTCTGACGTTCGACGCCAAAGGCAGCCGGGTGCGGTTCCGTACAGATTGGGGCGGTCAGACGGACTTCATCTCGGAAGAGTTCACGCCCGGTCGCCCCGGCGTGTTCGAGATCGTTCAGGAATACGAGTGGAAAGAACCCGCGCCCTGTGAGCTGAGGGTGGTTGTTCTCGAAGGCGTCTTCGACGGTCGCATGACTTTCAGCGGGGCCGAAATCAGCCTCATCAGCTAGGCTCCTGGCGAGCCCAGGCGCGCCAGCCCTTGCTGATCCTCAACCAGCGGCGACCACCAGTTCTCGTTATCCAGATACCAGCGCACGGTCCCTTCCAGGCCCTCGTCAAACTCGACCTGCGCCGCCCAGCCCAGATCCTGGCGGATACGGCCTGCGTCAATAGCGTAGCGGCGGTCATGGCCCGGTCGATCTTCGACCATGACGATGCGTTCCGCATGGCTCCGGCCATCCGCTGCGGGCCTCTCCCGATCCAGCACGTCGCATAGAGCCCGGACCAATTGCAGGTTGCTGCGTTCAGCGTCCCCGCCGACAGCATAGGTCCGGCCCGGTGCGCCGCGCTCGAGGATGTCGGCCAGGGCGCGGGCATGGTCCTCAACGAACAGCCAGTCGCGGACGTTTGATCCGTCGCCGTAAACGGGAAGGGTCTCGCCCCGCAGCGCGCGCAGGATCATCGTCGGGATCAGCTTCTCTGGAAACTGTCGCGGACCGTAGTTGTTGGAGCAGTTGCTGATAATCACCGGCAGACCAAAAGTGTGGCCCCAGGCCCGAACAAGGTGGTCGGACGCCGCCTTGGACGCCGCATAGGGCGATCGCGGATCATAGGGGCTGGTCTCCGAAAACCGACCCTCGTCGCCCAGCGAGCCAAACACCTCGTCGGTCGAAACGTGCAGGAAACGAAAGGCCTCGCGAGCCTCGCCGGACAGGGCGCGCCATGTCGCCAACGCCTCATCAAGAAGGACCTGCGTCCCCAACACATTGGTGCGCACGAAGACCGCAGGCCCATCGATCGAGCGGTCCACATGGGTTTCGGCAGCGAGATGAGCCACAGCATCGGGCTGGAAATCGGCGAAGATCGCAGCGACCGCTACGGGATCGGCGATGTCAGCGTGCACAAAACTGTAGGCGGAGTCAGATTCCAGTTCGCTCAAGGATGCGGCGATCCCGGCGTAGGTCAGCAGGTCCAGAACCCGGACCTCATGGCCGCGCGACAGCAGTTCGCGCGTCAGGGCCGAGCCGATGAAACCGGCGCCGCCGGTCAGCAATATCCGCAACGCTTGTCTCCTTGGCCGCCAGCCCAGCTGGGCTAGCCGCTAATGTCGGCCAGGTCCACAATCGACAAGGTCATGGGCGTGTCGCCGCTGAAGGGCGTCTCCAGGTCGCGCAGGCGCGGCCAACGAAGATCGCGGTCCGTCAGAACAGCCTCGTCCGCCGCGACGGGCCAGCCGATATTCAAATCCGGATCGTCCCAGGCCAGGCCCGCCTCATGCGAAGGCGCGTAAGGTGCAGACACCTTGTAGATGACCTCGGTTCCCGGCTGCAGGGTGACGAAGCCATGGGCGAAACAGGGCGGCACGAACAACTGATCCCCACTCTCCGCCGACAGCTTCACCGCATGGTGCATGCCGAAGGTCGGCGAGCCGGCGCGCAGATCCACCACCACATCAAGAATGGCGCCGCGAACGCAGCGCACCAGCTTGGCCTGGGCATAGGGCGGGCGCTGGAAATGCAGTCCCCGGACCACGCCTGCGGCTTCAGAGCGCGAATGGTTATCCTGTACGAAATCGCACTCGATCCCGGCGGTGCTGAAACGGGCGCGCGACCAGGTCTCCGAAAACCAGCCCCGGTCGTCTCCATGGCGCGACGTCCGCACCAGGATCACGTCTCCCGTCACGAACCCGCCGCAGCGGCCGGAGTATCGTTCGAGGCCATCTGCGCCGTCAGCCGGGCGTAAGCCTGATCCAGCGCCTCGTTGCGCACGAAAAGGGTTCGGGCCTGAACAGGCGGCGGGGGCTCATAGGCGCCGGGGTTGGTCCCGCCGTTCAGCGGCGCGCCATAGAAGATATGCGCCCCGATCTGTCGCACGCGCGCCAGTCTCTGCCCCCACGAGGGGCGGACATAGTTGGCGTGATAGTTGACTGAATTCTTGGGCAACTGGGCCGAGCGACCCTCATAGACCTCGCGCGCGATGCGTTCGGCGCGAGCCCAGGCCACCGAGTTGACCGCGCCTCGCCCGATCGAGCCGTCGCAGGTGAAGGTGAACTGGCAGGTACGGCTGTTGCGCTGATAGACGACTTCGCAGACCCGCTTGGGATAGGCGCGATGGCGCGAGCGGTTCAGCACCACCTCGGCGACCGCCGCCTGTCCCGCTTCGCTCTCGTTGCGCGCCTCGTAATAGATGGCCTGCGTCAGGCATTCGACATCGTTAGCGGGCACGCGCGGCGGCGTCTTCAGGTCCAGTCGGGGCGGCGTATAGCCGGCGCGTCGCGTAGAGGGCCTGGAGCCCGGATTGGCCGGAGGCGGCGCAAAGCTTGAGGTCGTCTCAACGCGCGACGATGTAGAGGCGGCGCGTGCCGCAGGCGCCGGACGATGGGTCTCGGCCCGACGGCGCGGCGGCGGCGGAGCGTCTGTCAGCCGAACGCCCTTGCCGTCCTTGAGCATGGTCTGGAGACGAGCGTTGAGGCGCGCGCGTCGGTCGTGGTCGCTCTCAATCGGCGCTTGGACGACAGCTGGGGCATAGGCCGGGATGGGCCTGATCGCGCCGGGCTCGGCCTGGGCGAAGCGGGCGTGATTGGTCAGGCCCGCCCAGACGGCGCAGCCCAATCCCCCTGCAATCAACATCGAGGCGACGCCGCGCATCATCCCCCCCAAAAAACTATGCGGCCTGCATATCAGCCGGGACGCTCAGCGCCAAGCTGAGGCGTAACCTGATCGGATTGGCAGGCAGCGCGAGAGGCCCTAGTAAGGGCCTATTATGCACACTGCTCGCCGCGCCGGCTTTTCCCTGATCGAAGCCCTGGTCGTCCTGGCGATCGGAGGCATGGCCTTGGCTGTCATCTTCTCGATCGGGATCAAGGCCGGCGACACGGGCTTTTCGTTGGGCCGACGGGCCATGGCTGCTGCAGATCTGGACGTTTCAGTGAACGACGTCCGTGCCATATTGCGAAGTGCGGTTTTAACGCCGTCGCGGGCGTTCAGGGCGGAGGTTGATCACCCATTGACCGGCTCAACTGAAGAACTTGAGATGAACGTAGTGATGGAACGGGCCAACCAGTGCGCGCCTCAGGGCTGGGCTGGCCGCCTAAAACTACGAATTGAGTCCGGCCCGGAGGGCAGAGCCCTGTTCTGCGTTCTTGGAACACGGCGCACCAAGATCTTGCCAGCCGATGCGCAGAGTGGCTTCTCCTATTCAACTGACAGGATCAATTGGACCTCTGACTTCACCAGCGCTCCTTCAGGCGGCCAGGGCCTCGAGGAACTCAAATCCGTTTCGGTCTGGATCAGGTTTAGCGGCGCATCAGTCGATATTGTCGAACTGGCATCGTCGGGCAGGCCGGAAGTATGGATCAGATCAGATGAAGGAATCTGACGAAATGGCGCCTGCAAATCCTGCCCCGCGTAGGCGGGAAGGATTCGCACTTCCTGCAGTCTTGACCGTAGCGGGAGTTGTTACGCTTATCTTCCTGGTGGCGATCACCGCGCTAGCCAGTATGACTGCAGAAGCTGGCTCAGCGCGAGCGCGTGTCCGGTTTCTTCAAAACGCGCTGACGGCCGAAGCGAACCTCAGCCTACTCGCATCGACGGAACCTATCCGCTCCAGCGCGATCGCAGTTGGAGCCCCCCGGATTCTCGATGTGCTTTCTGGCGCCGAAGGCAATGCCTCAAGTCTTGACCCCGCCGTCATTCGACTAGATGGCCACCCCTACTCAATCGAACTTACAGGCCAGGTGGTATTGAAAGTTCAAGATCAGGCAGGATTAATCAACATCGCCGCATTAACGGAAGATCAACATACGCGCCTCTTGCAAAATCTTGGCGTTCAAAATGCTGACATTCCAGTTTTGAGAATGAGGTATTTTGATTACATAGATTCCGACGACTTGAGTCGATTTGACGGAGCAGAACAAAGAGATTATTTGGACACCGCGCCCGCAAATAGACCGCTTAAAACCCCGTCAGAGTGGTTATCTATTCTAGGGGCCAGAAAAAGCGTTGACCCGAAAAAATGGAGAGCTCTCCGCTCAAACCTTGTCGTCGACCATACGTTATTGAATTCAAATATAAACACCGCAACTAAAGAAACCTTGCAGATATTGTTTGGTGCGAGCGAAGAACAATCGATCTCGGCGATCGACGCCAGATCAGATCTCGCTTTTACCAGTTTTTCTGATTTTCTCGCAGCATCTGGTGTGAGTTACACCCCGGACGACGAGCGATCATATGTCTTCCCGTCCGGACGGATGATATTTACGATCCAGGACACCAGATCTGCATGGACCTACCGCGGGCGACTGATTTTGACGCCGGGTGGTCTTGAGCAACCTTTCTGGATAGACCAAACTGAATTGACAGAGGCCCCTCGTCGGGCCGTGGCTGACACATCCAATGCAACTCGATTTCCTTACGCCCCGCGTTGAGCGGCTCAGCGCTGACGGCGCGATCGATGTCATCCACCCCGGTGGCGTCATGGGCCGTCTTCTGCGGCGGCCTGTGCTGCTGCTAAGCCGCGACCTATGCGCCTTCAGTCTGTTTCAGACCGCCGCCTTGCCGCGCGGGCGTCGGCGTCAGGCCGCCCTTCTGCATGCCCGCGTATCGGCCCCCTACGTCCGCTCAGGCTCTGCGCTAAGCAGGGCCGGTGACGATTTCGGCGTCTGGTGGTGGGATGCTGACCGGGTGGACGCACTGCTTTCTTCGCCCGCTGCGATGAGCCGGCCGCTGGCTAGCCCCGAAACCCTGGCCCAGCCCCGCGGAGAAGGCTGGCGTATCGTCCGCCTGAAGCTCGGCTATGAAGCTCAACTTTGGCGAGGCAAGGCTCTGCTTGCCTCTGCGTGGCGGCACGATCGATTCGATCCTGGCGCCTGGTCGGCGTTTGTAAGGCTGCAGCGCGATTCAGAGACCGCTCCTGAAGTTCCTCCTTCCCCCGTACCTCTGCCCATTGCGTTCGGAAATCGCGACGCATTCGCCTTGGCCCCCGTCGAACTGACGCGCGAGCAGACGGCTCTGGTTGTGAGCAGCGGCGCGGCATTCGCCTCGCTCTGTTTTGGCGCCTTCCTCCTCGGTCAGGGTCACCAGCTCTCCAGAGATACCGATCAGATCGAGCTCGAGACATCAGAGCTTCGCGCCGCTACGCCGCGCGCTGACGCTGTTCGCAATCTTGACGCCAGCCAGAAGAAGCTGATCGCCTATCGTCTCATCGAGGAACAAACCAGTCCGCTGAGCACCGCAGGCGCCGCCATCGGCATCCTGGCCATCCACGACCTCACGCCCACCGCGCTGAACGCCGAAGCCGAGACTCTGAGCTTGGTCCTGCCCTACGGGGCGATCGACAAGATCGCGTCTCTCGTGGATGAGTTGGAAAACTCTGGATACTTCCATGACGTCCAGCCACGCACCGATGGCACGGCTCAGACCCTGACACTCGAAATGAAAGTGCGAGAAACAGCGCCGCCACTCACGCCTGAGCTCTAGGGCGTGGCCCCAGCTTTGGTCGGCGCCGTCTGCAGGCGTACAAAGCGGCACGTCCCGTCGTCAGCGCGCAGGGTCATGACCACCCGGTCCTGATTGATCAGGTTGGCGCTGACGGTCGAGCATCCACCGCCTTCCGCGATGTCCAACGCGGGCGCGAGAGTGTACCGCCACGGCGCACGTAGTTCGAGAACCCGATCGCTCTCTGTTTTCGGCATTGAGGGATCAACAACCCGCACCGGCTCGCCCGTGCGGTTCGCTTCGCGGCGTAGGTCGGACATCTGACGCTGGAACTCAAAGAAGACGGCGTGGGCCGTGGTCTGGTCGAGCATCCGCGCCGTGGAGGGCATGATGATGGCTGTGCTGAGGGCAAAGATCGCCAGCACCACCAGAACCTCAATCAGGGTGTAACCCGCCCGGCTTCGCCCGGGCCGGATTGGCCTAGCGGGCCTGATCGGAGCTGACATCGACGTTGGCGCCCTCGCCGCCTTCGGCGCCGTCAGCGCCGTAGCTGATGACACGAGCGCGATTGTCCGGCGCCACATCTCCCGACGCGGGCGCCGGCGGCGCCACGTAAACGTAGGGACGCGCCCAAGGGTCAGAAGGCAGCGCCTTGTCCAGATAGGGACCGGACCAGCCGGGGACCTGTTCAACATTGGCCTGCATCAGCAACCCCAGGCCCTCCTGCTCTGTCGGCAGCCGACCGATATCCAGGCGCATAGTCTCCAGAGCCGCTTCAAGTGAACGGATCTGCAGACGAGCGGTCTGGGTTTTGGACTTGTCCAGTTGCGCAAACAGGCGCGGCCCCACAACCGCCGCGATCAGAGCAATGATCGAAAGGACGACAAGGATCTCCAGCAGGCTGTAGCCATCACGAGACCGGCGGACACGCTCCTGCGGCGAGGCCGAGATCAGCGGAAAAGGGTGACGAAAACGGGAACGGCCACGGTGCATCAAACGATCGCCTTGGATTTCTAAGCTGTTATGGGCTTTTAACGGTTGCTATAGCTCAGGGCTCATGGGGGGTCGATGCGAAATGCAGGCCCTTGCGCCGCAACACTGAAACGGGACGCGTATTGCAGGGCTTCTTCGCTGACATAGCAGCTTCGACGCGCGCGTCGGTCGAGACGCTGAAGGACAGGCTGCGCCGCACCACGATGCGCGAGCGTGTCCTGCTAGGCGGATTGGTGCTGGGCGCCGCCATCTATGCGCCCATAGTCGCCCTTGAATGGCGCACGACCCAGGCTGATCGCTACATCGACGCCCTGACCCAGCAGTCCAGCGCTCGACTGACGGCCAACACCGCCCGCCGCGTCGCCGAAGGGGCTGCCGACCGTCTGGCGCTGGAGGACATGAACGGTTGGGGCTTCGAGGCGACCAACCCTGCCGTGGCCCAGGTGCTGATCGAGCAACGGCTATTGCAAGCAGCTGCTGCGGCCGGGCTGACCAACGCACGCATCACGACCAACGCCAAGGTCGAAGCCCTCGGGCCGACGCAGTGGCTGGAAGCCGAGATCCAGTCGGATCTGCGCTGGGGCCCAGCCTTCGCCTTCCTCGACAGGGTTGGCGAATGGCCCGAGGGCTTCCGCGTCACGGCTTTCCGCTATGAGGTTACGCCTCCGCCAGCCATCATGCCCGGCGTCGAGGCCCCCGCGCCCAGCGGCAAGCTGCGCATCAGTCTCGCCTTCCCGGTTCGGATCGCCAATCCTGGAGCCGCGTCATGAAGCCGTTTCTGTGGCTAATCCCACCGCTGGCGCTGCTGCTCGCCTTCCTGATCGGAGCCTCCTACCCTGGCATCCCGGAGGCTCCCCCTGCCGTAGTTCGCGGCCATTCGGCACACTCAGGGCCCGTGCTTCGTCCCGGCGAGAGCGCGATGAGCGCCCTCGCCTTCCTGAAAACTCTGCGGTCCGATCCGCCTCCGCCGCCGCCGCCGCCGCCTCCTCCTCCGCCGCCGCCGCCGCCGCCGCCGCCGGACGTGGCCGTGACGTTCCAGACAGCGCTGCGCGGCGTCGAGCGTGACCCGGTCACCGGTCGTCACCGCGTTCTGATCGGCGACGCCTCCGGCGGCGTCTCAGCTGTCAATGAGGGCGATCGCTTCGGCGACGGCTGGCGCATCAAGAACATTTCGGCGCAAGCCGTGACCTTGGCCAAGGGACGCCAGACGCGCGTCATCCGGGTGTTCGGTTGAGTATCGAGGAGAATGGCATGACCAACCTGACTGCGGGTCCCTCCGCCTTCCGACCTAGGACGACCGCGCTGGGTCGCGCTGGCTTGCGGGCCGCCGTGTGCCTGGCCCCCATAGTCATTTTGGCGGGCTGCGCCGCCTTCCCCGAACTGAATACAATTGTCACGCGCCCTGAACCGCGCGTCCAAGGCGAATCTCAAGACGGCCTGATCGGCGGGGGGATCAACGTAGATCGCGGGTCACGCGCCCAGACCAGCACCCTGGCCATTCCAGGCGCGCCTGTTACGACAGGGCCGACCCGCCTGCCCGCTACGCCAGAGCAAATTGCTGCCCTCGTCTCAGATGAGATGGTGGACGCCAACCTTTCGCCCCAGTCCATTCCGCAATTTGCGGCCACCGTCTTTGGCGGGGTTCTGAAGGTTCCCTTTACCCTTGGACCGGATGTCGCCACTCGCAACGAAGTCATTGCTGGCGGGAGCGGCGGCCCGATTACCAAGCGCGCCCTATTCAGTCTGACCCAACAAGCGCTGAAACAATACGGAGTCGACGTTTACGTCGATGGCACCTTCGTTACGGTCGGCGCGACGCCCCAAGGCACAGGTATTGAAGTCAACCGCAGCCGAAATCCTTCCACCACAGCGGGACGAGTCGTCCAGTTCTATACGGTGCAGACCATCGAGGTGAATGTCTTGCAGGGCCTGATGCAAGATCTCTACCCCAATCTGTCCGGCGCCCGGATCACTCCTGATCAGCAGAACAATAGCCTGATCATTTCCGGTTCAGGCCGCGAGGTGGCCCAGGTCGTACGTGCCCTGCGAGAGATTGACCAGCCGCGTTTTGCCGGCGCGGAAGTGCTGCGCATCGAGCCCTCCTTTTGGGCGACAGACGCTTTAGCCGCCGCGCTGGAGCAAGTCCTGACGACCGAAGGCTATGTCGTTTCTCGTCTGGCCCTCGCTGGCCGTGCCCTGGTCATTCTGTCTTTCCCATCCGCCAACCAGATCCTGATCTTCGGCCGTGATCCCGAAGTCCTGGCCCGCGCGCGCTACTGGGCCGAGACCATGGATCAGCCCGCCGCTCTCGGCGACAAGGCATCCACCTTCGTCTATCAGGTCAAGAACACCGACGCGGCTTCGCTCGGGCAACTGGCTATGGGCCAGGCGCCCACAGCAGCCCAGGCCAGACCCCCGGTCGGCGTCCCGGGCACTCCGCCTGTTCCGGCTACTGCCGGCCTCGGCGGTCAGCAAGGCGCGGCCCGGCAACAGGGCGCCTCTTCCGGTCAGGGCAACGGCGGGCAGTTCATGAACGGTCAGGTGCTGAGCGATCCCATCGGCAACCGAATCATCTTCACGGGCACAGCGACTGAATTCGCCCAACTTCGTTCGCTGTTGACCACGCTAGACACGCCAGCGCCCCAGGTAGTGATCGAAGTAATGATCGCTGAGGTCACCCTGACCGACAACACCAGCCTCGGCGTACAATTGTTCGGCACGGACGTACGCGGCGACGGCGTCGTCACCGGCGGCACGGAGGGCATCGAGATTGGTGCTGGCGGGCTGTTAATGGCTTTTACCGGTCCGGACTTTCGAGCGCGGCTGAACGCCCAGGCGGGGAACAACCGCGTCAACATTCTTCAACGCCCGCAATTGGTCGCTCGCAGCGGCGGCACCGCCCGCTTCCAGGTCGGGACCGACGTGCCGATCATCACATCGCAGCGCGCCACCAACACCCAGGTCGGTGGCGACAGCGACATCCTGCAGAGCGTTCAGTACCGCCAGACGGGCGTGATCCTGGACCTTCAACCCGTGGTCTATGGCGATCGGGTAGACATCACCATCAGTCAGGAGATATCGGAAGTTGGAGAATCCAGTAATCCCGCCATCGCCAGCCCGCCGATCCTAAACCGAAGCCTGACTACACAGATCGCCATCACCGACGGCTGGACCGGGGTTCTGGGCGGGCTGATCAGCAACAACTACAGCAAGGTCAATACGGGCGTACCCTTCCTGAAGGACGTGCCGCTGATCGGCTCTGCCTTCCAGAACAACTCAGTGAAGGGCGCGCGCACGGAACTGCTGATCCTGATCACGCCCCATGTCCTGCGCGGCGACGAAGACATGGCTGATTATGCCGAACGCTACGCGACAGATATGAACGCCGCCTTCCGCACTGGCCGCGGGTGGTCTTACACTCTGACACCGTTCAACGTAGGGTTTGGCATGCGTGGAATCGGCTTTGACCTGCCGGGGCCGGATCGTCCTTCGGATCGTCAGGCCGCAGAAGCGAAGATTAAGAACAATCCCGCAACTCCAGCCCCTATCGCCACAGTCGTCCCGCCAGCTCCTGTGCCTACCGCAGACTGACGCCTCAGCTCTGATTGGACAGGAGTCTACGCCAACCCACGCGATCGAATACCAAGGGTGCAGGGGGCCGTCCCTGTACCCGCTCGACGCCGACGGTCACTGAATAGAGTTGCACCTCGAAGGCGCCGTCTCCCGCGGGAAATCCCGCGTTGATGCGGCGTTCGCTCTTGGGCTCAGCGGACCAAACCACGACGTCGCCATCCGGCAGCTCGACGCGGCCTTGTGGCTGCGCCATCGGATTGAGATTTCTTGTCAAGGCGAGGGCGTTCTCCTGCACCGCCACCTGTTCTATCGCCAGAGCCGCGCGCTGCTGGCTTCGAGCCATCTGTATCTGGAGTTCGAAGATGGCCATCAACGTCATCGAAGCAATGGCCAGGGCCACGAGGGCCTCGATCAGGCTGAAGCCAGCACGTGCCCGCGACGACCGCATCAGACCACGCCTTCATAAACGCTAGACAGGGCCAGAACCAGCGACAGGGCCACGAAGCCGACGACGATGGAAATGATGCCGATAGCCATGGGTTCTAACAGCGCCGTCATCCGCTTCATCCGGTCACGCAGCCTTGCCTCATAGTTGTCGGCCATGAAGCCGAACATGACGCCGATGGCGCCGGATTTCTGGCCCGCCCGCAGCAGGCTGAGATCCATGGCTTCGAGCTTGGTGTGCGCGCCCAGCGAGGCGTCCAGGGTCATGCCGGCGCGCAGGTCGCTGTCCAGCAGGTCCAGCCCCTGACGGAACGGACCGATCGGCACCGCCGCCCGCGCCAGCGCCGCCCCCGACAGCAGGGGCACGCCGTTGTTCAGCGCGAAGGCCGTCAGCCGCGCCCATGAGGCGACCTCGCGCGCCTGGATCACCGGGCCGACGACCGGCAGGCCGTGAGCGACCGTATAGGCCCGCTCGCGAAACGCCTTGTTCGTCACGATGAAGAAGATGGCGCCGACCAGCAGCAGCGCGCCGATGCCCACCACGCCCAGATGGGCGTTGGCGAACTCACCCGTCTCAAGCACCCAGCGCGACATGGCCGGGATGTTTTCGCGGTCGTCGCCAATCATGGTTGCGAAGCGCGGTACGACCTGGGTGAAGATGAAGCCGATGGCGGCCACGCCCGCGAAACCGAGAAAGCCCGGATAAGTCATGGCGTTGGCGAAGTCGCGCTGCAGCCGGTCCTCATAGGCCATCTGCTCGGCGGCCTCCTTCAGGACGTCGGCGATGCGGCCCGAGGCCTCGCCCACGCGGGCCATGGCATAGACGTAGTCGGGAAAGCCGGGAACGTGCTCTTCCAAGGCGTCGCCCAGTGAATCGCCGCGCCGCAGGGCGCCGATGGCGGCCTGAAACTGGCGCTTGCCCTTGCGGGCCTGCATGCCCTGCGCGACCGTGTCCAGCGCCTCCAGCAAGGAGACGCCCGCCTCCAGCATCAAGGCCATCTGGCGCAGCACCAGCACACGCTCGCCAGTCCGCAGACCCCGCTCGCGCCCCTCGGCCTTGGCGGCGGTGGCGGGCTTGATGCGCACCACGGTCAGGCCGTCGGCGGCTAGTCGACGCATCGCCACGACTTCATCGGCGGCGCCGATTACGCCCTTGACCATCCGTCCGTCGCGACCAGCAGCCTCATATTGGAACGTCAGCTGTTCGGTCATGGTGAAGGGGGAAAGAAGAGGTTGCGCACAAGGGGGTGGGTGATCCGACCGAGGAGCAAGGGCTGCGGCGAACTTCGTGAATAGGCGTGACCACGAATGGCCTCGTACTCTTTGGCGTAGACCTCGCCCAACGTGTCCCCGCCGATTCCGACAGCCCGGCGGATTCCCCCCGCCTGCGTCGTGGCGCCGTAGTGAAGCTGATGGAATGTCCCTTCCCCGACCAGCACGACCAGTGGAGCGCCCGCTTCTGCGACCGCCCGTTCAAAGAAGTCGTAGTTCGCAAAGCCCCCCCCCAGGGCTTGAAACGCTTCCTCATACCCGCCTAGCGCCTGATAGCGCGAGCGCGACATGACGAAGAAGGTTGTCTCCGGGGGAGCAACGAATGCGCCCTCACGATAGCTTTCGCCAAGCGCGCATATCTCAAACAGACGATACCCGTCAGAAGGCCAGGAGACATCCGCTAGTAGCCGATCCTCGGTCTCACGATCATAGCCTTCAGTGACCGAAACCTGTTGCACCTTGTGTCCAAGATGGAAGCCCAAGGTGGTGACAAAGGCATCGGGATGCATGCGCGACGCCTCAAGCGCCGCCTTCATAAGGCCTGGCGAGGCCATCCGGGCGCCGTCGATGACGACTGCAATCAGTTCGCCCTGCGCCAGCGCGGCGCCTTGGTTGATGGCGCGGCACGGCGACACTCCGCCGTCATCAATCCGCAGAACGGTGACGTCCCCATCAACTGGAAACCAGTCGCGACGGACGGGATCAGCCGAACCGTTGTCAACGACGATGATTTGTACCTCTGCGGGCGCCATCCCGATCTGATAAGGCGGCAGTAGGGACTGAACCGTACGTGGCAGTTCCCGGGCCATATCGAACCCCACAACCACAACTGAAATCAAGGGCGTCATGCCGCCAGCACCTGCAATTTAGCCCAAAGGTCCGCGCTGCCTGAGGGGAGCACACCGCCACCCCTCTGATGGTTCAGTTGGTCCTCGCGGAAAAACAGGGGGCGATCAGCGTCGAGGCCCAGCTCACAAGCCGCCCGGCGAACGCGGGCCTCATAATCCAGCGCATCGTAGTCGATCACAGCGAAGGGAGTCAGTTCGCGCCAGCGCAGCAGCGCACGATTATAGCCAGCCCACATGTCTAGCGAGCGCGCGACCTCGTAGCCATTGCGCGCCGCTAGCGATCCGGCCACGGCCAGGGGGTGCCGGATTGAAGCTATCAGTTGAAGCTCGGGAAGGACCTCGAACCAGCCGTCCAGAAGCACCGTGGCGCGCGGATCCTTGAAGCCCCACGGCTCAGGCAGGTCATCATACTCAGCCAGGACGGCCTTAAGCGCCGCACGTTCACCCGCCGTCCAAACTACTGGCTCGGAAGGCGGATTGTCCCAGGCTCCCCCAACGCGGGCCAACACGGCGTCGTGCACCGGCCATAAGCGCGGGTTTTCGCGATTGCCCTTTTTGTTGTGCGGCGCCTCCGTGATGACGTCGCCCAGATTAAGTCCCAGGTCTTCCAGACAGCCCGCAAGACACGACGTGCCGGAGCGGTGCATGCCGATGACCGCGACGGGCGGGCGCTTCATTCTCCAGCTCCAGCGATGCGATAGACTTCGGTCAGGGCCGTCTCGCCGCGACGCGCCTTCAGGAAGCCGTCGTCGGCGAAGCTGAGGAAACCCTCGCTGCGGGCGGCGACGGTCAGTTGATCCTCGTCGGCCGAGGCGCGCATGCCGGCGATGATAGCCGGCGACATCGGGGCCAGTTCATAGACGCCGACCCGGCCACGGAAGCCGCTGCCGCCGCACTTGGCGCAGCCGACGGGCTCACGCCAGGCGGCGGGTTCGCGCTGCGCGACGGCGCGCAGGTGGGCCGGGATAGCCAACTCGTGAACCTTGGCCTCGGCGGCGGTCGAGGGACGGGCGCAGTCGCTGCACAGGCGGCGGATCAGGCGCTGGCCCGCCACGCCGCGCATGACGTCGGCCAGCAGGTAATCCTCGATGCCCAGGTCAAGCAGACGCGGAATTGCCGCCAGCGCCGTGTTGGTGTGGACGGTCGAGATGACCATGTGACCCGTCAGCGCCGCCTGGACGGCAATTCGCGCGGTCTCGGGGTCGCGGATTTCGCCGATCATGATGACGTCGGGATCCTGACGCAGGATGGAGCGCAGACCGGCGGCGAAGGTCAGGCCGATCTCGGAGCGCACTCGCACCTGGATGACGCCGGGCAAATCCAGTTCGACAGGATCCTCGACCGTGATGATCTTGCGCTCGCCGTCGTTCAGGTGGCTCAGCAGGCGATAGATGGTGGTGGTCTTGCCCGAGCCGGTCGGGCCGGTGATCAGGAAGACACCGTTGGGATGTTCCGCCAGACGCAGGAAGCCTTCTTCCTGTGCGGCGCTGACACCCAGCTCGGACAGCTGCGGCAGGCGGCTGGTCTTGCCCAGCAGTCGCAACACGATGGATTCGCCCCAGGAACATGGCAGGGAGGAGACGCGTAGGTCCACCTCCTGCCCTGAAACGCGTATCGACTGACGCCCGTCCTGCGGCAGGCGGCGCTCGCCGATATCCATGCCGCTAAGCAGCTTGATACGTGAACAAACGGCGTCAAAGCTCGAGCGCGGGGCGCTGCGCGCCGTGGTCAGGACGCCGTCGATCCGCATACGGACCAGGAAGCGATCCTCATAGGGCTCGACGTGAACGTCGGAGGCGCGGCGCGTCAGGGCCTCGGCGAAGACGGCGTTGACGAAGTCAATGGTCGGCGCTTCCTGCGCCAGTTCGCGCAGGCGGACGGCGTCGGCGCCAGTGCCGCCAAGCCCCACATCCATGACGGGAGCGTGGTCGCGGCTGATGTCCTCGGTCAGGGCCTCAATCAGCGAGCGCTGGGCCAGGAAGAAGAAAACCGGTTCGGGCGTCGCCTGGCCGATTCGCTCCGCTAGGGCGGGGTCGAGCGGCTGGACGGCGGCGCAGAGGATGCGAGCTTCCCCACCTTCCTGGGCTTCTTCACGCCAGACCACGGCCTCGCGTTCGGCCCACCAGCCCAGGGGCGAGCGGATTTCGTCGAGGAAGGCTGAAATGTTCGCGGGCGCCGGGCTGTTCTCGGGGGCGAGGATAGGCAGGTTAAGCTGCTCAGACAGAACCTCGAGAAGCTGAGCCTCGGACAGTGCGCCAAGGCGCACCAGATTGAGCCCGATAAGGCCGCCATTCTGCGCCTGCAGAGATAGGGCGTTAGCGATGTCTGCGGGGCGCACTAGGCCGCGTTCGACAAGCACCTCGCCCAATCGAAGTTGAACAGGTTTAAAATTGACGGCGGCCGACTGGCTCACGAAGGAATGCTCCGGCGAAAGGGGCGCTGGGAACGCCCTAGTTCTGTAGCTCAGGGATCAGGCCCAGCACTACAAAACGCATGTTAGTGGTCGCTGGTGACATCGAGCGCAGGAAGTTCACCGTATTGCCGGCCGCACCAACCAGGCTGAAGGTCGAATTATTGAACCTACAGTTGTCAAAGCCGGGCGGGACTCCGCCTTTGTAGGTCAGCTCGGCGTCGTTAAAATCCACATTGATAAAGATGCTGCCGTCGAGCGTGACAGCGCCGGTCAGGGTTTGGTTTTTAAATTCGGCCA
>Ga0265296_1003017_pt1 | contig 16177 bp, 15 predicted proteins | sample MunlanPumphouse1_FD_189073 | JGI IMG/M metagenome (GOLD analysis project Ga0265296, IMG submission 189073) | Groundwater microbial communities from a municipal landfill in Southern Ontario, Canada - Pumphouse #1 | ecosystem: Environmental > Aquatic > Deep subsurface > Groundwater | place... | reverse complement strand
AATCTGATACCCCACAGGGAAAAATAAGATCAAAAATCTCTTTACTTATTTGCATACAATAAAAATCGTTATGATTAACGATTCTATTATATCTTGATTAAGCAATACCCACTATTGCGTATGATCCCTCATTTTCAAAAGATGTTAGATCAGCTCAAAGGAATTTTGGAACATCCAGTATCATTAGGGGCGCTTTTAAAAAATCTTGGTTTAATAAAGTTTGGGTTTACTGATATGTCAATTGTAGAGGCGGCAAAAGAACAGTTTGCTGAGAAGTGGGTTATATTAACGGACGAAAGATGTTTGTATACAGATTTTAATAATGATTTGCCAGTTATTTATTTTTCAAGAATTTTAACAAACCAAAATTATTTTGATACAAGTAGATTTATCGGTGAGTAGGTTCGAAAAAATCGAAAGGGGTAGTTCGTACCTTTCAGACCCTTAGGACTTTTCGGACTTTTATAAAAAAAGCCCTCGCCGAAGCGAAGGCTGAAAAGGGAAGAAACGAACGGAGCCGCTAGGATCTGGTTGCCATGGTTAGCCGGGCGCGGAAGTTCGCGGAGAACTTCATGTCGAGGGAGAGATTTCTCCTGGCGAGAAAAGTTTCGAGCCACACAGTATTATCTTCGCCCACCAAATCAACGATCTCGATCCTACTTTCTTCGCAGACGAGATAGAGGAAGCTTAAACCAGTGTGACAGAGGCAACTTGCGACCGTCAAGGAAAGGGACACCATGTCGGTTTCGACGGCGATATTCTTCTTCAGTTCATGAAAGAGCGCGGTCTCTTCGGGTCTCTCCACGATCGCGGCCTTTTTGGCCTTGAGAATGGCGATCAGATCGGCGTTATCGGACCATCCTCTATCAACCAACATTGAGCGCCAGCCGATGAGGATGGCGTCGAGGACCTCGAGAGAAAGAGGTTGGACGGCGTCGAGCCGAATAATAAAATCGGCTACCAGGGCCGCCTCGTCAAGCGACTTGAACCTTGGATATGAGAAGAAACCGGTGAGCTGGTCGAAGGGGGAAGAGGTGTCTTGGTTTGACATGAAAAGTTCCTCCAGAAGCCGCGAGGAATTCGCGGATGGGTTTATTTTGCGTTTTTTATGATAAAAAGTCAAGGATGATAGGGGTGAAAAGGGAAATTTTCCGCATAAAGAGGCCGGTCGGTCTCTTTATGCGGATTTTTTTTACCACTCTCAATTCTTTTTTCTCCTTTCATTTCCTCAAAAAAATCGACCCCCACCATGTGGCAAAGGCCTGACGGACGAGAAGGAGCGTGAGGAGCCGCTAGTCGATGTCGGCCAAACGGGTCATGACTCCGGGCGGGATGGTCATGCCGAGCACCAAGCGGTGTTCTCGAAGATACATGTTGATGGCGCGCAGGTAGATCGACCTGTAGCCGGACAGGGCGCGAAGGGTCCCGGGCTCTCTCTCGATGAGGTGTAGGACACGGGTGATCTTGTGGTGAGAAAGCCACCTATGGAGATCGTCCCGCGTGTACTTTCCCCAGAAGGGGATGCTATCGACCGAGATCGAAAACGTGGCGACCATGGCCTTCTCCACGATCGCGGCCTTTTTGGCCGCGAGGGCGGCGGGGACACCGAAGCCGTTTTTCCACTGAGGCGAGTTGCAGCGTCCTCGGCTCATTCGTCCGGTCCAGGTCTTGTCGACGATGTCGATTTCCTCCACGGTGTCGAAGTCGGCCGTATTGAGAACTTCCGCGACATTGGTCAGCGCTTGATCGCCTTCCGTTTTTTCGATGAGATGGACGAGTGTGGAAACGGGAATTGTAACTGGCATGCCAATCTCCTTGCTAGAGCCGCGAGGAATTCGCGGATGGGTTTATTTAGCCATCTTTTTGATAAAAGGTCAAGAAACAAACGTCGCATTGACCATTTGGGTCTTTTTTTGTTATTCTTGTCTCCGCTGTTCCTTTCCTTCACCTGAATGGAGTCAACAATGCTCATTCCCAATAAGTATGGCCTTTCAGATGTTCCTGACAAATATTTTGAGCCCGTTCTTGCCACTAGCACAAGGCCGCTCATTTTTCGTTGCCTTGGAGGTAGCGAGTTTCCGTTTTTTGTCGAGGGTTACATTCTGATGTGGCATTGGGAAACCAAAATGTTTTACATCTATCGCTCCCTCGACAATGCCATTCGCGGCTGTGTTCACACCAAAGCCAAGTACAGCCGAGCCGACCAGCAGGCTGGAGCTGCGGGCGAGCTGGTACAATTGTCCAAAATCGTCCAGCGGCACGGCATGCTTTGGGATTTGGTGGCCAGATGGAATAGTCTCTCGACTGAACGACGGCAGGCCTTCACCGAGGCCTCGCTTGCCACAGCCGCGGCTTTGGTCAACGCCCGCAACCATCTGCGAGTGGGCATGGCCGAACGAGCCAAAATGGCTTCGACCATCATCGATTCGCTCGGGCGAGTCAATCCGTCGCGCACCAAAGCTCTTCACGCTACAATCAAGGCTCACGCCGAGAAGCGTTCGCGCGACGTGCGTTCCATTAACGTTCACACTGACTATCGCATGACCGCGCTTTTGGATCAGAATGAACACAACCTCGATGTCCTGCGCCAGGCCACGGCTGAAGTGAAACTGTTGGCCGATCCTATGGACGAAACGAAGAAGCTTCCGAAGGTTGATTCACTAGAAATTAGACAAGCAATCATCCGACTGGAAGATCTGTTCAGCGGGGTGCATGATATTCCTTACACGCATTTTTTTCGGCGGTGTCTTAAGGACGACTTGTGGCCAATCAGGACAGCGTTCGTAAGAGAAGATATTACGGATGTTATTCGGCGAGTTCGGCGCGTGCGCGACGCTTTCGAAGTCTTTTGGTTCAGTCGCGACCTAGCCGAACTTCGTCTGCGCCTGGCCTTCGCCCTGTCGCGCCGGCCGCATCGTCCGACCGAACTCGATGCCCTCAAGACCGAATTCGAAGCTTTGCGCGATACCATGCAAGACGCGCAGGCAAGGGGACTCGAAAAGCGCTTGCGCAACCCGCCGCTCAAGCGAGTCATTCGCCATCTGTCGATCGCCTTTCTCGAATGGGATCTCGAAGACTTCGAGGCCATGGCCAAAGAACTCGACAAGGCCGAAGAGGTGTTCTAGTTTTCTTTCTTCCGTTACCAGCTATTGGGTAATTCCTGAGGCTGGTTTTTTTATTCATTTGGGTGGCAAGGGCGCGAATTACGAATGTTTCGCGAATATACGAATTACGAATTGTTACGAATATACAAATTCGTTTTTTAAATTAGTATATTCGTGAAGATTAGTAATTTGTATATTCGTAACAATTCGTAATTCGCGCCCTCTCCAAAGTTCTGAATAAAAAAGACCCCCACCTTTGTGAGAGTCGTGACGAACGAGAAGGAGCCGCTAGGATCGGGCTGGGTCCGTAAATCCGGCGTCGAAGAGTTGCCTTTGTCGGCCGATGCCTTTTGCTTGCAGTTCGCTCAAGATGTCCGAAGGGATCTCTTGTCGAAGTTGGAGCCCCATGGCTTGGAGTTTTTTCTGGGCGTTCAGGGCTTTGCGTTTGCCGACTGCACCGACCAACTGCGGAAGCGGAAACGTGAGAAGGTCGAGGACATAGAGCTTGCGCGACAATTTGGGAGTGAGACTCCTGAACCTCTTGCCGATTCGTTCGGACAACTTGGCGATGAGTTGAGCTCGAGCCTTCTCCTCAGCCGCGGCCTTCTTGGATGCGAGGGCGGGGAGGACGTGGAACTGGGAGTCATCGAGATGGAAAGCCTCCAATAGTTCACACCATGCGATCTTGATGTTGTCGTGGTTGGCCGGCAGAGCGGTTCCGATGATGTGGTCGGCCGCTTTGACCATTTCGCTTGGCGAACCAACAGCTTTGATGTAGTCGACGATTGAAAAGTGAACTGGCCTGCCCAATAGGGTGGTATCGTACATCAGAAGGTTCCTCCAGAAGCCGCAAGGAATTTGCGGACGAGTTTATTTAACGCTTTTATTGGTAAAAAGTCAAGAGCGATTGGGTCGATGGATTAAATGCCGGCATTTAAGTGCCGATCCACCTTCGCCGGGCTTCGGTGGACAGGTCGGTATTTATATGCCGTCAAAATAAAAAACTTCCACCGAGGTGGAAGTTGAGAGAAAAAGAACTTGTCGAGCCGAGCCGTTAAGATTGCGGCAGCCTGGCTCTGAGATTGTCTGGAATGATCATGCCAGGTGCGAGACCTTTGTCGTTGAGAGCGTCGGTGATCTCGCCTTCAAACGAAGAGCCGTGGTGATCTTTCTCGCAGAGTTGGTAGACATAGTCGAAGCCTCTGACAAAGAGGGAATTGGCCGCCTGCGTTGAAATCCCGAATTGTTCTATTTTTGTAGAGAGAAGGGCAACGAGAGCGTCCTCTTCTGTTTTTTTCTTTTCCTCCTCAGCTTTGCGCTTTGCTGTGTACTTCTTGGTTTCGAAGAAGGGGATCAAATAAGCAATGTCCTCCCAGTTGTTGTCTGTTAGCATTCTGCGCCAACCATCGAGGATCGCGTCGATAACTTCGATGGGCAAAGGGACGAGGTTGTCAATGAGCTTGAGGAGATTCGCTGTACGACGCGTTTCGGGAAGTGATTCAATTGTACAGAAATGCTTGGCCAGTATTTCAGCGGGGGTGGGAGTGTATGGCATCGGAAATTTTCTCCAGGCGTCGCAAGGGATTCGCGGGCGAGTTTATTTAATGCTTTTATTGGTAAAAAGTCAATAGTGACTAGATCGACGATCTAAATGATAGCATTTAGAGGCCGGTCCACCTTCGCCGTGCTTCGGTGGACACGGTCGGCGCTTATATGTCGTCAAAATAAAAAAAGAGCCCGGGTGAGGGCTAAGGAGTTGAGGTTTCCGGCTTGAGTCGAACGTTGCCGGCCAGGCCGCGGAAGCCTCTTGGACTGCAACCGTCGTTGGTGAAGACAACTGTTGGTTGTCGAGAGCTATCGATCTGTCCTGAATTGGCGAATCTTTCAACTATCAGTTTGTCTGTATAACGATCACCGCAGTAGAAAGTTATGGTTTCCAGTTCGCCTTCGCGGTTTGGAATTTCTACCTCGATGAATCCATGAGTTTGTTCCCAGAAAACTAGGCGGCCTTGGAATTCCTGATTTTTAAGTTCGGAGTTAAGCCTTTCCACGAGCTGATCCCAACTTTTTTGCAGATCGCTGATTTTGTAACGCCCGTCAGCCGCCACTTCGATCAAGGCATATTTGGGAATCTTTTCATCCATCCAAAGGCTAGTGAGAGCGTTAAAAACTCCAAAGATAATTAATGCCGAGACTTCTTCTGAATTGACCTCGATAAAAGCCATGTGTTCATGTCTGATGCCTTGGATTTTTTCGAGCGCGTTCATTCGTTTATACCAGTTCCGGGAATTCCAGGTGATTTGCGCCAAAATCGGAGCCGGAAAAAATGGTACCTCAACAAGATCCGCGCACGGACGGATGATTACCGCATCAATGCAGTAGCTTTTGTCCAGTCTGTCGTCAGTTTCAATTTTGAAAAAACGGCGCAAGGCGGTTACAAGACTTCTCTCTTTATCCAATCCAGTCATCTTGGTTCTCCTATAATGAACGATTAGTTAGATATATTAATAATTTTATCAAATTTTGTCAAGCCAACCACTGTTTCTGACAGCGGGAAATAGAAATGTCATACCAGACGGTCGATCCCTATATTCTTTTAAAAGTGCTAAAATGAATTAAAGATAATTTCAAAGAATTCTCTCGAGGGTTTATTAATAGATAAAAATAAAAGAAAGTCAAAAATGTGAACCTTTTTTGTAACAACTCAAGCCTTAAACCGTTATCTTTAACAGACTTTTGGTCTGGTTTTTGCGCTTGGTCAGTGGATTTTTTGGGCGGTTTAAAAGAAAACGTGATGCCAGCCGAAGTTAGTGATGACACTCTAGCCGAACAAATGCAGCAGGGTGATGATGGGGCTTTTGCCAAACTTTACGAACGCTATTTTCAAAAGATTTATTCCTTCACTATTCGTCGGGTTAGTAATCAACACATTGCCGAGGATTTGGTTTCCGAAATTTTTACCAAGTGTTTTGCCAAGCGCGCCACTTTCACCCTGCGACCATCTTTTGCTGCCTGGCTTTATCGCGTGGCCACCAACACTATCACTGATTATTATCGAACCTCCAAAACCGCTTTTTCCATAGATGACGCAGAGACAACTTTTGAGCCGGTTGAACCGCGGGAAAACATGATTACAAAAACCGATCAAATTTTGCTGGGTGAAGTTTTAGAACAAGTTCTAGAAAAATTGACTCAACGCGAACGAATCGCGGTCACTATGAAGTACTACGCCGAAGCCACGCACGAGGAGATTGCCAAGGTTTTAAAATGTACCCCAAACAATGCCGGCGTGATTGTTCATCGATCGCTTAAAAAATGCGCTCATTTGGCTGGCCATAAACTTAAAAGTTTACTTTAAAATCATATGTTTTTTGAGAAACGTAACAAATCGGACGAAGATTCGTTTACAGACTTAGACGAGGTTTTTTCTCGTCACGCTAAATCTGTAAATATTTTGCCGCGGCCGGGGTTTAAGGAAGCGCTTTTTGCTCGTCTTAACTCGGTTCGGCAAACGTCTTCTATGTCTACTAAAACATTTTTTCGGAATCTCCCTCTCCTTGCTTGTCCGCCGAAGCCCGAGCGAAGGCGGGCGAAGGAGAGGGTAGGGGTGAGGTTAGTCACAGCCGGTCTTACCGTCCTGGTCGTCGCGGTTATTTCCACTATGGTTTTTCAACCATTTTTCGGCGTCAAAACCGTTTTTGCTCAAGACAATTTTGTTTTAACCGCCGAGCAGTCCGATTCGCTCGGGGTTGAGCCGGACACCTCGTTTATTCTTGAAAGTAAGGATCCGGTTAAAGTGGATGACATTAAAGATAAAATCAGTCTTAATACGGAAATTGCTTTTGATATGGAGCAAGTTTCCGAAAATAAAATCCGTTTGGTTTTTGCCGCGGCTTTGCCCGTAGCCAAGGTTGTAACTTTTTCTTTAGCCTCGGCCACCACCACTTCAGCCGGTGAAACCGTCGAGCGACCTTATTATTGGGCCTTTCAAGTCAAGAGCCCGTTTAAGGTAACCGGCACAATTCCCGGTGAGCAAACTACCGAGGTGGCTTTGGATTCCGGAATCGAAGTTAATTTTAATTACGAAAACGTTTCGCTGAAAGATTTTGAGAAAGCTTTTTCCGTCATGCCAAAATTAAAAGGGCATTTTGAACAATCGCGCCGGACTTTTGTTTTTGTGCCAGAAGAAGGTCTGCAACCGCGCGCTCTTTATACTGTTACGATTTCCGGTAGTTTGGGTTTAAAGGGCAGTGATGACACTTTGGGAAAAGATTATGTTTTTTCTTTTGAAACCGCGAGCGACACCAAACGTGGCGCTAGGTTTTCAATTCAAGAGCGTTATCTTTCCATTAATCCTTCGGATAAAGCCGTGGCGCCTTATTCTGCTTGGCGAGACGATCATGGCGAGGAAAAAGTTCAGGTTGAAATAAGACAGTTTATTTCTAAAACCGAGGCTTCTGATTTTCAACAATATCTTTTAACCATGAAAAAAGTTTCAGAAAATTCCTGGCTTAATTACACGCCGATTGCTGCTTGGTTTGATGTTTCCGGTCTGCCGGTAGTTATGACTTTTGAGGCCGAGAGCCTGGAAGTCGGTTGGCAAAAAATGGTGGTTTTTCCCGATACTTTGCCGCGCGGTTATTATTTGGCTGATTTCACTTTTGCCGGATTGCATCGTTTTGTTTTGATTGAATCGAGTCAAATTACAGCTTACGCGGTTAAGGCGGTGAATGAAACTTTGGTTTGGGTTAACAGCGCCGAAACGAGCGCGCCGATTTCCGGGGCCGCGGTTAGTTTTGTTGATTTTGACGAAGCCAGCGCTGTAACCGGTGAAGATGGTTTAGCTTCAATTCCGGTTTCGGCCGATTGGACGGCCGAGCAATACGATTTGTTGTCTTGGCTCGAGGTGCGTTCCGGCAGTGAAGCGATTATTTTGCCGCTCGAAGAAAATAATTTTTGGCTGGCCGATCAGTCGAGTCAAGAACAAAAAACGCCGATCTTGTCGGCTTCGGAAAATTATTGGACTTATCTTTATACTGATCGCCCCATGTATCAGTTGACTGATACGGTAAAGTTTTGGGGTTACATTTCCCATCGCGATAATAATGATATACCAAAAAATCTTCGAGCAACTATTAGCCAAGGTGGTCAGTGTTCGTATGGTGGTTGTTTTAATAGCGGTGTTTTGGTTTATGATGAAAGCGCGATTTCGGTTTCTGAAACCGGTTTTTTCTCCGGTGAACTTAAATTAGGCGGTGTTTCATCTGGCAATTATGATCTTTCGATTCAGCTGGGCGATGAGCTGATTACAGAAAGAGGTTTTAATGTTTCTGAATATGTTAAACCGGCTTATACCTTATCTGTCACCCCGGACGCGGAAACGGTTTGGACCGGCGAAACGATTGGTTACACTGTGCATGGAGAATTTTTTGAAGGCACGCCGGTTAAAGGTTTAAAAGTTTCGGTTGAATTTGATGGCGAAAATCAAGAATTGACTTTAGACGAGGCGGGGAATGCCCGAGGTTCTTTTAAAGCTCAAACTTATGAAGAAGAAGAAAGTTATCCTGTTTCAGCTTGGTTTTTCGCGGCGCCGGCCAGGCCCGAAGAAGCCGGAATTAGCGCCGAGGCTTCAATAATTGTTTTCGGCCCCAAGGTTTATCTTGATGAAGATCGGCCAGCTTCAACAATTAAAGACGGCGTTGGTACCATAAAATTAACCACTCGTCAGGTTCAAGCCATTGCTTCATGGGAGCCCGAGATTTTTGCGCCAACCGTTCGGTCAAATCAAGTGGTCACCGGATCTTTGTTTGAACTTACTTATAATAAAACCGAGAGCGGCGCTTATTATGATTTTATTAAAAAATTGGTAGTAAAAAAATATCATTACACGCGAGTGGAAAAAAAGATTGCTGATTTGTCTTTAATTTCAAACGAAAAAGGCGAAATTATTTATACTTTTGCGGCCACCAATCCTGAGGCGAATTATAAGGTTGAGTTGTCAGCTAAGGACGAAAACGGTTTGACCGGTAATTTAAACACTTATCTTTGGCGGAAATACGCCTACAATGACAATAATCATCCTTATCTTTATTTTAAAAATCTCAACGCGCCGGAAGATGAACAGTCAAGCTTTCCGGGCTACAAAATTGGTGACGCGGTAAATTTGCAAGTCCAGAAAGATGAAGCGACCTTTGTGCCTGAAACAAAAGGTAAATTCTTATTTTTCCAAGCCCAACGCGGTTTGCGAGAAAAGACTTTGCAAAACGCGGCTGATTATAATTTTACTTTTAACCAAGAAGATCTTCCGGGAATTTCGGTTTATGGCGTTTATTTTAGCGGTTCGGCTTATGCCGAGGTTGGCGATTGGGGGTATGGCGGCGGTCGTTACGCGGTTAATTTTGATAACCGTCAAAAAGAATTGCGGGTTTCCGTAAAAGCCGACAAAGAAAACTATCGTCCGGGCGATGAAGTTGCTTTAACCGTGGAAACCCTGGATCAAAACAATCAAGCCGTGGCCGCTGGAGTTAATTTAAACGTGGTTGATGAAGCTTTTTATGCCTTGATGAGCGAAGAGGTTAATCCGCTTGATGAACTTTATGAAAATGTTTACGACGGCGTTATTGCCACAAAAGTTTCCAGCCGTATGGTTGAGTCAATGTCAGCCGGAGCGGAAAAAGGCGGTGGTGGCGAGCGCGGTCGGGTGGCTTTTAAGGACACCGCTGACTTTGTGTCTGTCATAACTGATAAAAACGGCCAAGCTTCTTATAAATTTATTTTGCCTGACAATATCACTTCATGGCGCGTGACGGCTCAAGCGATTGAACCGGAAAACAAAATGGCCGGTGACACAAAAATTGATTTAAACGCTTCATTGCCTTTCTTTGTAACTCCGGTCATGCGCGAAAGTTATTTGGTTGATGATCAGCCGGAGATTTTAATTCGGGCGGCTGGCACTGATATCAGCACCGGCAGTTCGGTCGAGTATTTGATTAAGGTTCCTGACGCTCAAATTGAAGAAATCAAAACAGCTCTGGCCAACGAAACCGTTCTTTTTTCACTCCCCAAACTCTCCGAAGGTTCGCATGAGATTACTATCACCGGAACCAGTGGAAATTTAAAGGACACCATTACTCGTTCGGTTAAAATCGTTCAATCGCGTTTGGTTGAACCAATTGTTTTTTCAACTGATTTAAATCAGAGTTCGGTTATCAACGGCTCGACTGATGGTTTGACTTATGTGACTTTTGCCGAGGCCGGGCGCGGGCGTTATTATGATAAACTTGAAAGATTGGCTCGAAAATTCGGCGATCGAGCCGATGAGGTTTTGACCAGAACTTTAGCCGCGGAAATGCTAAACGAATATTTCGGGACAAGAGAAACAGTTCCGGAAATTTCCCTTTCCTCGTATCAAGAAAGCGGTATCCGTTTATTGTCGTACGCCGATGAAGATTTTGATTTATCAACCAAGGTGGCCATGCTTGGCGAAACTCCGTTTGAAGAAAGCGACTTGATAAATTATTTTTCTGATTATCTTTATTCTTCTCGCGAAGCTGGACAAGAAATCAGTGCCGAGGAAGCGGCTAAAGCTTATGCTGGCTTAGCTGGGTTAGGCGAACCGGTTTTGGCCGAAGTTCAAAGGTTGGCGGACGAAGAAGGTTTGGGTCGCACGGAAAAATTGTATTTGGCCATGGCCATGTATCTTTCCGGCGATGGCGAGGGAGCTCGAGCCATCTATCGTGAATTATTAAAAGATTTGACTGAAGAATTCGGCTACGCTTATTTACCGGACAAAGATCTTGAAACTCAAGGCGAACAAACCGCCTTGATGGCCGTTTTGGCCGGCGGTTTGCGCGAAGACAAGCGCGATGCTTTGTTTGATTATATTATCAAACAACATCACGGTGATACGCTTTTGGTTCTTGATCAGGTTTTGTTCTTAAAAGAAACTTTGAAAACTTTAATCGGTCAAGCGGCGGAAATAGAATATTTTTTAGCCGGTGAGCGACGAACGGCTGCCTTAAAAAACAACGAGACTTTAACTCTTCCGTTGTCAGTCGAAGAATTGGCTGGATTAAATCCGGCCGTTAAAAACGGCGCGGTGACGGCTATCAGCCGTTATGATTCACCTGTGGTTTCGTTGGATCAAGAAGTTGACTCTCGTTTAATTTTAACCAGAAAATATTCCGCGGTTGACGGTTCGGTTGGCACGACTTTTAAATCAGGTGATTTGATTCAGGTTGACATTACCTACAATATTCCCAAGAGCGGCGAAGGCGAAACTACGCCTCAAGCGTTTTTTGAGATTACCGACGTCGTGCCTTCGGGTTTGGCGGTTATGAAGCCGTCTTGGCAAAACGATGAGCTTTGTCAAAGCTGGCCAAATAATGTGGAAAATCAAAGTATTAGCTTTTTTGTCGGAAACGGCAAATACAAATCCGGGCGATGTCCGGCTTACACCCTGATTTATTACGCCCGAGTGGTGACGCCTGGAACCTATGTGGCCGAGCCGACTTTTATCCGTTCGGTTCGCGCGCCAAGTGAACAGAACCATTTGGCCGAGTCAACGATCATAACCATTGGAGAATAAAAAAACGGGGGTCGCGAAATCGACCCCCGCTTGTTTTATGAAAATCAGTTATAAATTATTTTTTTCATTCTTGATTTTGTTTTTGTTGGTTGGAGGTTTTTTAATAAGTCAAAATCCGTTTGTGAAAAATAATTCCATTCAGAACGTGTCAGAAGATTATCTTTCGCTGGTCAACATTCCTGACATTGATAAAATTTATTTCGCGGCTGCGCCCCTCGAAGCCCGGCCTGTCCACCGAAGCCCGAGCGAAGGTGGGCGAAGTGGGGCCGCGCTCCTGTCACCATTACCGGCCGGACAAAATGTTCACGCCGCAATTTTTCCTCATCACACCTTGGTTGCCACCGAGCTGGCCGAGTATTGGCAAAAATTGGCCGTGGAAACTCCAACCCCGTCGGTTATCGTCATTGTCGGTCCAGCTCATGATAATCAAGGAACCGCCTTGCTTCAAACAACCAAAACCGATTACCAAACCGATTTCGGTTTGGTCAAAACCGACGATGATCTTGCGGAAAAATTAATTCAAGACAAAGTCGCGACCGAGGAAACCGCTTCTTTTGTTAATGAACATTCGATTGGCACGCCATTGCCGTTTATCGCCAAATTATTTCCAGACGCGCCGATCGTTCCGGTGATTGCCAAATCAATGGCCGGCGAGGGCGAGGCTCGAGCCTTGATTTCCTCGCTAAAGAAAAATTTACCGGCTGACGCTTTGGTAATTTTTAGCATGGATTTTTCACACGGCTTATCTTCGGATCAAGCTTTTGTTCACGACGATCAGACGCTTTCTTTGATCAAAACCAGAGATTTAGCCGGTATCAGTATTTTAAATGAAACTTATTTAGATTCACCTTTCACTTTGCAGGCTTATCTTTTATGGGTAGAAGCAAACGGCTGGGGAAGTGAATTGGTTTGGCATGAGCATATCGGCCGCTTAACCGGCACGGAAAATGAACCGGGCACGAGTTATTTTATTTTTTTTTGCTTTACCGAATGATTAATTAGGGATCTTTGTTATTTATAGAAGCCTGGCTTGCTGACGGCGCTTAATTTGTATATAATACCTTATATAAAGCATTTTAAATCTATGTCTCTTGAAATTGAGTTGCAATTTTTTAAACAGAACCAAAAAGAACTCTTGAGTAAATATGAGGGAAAATTTTTGGTAATAAAAGATCAAAAAGTCGTTGGTGTTTATGATAGCGAAATAGAAGCATATACACAGACACAAAACAATTTTGAATTAGGTACCTTTTTAATACAACAGTGTCTACCAGGAGAAGATAGTTTTTCACAGACATTTCATTCAAGAGTTTTGTTTGCTTAGATTTTTATGTCGTTCGTGCCTCATAATGCTTTGACAATAAAAGCTATAGGTATGGCTAGAATGATACAATCAAATGTCGGAGTTTCTTTACCCGCTACTTCTCCGGAAGAGGCAACACAAAAGCAAATTAAAATTAATCAATATCAAGGAATTTGGGATACTGGGGCGACAAATTCAGTAATAACAAAAAAAGTTATTGATGAATTAGAGTTAAAACCGACTGGCGCTAAAGAAGTTTATCATGCTCAAGGGAAAACAATCGCCAATTCATATCTTGTTAATATAATTTTACCAAACCAAGTAACCATATTTGCTATTAATGTAACTGAAGGCGTATTGAATGAAATAGATGTGCTTATTGGGATGGATATAATAACCTTGGGAGATTTTTCCATTACAAATAAAAATAGAAAAACAGTCATGTCGTTTAGAGTTCCTTCTTGTAAAGAAATTGATTATGTTCCTGAAAGTGATGAATATAATCACGTGATGAGGAATGGAAATAAAAAATTAAAAGAGCGGTTCGAAGCAAAATATAAATAAAACTATTTAAAAGCTGTTACATTTGAAAAAACCTGTGGAAGTTATCCACAATTCAAAAAAATAAATAAAATTTACGCTCAACCGAGCGTAATTTTGTTTTAGGTTTAGGTGTTGACGCGTGTCATTAAGTGGAATAAAATGGGTTTAGGTGGAAAAAAGTGGGGATTGGGCTGAAATGTCCGATGCTCACATTTTGTTACCAAAAAAAAGAGCGGCCACCACAAAGGAATGAATACGAATTTATCCGAATATACGAATATACAAATCATCGCCCAAATCGAAATCAAAATTCGTATATTCGTATATTCGTGATAATTCGTGTTCATACCACGGCTTTGATTTAATTCCTCGAAAAACTTCTCGTAAAAATATGTTCATAGGCGAGTTCAAACATTCTGTTGATGAAAAAGGTCGGTTAGCCATACCGATTAAATTTCGTAACGAACTCGCGCGCGGGGCGGTTATTACCCGCGGTTTGGATTCTTCTCTTTTCCTGTTCCCCAAGGAGGAGTGGGACAAGCTGGCTAACAAATTGGCCGGTTTGCCCCTGGGGCAGTCTCAAGCTCGCGCTTTCGCCAGACTCATGCTTGCTGGCGCAATGGAGGTCGAGTTGGACAAACAGGGTAGAGTGGTGTTGCCGGAGTATCTTAGAAAATACGCCGGCCTTGGGAAGAACGTGGTGGTGGCCGGTCTCTACAATCGCGTGGAGATTTGGGACGCGGCCAAGTGGGAAGAATATAAAAATTCCACTGAAGCTGACGCCGAAAAAATTGCCGAACAAATGGGGGAGCTTGGGGTCTAAGGAATGAATACTAATTTATCCGAATATACGAATATACTAATTTGGAAGTTGGGGATTAGATGTTGGAAATTGGAGTAAAATGGAGTAAAAAAATTCGTATATTCGTATATTCGTGATAATTCGTATTCATACTATGCATATTCCGGTTTTACTAAACGAGATCGTAGAGCTTCTCAATCTTCATCTCGGCGATAAGGTGATCGATGGCACGGTTGGTTTGGGTGGACACGCTAAAGTTATTTTGGAGAAGATTTCTTCTTCCGGTCAACTTTTAGCTCTTGATCGCGATCCGCGACAGATTGAAGCGGCCAAGATTAATTTGGCTGATTATGCCGCGCAAGTCACATTTATAAACGATTCCTACGCTAATTTGGCGCAAAACACTTATGTTCAAAGAATTACTCCCGTTGCTGCCGTGCTTTTGGACTTGGGTTACAGCTCAATACATGTGGACGATCCCGCACGCGGATTTTCTTTCCAGACTGAAGGATCACTTGACATGAGATATGATTCGGCCGATGAATTGACAGCTGCCGAAGTCGTAAATACTTGGTCACTTGAGGAATTGGCGCGCATCTTTCTGGTTTATGGGGAAGAGAAGAATGCCAAAAAAATCGCTCGGGCGATTGTGGAAAAAAGAAAACAAAAGAAAATCGAAACTACTACCGAACTCGCTGAATTGATTGAAACGGTTTCGCCGAGACGAGGTAAGGTTCATCCGGCCACAAAAGTTTTTCAAGCCTTGCGGATTGTGGTGAATGATGAGCTTGGCGAATTGGAACGCGCTCTGCCGCAGATAATTGAGGTGTTGAAACCCTGCGGTCGACTGGCGATTATTTCCTTTCATTCGTTGGAAGACAGAATCGTCAAAACTTTTTTCAAAAAACAAAACAATAAAATTTTAAAAATAATAAATAAACACGTGATCGTTCCATCGGAGGAGGAAATCAAACAGAATCCGCGTTCGCGCAGCGCCAAACTTCGGGTTGTTGAACGGTTGTGAGGGGGGGGGATGGCTTGGACTAAATGGTGTTCGGGTACTAAAAGGGACTAAAAGTTTTTAATCCTTTAGTCCCCTAACTCCAATTTATCCAATCCAACCTTAGTCCCCGAATACCATCTAACCAACCAATATGTCTCGTTTCAGCCAAACCCTATTTTCATCGGTTAGAAAAACCAAAAACGCCGCGGCTTTTTTTTCCCGTCACCTTTTCGCGGTGAATCTTATTGTGTTCGTCATTACTGTCGGAGCGGTTCTATCCTTTGTGGTTCAAGTGAACGGTTCGTCGACCAAGGGTTATCAAATTCGTGAATTGGAAAATTCCATCGACCAACTTAAACTCGGCAATCAATCAATGCGGGTAAAAATCGCCGAAACCCGATCCATGGAAAACGTCGCGGCCAAAGTGCCTATGCTTGGCATGGTCAAGGCAGAAGCCCCGCAGTATATCTCCGGATATCCTTCGACGGTTTCCATGAATCATTAACTAACCATCCAGACGTTTGCTCGGGGCAATCCTCGAACGAGCGTTATGAAAAGACCAAAATAAAACAAAACCCCTCCGTCGCCCTTCAGGCTATGGAGGGCAAGGGAAAGCCTTCAATTATTGGAGGCTTTTCTTTTAAGTATTGATATTTTTTATCGTTTATGTTTAGATAAAGCCGCTTTGGGAGATTTTCCCTGGCACAACGGATCATACGCAAATTAACCAATCTCTCCATACAGTTTTCCCACTCGGAATAAGAAAAATTTCACGTCACGTACTCCTCGAACCAGTGTTCTAAAACCCTTGAGCTTGGCGTTAAACGACTCGGCG